>MOXH01000034.1_pt1 | contig 27124 bp, 34 predicted proteins | sample 1471181 | NCBI WGS metagenome assembly MOXH01 (sample SAMN05806436, study PRJNA327811) | mollusc metagenome | isolation source: Phylotype A (SB4) bacterial symbionts from gill | host: Thyasira cf. gouldii | place: Canada: Bonne Bay, Newfoundland | collected 2010-05-07
CCCGGCATCACCAATACACAGCCGCTGCTAGACGCAGCACTCAGCACGCCCCCGACACCATTGTAACTGATCAGCTAAACCCTGCTAGCAAAGCAACTGCCAGCGAAGCTCCCACCACCAAATCCGACTCAAGTTTACAGAGCCAAGAGACGACGGTGGAAGCTGTCCCCACCACACCACCGGAAGCAGATCCCGGTAAGTGGCTTATTGAAGAGGTAAATCTGGTGACTCGCTAGCAAAGATTTTCAATCGGCTTGGCCTGTCACCTAACCTGCTACACCGGATTGTACATAGTAGCAAAAGAGCAAAAAAACTGGCCCGCATCAAACCTGGAGAGAAGCTGAAAGTCAGGGTAGGTGATCAAGGTGAATTTCTCGAGCTGGTACATCAGCAGAGCCCGATACTCAGCCTGCACATAATACCTAATCAGGATGGATTCACCCATCGCACCGATGAACGTGAACTGGAAAAACGGGTAACCCACACCAGTGGCCGCATCAATAGCTCTCTCTATCTGAGTGCCCAGGAGGCAGGGCTTTCTGACTCACTGATCATGGAGTTGGCCAATATATTTGGCTGGGATATCGACTTTGCGCTGGAGATACGGTCAGGCGACAGCTTCAGCGTCATCTATGAAGAGGCGTATCTGGATGGCGAGAAGTATAGAAACGGTTCTATTCTGGCGGCAGAGTTTATCAATCGAGGGAAAGTTTTCCGCGCCCTCCGCTACGCGGATAAGGAGGGGATCAGTAACTACTACGCTCCTGACGGCAAGAGTATGCGTAAGGCATTTCTCCGCGCACCTGTGGATTTCCGCAGAATCTCATCCAACTTCGCTAAGTCGCGCTGGCATCCAGTGTTAGGTAAAAAGCGCCCACATCGCGGGGTCGACTATGCCGCTGCTATAGGTACTAACATCAAAGCAGCAGGGGATGGCAAGGTGATCTTTCGTGGCCGCAAGGGTGGATACGGCAATACCGTCATCATCAAGCACGCCAACCAGTACACCACCCTCTACGCCCATCTCAACAAGTTCCGCAGCAAGGTCAAGCGGGGCAGCCGTGTGAGCCAGGGGCAGGTGATTGGCTATGTTGGAAAAACAGGCCGCACCACTGGCCCCCACCTACACTATGAATTGCGAATTAACGGGGTCCATCGTAATCCGCGGACAGTCAAACTGCCGAGCAGTACACCCATTGCAAAGAAGCACCGTGCCGCGTTCACTCTCCATAGCAAACCACTCCTGGCACGACTGGATCTGATATCAGGCAACCAAATGCTTGCTGAGATAAAAACCCAATAGTTCCCGGGAACCTCCAATCGCAACATGTATGATGGCCCACACTCAATTCACCCATACTTATTCAGGAACTGCCTAGCCCCCTATTTCCGGACTAGATCCTAGGTGAAAAACGGCCTCTACATCGGACTGATGTCCGGCACCAGCATAGATAGCATTGATAGTGTACTGGTAGATTTTCAACCCGGCGGGCTAAATATCATAGCCCATCTCGAACAGCCGTGGACAGCGGAGCTCAGACAGCGGCTTCATCGCCTGACCACTCCTGGGGAAAATGAGATCGACCTCATGGGTGAACTTGACGCAGAGGTCGCGAGCCATTTTGCAGACTGTACCAACCGCCTGCTCAAACAAGCCCGGATCAGAGCAGAAAAAATCATTGCAATCGGCTCACATGGACAGACGATCCGCCACCGTCCCGACAGCAAGCCTCCCTTTACTCTACAGATAGGCGATCCCAGCCGCATAGCTGAACAGACAGGGATTACCGTAGTCGCAGATTTTCGCCGACGGGATATAGCTGCCGGGGGCCAGGGAGCCCCCCTGGTACCTGCCTTCCACGCGGATCAACTCAGCAGCCCTGAGGAGCAACGCGCCATTCTCAATATTGGCGGTATCGCCAACCTCACCCTACTTCCTGGCAACGAGCAGCAGGTCTGTGGTTTTGATACTGGCCCAGGTAACACCTTAATGGACAGCTGGGCCCGGCGCCACCTGCAAAAACCTCGGGATGAAAATGGTGAGTGGGCAGCAGGCGGCACTATTGCCCAGCCACTGCTGGAGGCCCTGCTTATAGATCCCTACTTCCGCCGCCCCCCACCTAAAAGCACCGGACCTGAATATTTTAGTGAAATCTGGCTTGATAAAAAACTTGAGGGGTTCAGCGATACGGCAGCGAATGATGTACAAGCAACTTTGACGGCCCTCACCGCCGAAAGTATCTGCCGCGCCTTGAAAACAGGGCTAGCAGATTGCAGAAGGGTTATCGTCTGTGGGGGCGGAGTTCATAACCGGGAACTGATGCGACAACTGAGCATCCGGCTGAGGGGCAGTATCCTTGAAACAAGCCACTCATATAGCTCCCCCCGATCAGGTGGAGGCTGTTGCATTTGCCTGGCTGGCTCGCCAAACCCTCAGCGGGGTGGCGGGTAACCTACCAAAGGTGACTGGAGCAGCACGCCCGGTTGTACTTGGCGGCATCTACCCGGCATAGCCTATGGGCCAGCACTTAGACCAGGTAGCACAAAAATAGACGACTCAGACTGAGAATGAAGATCCACAACCACAGGTGGTGGCAGCGTTGGGGTTACGAATAATAAATTGCGACCCCTGAAGGCCCTCGGTGTAATCGACCTCGGCACCCCCTAGGTACTGCATACTCATGGGATCGACCAGCAAGGTCACTCCATCGGTAACCACACGGATATCACCCTCTTTCTCTTCCTCATCGAAAGCAAATCCATACTGAAAACCCGAACAGCCACCGCCCTGAATATAGACCCGTAGCATAAGATCAGGCTTCCCCTCTTCTTCGATTAGAGCGGCCACCTTTGAAGCCGCCGCAGTCGTAAAGGCCAGAGAGGTTCCGTTTTCAGTTTCAGCAACACTCATGACTAACTCCGAAATATCGACAGGAAACGCCACCCTGAGGTGGCGTTATTTGCCCCTATTATGCAATTCTGAGCAATTTAGTCAACTATTTTCACCACGACTGCTGAGGTGATCGTCACCCCTTGGAACCGCGCTCATCCTGACCCTTCTCCGCTGCGGCAACGTCTGCTTCAGCCTTCGCACCGAATAGACCTTTTGCCTCCCGATCTCCATCGTAACCCAGCATCCTCTGCTGCTCCTCTTCATTTGAGTGAATCAACTGGCCATTAACCTCGGCCCCCATACTCATCTCAAGCAGATTGTAGTATACCGTCCCAGACACCTTTGCCTTAACGGCAAGCTCTACCCGTTCTGAAGCAAAGACATCACCTACAACTTTGCCATTGATAGTGATATTCGGCACGGTAACATCACCTTCAATTACACCTTGTTCACTAAGCGTCAGAGCTGAACTTTTATCACCCTGCTCAACCAGGATATTGCCAGTAACAACACCATCGACATGGAGACCTCCGCTGAATGTCATATCTCCCTTAATGGTCGTACCACTGCCAATGACAGTAGCAATTTTTGGTGCCCTGAATTTTTTAAACCTTGCCATGGACTCACCCTCTATTTAACCCGCCACCAGCCAATCAAAACGTTTTTTCAACGGCGGTAATTTTTTGTTTGTCGGCTTAATATTGACCACCATACTCCGGGGCAAGAAACCCTCAGGTAGATCAATCTCTCCATCAATATCCTGAAAATGTCGAAAGCGCATCTTCAATTTCTCGCTTCCACCAGATAGCTCTTGCAGTGAAAGTGTCACCTCCTCCTCTCCACGCTCGCCCACTACCTCGATATATATCCAGCCAGTGACTCTAGCTGCACCCTTCAATGCCTGACTGACAGTGAATCGGTAGCGAAAACGATTTGCAGTCGATCGTTTACCCACCTAAAGCCCTGAACATAGAGCCCCTCTGTAGTAACACTACTGGAGACAATACGCTTGAGAAGAGCGAGTTCATTAACTAACTTTAGGCGCTCCTCCTGCTCACTTTTCAACTCGCCACTAAGTTGAAGGGCAGCCTCACGGTCGATCTGGCTGGACCGCTCAAGGAGGGCTACCCGTTTTCGCAACGTTTCTCGCTCAGCCTCCAGTGCCAGGCGCTCCTTCTCCAGAGCCTGTATCTGAGAAACCTGGGCACTCTCCTCGGCAATCGACTGCAAATCTTCCGCCCCTTCTCCGTAATAGAAAAAGAGCGCAATAGCGAGCGCAAGCACTGGCAAAAACAGTGCCCACAGCACCTTTATCCGCCAGTCTGAGTCTTGGGTGATCCGTGGAGTATCATACCTCATGCAGAAATTTTCTCAGGGTAGTAGCGCTATGGCTTCCAGACCAGAGGTCTCAGACAGGCCAAGCATCAGGTTCATATTCTGTACCGCCTGTCCTGCGGCCCCTTTCACCAAATTATCAATCACCGAGAGAATCACCAGCGTATCACCTCCTTGTGGACGATGAACGGCTATCCGGCAATGATTCACCCCACGTACGCTACGGGTCTCAGGGTGGGCACCCTCCGGCAGGACATCAACAAACGGCTCTCCCTTATAGCGCTCTTCAAAAAGTGACTGCAGATCCAACTCCCCGCTGACGCGCCCGTAGAGCGTGGCATGAATTCCCCGTATCATCGGCAGCAGATGAGGAACAAAAGTGAGTCCCACCTCTTTGCCGGCGACAACCGAGAGATTCTGCCGAATCTCGGGCAGGTGACGATGGCCGGGTACACCATAGGCCTTAAAGCTCTCCCCTACCTCCCCCATCAGCATGGCGGTACTCGCCCCGCGCCCGGCACCGCTGACACCCGATTTACAGTCCGCCACCAGGCCATCGATATCGACCACTCCAGCCTCAACCAACGGCAGAAAGCCAAGAGTGGTGGCCGTTGGGTAGCATCCTGGGTTCGCCACCAGACGCGCACGGCAGATTGCCTCACGATTGAGCTCCGGCAGACCATAAACGGCCTCTTCCACCAACTCAGGGCACAGATGCTCCATGCCGTACCACTGCTGCCAGAGGGTTATATCCTTTATTCTAAAGTCCGCAGCCAGATCAATAACCCGACAGCCCTGAGCAAGGAGTTCCGGTACCATTCTCATGGCCGTACCATTGGGAGTCGCAAAAAACACTAAGTCACAGGTTGATAGCTGCTGAAGATCCGGCGCCGAAAATGCATATCGATATGGCCGCGCAGATTGGGATACCTATCTGCCACAGGAAGACCCGCCTCAGAGCGTGAAGTGATCACCGCAATCTCCACATCCGGGTGCCCCGCCAGCAGGCGCAGCAACTCAACACCGGTGTAACCCGTTCCCCCTACAATTCCAACCTTAATCATTACATGCACCAGAAACCCGTACGGAAGCCCGCACAGTAGAAAACAGCCTTTAATAATACGGATCAATAGGGAAAAGCGGAAGGGGGGGAGATAATTCAGGCAAATAAAAAGCGGCCGCAGCCGCTCAAACATACAGTGACAATTTTTTATTAATACCTTTTACCTGCAATACCGAGATACTGCAGACGTCACATCCCTTAACTTGAAGTCTAATATATCGACATCTGTCCACCGGGTCAATACCTCTATTTGTGCAGGTATATTCACCCATATATCCTTGATTTAGCATCTTTCAGCCCGATATTTATCGGTAAGCCGAAAGTTATTTCCAGCAGCAACCAAAAAAAAGTAACTATTCAGCTATACCTATATGGGAGCTATTTCCACCAGTCAGCTATAAAGTTATATAAGAAAAGGGCCTTTCGAGCTACCGTTAGAGGCGATCCTATCCGTCATAGGAGTAAGTAGGGGGCCCTCAAGAACTACAGTAAAGGTATAGGCCGTAAATCACGGTTTCTCGACTGTAACATGGGAGGTACCCCCTATGAAAAAGCGTAGATATCAATCCAGGAAAATTCAACGTATCGATTGGGATAAGATTTCTGAGCAAGTCGAAGGTCAGCGTTTGATCTTTGCCATTGATGTGGCCAAAGAGGCGTTCTACGGCGCACTGATGACATCAACGCAGGAGGTATTAGGGATTGTAAAGTGGATGCACCCAAGTGAAACGCGAAGCCTGGGTAGGGTATTGGAGCATCTACCAACGAGCCGTATTGAGGCTGTAATGGAGCCCAGTGGCACCTATGGTGATAGCCTCCGCCACTATCTCCGGGGACTTGGTGTGGAAGTATATCGAATTTCACCTAAGCGAGTGCATGATGCAGCCGAGGTTTTTGATGGTGTTCCGAGCCTGCATGATGCCAAGGCAGCCTACAATATTGGCCGCCTGCACCTGGAAGGAATATCCCAGCTTTGGCAGGAACACTCTGAGCATCGGCGTGACCAACATGCACTAATTGCTGAGCTGGATCTATATCGCGGAGAGGAGACGGCCAATCTCAACCGGCTCGGTGCGATGATCAGTCGTCACTGGCCAGAGTTGGAGCATATCAGTGAACTGAATGGTTCCGGCGTGTTGCACCTGATTACGACCTATGGCTCACCACAAGCCGTATGCAATGACCGTGAAGCAGCGGAAGTACTATTGCGCCATATCAGACGTGGTTTCGGCACAGATCGAATCCATGCAATCCTCGACAGTGCCGAGGACACCTTGGGTATGCCCTGCACCGAGGGTGAATGTCATCTGCTGCAAACGCTCGGTAATGAGCTGTTGCGTACGCACAAGCAACTCAGGCAACTGGGGCATCAGATTAACAGCCAAGTGAAAAACGATGCGGAACTGCAAACTATCGGGAGTCTGGTGGGTAATGCCACCAGCTTGGTTCTCGAGTCGACACTTGGATCACCGCTGAACTACCCCAATCCACACGCCTACGTGAAGGCGATGGGGCTCAACCTTAAAGAACACAGCAGTGGTAAACACAAGGGCAAGCTAAAGATCACCAAGCGAGGCCCTGGCAAGGCACGCTACTACCTCTATTTCAGCGCCATGCGACTTACCCAGAGTGACCCGGTGGTTCATGCGTGGTACCGGAAGAAAGTCCAGCGAGATGGCAAACTGCCACGTTTCAACGCACTGGTAGCGGTTATGAGAAAGGTCGCGATGGCGGTTTGGCATGTCGCCAGAGGTGAGTCTTTTGATAGTAGTAAACTGTTTAACGCCAAGGCACTCGGTTTGGCATGAAAGGATGAACGGTGGAATTACCGATGAAAGTTTGAGGGTAGAATGGTAGTGATGGTTTAAGCGAAAGCACAAGTTGCCGTAGGGAGTGACCTCCGCCGACCCCTAAGATCCTACATAGAGATCCTGAAGCAGTCTTGAGGCGCTCCCCTGATGGCCCGGTGGGTCAAATATCTGATGTAGCTGATCCGATACCGCAGAGCGGATATCTCGCGAGGCAGGTTTGATTTACCCCATTGGGCGAACATCGCGGTAATCAGTGTAACCGTGATGACCATACATGCACGAAGACTGGCTGATTTGATAAATCTAGTTTATCAAGAAAGAGCCAACGTTTTCGTGTGGGCCACAGAGTGTATTACCATTAATAATTTCTATTTGAATAACCTACGGCAGGGGTCGGAGTCGATTGTCCACATGGATGTGGGTAAGGAGCGTGAGCTGGGAGCGGAAGCATTGCGTCAAGATGGGTGGAAAATGCACCTTTTTACGGCGCAATCGACTCGACCCCAAGCACCTGCTGAATAGTTAAAAAAAAATCTGTAACTTCTCAATAACCCAGTGCAGATGGATAACTTTCAGGTGGGTGCTGTGACACCTTTTCAGGACGTACAGCAGCAGGGATGCTGCTATGAGCGTACAGGGATCTATTTACCGCGTCTCCTGAAAAGGTGTTACTGCACCCCCTATGGCACGGTCTTTTTGAGAAGTTACAAAAATCTCTTCCAGAGGGCCGCTTTTGACTGACGCACCCCTACCCACTCCCAGAGCAAAACTATATCATTAGCTTTAGGCGGTTGCGGAGGCCATTTTCAGGTAACCGCTCAACTAACAGGAGAAACCGATGGAAACGATTGAGATCATATCCCTGACCCTGGGCGTTGCCTGGGCCTCCGGCATCAATCTCTACGCCGCCGTCCTGGTGCTCGGATATATGGGCGTGACTGGCAATGTCACCCTTCCTCCCAGCCTGGAGCTACTCTCAGACCCAATGGTGATGAGCGCCGCAGGTTTTATGTATATGGTGGAGTTTTTTGCCGACAAGACACCCGGAGTGGATACTGCCTGGGATACCCTTCACACCTTTATTCGGATCCCAGCAGGAGCAATGCTGGCCGCCGGGATGGCTGAAGGACTGGAGGTAAGCCAAGCGGCAGAATTTGCTGCCTTGCTGGTTGGCGGCAGTCTTGCTGCCAGCAGCCATCTAACCAAAGCGAGCAGCCGCGTACTGATCAACACCTCACCAGAACCTTTTAGTAACTGGACCGCCTCGATTACAGAAGATCTGGTGGTGATCGGAGGACTCTGGGCATCACTCAATCACCCCTGGTTTTTTGTTGCTGGGATCATCCTCTTTATCCTCCTGGTAATTTGGTTGCTTCCAAAAATATGGCGGACGCTAAAGAGAATTTTCCATGCTATCGGTGAGTTCTTTGGGAGCAAACCCAGTGAAGACCCTACCCCCGAATTCACCGGCAGTAAGAGGGGCGATATTCTTCGGTCGCTATACCACGAAGCAGAAGAAAAAAAGAAGTAACACCCCAATCTGCTGAGCAGTCATCTCGGCACCTAGTTAAGAAACAGAGGAGAAGAACCCTATGCTGTGGGTAAAAGCTGGCCACCTTATCTTCCTTATCTCATGGTATGTGGGCCTGTTTTACCTACCACGCCTCTTTGTCCACCACGCAATGAGCGGAGATACTGCTACCAGGGAGCGACTGGAGATCATGGAGAGAAAATTGTTCTGGTTTGTCACCCCCTGGGCAGTGCTGACTATTCTCCTGGGCTTTGTACTCGCATGGTCATACGGCTGGACGGCCTTCGAGTTGATGCGCTGGCTACAGTTAAAAATCATTCTGGTGGTGGTATTGATCGGATACCATGTGTGGTGCGGAAAATTGATGTTGCAGTTCCGTGGTAGCGATAGAAACCCTCATAGCCATGTATGGTTCCGCTGGTTCAATGAGTTTCCACTGTTGATTCTGGTAGCGGTTGTACTGTTGGCGGTATTAAAACCCTTTTAAGCATAAAAAAACCCGCTGCATAGACTTGCTATGCAGCGGGTTTTTGATCTGAGCTAAAACTTAGCTACAACCGCCACCCTGAGGTGAGCCTGAGCCTGAGCCACAGGTTCCACAGCCGCTGCTTCCACTAACGGGTTGCAGATTATTGAATACAAAACTGGCGTTACCTTCACCTTGATCGACAAAATCGATTTCGACACCGCGCAGATACTGCATGGTGTTGCCGTCAACAATAACATCGAAGCCTTCACACTTGAGCATAGCATCGTCATCGTTGATCTGATCGGTAAAGGTCATGCCGAAGCTGATGCCACTGCAGCCACCGGGGGTTGCATAGACACGGATACCCTTGATTTCTTCTTCAACCTGTCCTACCAACTCAACCATTTTACTCTGGGCTGGGCTTGACACGCTGAGATCCTCTTTCTGCAGTAAAGTAGTCTCGCTCATACAACAATGCTCCGGTAAATCTTTAATGGAACTTGATAATATACCAATTTTTCCTCATTACCACCATAGAATTATAAGGGTTTCATTAATAACTGCGGAAGGTTAAAGCATATTGCGGTTATCAAGCTCATAAAGGTGGCGCTCCGCATCCAGCAGGTGCCGCCCCCAGTGAAGTCGGTATCCGCTACGCCAGGCTTCATACGCCTGTACTGGCTCACGCTCTAGCAACCCGAGGCCATACTTTAGCTCACAATAGATATCAGTAAGATCATCCGCCAGACTACCGGTCATATTTTGACCATCCTGAGCGACGTCAAACTCCATCCAATAGGCGTCTCGCTGCCCAATCAGTCGATGTAACTCGGTATACATTTCAAAACGCGAATCCAGATCAGTGGCTAAAAGACACTCACTCAGGTCATCACGTACCCCCAAAGCATCTACCGCAGCATGTAACTGCGGTAAGAGCTCGGCCATTCGTGAGAGCCAACCTGAATCAGCATTATCCACCGACTCAATCAGACTACAGTATGCTTTTGCAATCTCCGACAGTGTGACAGTGTCTCGATTCATGGCTCCTCCATACCGATATGGTGAGCGAAATAGCGATATCATAGACCGTCTCTGTTAAACCTAAACCCACAAGCTGAAGGTTGAAATAGCTTGTAATATACTGGTTTGGCAGTGAAATAATGAAAATACCGAGAGGGCATCAACCACTTCGGTATCCAGTTAGTAATTTAAGTGTAGACGAGTTCTGCAAAGACTAAAGTGTATTAGACTCAAGATCAGAATATTGAGGTTTACCCATGTCCACAACACCACCCCCCATTGTTCTTAGCATAGCAGGCCACGACCCAAGTGGCGGCGCGGGCATCCAGGCGGATATCGAGGCGATTGGCGCTCTCGGCTGCCACCCTGCCACCGCCATCACCTGTTTAACTATTCAGGACAGCAGCAATGTTGCTGAACTGATTCCCGTACCCCCAGAGCAGACACGGCGACAGATAGAGTTCATACTCGCCGATTACCCGATAAGCGCAATAAAAATAGGTCTCATAGGCACCCCGGAGATGGCTGAAATGCTGGGAAAGCTACTCCGCCAACACCCTAACCTTCCCATCGTTCTCGATCCGGTTCTGGCTGCGGGTGGTGGGACGAAATTATCGGGGGTTAGGCTGCTCGAACAGATTAAAGCCAACCTCTTGCCCCAAACCCTGCTTACAACCCTAACGCCGCCGAGGCCCGCCGCCTGACGGGAGAGGCGATACAGGAGCGCTGTGCAGAGCACCTGCTGGAGACGGGTTGCAAGGCGGTACTGATAACCGGAGCCGATGAAGCACATAGTGAGGTGATCAACACCCTCTATCGCCCGGAGGCGGCGCCTAGTGCACTGAAATGGCCGCTTCTACCGGAGAGTTACCACGCTCCGGTTGCACTCTTGCATCCGCTATAGCTGCATTTCTTGCCCAAGGAACAGACCTTGACGAAGCGGTTTCCCTTGCCCAGCAGTTCACTTGGGAGTCATTGTCACGGGGATGGCGCCCGGGTAAGGGACAATATCTCCCCTTACGAACCCACTGCAATAGCCCAATCTATCGGAAACCCCGTGATAAATAGGACGTTATAATCATGATTCGTAACGTCTCAATAACCCAGTATAGATGGATAACATTCCAGTGGATGCAGTGACACCTTTTCAGGACGTACAGCAGCAGGGTTGCTGCTGTGAGCGTACAGGGATCTGTTTACCGCGCCTCCTGAAAAGGTGTTACTGCACCCCCTATGGCAAGGACTTTTTGAGAAGTTACCATGATTCAAACAATGAGTGAACGATGTGCAGCTTGAATGAGAGATCAAATCTAAAAGGGCTCTATGCCATCACCGACGATCTGCTGACAGCGGGCTGCATTGCTGAGCAGGTAGCCGAGGCGTTGGCTGGCGGGGTGGCCGTTATCCAGTACCGCAGCAAAAGACCCGACCCGAAGCAGCGTCTTCATGAGTTACAGCAGATACAACCCCTGTGCCAACAAGCCAGCGTCCCACTGATCGTCAATGATGATATCGAACTGGCGCTTAAAGCGGGTGCCGATGGTGTCCATCTGGGCCGGGACGACGATGGGATAGCAGAAGCGCGAGAGATACTCGGAGCTGAGGCGATTATCGGAATCTCCTGCTACAACCAGTTTAATGCCGCTATTGAGGCCCAGACAGCCGGTGCCGACTATGTCGCCTTCGGCCGTTTCTTCGCCTCCGGCACAAAACCCGAAGCAGTACAGGCTGATCAAGCCCTATTGCAGCGAGCCGCCAGGGAGTTACACATACCCACAGTTGCCATCGGCGGCATAACCCCGGAAAATGGCGGCCAACTGGTCGCAGCAGGCGCTGACATGCTGGCCGTGGTGCATGGCATCTTCGGACAACAGGAGGTCAAGCGGGCCTGCCAACACTTTCAACAACTATTTGAACCATTGGAGAGATCGTTGCCATGACAACCCCCAGCGAACGTTTTGCACAGGCCCAGCAGCATATCCCAGGGGGCGTCAACTCCCCGGTCCGGGCTTTCAATGGAGTCGGTGGCGATCCGGTATTTATTGATCATGCATCCGGTGCCTATATCTATGACCCCGACGGCAAACGCTATATTGATTATGTTGGCTCTTGGGGGCCGATGATCCTCGGTCACACCCATCCAGCAGTGATTGAAGCGGTGAGCAACGTCATCACCAAGGGACTCTCCTTCGGCGCACCGACAGAGCTTGAAACCAAAATGGCCAACAAAGTGTGCCAACTGGTCCCCTCTATGGATATGGTACGGATGGTGAGTTCCGGCACCGAAGCGACCATGAGCGCCATCCGCCTTGCCCGAGGCTACACCGGCCGCGACAAGATCATCAAATTCGAAGGCTGCTATCACGGTCACTCCGATTCCCTGCTGGTGAAGGCGGGATCGGGCATGCTGACGATGGGCGAGCCCAGCTCACCGGGAGTCCCCGCCTCTCTGGCTGAGCACACGCTAACACTCAGCTACAACGATGAAACCCAGGTACGAGAGACCTTTGCAGAGATCGGCAACGAGATCGCCTGTATCATCGTCGAGCCGGTGGCTGGCAACATGAACTGCATCCCGCCCAACACGGGATTTCTTGAGTGCCTACGCGAAGTGTGCGACCAGAGCGGCACGGTATTGATCTTTGATGAGGTGATGACCGGCTTCCGTGTCGGTCTGGGCGGCGTTCAGGGACTCTTTAACATCACACCGGATCTTACCACCCTTGGTAAAGTGATCGGTGGCGGCATGCCGGTTGGTGCCTTCGGCGGCAAACGTGAAATCATGGAGAAGATCTCCCCACTGGGGCCGGTCTATCAGGCGGGTACCCTTTCAGGTAACCCAGTGGCGATGACCGCCGGATTAGTCACACTGAACCTGATCTCAGAACCGGGATTCTTCGAGGCGCTGAGTAAAAAAACCGAACGACTGGTTACCGGCTTAGTGGAGCGAGCCAAAGATGCCGGAGTAGCACTAAGCAGCAACCAGGTTGGGGCTATGTTCGGTATCTTTTTCACCGCCGAGGAGAGAGTGAGCAACTTCGCCCAGTCTACCGCCTGTGATCAGGAGCGATTCAAGGCGTTCTTCCATGCCATGCTGGATCAGGGTGTCTACCTGGCACCCTCTGCCTTTGAGGCGGGCTTCGTCTCTGCCGCCCACTCGGACAGTGATATCGATGCGACATTAGCCGCTGCAACAGCCGCATTCAAAGCAATCACCTGATCCTGCAGCGCGACACAAAAAGCCGGGGCAATAAATGCACCGGTTTTTTGTGCATGCAGGCTCCCAGGAGTCTGCCCGAGAGTAGAGAGACCTATTCTCAGACAGGCTCCTAGTGCATCATGTGCTTCATACTGCCCTTCATCATTCTCATCTGCAGCTTGCGCACGGGTACTGACAGCATTTTTTTGCTGCCGTCGTCAAAAGCGAGGGTAAGATCAATACTCTCTTCCGGCTTAAGCTGACGCTTGAGCCCAATCATCATGATGTGCAGGCCGCCAGGCTGCAACATCACCATCTTGCCTGCTGGTAGATCAATCTTGTCGACCCGACGCATACGCATCATGCCGTTATCGTTAATGTGGGTGTGCAGCTCAACCACATTGGATACCGAACTCTCTGCCGCCACTAGAGCATGATCCATGGATGAGTTGTTGGTCAACACCATAAATGATGCACTATTGGGTTGGCCGGGAGGCACCGCCCGAGCATAGGGGGCACCGGCCTCAACCCTATCGGCAGCACTTCCTGCCATCGCAGAACCACAAAAGGTCAACAACCCAAAAGCTGAGGCCAATACTACAGAACGGATCTTCATATTTATCTCCTAACTTCTCTTTAATTTACAGTAACTATTCAGCTGGGCTTGGGGTCGGAGTCGATTGCCCACATGGATGTGGGCAATCGATTCCGGCCCCTGGTAAAAATAGCCCAAAACAGGTATAGCTAATAGTTACCAAAATGATTCATAGCAACGGGTATAAACCCTCTAAAATAGTTCAATTTGCCAACAATTTTCGTAATACAACCAGCGTTTCATTTGGTGACGTGCCATGGGGCAGCTTTGTTTCAAGACGCCCCTGACGATTAATCATATAGAGGTCGGCCGTGTGATCGACAACGTAGCCCGCTGCCGAATCCTGCTCCGCCACGCTGTAGGCAGCCCCATAAAGTTTAGCCGTCTTCACCACCTCCTCTGGAGAGCCGGTGATACCGAGAATATTTGAATGAAAGTACTCCCCATACTCCTTCAGCCGCACCAGAGTATCCCGCGCAGGATCGACACTAATAAACAGGACTTGCAGATCAGCCAGCTCTTCGGCACTCAGCTCATTGAGGGCAGCAGCAAGAAAACCGAGACTGGTGGGGCAAATATCGGGACACCATGTGTAGCCAAAATAGAGCACAACCACCTTGCCGTGAAGTGACCTCAGAGACACCTCACCCGCATAGGAGTTGAGTGTGAAATCGCCGCCTTCCGGTACTTCGGCAATAACCGAAGCAAGATTCTCATGCTCCTCGATCTGGGGCTCCCATAGCAGAAGCGTTAGCAGGGCCACTGCCAGGATGATAATCAAACCCACCAACAGCAAAGGTTTCTTCATAAAAGTGCCCACTCTTATTGTTCTGGTAACGCAGACAACACCACGCCGGGCTTTACTGTAATAAAGCGGAAGGGTGCGGCCAACAAACCTCTATCACTCTGCACCAAAACCCCGTGCCTCCCACTCCATCGCATCCCTAACACAGACCGGCAGTACCCCCTCTCCAGAGAAGTGTCCCGCTGTCGCTACTGAAAGTACAGGCCGATTAAAGCCCATCTCCATGCCAATACCGATGAAATCAACTTCAACACTACTTGCCTCCACATCGTCAACATCAACCTGAAGCTGTAGCGGTTTGAGCAGGGGCAAGGCCACCGGTTCAATAGCAAAGGTAATACGCCCACCACCAGGCAGCTCCGAGCTACAGGGACCCGCACGCAAGTCACACTTTGGGTCAAGGGGAGCCAGAGAAACTATCTTTGGATTGAGCAGAGGCTGAACCTTATAGATCGCCACACCGGCCACTGCCGCAAAAAGCAGGCCCACAATCAGCCAAAGCGAGAGACTGGTTCGTTCCACAATGTCACCTTAATAAAGTAATAGGTTATGTTAAAGAAAAGCGGTAACAGCACAATTGATAATGGTCATTTGTGGCTGCATAGGAGGTTAAGAGGCTGCCCGGAAGCAGGAAGTTCAGTGAAATCGCCCCGGAGGGTGTGATATCACACAATATTTTACCGCAACTGCAGAGTGGAGATACTTTTAATATAAAGTCATATGGATAAAAAATAGTAGAAAAAAAGACGCCGACGTTCATTATAGAACATCGGCGTCTTCATCTATTCGGCACCGAACCCGCCAGCAGGTCCGGATGAACAGCGCTTACTGAGTAGCCAGCCAGTCAGAAATCTCTTTCAGCTCAGCATCAGGAACGGTGGCAACCAGGCCTTTCATAGCCATCGCCTGACCGTTAGCACGCGCACCACTTTTGATGTCTTTAATCTGGTTCAGCGCGTAACCGGCGTTCTGACCAGCCACCTTAGGGTAGGTAGGCATGATCGGAGTATTTCCATCGGCACCGTGGCACGCAGAGCAGCCCTTGGCAACATAAAGCTCAGCACCACCAGCGGAGGCAGTACCAACAAGACCCAGCGACAATAGGGCAGCGCCCGCAACTATAGCAATAGCTTTCATACTTAATCACCTCTATTTTAGTTAATTTCTGGCTTGGCGCAGCAAAAGCCGTGCTTTGCCTCGTGAATTCAAAGTGGACGAATAATAGCACCAGAAACCAAAACCGGGCTACCATTTTTTCTACCCGTAGTTTTTACATGGTTATCGAGTGTAGGTCAAACTTTATGACTCTATCGTCATCCATTAGTTCCAACTTCACACCCATCGACAATAGCCCATTGGGGTTTTCTCCAGAGGGAGAAAAGATTATCCTTCCGCCCCACCCTCCAGATACCCCGGAAATATGAGCTCACCAGAATTCACCCCAGGCCAGCGCTGGATCAGTAATACCGAGCCCGAACTCGGTCTCGGCACACTGACCCATCATGAGGGCCGCACGCTCACCCTGCTGTTTCTCGCCAGCGGAGAGATGCGTACCTATGCGCGAGATAACTCACCGCTGACCCGCGTTCAGTTTCTACCTGGAGATCAGGTGGAGAGCCACGAGGGGTGGCAGCTGCAGGTAAGCGAAGTGATTGAGGAGGCGGGGCTCCTAATCTACCTCGGCACCACATCTGAGGGTGAGCATAGACAGCTTGCCGAAGGTGAATTGAGTAATTTCATCCAGTTCAGCCGCCCTCAGGAGCGTCTCTTTAGTGGGCAGATTGATGATAACGCCTGGTTTGAGCTGCGCCACCAGACTCTGGAGCAGCAACAGCGCCTGGAGCAGTCTGAGCTGGCCGGTCTCGGCGGTGTCCGTACCGAGCTGCTACCACACCAGCTCTACATCGCCCATGAAGTGGGGCAACGCCTCGCCCCCAGGGTACTGCTGGCCGACGAGGTGGGGCTTGGAAAGACCATTGAAGCCTGCCTGATCCTCCACCGTCAGCTACTCACAGGCAGGGCAAGCAGGGCATTGATCATTGTCCCAAACCCGCTGCTGCACCAGTGGCTGGTCGAGCTGATGCGGCGTTTTAACCTGCGCTTCAGTCTCTTCGATGAGGCGCGCTGCCAAGCGATCGCATCGTCTGGCCAGGGAGACAACCCCTTTCTCACCGAGCAGTTGGTGCTCTGCGGCCTTGAGCTATTGACGGATAATCCACTACGACGGCAGCAGGCCCGCCTGGGTGAGTGGGATATTCTGATTGTCGATGAGGCTCACCACCTTGAGTGGAGCGAAGAGGCGGTCAGCCCGGCCTATCTAGCAGTAGAATCTCTGGCACGCGAGATACCTGGAGTGCTGCTGCTCACCGCCACACCCGAGCGGCTCGGGCGTGCGGGGCACTTTGCCCGCCTGCGCCTGCTCGATCCTGACCGCTTTTACAGTCTTGATGTTTTTTTGCAGGAGGAGAGCCGCTACCAGCCGGTAGCGGAAGCGGTGGCACAGATCTTGGCAGGAGAGGGTCTATCGGAGAAGGCATCCCAAAAGCTGCTGGAGAGCGTGGATGACCCCGATGCGCCACTACTGATTGCCCGCCTCAATGAGCGCGAAGAGCTGTCATCAGGACAACAGGAGGCCCAGGAGCAGCTGATTCAACTGCTGATCGACCGCCACGGCACTGGCCGTGTGCTATTTAGAAACAGCCGCGACCGCATCAAGGGGTTTGCCGAGCGTGAGCTGCATAAGCACCCCCTACCCCTTCCCGAGGCCTACCGAGATCGGGGGGAGATAAGCGGTATCGAGCCACCGCAGCGGCTCCACCCGGAGCGACTCAGCCCTACCCACGAGGGTAAGCCCTGGTGGCAATCCGACCCTCGGCTGGAGTGGTTGAATGGGCTGATGAAACAGCTGGGCGATGAGAAGGTGCTGCTGATATGCGCCCACCGCGAGACCGCCCTGGGCATAGAAGAGGCCCTGCGAACACGACAGGGAGTCCATGCCGGTCTATTTCATGAAGCGATGAGCATTGTCGAGCGTGACCGGGCCGCCGCCTGGTTTGCCGACCAGGAGCTGGGTTGCCGGCTGATGATCTGCTCCGAAATCGGCAGTGAGGGGCGCAACTTCCAGTTTGCCCATCACCTGGTACTGTTCGACCTGCCGACCAACCCAGACCTGCTAGAGCAACGCATCGGCCGACTCGACCGCATCGGCCAACGGGAGGCGGTCAGAATCCATCTACCCTACTTCCGCCAGAGCGCCCAAGAGGTGATGCTGCGCTGGTATCACGAGGGGCTAAACGCCTTTTGTCACACCTGCCCGGCCGGGCCAGAGATACTTCACCGCCTGAGGCCAGCCCTGTTCCAAGCTATGGAGGAGGGTGACGATGAGGCAGACGCCCTTGAGCTTTTGATCAAGAGCACCAAACGGCTACACAGTGAACTCAGCGACAAGATGAAGCATGGTCGTGACCTCCTGCTGGAACTCAACTCCTGCCGCCAGCATGAGGCAGATAAACTAGGTGATGCCATCGCATGGGAGGATGCCGATCCCCTGCTGGAAAACTATATGGCCGCTCTCTTCAATAGACACGGCGTTGAGGTCGAGCACCACTCAGCTGGTAGCCAAATCCTGAAACCGAGTAGCAGGATGCAGGTTGAGCACTTCCCCGGACTTCCCGCCGAGGGGGTCACCATCACCTTTAATCGCACCATCGCACTCAGTCACGAAGAGCGCCAGTACCTCACCTGGGAGCACCCCATGGTGCGAGAGTGCATGGAGATGACGATCAACAACGAGATGGGAAACAGCTGCGCTATTGCCGTCCATCACCCCCATATCAGTGCCGGTACGCTGATGCTCGAGCTACTATTTGTTCTTGCGTGTCCAGCGCCACGCCCGCTCCAGGCGGGACGTTTTCTGCCTCCGACCCTGTTGCATGTTCTGGTAGATCAAAATCTACTTGATCGTAGCGGCGACATCTCCCACCAGGAGCTGAATGACGTGATGCAGAAACTGCCAAAAAACAGTGCTCGCAAAATAATCACCCCACTACGCGGCCGACTCCGCTCCATGCTGGAGAGGGCCGAGGCACTGGTAGAGGCAGCGCGACCACAGACAATAGATGCCGCACTAGAGGGGATGCAGCTACGCTACCACACAGAAATTGAGCGATTAACGGCCCTCCAGAGAGTCAATCCCAGCGTGAGGGATGATGAGATCGATCTTCTGCAGAGCCACAAGCAGGCACTTGAAGAGCATCTATTGGCGACCAGGGTGCGACTTGATGCATTAAGAATGGTGGTGGCGGTATAGAGTGACTTCAGTCGTGATCGGCGGTGTAGCGTCACCCGACATTGTGCAAAATCCCATTGCGAGTGAAGTCGCTCCTTGTAAGTATGCTTCAATCTCGCAGATAGGAACCTGACAACTGACGTAACTATTCAGTTACTGCTCGGGTCGGAGTCGCTGGAGCTGTTCAATCCACTAATATACTCCCGCTCTGGCCAGTGGCGACTAATCATGCACTGAGCCGGTTGAGGTTGGCGGCTTCCACTCGGCGGTAAATATCCAGCCCCAGCGATCAGCATCTGTTGGTTACGCCGGTGCTCGGAATGCTCCCGCCAAAACTGGGACATGCCTTCCAAGGGCAAGCGTCCGATAGTGTAAGCCGTATTCGCATCGTGCAAGCTTGGAACGCCGTCATACATCTCTGCCGCAGAGTGTACCCGCTTGGGGAAGATCTGATATACCTCAACATCTACCAAGGCTCGTGTTTCACCTGGATGTTTCCATTTTACAATTCCCCAAACCGCCTGATCTGTGGTCATTAGTGCACCGTAGAACACCTCTTCGGCTACATCGATAGCAAACACCAGGCACCGGCCCTCAACTTGCTCTGAAAGTTTACTCCAGTCGATACGTTGAATTTCTCTGGATTGGTATCTACGCTTTTTCATAGGGGGTACCTCCCATGTTACAGTTGAGCGACCACAAAATTGATCGCCCATACCTTAACTGTAGTTCTTGAGGGCCCCCTACTTACTCCTATGGCTGATTAGATTACCTTTAACTGTCGTTCGAAAGGCCCTTCTCTTACTTACGTTCTATAGCTGACGGGTAAAAATAGCCTCGTAACGGGGCCTCTGAATAGTTACCCAATTTTTATGGTAATCACCGTGAATAAACGTAAATGAATAATGGCAAGGTGTTTGGGTGAGATTAGGCCGATATTATTTGCGAATATTTGCGTTCATTCACGACAAATGTCTATTGAGCTTGTAGCTAACCCATGACCATGCAGTGGAAACAACTTCTGTCCCGTAAACGCCTCGGCTCTGACCAGCCTGCGGGCACTATCGCTGCCCGTACTGACTTTCAGCGCGACTTTGACCGCATTGTTTTCTCCTCTGCCTTTAGGCGGATGCAGGATAAGACGCAGGTCTTTCCGCTGTCGCGGGTCGACTATATTCGTACCCGTCTGACCCACAGCCTGGAGGCATCTAGCATTGGCCGCTCACTGGCCACCCAGGTGGGAGAACAGGTGATTGCCCGTCAAGGTTTAAGTGGGTTCGAGGCATCGGACTTTGGTGATATCTGTGCCGCCGCCTGCCTCGCTCACGATATAGGCAATCCCCCGTTTGGCCACTCCGGTGAAGATGCCTTCCGGCACTGGGCTGCCACAGCTGATTACGGCAAACCGAGGGTAGCCGTGTTGCAGGACAGCGAACGGGAAGATTTTCTCAGCTTTGAAGGCAATGCACAGGGCTTTCGTATCCTTACCCGACTGCAGAATCCCGATAATCAAGGGGGGCTACAGCTTACCTGCGCCACCCTGGCGGCATTTACCAAATACCCTCGGGAGTCTTGTCTCGGCGGCAGCCGTTTCAGTGGTGTCGGCGCAAAGAAGCAGGGTTTTGTCGCCGAGGATCGAGACTACTTTACCGAAGTGGCGGAGAGCGTCGGCCTGATACGTCGCGACCCCGCCCGCGCCATCTGGTGCCGTCACCCCCTCGCGTTCTGGTGGAGGCAGCGGATGATATCAGTTACCGGGTGATCGATATCGAAGACGGCTTTCGTCTCGGTTATTTCACCCTGGCTGAGGTGATGGAGCTCTATCTGGTGATACTCCAGGAGCCTGAGAAGCAGAAGCTGAGAATGCAGGGGATTCGTGATGATAAAGGCAAGGTAGAGTTTCTGCGTGCCAAGGTGATTAATGAAGCGATCAGTCAGGCGATGAGCAGCTTTCTGGATAATGAGCAGCAAATTCTTGCCGGTGAGTTTGAGCAGCCACTGATGGATCAGATGTCTAAGCGACGGGCGTTTGAGCAGCTGGTCGAGGTGGCTCGCAAGAGGATCTACCAGGCTCGGGAGGTGGTGGAGATTCAGGCCGCTGGCTTCCAGGTGATCGGTGAACTGCTGGAGCGTTTTGTCCAGGTGCTCGATGATGTAGCGGAGCAGGGGCATCTCGCCCCGGCCCGAAGCAAGATGATCAGCCAGCTCATTCCAGAACAGTTCATCGGCCCGGATCGAGTCCCATCCAAAAATCTCTACACTCGGCTGCTCAGATTGACCGATTTTATCTCTGGCATGACCGACTCCTATGCGGTTTCGTTTTATAAGAAGCTGACGGGGATATCCTTGCCGAACGGTTAATATTGATTGTCAGCCGGTAACTATTCAGTGGCCCCTGTTACGAGGCTGTTTTTACCCGGATCTAATTCCCCCTACACGTCAAATGGCTTGATTATCGCCCGCCATCTCTTTGCGTCTTTGCCCAAAATAGCTTTAACCCATCCCCTCAGGAAGTATTCTGAAAAATCATGAATGGAATCAAACTCTCCCGCCTCCCGTAGCGGCCCCTTTGGTATCGGGCTTGAGCACCGCCAGCAGCCAACGGATACCGTACGCCCTCGCCGACTCAAGAACCGATGGGCTATCATCGACAAACAGCGTTCTCTCTGGATCAAACGGCTCTAGCTGCTGCAACTTTTTCCAGAACGCTTGATCTTCCTTCGGCAACCCAAGGTCGTGGGAGCAGATCACGGCATCGAAGTATCCACCCAGTTGGGTACGATCAAGCTTAAGTGCCAGCGACTTTTGATGGGCATTGGTTACCAGCACCAGGCGCTTGCCCAGCCCCTTTACCGCCTGAAGAAAATCCACCACATGGGGGTGAACCCCAATCAAATGATCCACCTCCTCCTTTAGCAGCGCGATATCGAGCCCCAATTCATGACTCCAGTGGTCGATACAGTACCACTCCAAAGTGCCCAAAATATCCCGATAGCTTTCATGTAGTTTTTCCCTTGCCGCCGCCACAGAGATACTATTGACCTCGGCATAACGCTTGGGCACATGCTCCAGCCAGAAGTGGTTATCGAAGTGAAGATCCAGCAGGGTGCCATCCATATCGAGAAATATTGTATCTATTTGGTTCCAGTCAATGATGCTCATGGGGTAAAGTTACCCCGTAACCCACAACGAAGCCAACCCTATGCCGAAAAAGCCAACCACCCACGAGCGCCGACTGGTATCCAGTACCGGGATTTTTAGAATTGAAGAGATGGATCTGGAGTTCACTAACGGCGAGAAAAGATGCTATCAGCGCGTTCTCGGCAGCCCCCAGGGGGCGGTGATGATTGTACCGCTGCTGGACGATAACACCCTACTTCTAATCAGGGAGTATGCTGCGGGAATGGATCGCTACGAACTCGCCTTCCCCAAAGGACGGATTGAGAGTGGCGAGGAGACGCTGGCAGCGGCCAATCGAGAAATCCAGGAGGAGATCGCTACGCCGCCAACAACCTGGAACTGATCTCTTCGGTCAGTGTGGCACCCGGCTATATGTTCCATCAAACCCACATTGTATTGGCAACTGATCTCTACCCCAATCGCCTGCAAGGGGATGAACCGGAAGAGATTGAGGTGGTGCCCTGGAAACTGTCAGAAATAGATACACTGTTGCAAGCAGCGGATTTCACCGAAGCCCGCTCTATTGCCGCCCTCTTTCTCACTCGCCGCCATCTGCTGCAATGAGAATGGGTGAACCCTATAGCGCCGTTATCAGAGCACTCCTGCTGTGGTTCCTGTTTGCCGCCAACACCGTCATCGCGGAAACCGAGCCGGATGAGGCATTTGAGTTCGACGATGCGCCCATGTCATCACCGCTGGATCACCCCAGCTGGTTCAAAGAGAGTTTTCTCGACCTGCCAGATGACCTGGAGGAGGCGCTGACAGCAGGAAAGAGAGGTATTATCGTCTACTTTGGTCAGCGCTACTGCCCCTACTGCCAGAAGCTGATGGAGGTCAATTTTGGCCAGAAGGAGATCACCAACTACACTCGTAAACACTTCGACCTGATCCCTATCGAAATCAACGGGATAATGGATGTCACCGACTTTGACGGTAACACCCTCAGCGAACATGACTACGCCCTCCGTGAAGATACCCAGTTCACCCCGTCGCTGATCTTCTACGATAAAGAGGGTGAGATAGCCCTGCGTCTGAGGGGCTACTACCCGCCCTACAAATTTCTTGCTGCGCTGGAGTATGTAGCGGATAACCACTACCGTAACGAATCCTTCGCCGACTACCTGCAACGGGCGGAGGGGAGCATGGCCTTCGAGCCGGGGGAGCTGAATGAAGAGCCTTTTTTCACCCCGCCCCCCTATGCACTTGACCGCAGCCGCATGGCCGCAGGAGAACCCCTGGCGGTATTCTTCGAACAGGGCGAATGCCACGCCTGCGACGTACTCCACTCCCAACCGCTGCAAAACCCGGAGATCACACGGTTGCTGGAGACGTTTGACGTTGCGCAGCTCGATATCTACGCCGATACCCCCCTGATTACCCCCAGCGGAGAGGCCACCACAGCAAAAAACTGGGCACACAAGCTGGGGCTCTTCTACACCCCATCAATCATATTTTTCGATGAGTCAGGGAGAGAGATCATGCGCCTCGATTCCGTAATCCAGTTCTTCCGCCTGCAGCAGGTGCTAAGCTACATCGCCAGTGGCGACTACCGAGAGGAACCGAGTTATCTTAAATGGCGTGCGAAACAGCGACACTAAAGAGCCTCCTTATCGCTCAATTTATTCCATTTTTCCTTACCGTGAGCTATCTTCTATTTAATTCCCGGAGACCACCGATTTAGTATGCATAAAACCTCCGCCTCTTTTTCAGCTCAGGATATTGCAGCGGAGAACCGCCTGCTGCGGCAGCAGCTGAAAAATCAGACAGAGGAGGCGAGTCACAACGAGGCGATACTCAAGCGTTTCCATGAGCGTGAACTTACCCTGCTTGCCTCCGAAGGCTACCGGAGCTACTCAACTGCCTGACCGAAGAGATGAAACACTCCTTCGGCTTGCCCTCAACCAGTTTGATGCTCCATGACCCAAGTCATGAACTGCGCCACCTGCTACTCCACGCCGGTATTATCCCAGAAGAGCTCACTGAGGTTCACTTTGTTGATCACCTTGAAGATATCGAACCCGCCCTCTGCCGCTTGAAAGGCCCATGGCTAGGCCCCTTTCTGGGCGAGGACCACGCCTCCCTCTTTCCTGCGGGTTCAGCGCTACAAAGCGTTGCTATCCTGCCGATGGTCCGCCGTGGTTCACTAGTGGGCATCTTCGGACTCGGTAGCCGGGATCCCACTCGCTTTACCCGTCACCACGCCAGTGATTTTCTCCATCGCCTGGCGACTATTGGTGCCATCTGCCTGGAGAACAGTGTTAACCGCGAGCATCTGGTCATCAGCGGACTCACCGATGCGCTCACCGGACTGCACAACCGGCGCTATCTTGAGCGCCGCCTACGGGAAGAGGCGGCACGGGCTCGGCGCTATAAGCAACCCCTTAGCTGCCTGTTCATCGATGCTGATCGCTTCAAGCGTATCAATGACAAACATGGCCATGCCGCCGGTGATACGGTGCTACGTGAGTTGGCTCTGCGGGTCAAGGAGTCACTGCGTGCCTCCGATGTCGCCACACGTTTTGGCGGGGAGGAGTTCACGCTACTGTTACCACAGACCAGTGCCACCGAAGCACTCCACCTGGGTGAGCGTATCCGTAGCAGCATTGAGAGCAAACTCATCGCTATCAACAACGGAGAAAAGCTCAAGGTCACCATCTCTGTAGGTGTCAGTACATTCACCCCCGTCACCGGGGATGATGGCAACGAACTCATAGAGGAGGCCGACAGGGCGCTATACCATGCAAAAGAGCTGGGACGTAACAGGGTGGAGCTGTATCAGGCGGATTTAAACCCAACTGAAGTGCCTGAATAAACCTGGATAAAAAAAGCCCGCATCCGAAGAGTGCGGGCTTTAAATATATGGTGGCCGGGGACAGAATCGAACTGTCGACACGCGGATTTTCAGTCCGCTGCTCTACCGACTGAGCTACCCGGCCAGATCGGGAGGGCGTATTAAACCGACACAACGGCTTGGAGTCAAGTCTGATCTGCTCTTCTCCGAGATGTTTTCAAGCTTATCCATGAAAAATCACAGTCACGCCACGTTATCCACTCAGCTCAAAGAGACAGCGCTACTTTGGCACAGTAAACTCCACAGGCGTGCCACTGCCACTCCCAAAGAAGAACTTCCCCATCTCTCTTCGAGAAACTTGCGTGCCTTGACCTCAAATGGGACCAGCCGATATTCATTAATCAGCATGGTCTGATGCTGCAACCACATCTGCCACGCCTCCTTTGACACACCCTCAAAAATCTTCTGGCCCAACTCACCGGGGTAGGGTGCACGATCAAGCCCCTCGGCCTCTTTATTCAGCTTCACACAATTCACCAAGCGGCTCATACGACATCTCCTAACAAAAAATTCCTGTAACTATTCAGTATCGGGCCCCGATCTTATTGTAGGAGTGGTCTCTCGGACCGCGATGAAACAACCACCCTGGTGCAACTATCCATCGCGCTTCGAGAAAGCGCTCCTACAGGGACGCACGGCATAAAATATGCTCGACTCCTGGTAAAAACACCCCCAAAACAGGTATAGCTGAATAGTTACAATCAGAGCCCCATCTCCCTCTTTACCTCACTAAAACACTCCATGGAAAATTTTAGCTCTTCGGTGGTATGGGCGGCGGAGATCTGAGTACGAATACGCGCCTTTCCATCAGGGACCACCGGATAGGAGAAGGCAACAACGTAGACCCCCTTATCCAACATGCGGGCGGCAAACTCCACTGCACGGGGCGCATCGTAGAACATAATGGGGCAGATGGGGTGGCTACCGGGAAGAATATCAAAGCCACGCTCAACCATTCCCTGGCGGAAGAAGCGGGTACTCTCCTCAAGACGATCATGTAGTTCGGTGGAACGACCCAGCAACTCCAGCGCCTTGATCGCCCCCGCCACCACCGGCGGTGCTACTGTATTGGAGAAGAGATAGGGGCGTGAGCGCTGACGCAACAGCGCTATAATTTCATGGTGGCCACTGGTGTATCCGCCACTGGCCCCACCCAGTGCCTTGCCGAGTGTGCCGGTGGTGATATCTACCCGCCCCATGCAACCGCACTGCTCATGAGTGCCACGCCCGTGCTTTCCGATAAAACCGACCGCATGACTGTCATCAAAGTGAACCAGGGCGTTGTAGCGCTCTGCCAGATCACAGATACGGCCGAGCTGGGCCATGCTGCCATCCATGGAGAATACGCCATCGGTAGAGATCAGTTTGAAGCGAGCACCCGCAGCATCCGCCGCTTGTAGCTGCACCTCTAAATCATCCATGTCGCTATTGCCGTAACGATAACGCTTGGCCTTGCACAGCCGAATACCATCGATTATAGAGGCGTGATTCAGCTCATCGGAGATCACCGCATCCTCCGCTCCCAGCAGCGTCTCGAAAAGACCGCCATTAGCGTCGAAACAGGAGGGGTAGAGAATAGTATCTTCTCTGCCGAGAAACTCACTCAACCTAGCCTCCAAGGTTTTGTGAATCGATTGGGTACCGCAGATAAAGCGCACCGAGGCGAGGCCATAACCCCACTCATCAAGTCCACGGCGCGCCGCCTCTGCCACCTCTGGGTGCTGAGCCAGTCCGAGGTAATTATTAGCACAGAGATTGATCACCTGGGGGTGATCAGGCACATCCACATGGCTTCCCTGTGGAGAGGTGAGAATACGTTCATCCTTATAGAGTCCGGCATTATGGATGCTCTCCAACTGCTGCTGTAGGTGCCGTTTGAAATCTTTAACCATCTACTTCCTCCCCAGCTATCCGTCTATAACGGGCGTGCCCTAATGAATATCACATCACTGCTGTCCCGTTAACTCCCTCCCCCCTTTGGGGAGAGAGTTGGGGTGAGGGGGATCTAGTAACTTCTCAATAACCCAGTGCAGATGGATAAACTTTCAGATGGGGTGCAGTGATGCCTTTTCAGAACGTACAGC
>MOXH01000035.1_pt1 | contig 27036 bp, 19 predicted proteins | sample 1471181 | NCBI WGS metagenome assembly MOXH01 (sample SAMN05806436, study PRJNA327811) | mollusc metagenome | isolation source: Phylotype A (SB4) bacterial symbionts from gill | host: Thyasira cf. gouldii | place: Canada: Bonne Bay, Newfoundland | collected 2010-05-07
ATCATCTTGGACTTATTCTCCCGGGAACAGCGTGGTACGCCCCTCTTCATCAAAACCACCACGATCATTAGAAATCTAACAACCTCTTCCAGGGTGTAGAAGACACCGTTGTGCATGTAGGGTGCGGTGTATTCGATGTAACGCAGGGGTGCGGTACGGAACTTACCCTTATCCCACTTGTTCTTGCCACGGTAGTAGAAGCCCCAGTCGGACTTGGCACCACGGTAACCCTCTTGGGTCTGGCCCTTGGCGTACTGCTCAAAGCGGAAGGTGATCTGTGCCAGACCATCCTCTTCCCAACGTTTGTTCGGTGGAATACCGATGTTGTGGAAGTCTAGGTCACTGGCCTGCTCACCGTTGTGGCAGTTGATGCAGCCGCCCTTACCTTCGAATACCGCCTTGCCACGTAACTGCTCCTCACTCAGTGCAGCTTTGTCGCCTTTCAGGTACTCATCAATGGGGGTGGTGAACTCACCGGTGGTGTTGAGGGTACGCTCGAAAGCGGAGATCGCTTTCCAGACATCGGAGATCAACGGCCACTCACTGCCGTAAACATCTTTAAAGCGTTTGCGGTACTCAGGGATCAACGCCAAACGCGCCTCCATGATATCGCTCTCACCGTTACCAGCTACACCACCCTTGGCAGCAGACTTGGCCTGCTTCTCGTTAGATGAAGCGGAGCCAGCCCAGAACTGACGAGGGTAGTGGCCACTGTTAACGATAGTTTGGCTGTTACGCCAATGAACCGTACCGGGGTAGCCGCGGGAGAAGTCCTCAGACCATGCCCAGCCCTGATCGGGCTCGTGACAAGTTGAACAACCGGTGGAGGCATCGCCGCCAATACGTGGATCAAAAAACAGGATTTTGCCAAGCTCAACCTTGGCATCAGTAATCAAGTTATCTGGTGGGACAGGTACCGGACCCAGAGGAGCCAGCGGAGCCGGTCCTTTCTTGGCCATCGCCTGGCCTGGAGCCGCTGCTGCACCGCTCTCCTGCTTGGTCGCCTGTGCCTGACAGCCGAACAGCAAGGTCGCAACCGCAGCAGCAACCAGGGTAGGAGTAAATTTCTTCATACTCATGGTTATCACCTCTTAGTTACGGACCTGAGTCCAGTTGCTGATGGCTTCATACTCAGCCGGGTAGGGCTGCTTCCACACATGCTTGTCACTGGTCAGTTGATTACCGGAGAGAGACTCAAGGAATGTCACCAAGTCTGCCTTTTCCTGTTTACTCAGCTTCAGAGGCTTCAACATCTTGCTCTTGTTGCTGTCCTTACCACCCCCCCTGTTATAGAAATCTACAACGCCAGCCAATGACTTGATGGTACCGTTGTGCATATAAGGAGCGGTGAACTTCAGCTCACGCAGACTGGGAGTGATAAACTTACCCATATCTTTTTCGATGAGCGTGATGTTGTAGTAACCAGGATCACGCTTCAGGTTCATGTAGTCAGGAACACCCTGGAACATGGTAAAGGCGATGAATGCCTGATGATTCATAGGATCCATGAATATATCAAAGTTCTCAGCAACACCGGTGTTATGGGGTTTCTGATCGGTCAGCAGAGAGCCGTTGTGACACTGAACACAGCCACCCTTGCCTTTAAATGTCTTCATACCACGTTTGGCAGCAGCAGACATTTTACCGCTATCGAAAGGTGCGCCACTGGATGTCAGCGTCTTAAGATACTCGGGGATTGCTTTACGAATAGAGCCGTTCGAAGGCTCACCGTAACCGGCATCCTTGAACATCTTCACATAAACAGGATCCTGCTTGGCACGCTCCTGCATGATCCGCATATCCATATTCATGGTGTAATCTTCAGTCAACATCTCACGGGTCATATCGTTGAGGTTGGTACCGATACGGCCATCATGATTCCACACTTTTTTGTGCGCAACGTTGACTAAAGAGATGCTGTTACGAAAGTGGCCGTTACCAGGATAGCCCGGTGACAGCGCATCGGGATGCGCATAGCCATTTTCAGGTTTATGACAATCTGAGCAGGCGATACCTGCATCGCCTGACAGACGGCGATCAAAAAACAGACGTTTACCCAGTTCAGCCTTTGCCGCGTTGGTTTTCAACTGCGGCAAGGGACCGATATCCGGATACTGGCCCGCTTGAGCGCTAATTGCCACTCCCAGCCCCAGTGCAGCGGCTAGTAGTGAACGCCCGGTCGTGACTCGTACACCCATTGGATTTCCTCCAGGTCAGTTATTGCTTTATCGGTGTTCCGACGTTTTATTCAGAGTGCCGACACAAGCGTCGAATTTCTGAACTCTGCATTAAGTGCATAAACCAGGCCATTATTAACGAATATCTTTTTCTCTTTTATTATCCTTATGTTAGGTTTTTCTGATTGATCTATATCAAGGGTGTAACTACATAAAATTGAATAGATTGTTCCCTTAAAAAAATCATAGCGAACAATCTATCCATTTCGTTCAAGCCGATGAACGAAATAGATAGATTCAAATAAGCGTCAACTCTTCAACCTAGAATCCGCAGTTGGCGGCGTGAAGTGGGGGGATCAGGTCAATTACCATCGAGCAGGTAACGAACCGCCTCAAGAATAATGGATGGCCTCGTACCGTGAGGGAAGATAAAACGAAGTTCACCCTGAGGAGTGATCAGGTAGGTTACAGCAGAGTGGTTAACCGAGTAGCCAAAAGCAGAGCCCTCTAGCGCCACCTCATAGTATTTAGCGCCATACAGCGCCGCCACCTCGGCCACCTCTTGCTCTGAACCTATCACACCCACCAGACTGGGGTGGAAATACTCAGCATACTCTTTCAGCGATTCAACGGTGTCGCGCTTGGTATCTACACTGACAAAGATACCCTGCACCTTAGCCAACTCATCCTCAGTCATCTCATTGAGTGCTTGAGTCATAAATGAGAGTGACGTGGGACAGACATCCGGGCATTTTGTATAGCCAAAGTAGAGCAGCACCACCTTGCCACGTAGATCTTTAAGCGCGACAGGACCATCCGCCGAGTGCAGTGTGAAGTCACCTCCTTGAGGTGCCTCTTGAATAGCAGGTACCTTGTCCGTCTGCCGCAGCACTTCGCCACCGGCATAGACCAGCACAGGCGAAAGCAGAAGAGATAATAAAAATAGGGAAATTTCTCGTTTAAACATATTCAATCCTAAATCAAGGCCGCTATTAATTCAGCTTCTAGATATCAACATTTCACCACTGCTGTCCCGTTATCTTTTTAGTATGTTGCAGTAACTCCTTGGTGGAGGTGTTTTTTAGGGCGCATATATCAACAGCAACATGACATACTGCAGTAGAACATTCCCTCTCCCTATGAGGGAGAGGGCCAGGGTGAGGGTGAATTAAATCAACGGCTTATCTATTAATCCCGTAACTTCTCAAAAAGTCCGTGCCATAGGGGTGCAGTAACACCTTTTCAGGAGACGCGGTGAATACTTCCCTGTACGCTCACAGCAGCATCCCTGCTGCTGTACCTCCTGAAAAGGTGCCACTGCACCCACCTGAAAGTTATCCATCGGCACTGGGCTATTGAGAAGTTACTTAATCCCCCTCACCCCAACCCGCTCCCCAAAGGGAGAGGGAGTTAACGGGACAGCAGTGACATTTCACCTAGAATGACACTATTCAATGGCTATGGTTCCCATTCACTGTTGCCTCGCTTACTTTACGGACGATGGCCAACAGTTATTTAATTTGGTGTAGGAGCGGCGTCCTCACCGCGATGAAACAACCACCATGGTACAGCTATCCATCGAGGTACGAGAGCACATTCCAATTAAGCATAATCGCTAATGCTGAATAGGTATAATTGTACAAACCTTAACCGACACCATCATAGAGCCGTGATATCAAACTGACCACCGCATTCTCCACCCGCAGGATACGTGATCCAAGTGTCACAGGCTGCATACCCGCTTCGACCAGCTTATCCACCTCATAGGGGATAAACCCGCCCTCCGGTCCGATCGCCAGCACCATGGGCTGCGTAACCGCAACAGGACATGGCGGGTAGTCACCCGGATGAGCCAACAAACCCACTCTATCACCAACAATCGCCTCTAGCTCATCCTCAACAAATGGCTTGAAGCGACGCTTGAAACTGACCACTGGAACTGCTGTATCCACCGCCTGTTCAAGCCCCTCCAATAGATAGCGCTGGATATAGGCGTGATCCACAACAGGGCTCTGCCAGAAACTCTTCTCCGTCTTCTGTGTATTGATGACAATCAGCTCTTTAATACCAAGCTCCGCCACCATACGGTAGATCCGCCGCATCATCTTTGGGCGAGAGAGCGCCAGTACCAGGGTGATGGGTGTAGCCGCTGGCGACGGCGTATCGAGAAGCGGCTTTAACTCAATGGCCTCATCATCTGCCCGTGAGACAAGTGCCTGTCCCATATCACCATTGATCAATCCGACCCTCAGCCGATCGCCCTCCTCCACCTTGACCACCTTTTGCAGGTGAACGGCACGACGGTCAGTCAGACGAACGGTCTCATCATCGATGTAATCTTGTTGATCAAACAGAACAACATTCAAGTTACCTTATCTCCACTTTTCAAATCTTGTAGGACTGAACTCAGTCCAACCGACACACTGCCACCCGTTTACAACAAAAAGCACACGGCCATCCTACCCCCCACAACGCCATTGTCAGAATAAAAAAAGGGAGTAGGTGTTAACCCACTCCCTTCAAAAACAGCCCAGGCTATCAAACTGGGGATCTGAGAAAAACCGCAGACTAGAAAACCGTCTGCATCAACTCCTGATTATTAGGCTGTTTTTCTCCTTTGACTGCGCACCAGCAACAGACCGACGAGGAAGAACAGCAGAGTGATACCGGCAGGCAGTCCGTAGACTTTGATAATATCAAGCTCTGGTGGCAATACCAGCCAGTACCAGGTACTGAGTGTGTGTTTCGAGCCCACTTCACCGTTGCTACCATCCCAATTGGCGAAGGAGATCGGCATAAAGACCCCTTCGTCAAAATTGATATCGCCGTCGTTACCCTTACGAGGCCGTTTCATCAGCACCGTCCAGAGCCCATCCTTCCACGCACCCGCCGCTTCCAGACTCTTGTCTTTCTCACGCAGGGCTAGCTTCTTGTCAGGGCCTGAGCCCTCCAGCAGCATAGTGGCGGCTTCACGCTTCGGCTCAACACTACCGGCATTCCAGTACCAAATGGTGGTATGACGCCGGCTATCACCGTGACGGTAGAGTGGTTTCTCTACGGATGGCGACGTGACGTAATCCTCTTCCTTCGGGAACTGAATGGCAAAGGCATCCGCTTGCATCTCCAGATTCTCATCCATAAGATCGGTGAAGTACTCGTCACCCGGACGACTCTCGGTACGGTCACCTACCTCCATAAGGAAAGCGATCTCCTTGTCGTTGTAGAGGGCGCGCACTGTCACCGCATCATTCAATGGGGTGAAGAGACGCTCAGCTTTGATGATATTAGGCACCAGCGGCAAGGTCACCGTCTTGGCCTGAGCCCAGCGCTCATCATCCAGAGAGGCGGGCAGATCGCCCTCCACCTTCAAAGCGGTCACCACGCCACCTTCTCCTGGAGGGGTATCGCTGTTACGCAGACTGTAGACAAAGTTGGCAATATGCCAGCGATCCTCCAGGCTGACGGGGTCTTTGTTGCCCTCCTCCACTGCACGATGTGCAGGCATCGGTGTACCGAGGATACCGATAGAGAGGCGGGTGTAGATGCTCTTGATAGTCGCATCGCGCTCACCTTCGCCGGTCATGCGGGACTGGGAGGCACGCCAGCTCCAGGGCTTGGTCAGATCGCGGGGCCAGATACGACCACCCCAGTCATCTTCGAGCTTTTTGCCGGAGACAATATTGCCACGACCCGCTTCGCCGTGACACTCCTTACAGGATTTGATAAAGGCTTCACGACCTTTAACCACTGACTCCTCCGAGTAGGCCACCTGGCCATCCAGTGGTTCCACGTCGGTAATGACACGGAAATCAGTTTTAGTGTAGAAGCCATCATCATCGAATGCCTCATCATCTACATCTTCCGGTGGCCACGCCTGGGTAATATCAAAGCCTTTAACTACAGGAACCAGACTACGAATCTGCTCATCCGAAAGCAGGCTAGCCCACCCCGGCATAGCGGTTCCGGTGAGGCCGTGCTTAATAGTATTGAAGAGATCTTCATCGCGGGGCAGCTGTGTACCGGGTGAGGTTTTGTACTTAAACAGCGCCAGACTGAAGTCACGAGGTTTGGGATACATGCGCTCGGCGGCTATACCGTCACCGGCACCCTGCTCACCATGGCACACTTCACAACGAAACATGTAGAGATCCTTGCCCTTCATGCCGACACGTTTTGCCTGCACCGTATCCTTGATCCCGGTAACCACTTTGGAGACCTCAGGGTCCCAGATGCGAGGCACCTGACCGTTATAGTCAAAGATAAAGGTGATGACATTCCATACATCATTCTCTTCGAGCATCTCATGCCAGACCGGCATGGCAGAGTTCCAGGGAGTGCCCTCTTTCGGCAGACCGGGACCACCGGTTGCGATACGCCAGAAGAGGAACGCCTCCTGCAACTGGGGAATAACAGTGGGATCCTGGAAGTTGATCGGCATCGGATTGAAGCCGGTAGCGTAAGGCCCTTGACCGTCCAATAGATCACCATGACAGTAGAAGCAGTTTTGGTAGTAGACATCACGTCCGGCAGCTACCGCCTCGGTGTACTTCTCCCAGCCCGCATCCTTGTCGCTTGCCAGGGTGTTGAGAATATCCTCTCTTATCGGATTCTCCAGCTTGGCCAGGTCATAGCGCTTACCAAAGGCCTTGACCGAAGCCGGTGGTGCAGGGTGAACCTGACGCAACTCAACCGGTGCATCATTGGAGGGTTTGACCATGCCGTAAGTGGTATAGCCGACAATACCGGGAATGATAAGCAGAAAGGCCCAACGAACAATCCCCTTATTATCATCACGCAAAGTAGAGAGTATCGGCGCCATAAACTCCGACCAACTGGTATCATCGTAGGCGAAGTAGAGCAGTACCCCGATGATCGTAATGATCATGTACTGCACCATCAACGTCTTAGGTAAGAGGGGTGGAAAAGCGTTATCAAAAATCAGGTAAGCGACAATAATGACCACTAGCGCCGACCAGAATGCGGGTATCTTGAATTTCATTATTTTTTCTCCGCCAGCAGGTCAACCATCATCTGCATCTCTTTTACTGTCATCTTCTCGGCAAAGTCTGCCGGCATCGCCGGGGGAAAGCCTTCAACAATCACAGCATTAGGATTGGCAATGCTCTGCCAGATCTCCCAGACGCTCAGGCGACTGCCCACATCCGCCAGACCTGGTCCCACCAAAGTGTCCTTGGTATCCATTGAGTGACAGGCGGTACAGGTATATTTGCCCAGCGCCTCTTCGCCGGTTGCCGCAGGAGCAGGAGCGACTGTGCCACCCCCTGCTGCAGGGGTGACAGCGGCAACCTCTGCCGCCGCCTCTGGTGATGGCAGTGAGACGGTCACCTCATTCCCATCTTTCGACTGCATGTAGGCGATAATGGCATCCATCTCCATCGCTGAGAGCAGAATCGGTGCCTTGTCGACAGCGGGCATAGGCGACGCCGTATCATTACTCCCCTTCTTACCCCATCCGGTGACTACATAGGCACTGGGATCGACCATCGACTCCATAATATAGCCAGCGGTATCTGTTGCGCCGCCTTTGTAGCGTTCATCCGCCAGACGTTCAGTTGACTTGGCCACAAGATTGAACCCCTGTATATCAGGAGCCCGGCCCAACGGAGCCGCTTTATGACAGAGGGTGCATGTTCCTTTGTTATTAAACAGATCTTCACCCATGGCGACAAAGTCATCCATGGTGAGGGTGCTCAGATCCACCTTGCTCTCCTGAGGAGCCTCACCCTCCACCTGGGGCAGCAAGTTAGCTACCAGCGTGAAGACCAGAGTCAGCCCCACACTAAAGAACATAGTCTTTCTCAATACGCCCGTTCCGGACTTCTCGTTAGTATCCGTCATGCTGCGCCCCCCTCTGCTGCGGTCACCGGTTTTGGCTGTTTTGTTGCACTCAGATTAGCCACCCAGAACATGAACAGCACAAACAGCAGGAACAGTACGGTGACGATAGTAATCATATTACCGGCGTAACCGATGGTTGGAATAAAGTTATCTGGCGAGTTGTCCTTCATTACGGTATAGACATGCCAGTGAGTCTTCACCGAGGAGCGCACATAACCCATCAGCCCCATCAGCCAGGTAAAGGCGATAGGCAAGGCGAACAGTGCGTACTGAGCACGATCGGGGATCTTCCCCCAGTGCGATGGCAACACCTTGGCTTTCTTAAACATCAAGGTATCGATCACGATACCTGCGATGATTACGAACAGGGTGGTACCCACCTGCATCACCGACGAACCCACCTTGTAGACGGTGTTGGTGAAGTAACCGTAATAGACACCGGCAAAGATGATATTAACCATGGCGACGATATAGATCGCCACCAGCAGCGCATTCCCCATAGGTGCCCAACTTACCGTCGCCACCTTATCGGAGCGCCGATAGAGTTGGAACGAAAGGAAGGTCACCACCAGCATCAGGTTCACCGCGATATTCTTCGCCGGCATAATGCCTAGTGGGCCAAGAATATGGTGGTGACTGCCACCCAGGGCGGCAATCTCTGAGGCCGACAGCATAATAGTATGGGGGGTCACCCAAATAAGGAAGCAGACGACCAGTATCAGAGCAATGTACTTGATCAGCCACTTATAGCGCGCCGACCCTTCGGTACGGGACATACCCGACCAGAGGTAGAAGTTACCCGCCAACAGAATGGTACCGATCAGTACCGCCTGCACAATAAATAGCCAGGCGAGGATACCGCCCATGGCGGTGATACCCATCTGTTGGGAGTAGGCATAGATCTCCGCCATCAGCCAGTAACCGGCAAAGGGTAGCGGCAGGAAGGCGAGAATGGCGATAAAGTTAGAGGTGTACCCCATCCAGTCGTAGTGCGCCCGTTTTACCGGATCACGACTACTGAGGAATTTGAATGCCGCATAGGCACCCACCACTGCGCCACCAAAACCGATATTGGCGATAAAACGATGCAGATTGATCGGGTTCCACAGAGGCCCCTTCATCACCTCCCAGATATTACCGATAACCGCACCCACCTCATTGACGCCCGAAGGGGCCATCATAAAGGTGGCCCAGGAGTTGGCGAGGACCATAATGGTCATACCGGCACCGTTGAGCAGCAACCCCAGGGTTAGATGAAGCCACTTTTTATTGCCGTAGCGGAAAGCATCCCAGCCATAGTAGTAGGTGTAGAGGAAGAAACTCTCAAGGAAGAAGAGGCCAGCATAGACCAACCATTGAGCGCCAAAGACGCGCATCATATAGCCCATAAAATCGGGATAGAGCACAAACAGCGCCAAGGCCAAAGAGCCACCAAAAATAGCTGTTATGGAGAAACCGACAAGGCTGATCTTCATAAACTCATGAGCCATATCGTCGTAGCGTTCGTCCTTGGTGATCATCCCCGTCAACTCGATCACCAGCACGAAGAGGGGGACCGCCAGGACCAAGGCACCAAAGAAGAGGTGCATCTGCGCCAGAATCCAGACGATGGCTCGACTACTGATACCTACGTCTGGATAGTCCTTACGACTGGGGGTAGGTGCGGCAAGCAACTCTACCTCTTCAGCCTCTGCGGCATCGACCTGAGCGGTAGCTACCTCTCCCAGGGCCTGGCTATCAGCGGCACTGGAGGCCTGCACTGCTGAGAGACCCGCAGCACCCAACAGCAGCGCAACAAGCAGTAGCATTCCCAACTGCTTTAACAGCGAAAAGGGGGCAAAAGTGCTCTTTCTATTTTTTAGTAATGGCATATTGAATTTCCTCCGACTAACCGGCCGGGGTCAAATCGAGATTCAGCGGCAGGCCTTGAATACTCATAATAAAGTGATCCAGACCATAAAAAACGGCGCTGGCAATGGCAAAGGCGGCAACGAAAGCCACCAGCGTACCCATCACGCCCATACTGTTTTGCTCTTCCATCAGATCCCCCCCACTAACCGTGATGCACTACAACGCCGCCCGCATAGATCACGAGCCAATAAAAAAAATACGAGTATTGCCACAAGGGTGCCAAAAAACAGCTTTGGCCCCCAGGAGGTAGCACCTTCGGCTGTCTGAACAGACTTATCCTCTTTTGATGTCTGGGTCATACTTCACTCCTAAATAGAAAGGGAAATAGTATTCATCTTAAATACGTAATTATTCAGCTGGATTTAGGGTCGAGTGATTGCGTCGTAAAAAAGGTGCATTTTTCCACCCATCCTGACGCAATCGACTCCGACCCCTGGTGAATACAGCCACAAAATCAGGTATAGCTGAATAGTTACCTTAATACTTTATTTATCCCATCCTATGAGCAATTACCACGCCAATATAAGTTTTTTTACTGAACACGTTCAGTAATGACTCGAATCAAGGTGGCGGCCTAAGATAATCCCTTGTGTTGCCGAAAGAAATCAGCCTGCCAGCAGCAGCAGCCAGCGCTCACCGATTCCCTGCCAGAAAAAGATTGGGGTTCTCGTAGAGCTATGTTTATGAACAATACATTCACCACACCCTATGGGTAATGCTTGCTTTTGTTCAATCCCTCTCTGAACTATAGACGGCAACCCCCTCTGGATTAGCCCCCCATACCCACTAAGAATTAACGATATTGTTCAGCTACAATCGGACGAAAGCTTAAATAGATGAACGAATCATTCAATACCGCATGGAATTAAACGTTCAAGTTCATTTAAAACAGCTAGTTAGTAACTTGGTACAGATCATGCACTCGCATTCTCCTTTACTCATTACGCTTACTGGTGACTCAAAACCCATGACAACACAGACGCAGACCGTTGATGCACTTGTTCAAATACTCAACACGGGTGATGAAGTAGATCGGTGCTACTCATCCAAAGCTCTGGGTACCTTGAAAGCGGAGGAAGCAGTAGACAGGCTCATCGAATGCCTCCGGGATGAAGACATCGATGTCTGCATGGATGCGGCGGAAGCACTGGGAAAGATAGGCAGCCAGAGAGCCATTCCGGCCCTAATAGAGTCCCTATCCCAGGATAACAGTGGCGAAATCTGCACTGCTGTGGCAGCCTCACTGAGAAAGATTGGTGGCAGCGATGTAGTCGAAGCGCTACAAAAAGTGGCCACTGAAAGACCTGATAATATCGAGTGGAAGGATGACTGGGACACCTGGTGGGATGTTCAGCTGGAAGCGGTCAAGGCACTGGGAGATTTTGGTGGTGAAGAGGCGGTGGAGACGCTGACCAAAATCATAGATGACGAGAGCATGCAGGATATTGAAAATCATATTCTGAAATCCCTATCGAAGATCCCTGGCAAGGGCGTCGAAGTACTTATTGAGCGCCTGCAGAACCAGGAGTCATTACCACAATCCCGCTGGCGGGCGGCAAAAGCCCTTGGCAAGACAGAGAGCCCAGAGGCTACACTCGCCTTGGGACGGGCCCTCAAAGATAAGTCTCGTGATGTACGAGCCGAGTCCATAACCGCTCTGGGTAACTGCGGTGCAACAAAATATCTAAATGCACTGGCGCTGATGCTGCGTGATCCCGACGAAGTGGTGAGAGATGCCGCACTCAGCGCCTGCCTGCAACTGACCACTGGCGAAACCATTGATAGCGGACTGCAAGACGAACTGATGCTGATGATGGACGACCCCAGCAGTCAAGTGAGACTGACGCTCTACAACGCACTCCTAAATACATCAACAGCACTCCCTCTAAGCGAGGAAGCCATCGATAAAATAGCGGTTAGCTGCGGTGATAGAAGCGCAGAGACCGCATCTGCCGCCTGTCGTTTGCTAGGCAAGATTGGCGCTACAGAGAAAATGTCGACACTCCTTGAGCTGCTGCGCAACAGTGACGGGCATACCATGGTCAGGCGTGAAGCCACCCTCGTTCTGGGCCAGCTTGGGGTAATTAACAGGGAGTCTATCAGTGCCCTGAGCTGGGCGGTAGCCGACAGAGAGCAAGCGGTTCGTCTTGCTGCGCTTACCTCACTGATGACACTGGAAAAGCATGGCGAAGAGGATCCCACCGAGGATGAAGAGGAGGAGATACAGCGCCCTCTCGACATCATAATCGCTGCCGTCAAAGGTGATATTACGCCGGTTACAGAAAAACCAGCCCCTAAAGAGGAGGAAGAGATCGCCACTGAAGCGGACAGCGACCCCCTGGCCGGTGACGCCCAAACTGATATGGCGACCGACCAGCATGCCGACGATGACGCCCCTGAAGAGATCTCTGGCAGCGTCAACAGCGATCCCAGCGACCCCTTCTCCGAGAAGGTAGCAAGCACTATCGTCCTCCCTGAGTCACCCGCCCGTATCGTTGAAGAGGGTGAGGTGCGAACCGCCATGTCCACCCTTGATGCCATCGCCATGGACAATGTTGAAGCGACCCTCGGCCTGGCCAATATTGAGCAGGATGAGCCGGAGCATGATCAAGAGACTAGTGAATATCTCGACGTCGTCGAAGAGAACAAAGAGGAGATGAAACGCATTCGTCACAGAAAACGGATCTCACCTGAGCAGGATGTACGACGCCTGGGAGCTAAAGCCTGTCGGAGAGTGAAGAGAAGGAGGCCGTCGAGGCACTGATCTATGCGCTCAACGATGATGATGAGATTCTACGCCAGGAGGCAGCGGCGGCAATAGGTGATATCGGACGAAAACAACTCGATATACCTGAACTTATGGATGCTGTTGGTACTCTTATAACACAGCTGACGGTCGGCAGTGTGGAACAGCGGGGAATCTGTGCTCGTGCTTTGGCTTATCTGGGTAATCGTGCAGCAGTGGCTCCTCTCATTGAAGCACTGGCTGATAGTGAGATAACCGTCCGCGTTCTGGCGATTGAGGCGCTGTCAAATCTGATCAACAACAGCCGAAATCCAACTGAAGCGGACCATATGGTGGTTGCCGATATTCACAACCTCAGTATCGCAAAAAAGATTACTGAGAAGCTGGAAGATGAGGATGGCGGTGTACGGGTAGCGGCGGCAAAGGCGCTGGCGCTATCCCTGCCCAGCCTGACCGATGCCACCTTTGTTGCCAGACTACCGGCAGCGATCATCGACAGCGTCAGCCTGGGTGGAGGTGAAGAGGCCCGCACCATAGGTAAAGTGCTCCAGGCATTTGACCGTCAGCGTTCAACCGAAGACCTGCTGTCACGTCTCGACCAGGCGGAAGATAGCGTTAACCGCAGCATCCATATCGAGATGCTTGAAGAGCTTTTACAACCCAATCAGGAACAGCCAGAGCAGGCAGCCTGACCACGGGGTCACACCCCATTGACACTTTTAAAGGAGTCTTAGCATGAAAAAAATGCTCGTATCCCTCACTCTGGCCAGCCTCTGCGCTCTGCCCTTAGCCGCGCAGTCGGCCGCTTACAAGGAAGTGACCGTCAGCGATGGCGGCACTATTACCGGCAAGATCTCCTTCACAGGTAAAGACCGTGCCCCCAACACTTACAAAATTAGTAAAGACAACAAGGTCTGCGGCACCGGCGAGCGCAGCATCGACTATGTACGCGTGGTCAACGGCAATCTGATGGATACCGTGGTCTATCTCGATAAGGTGAAAAAGGGTAAGCCTTTCCCTGCCGATATAGCTGATGGCAAAATCGAGCAGGAGGGGTGTGAATTTAAACCCTTTATGCAGATCATGAAAAATAAAAACAAACTGGCCGCTATAAACAAAGATCCGATCCTCCACAACATCCACACCTACGAACTGATTCGTGGCGATGCAAAGGGTCCGAAAAAGACACTTGCCAACATCAGCCAGCCTGAGCCAGGCACGGTCAACTCCACGATCAAAATGAAGAAGGGCCCTGCTATCAAAGTTGAGTGCGATGCTCATGACTTTATGCACGGCTTTGTCTTTGTCGCTAAAAACCCGTACTTCGCCAAAGTGGGCGATGATGGAACCTACACTATAGACAACGTACCTGCGGGCAACTACAAGATTAAGGCGTGGCACGGCTTTCTGAAGAACCAAAAGGGTAAGGTCAAAGTGACTGCTGGTGGTGCAGCAACCGCTGACTTTACCTTCAAGTAAGCCGGTTATACCTCTGTGGTGAATCCCGGCCATCTCCAAGCGGCGGCCGGGTTCATCCAGTGATTCCTAACGGGTAAAAGATCATGAACCAAGAGAAACAGAGACGGCGCTTCACACCGATGGACTATATGGCCTTCATTGGTGGCGCCATCAATTTTGTCGTCATCAGCTACATCATTGGCTACTGGTTTATTGCTGGTTAAGAACAAAGGTTCAGGGCTTTTGGAGTTTGATATCCAGTGGGCCTGTGCCTTTGTTTTTACTGGCTATGCACAACAATCCCGATAACTATTTTAGGTTTGGGGTCGGGGTGGATTGCGTAGTAAAAAGTTACCTTTTCCATCCTGGCGCAATCGACTCCGACCTCTGGTGAAATACAGTCCAAAAACAGGTATAGCTAAATAAGTTACAAAAGTGGTGCCTGCATAACTACTCTCTCTTTTGTTTTCTGCCACAGGTTTAATCTATGTCCACCCAAGCCCAAGTCGCCCCAACGGAACTTGCCCCACTGCCAAGTTACCAATCTATCCTGCTGGCAGTTGACTCATCAGACCACTCCAACCGGGGCACTCTGGAGGCAGTATCTCTCGCCACCTACTACGGCAGCCGACTGACCGCAGCCCATGTCTATGCGGCAAAGCTGCACGATGCCCGCTTTCGCCAGATGGAAGGCGGCCTGCCTGAACAGTTCCGTGAAGAGCAGGAGCTGGAACGGCAGCGTGATGTACACGATGACCTGATTACCAAAGGACTCTCCATTATCACCGACTCCTATCTGGATCAGGTGGATACAAAAGCTCAAAACGAAAAAATTGAAGTGCAGCGCCGCTCCCTGGAGGGTAAAAACTACCGAGAGCTGGTCAATGAGACCAACAGTGGCGATTATGATCTGCTGGTCATGGGCGCATTAGGACTGGGTGCCATCAAGTCAAGCCGCCTGGGCAGCGTCTGCCAGCGTCTGGCCCGGCGCAGTAAAATTGATACACTGATTATCAAAGAGCCGACACGCAGCATCAGTGATGGCCCTATCGTCGTCGCTATCGACGGCTCAGCTAAGTCCTATGGTGGCCTACTCACCGCTTTCTCTCTGGCCAAGGGCTGGGGTGTCGAAGTCAAAGTAATCTCCGCCTTCGACCCCTATTACCACTATGTCGCCTTCAACCGCATCGCCGCTGTGCTTTCGGAAGAGGCGGGGCAGGTATTCAAATTTAAAGAGCAGGAGAAACTCCACGAAGAGATCATCGACTCAGGACTGGCGAAAATCTATCAGGGCCACCTCTCAGTCGCCCAATCCATCGCCAAGGATTACGGCATGGAGATCGAAACTGTACTCCTCGACGGCAAGCCCCACGATGTCATCAACCGCTACCTGAGCGAAGTCAAACCGTCACTGCTGATTCTCGGTACCACCGGCATTCATGCCGATGCTGACCTGGATATCGGCGGTAACGCCGAATACCTACTAAATGATGTCAGCTGCTCTGTGCTGCTAAGCCAACAGCAACACCGCCCCCAGGTGGATCGGCTGGCCTCAGTCAGCACCTCCTGGACCGCCGAGGCGGAAGCACGCATGGAGCGCGTCCCCTCTTTCGTCCGCCCGATGGCAAAGATGGCAATCCTCCGTTACGCCCAGGAGCAGGGCCACACCGTCATCACCGAGAGCATCGTCGATGAGGCTACCGCCCAACTGATGCCCGGTCATGCCGAAGAGACGATGGGAGAGATTGTCGGTGCCTATGAGCGTGGCGAACTGAAACGCAAACCAGGAGAGGCTGATCGTGAACAGGCGGTACGCTGGAGCGAGCAGGCCACCGCACTACTGCTGACTATCAAGGACCTCAGCCTGCGCGGCAACCTCAGCATGCGCGCTGAAAAGAGAGCCCGCTCCGCCAATCTATGGGTCGTAGAGGCAGAGCATATCCAGGCATTTCTCGACGACAAGGTCAAAACCGGAGAGTTCAACCCAGGCGCAGAAGCGGCCACACTGCCCGGTAACGGTGTTGTTGAAGCGGCCTCCGAAGAACCCGAAACAGAAGCTCTTAACTGGCAGGCTGCCGCTCTTGCCCGCCTGATGCGCGTCCCCGAGGGCTTTATGCGTGACAGCTCGAAACAGCGGATCGAAGATTACGCCCGTGCCAACGGCCACAGCGATATATCCCTGGTGGTAGCCGAGGCGGGTCTTGCCGAAGCACGTAAGGCGATGGAGTCCACTATGAAAGAGGGTGGAGGCGTGCCGGGGCAGGTAAAGCCAAACGTTCAGCCGGAGAAAAAGAGCGGCTCTCCTTTTTCAAATATGAGCGCAAACATGATGCCGAGCCAAGAGAAAACAGTACCAGAGATCGAGAGTGATGCCAGCTGGAGCGGTGAGGCGGAAGCGATGCTGGCCAATGTACCCGACGGCTTCTGCCGTGACATGACCCGCAAGGCGGCCGAAACTATTGCCAAACAGAACGGCCTGAAACAGGTTGATGCCGCGTTTGTCGGACAGGTAATGGAGACATTCAAGGCCGGCTCAGCATCAAGCGGAGAGACCATGCCCTGGAGTGAGGCAGCCAGAGAGCGTATCGCCAAAGCCCCCGATATGGTGCGCGGTATGCTGATCCAGGAGATCGAAGGCTGGAGCCAACGCAAAGGAGTTGAGAGCGTCAGCGAAGAAGCGGTGGATGCGATTAAACAGATCTGGGCTGATCGAGGTGTATTCCACCTCGATCCGAATGATCCTCGTAATTCATAAATGAATGATCACAGAGAACACAGAGTATTTAAATTCAAAATTTGGCAATGATAGCCCCTTTCGGGGAGAGGGTTGGGGTGAGGGGAATCAATAGATAGTGTACCTATTTAATACACCCTCATCCTGGCCTTCTCCCTCGTAGGAAGAAGGGACGGTCTAACCTGGCTTTTTATGCCATTTAAAATTTTAAAAACACATGAACTTCAAGAAAACGCTGTGTGCTCTGTGCTTCTCTGTGAACTCTGGGTTCCATTTGAAGAATAGCTAGATGAATGATCTATTTCTAATTGCCGTCAATCTCACACGCCGTTGCAATCTGGCGTGTGCTCACTGCTATATGGATGCCGAGGCGCGTCTTGAGGGGGGTGAGGGTGAGCTGACCACCGACGAGGTCAAGGCGCTACTGGATGAGATCGCCTCGCGCAGTAATGAGACCATGGTGGTGCTGACCGGCGGCGAACCGATGGTACGGCGTGATCTGGAGCAGTTGGTGGCCCATGGTAACCAGTTGGGGCTCTCGATTGTGGTCGGCAGCAACGGCGTACTGCTTGATGAAGAGCGGGTAGTGGCCTTGAAAGCCGCCGGTGTCATGGGCATGGGAATAAGCCTCGACTCCCTCAACCCCGAAAGCCATGACAGCTTCCGTGGTTGCAACGGCAGTTGGGAGAAGAGCCTCAACGGAATGGATCTCTGCCGCAAGCACGACCTCCCCTTCCAGGTACACTTCTCGGTCACTGAGAAAAATGCTCACGAAGTGCAGGCGATGATCGACTTCGCCAAAGCCTCCGGCGCCCATGTACTCAACATCTTCTTCCTGGTCTGCACCGGACGCGGCGAGTCGATGTCAGACATCACCCCGGCACGCTATGAAGCGGTGTTAAAACAGCTGGTCGAGGCTCAGGAACAGACCCAGGATCTGATTATCCGAGCACGCTGCGCCCCCCACTACAAGCGGGTCGCCTATGAGCATAACCCCGACTCACCACTTACCCGTGCCCAGGGTTATGAGGGCGGTGGCTGTCTCGCAGGCATTCACTACTGCCGTATCACTCCTGAGGGAGCCGTCACCTCCTGCCCCTACATACCTGATGAAGAGGGCAGTATCCGTAAACAGGGATTCTGGGAAATCTGGGACAACTCACCCACCTTTGAGCAGCTGCGAAATCCAATCCTCGGCGGCAAATGCGGCCAGTGTGAATATCAGAAGCTATGTGTTGGCTGCCGGGCACGCCCTCTGGCTATGGGTGGCACCTTGATGGATGCCGACCCCTGGTGTGGTCACACCCCCAGTGGACGCTCCATTATTGAGCCACTGGTAGAGAGCAGCAGAGGTGAAGTGACCTGGTCTCCCGAAGCAGAGACGCGCCTGGAGCGGGTGCCAGGGTTTCTGCGCAAGATGGTACGTAAACGGGCCGAGTCCCACGTTAGGGAGCTGGGAGAGTCTACCGTTACCACAGAACACCTGGCGACCCTGGCCGCCAAGCGTTTTGGGGATAAGTTCCCCGGCAAGCGCCCAGATAATACCCAGGCAACGGTTGCACAGCCAGAAGCTGAGACTTCATCCACAGGCCTGCCCTGGACCAAAGAGGCAAAAGTCTACCTGGAAGAGATACCCTCATTTTTGCGCGAGGGGGTCTTTGCTGTCGCTGAGGATATCGCTCGCAGTGAAGGACGCTTTGAAGTCAATATAAAGCTGCTGAATCGCCTCGAAGAGGAGGATAGCCCAGAGCGGAAACTCCCTTGGGAGAGCGATGCCGAGAATCAGCTTGAGGCCCATCTCGCTGACCGCGAATTCCAGGTGACTCTATTTGTAAAGCCCACCATGGAGGCGGCAGCTGAACGCGAAGCCAAGCGCCGCGATGCCACTATGGTATCCCTGCAAGATGTAGAAAAGGTGATTACCACCAGCCTCGCCGGTGTCGAGTGGATGAGCGATGCACTGGCGCGCGTTAAATCGGCCCCCGACTTTGTCCGCGCTGGCATAAAAAAAGCCGCCGAGTTCAGTGCCCGCCGCGAGGGGCTGGAGAAGATCAGCAGCAAAGATCTGACCCGCTTCCGCAACCGCGCCATGATGAAAGCAGTAAGACGAATGAAGGGCTTCGGCCTGAAAGAGCTCAACTTCGACGCCTTCAAAATTGCCAAAGAGCGTGTGCCTAGGTTACAAGAGAACGAGCAGGCGGAGAAACGCTTTTCCGAGATCCAGCACTATGTTGAATCGAAGCAGAGCCCCGATGGCGGAGGCCTGGGCCTGCTGGATCGGGAGTTATTGGAAAAAATGAAAGCTGAATTGAAGAGATAACTTGAAAATCGAAGCACTCATCATCGGCGGCGGAATCTCCGGCCTGGCCACGGCATGGCACCTTGCACAGCGAGGTGTCAAGGTCGAGGTGTGGGAGGCTGATGAGCGCCTGGTGGAAAGATTCGCTCCACCTGTGAAGAGGGTTATCTTACCGAACGGGCAGCGGGTATGGTGGTCAATTTCCGCTCCGAGGTGGATCGTCTGGTCAGCGCACTGGGATTGGACGAAGATAAAACATGCCGTAACAAAAGCCTCAATCGTTATGTGGTACACCAGGGGAAACTCGCCACTGTGCCGATGAAACTACCGGCTATGGCGCTCTCCCCTCTCTGGAGCCGTCGCGCCAAACTGCGGCTGCTGGCAGAGATACTGATCCCTCAGGGCGGCAAGGAGAGTGAGTCTGTATCTGAGTTTATCAAACGCCGGTGGGTAGTGAGATACTTGAAACGGCAATGGACCCCTTTGTTGCGGGCACCCTCGCCTCAGATCCCAATCTGGCTGAGGCCCGCTCGGTGCTGCCGAGGCTCACCGCCCTTGAGCAGCGCTACGGTAGCCTTACCCTGGGCATGCTGATCAATGGCGTTTTAAAAAGACGCCGCGCCAACAACGCAGAGAGCTTCTCTTTTCAAGGGGGGCTATCCGATCTGATAGCGCGTATCAGTAACAGTGATGGAGTCACTATCCGTTATGGCATGAAGGTTGATGACATCTGCCACGACAGAGAAGAGTGGCAGGTCACAGCCGGAGGTCAGAAGCGTCATACTCCCCAACTGATTCTCAGCACACCCGCCTACACGGCTGCAACCCTGCTGAGAAATACCGACCAGCGGCTCTCCAAATTGCTATCCGACATCGACTACAGCCCCATTGGCGTCCTTCACATGGGCCTGCAAGAGAAACAGATCAGCCACCCCCTGGATGGTACCGGCTTTCTGGTGCCTGGTCGTGAACCACTCAACTTCAACGGCAATCTGTGGATGAGCCGCCTCTTCCCTGGGCGCGCCCCAGTGGGCCACCATCTGCTGACCAGTTATCTGGGGGGGCATCGTCATCGGCAGCAGATGGAGTGGAGTGATCAACGTATCATCTCAGAGACGCTCTCCAGCCTCGCCCCACTACTGGGTATCCGAGGAGAGCCCACCTATATTCGCTTGGAGCGACATCAGCGGGGACTACCTATGTACCACGGTAACTACCAGGCACGCCTGCTGGAGATCCGTTCACGTTTGGCAGCCGTAGCGCCGGGACTGCACCTGTGCGCCAACTATCTGGATGGAGTCTCTATACGGGAGCGCATTTTTCAAGGATTGAAAACGGCTGTCCAGGTTCAGCGCGAACTAAAAAGTTCAGGCGCCGTGCAGAGCAGCTGCCGCGAGGTGCTGCACTATGCATGATACCGATCTAGAGGAGTTAGAGAACAAGCCACCATTAAACCCATAAAGGTGATTCTGGTGGTGCTACTTATTTTGCTGGGTATCTCCAGTGCCGCCCAGTGGTACTCAGGCAATGTCACCCTACCCCGCTACTGCAAAGAGCCGGTTGAAATACTGGCCCGGGTAAGGCAGTTGCTGACAGAGAAACGACCCGCTGGTGAGGGCGATCGTAAACCCTACATCATCGCCGCCCGCCTCACCTTTCTGATACCACGAGAGAGTGATGAGCTCCTGGAAAATTACATGTCGAGACTGCAACAGCACCTAGAGAGACAATGCCGATAACTCCCCCACCACCACCACGCTCCAATCTTAGTCTGTTCAAATCATTCTGGGAGATTTTTCTCTCGCTTTTTCTAGTGCTGACGATCGTCGGCTCTATGCACTACTACACGGTCTATACCACGGAACGTTCGGCCAAGGAGGCGAGTGAGTCGCTCAATGTCGACCTCGCCCGGCATATGATCATCACCGATATAGAGGATGTAGTCAGCGACCTGATGTTCCTGGCCGAGCATATAGAGGGGCAGGGGTTGCTTGATGACCTGACAGACAACGACAAGGAGAGAATCGTTGATGAGTTCACCGTTTTTGCCGACAAAAAGAAACGCTATGACCAGATACGCTATCTCGACAACAGTGGCATGGAAATTGTTCGCATCAATTTCAATGGGGGCACCCCCGAGGCGGTTGTCCAGAGAGCACTGCAGAACAAGATCAACAGATACTACTTTCGTGAGGCCCTGGCACTAGACCGTGGAGGTATCTATCTCTCCCCGCTGGACCTTAATATCGAGGGGAGAAAAATCGAGTATCCGCTAAAACCGATGATGCGCTTTGGCACACCTGTTTTTGACCAGGCGGGACACAAAAAAGGGGTTATCCTGCTCAACTACTTCGGCGAGCACCTGATCCGAAACTTCACCCGGGCGGCAGCAACATTGCTGACCATATTGAATTGATTAATAGTGATGGCTATTGGCTGAGAAGTCCTAATCGTGATGATGAGTGGGGCTTTATGCTGGGCAACCATAAGGTTTCCAGGACCGATCAGCCCGTGCATGGCAGCTCATCGGTGAGTATGAGAACGGGCAGTTTGAATTAGCAGACGGCATGTTTACCTTTACTGCCGTACACCCAAAGAGTATTGCTCAAAAGGCGGCCATCCCGGTAGGGAACTATTTGAACGCCCCCTCAAAACAGGAGGGCGGCTGGAAAATTATTTCGCGCGTTTCACCTCGTGAACTCTCTGCTACTCTGCCTTTCTTTATTCGCCGGCACATCACCCTCTATCTCGCCATGCTCACAATGCTCACCATTGGAGCCTGGTTTATCGCTCAAACTCACCACTATCACAAAATTGCAGAGGCCCAGCGTGATTATGAGCAGCGTTTCCGGCACACCCTTGAAAATATTGACCTTGCCGCCATCGCCCTGGACCGCGAAGGAAAAGTAACCTTCTGCAACGATTTTTTCCTCTCCCTGACCGGCTGGCGACGCCACGAAGTCGTGGGGAAAGCCTGGATTAGGCAGTTTGTTCCCGATGAGTTAATAGATGATGTTGCCGGGGTGATAGAGGGGATGAACCTACCCGAACACTTCCCCCCCCATTATGAGGTTAATGTCAAGGCGAGAGGCGGTAGCCTGCGTCTGATCGCATGGAATAACACCCTCTCCTATGACGCAGGAGGAGAGGTCATTGGTGTCACCGGTATCGGGGCCGACATTACCGAACAGCGTCAAGCAGAAGAGTCCCTGCGTAAGCTCAGTAGAGCGGTGGAACAGAGCCCAAGCGTTGTACTCATCACCGATTTTGAGGGGCTGATCGAGTATACCAACCCTAAATTCACTGAGATCTCGGGCTATACACTCGAAGAGGTGAAAGGCAAAAACCCCAGCTTTCTTAAGTCAGGGGAAACCTCCAGCAATGAGTACAGTAACCTCTGGAGTACCGTATCCGCAGGTGGCGAATGGCGTGGCGAGTTCCATAACCGTAAGAAAACGGGGGAGCTCTATTGGGAATCGGCCTCAATCTCCGGTATCCGTAATAGCGATGGAGAGATCACCCATTTTCTGGCAGTAAAAGAGGATATCACTGAACAGAAGCGCTTGGAGAAGGAGGTCGAGGCACGCAACAGTGAGCTGACACGCTCCGAGGCACTGGCCGCCATGGGAAAAATGGCCAGCATGGTTGCCCATGATCTGCGTAACCCCCTCTCATCGGTAAAGATGACACTACAGATCCTTGGCAAGCAGACCGGTATCGGAAGCAGTGCGGAGATTGATGAACTCAGGTCAATTGCATTGGAGCAGATCCGCTACATGGAGGAGATCCTCTCCGACATGCTAACCTACTCCCGGCCCGATGCACTGAAACCTGACTGGATCACCATCGACCGTGTCATCGACTTGGCAATCAACATATCCCAGCGTCGCATTGACGAGACCGGTGTAGATCTGCGTGTTACCTATCACCCCGGCCTGCCCACCCTGCTAGGCGATTCGACCAAACTCAGGCAGGTGTTCTCCAATATTATTGCCAATGCGATACAAGCCGTCGAAGGGGCCCACAAACCCCGCATAGAGATCGATGCCATGATTGAGCTGGGCGTGGGCGGCACAGGTATTAGAATTGAAATTTGCGATAACGGCTGCGGAATTGAGCAGGAAGAGAGGGAGAGGATATTCGAACCCTTCTTTACCACCAAGAGCAAAGGCACTGGACTAGGGCTGGCTATCGTCAAACGCATTCTCGATCAGCACCAAGGGAGTATCGAGATGAAACCCCACACCCCTCAGGGTCTCTGTGCTGCTATTTTTCTACCCGTCTCGCCAAAAACAGAGACCCATTCAGACACCATAGCGTTGGAGCTGAAAGAAGCATGAGCAAAATATTGATCGTTGATGACGATGTCGCCAGCTGCAGAACTCTGCAACTCCATCTACGCAGCCAGGGCCATGAGACACTCATCGCCCACAGCGTCGACGATGGACTTGAGAAAGCACAAGAGCAGCCTGAGCTGATTATCCTCGATATCCGTATGCCCGGTCGTTCGGGCCTGGAGGGGCTGCCTGATTTCAAACAACTACTGCCCAATGGCAGAGTGATCATGATCACCGCCTTTCATGACATGGAGAGCACTATTGAGGCGATGCAGAAGGGTGCTGATGACTACATCCACAAGCCCATCGACATTGATGAACTGGATGCCTCCATCAGCAAACTGCTGACAACCATCGAGAACCCTGAGGAGGAGCTGCTCACCACCGTCAGCAGCCTGGAGTCAAACCACCTCACCATGGTCGGGCGCAGCCGCTCCATGAAAGAGGTGTTTAAGGCCATAGGCATGGTGGCAAAGAGCCCTGCAACCGTGCTGATCACCGGAGAATCCGGTACCGGCAAAGAGCTGGTAGCGCGCGCCATACACCGCTCCAGCGAGAAACCCGACGGCCCTTTTGTCGCGGTCAACTGCGCGGCACTGGTCGAGACACTGCTTGAATCGGATATGTTTGGCCACGAAAAAGGGGCCTTCACCGGCGCGGTAGGTAAACAGGAGGGTAAATTTACCCTCGCCCGGGGTGGCTCCATCTTCCTCGATGAGGTGGGTGAGATGTCCCCGGCAATGCAGGCCAAACTGCTACGGGTACTACAGTACAAAGAGTTCAACCCCTTGGGGGCAAAGCAGGTCCATACGACTGATGCCCGGGTCATCACCGCCACCAATGTCGACCTGGTTCAGCGCGTCAAAGAGGGTCGCTTTCGTGAGGATCTCTACTACCGACTGCAGGTAGTCAATGTTCACCTCCCTCCCCTGCGTGAACGTAAAGAGGATCTTATGGACCTGGTTCAGGTGCTCCTGGGTCGCATCAACCGCGAACTGCATCGCAACGTCACCCATATCTCCAAAGATGCCCTGGAATCCATGGGGCAGTATGACTGGCCAGGCAATATCCGGGAGCTGGAAAATGTCCTGATGAAGAGCGTTGCCCTCTCACGGGGCAACACCCTGAGCAGAGACCTACTCCCTGCCCCACTTAATTCAACGACAGAGAGTAGATTGGTAGAGAGTAGACCAGAGTGCAGACCGCTGGAACAACAGAGCCTGGAAGAGATGGAGAGTGCCCACATCGCCCGCGTGTTGGAAGCGACCGCCTGGCACAAAGGGAACGCCTGTGAAATTCTCGGCATCTCCCGCCCCCGGCTAAGGCGTATGATTCAGCACTACAAGCTCAACCCCCCGGTGGAGATGAAAGATGATGAGGCGGAGGAGGAGGAGGAGAAGGATTTCGGACAGACAGCAGCATCTTAGGTGCCTGTCGTAGACCGGGTTAGTACCGCGTAACTCGGCAGCCACTTGATTTTAATCTATTTAAGGGCTGCACCCACCCAATCGATACCTGGACTTACCGACGCCCGCTATCTTGCGAAAAAGCGCCAAAAAGAGGGTATGGAGAGCCTTTTAGTAACTATTCAGCTATACCTGTTTTTGGGGGTGTTTTTACCAGGCGTTGAGCATATTTTATGCCGTACTTCCCTGTAGGAGCGCTTTCTCGAAGCGCGATGGATAGTTGCACCAGGGTGGTTGTTTCATCGCGGTCCGAGAGACCGCTCCTACAATAAGATCGGGGCCCGGTACTAAATAGTTACACTACTTATTTGATTAAAGTGGCTTAAGTGCTGTTGATTCCAGGCAGGAGCTACTGCCAGAAGAGTAGGGCGTGTGCTACGTTCATCGCGGCGGGATGCCTCTCCTGCAGGGTGGCTGTAGTCTCTCTTTTGTAGGTGCCCCGCCCCCAAATTCCGAAACTGCATAGAACCATCGTTTTGTAGGCAACCTAGTTGAATAAAGATGACCCGAACAATTCTTGACTGCGCACCACAGACTTTGTGGCGACACTTCTACCATCTCACCCGTATTCCCCGGCCTTCACACCACGAAGCCCAGGTTCAGGCATTTCTGCAGGCGTTTGGTGAAAACCTTGGGTTGGAGACCCTGGTTGATGAAAACGGCAACATCATTATCCGCAAACCGGCAACACCGGGAATGGAGAGTAGACCGGGTGTAATTCTCCAAGGGCATCTGGATATGGTGCCCCAGGCTAATGCTGACTCCCAACATGACTTTACACAGGATCCCATTGAACTCTGTTTTGATGGTGATTGGCTGACCGCGAAAGAGACCACCCTCGGTGCCGATAACGGTATTGGGGTTGCCGCCGCCATGGCGGTACTGGAGTCGAAGGAGATAGCTCACGGGCCGATGAGGGGCTGTTTACCAGCAATGAAGAGGACGGCATGACTGGGGCCTTCGGCCTCAGGGCGGGCCTGTTGCAGGGAGAGATTCTGATCACATGGATTCTGAGACGAGGGGGTGCTGTTTGATCGGTTGTGCGGGGGGTATCGATGCCACCAGCCAGCTGCCTATGTAGAAGAAGAGGTGGTGGGTGATGTCTGTGCCTTCAAGTTATCTCTCACCGGACTCAAGGGTGGGCATTCAGGGGTGGATATCCATCGAGGTCGCGGCAATGCTAACAAACTGCTGTTTCGGTTGCTTCGGCAGGGCATGCTCAAGTATGGATTGCGGCTCTGCTCGGTTAATGGGGGCTCTCTGCGCAACGCTATTCCAAGGGAAGCGTTTGCCTGGATTACTCTGCCGCAGACTCAGGTTGATAACTTCAGTGCTTATCTTATGGACCAGCAGGAGATTATCAGTAACGAGCTGGCTCATGCGGACCCTGCTGTCAGCGTAGCTCTGGTACCTGTAGAGACTCCACCCTCCTGGCTTGGAATGCAGTTGGAGGCGCGATTGATCAATCTGGTCTGTGCTGCTCCCCATGGTGTGATAAGGATGAGTGATGAGATGCCGGGCCTTGTGGAGACCTCCATCAACCTGGCAATTGTCCGCTCTGAAAAAGGTGTTGTCGAAGTCCAGAGTCTAATCCGCAGCTCGGTCGATTCAGCGCGTGATGATCTCTGCTCCACTACGGATGCGCTGTTCTCTCTTGCCGGCGCTGAAACCGGGTTTGGTGGGGCCTATCCTGGGTTGAAACCCAATATGGCATCGGCTGCGCTATCTATCATGCAGGAAGCGTATCAGGAACTGTTCGACACAGAAGTAAAAATCAGTGCCATCCACGCCGGGTTGGAGTGCGGTATTTTGGGCGGTAATTACCCCCATCTCGATATGATCTCCTTCGGTCCTACTATCCGTTTCCCGCATTCGCCAGATGAACGTGTCGATATTCCGTCGGTCAAGAAGTTCTGGGATCTGCTGACTGTGGTAGTTGGAAAGGTCTAAGGTAACTATTCAGCCGGTGCTCGGGGTCGGTAATCAAGAAACCCTATTTGTAAACAGTTGTAACGGCTAAGGGAGTGTAATAGGGTGCAGTCAAATGAT
>MOXH01000036.1_pt1 | contig 26791 bp, 30 predicted proteins | sample 1471181 | NCBI WGS metagenome assembly MOXH01 (sample SAMN05806436, study PRJNA327811) | mollusc metagenome | isolation source: Phylotype A (SB4) bacterial symbionts from gill | host: Thyasira cf. gouldii | place: Canada: Bonne Bay, Newfoundland | collected 2010-05-07
CCTTTGTTTCACGGTTTGACTCCGACCCCTGCCGTAAGTCGTTTTAGAGGCTCCTAACCTGATGTGGCCAATATGATCGCCCGCCGTGGTGCAGGATGGCCCTCAATGGTTAGCTGTGGGTTGGTGGGGTCGAGGTAGTCCGAAAGAGACTCGAACTGCATCCACTCGGTCTTGCGCTGCTCATCTAACGAGGTAGTAGTGACATCGACCAGCCGCACCTCTTTGAAGCCGCAACGGCTTAGCCAGGCACAGAGTGTTGCCGGGGAGGGGATGAACCAGACGTTGCGCATCTTGGCGTAACGACCATCAGGTACCAGCACTTGCCCCTCATCGCCCTCAATCACCAGGGTCTCCAATACCAGCTCCCCCCCCTGTCGCAGGCAGCTCTTGAGTTCATAGAGGTGGTCGATGGGGGAGCGACGATGGTAGAGGACACCCATGGAGAAGACGCTGTCAAATGCCCGCAGGTTGGTTGGCAGCTGCTCTATCCCCAGGGGGAGCAGGTGAACCGGGTAATCCTTCCCGAGGAAATGACGGACGGCAAGAAACTGGGCAAGAAACAGCTGGGTGGGATCGATACCGATAACGAGGTCGGCACCCGCACCGGCCATGCGCCAGCAGTGGTAGCCGTTGCCGCAGCCCACATCCAGCACAGAGCGCCCCTTCAGTGGAGTGATATGGGGTGCCAGACGATCCCACTTCCAATCTGATCGCCATTCGGTATCGATATCGATACCATGGAGACGATAGGGACCTTTGCGCCAGGGATGAAGCGCTTTGAGCAGGGCTCTGGTCTGGGCCAGCTGCTTATCGCTCAGCACCTCTTTACCCGCCACAGCCACTGTGGTCAGGTTTAATTCAACTTGGGCCGCTGTCACCAGTGGCAGCTGCTCTATGGCATCGAGCCAGCGACTAAACTCACCGTGTCTCTGTTGGCTGAAGAGCCGCTCCAACTGCTCGGGGATCTGTGCTGCCCAGGACTCCAGGGCTGAGTCTCTCATCCGTTCAAAGAGCGGAGTGTAGTCGATCACTTGTGCGCCACCAGGGATACAAAGTTGAAACATTGGAACCAGAGGTGGGCTCTGTTGAATCCAGCCTCTTTCAGCCGCTGTTTATGGGCTGCCAGTGTCTCCGGGATAAGTACGTTATCGAGGGCGCTGCGTTTGCGGCTGATCTCCAGGTCATTATAACCGTTGGCACGTTTGAAGGCGTGATGCATCTCCATCTGCAGCCGCTCCTCCTCGGGGTTTTCGAAGGCAATCTTCTCCGACAGGATCAGAATACCCTGGGGATTAAGCCCTTGGTAGATCGTCTGTAGCAGCGGCAGGCGCTGCTCCACAGGAATAAATTGCAGAGTGAAGTTAAGCGTCACCAGGGAGGCGTTGCTGATTTCGATATCCTGGATATCGGCACAGACCAGCGCTATTGGCGTCTCTCCTGTGCTGTGATTGAGGTGCTGCTGTGCCTTTTCAATCATCGGGATCGAATTGTCGACGGCGACGATATGGCACCCCTCGGCCTCTATGCCCTGCTGTATGGAGAGACTGGTGGCACCGAGGGAACAGCCCAGGTCATAGCAGTAGCTATGGGGCTCTACATACTGGGTAGCGAGCACAGCGGTCATGCCGATGACTGAGGCATAGCCCGGTACCGAGCGCTCAATCATATCCGAAAATACATCGGCTACCCTCTCGTCAAAAGTGAAGCCGCCCGGTTCACCATGAGATGCGGAATAGATCTGATCGCGGTCTGATGATCTGCTCATGATTCTCTATTTATCCTAAAACCCTAATCGGGTTACCCTCTATTATAAACAATGGCCAAGCGCTGGTTTGGGGGATTATATATAGGGGGGGTGGATTGCAGCCAAAAAAAAGCCCGACTGAGGAAGTCGGGCTGAAGAATACCACCAAAGGAGGATGGAGGTTTGGGTGGTCAAAAGAACACGGCACCACTGCGATACTGCCTTCGGCCGTGCGCTATTGACCATTAAGCGGTTCAATAAAAATGTACAGATTCTGTGCATTAATGATGAATTGAAAATAATAATATTCTAATATAGGCATTTCGTCAAATATTATTTTGTAGCGCTCCTCAAGGTGATGAATTCAATCTGAAAGAGAACCTTCCTGGAGGTGAATCTGTTCGATCTATTGCCTGATGCGGCTGATCTACAGGTGGCATTGCCAGCATCGTTATGGCGCTGGAAAAAGGGGGGATTATGGCCCATTATATCTTTTTGGGGTTAGCGGGATAAAACAGGAAGATGGAAAAACTGGCATGTTTTAAGGCCTATGATATACGTGGCCAACTGGGTACAGAACTCGATGAGGAGATCGCTTATCGGATTGGACGTGCCTATGCCGCTTCAATTGCTCCTCAGTCGGTGGTGGTGGGTGGTGATATGCGGCTCTCGACGGAGTCCTTAAAGCTTGCCTTGAGCAATGGCCTACGGGATTCAGGTGTCGATGTTCTCGATATCGGCCTGTGTGGTACAGAGGAGATCTATTTTGCCACGGCTCATTTGGGGGTGGATGGCGGTATTGTGGTGACTGCCAGCCATAATCCGCAAGATTACAATGGTATGAAGCTGGTCCGCGAAGGCTCTCGGCCGATCAGTGGAGATACTGGCCTGGATGATATTGAACGTCTGGCACGGGAGAACAGTTTTACGCCAGTTGATCCTCTGCGTAGGGGCAGCTATCGTCAGCTCTCTGTACTGGACGCCTATATAGATCATCTACTGGGGTATATTCAAGCAGATAAGTTCAAGCCAATTAGATTGGTCGTGAACGCGGGTAATGGTGCAGCAGGCCATGTGATCGATGCACTGGAGCAGCGGTTAATTTCCGCTGGTGTGCCGATAACCTTTATCAAACTGTTCCACGAGGCAGATGGCACTTTTCCCAATGGTATACCTAACCCATTATTGCCGGAGAATCGTCAGGATACCACTGATGCCGTGCGGGCAAATTCAGCCGATATGGGTATCGCCTGGGATGGTGATTTTGATCGCTGTTTTCTCTTTGATGAGCGGGGCGAGTTTATTGAGGGCTACTATATTGTCGGTCTGCTGGCCGAGGCGTTTCTCAATAAATATCCCGGCAGTCGTATCATTCATGATCCACGCCTGATCTGGAATACAGAAGATATTGTCACTGCCTCTGGTGGTGAACCGGTGCAGAGTAAGACGGGGCACGCCTTTATTAAGGAGAGGATGCGGGAGGAGGATGCCGTCTATGGTGGCGAGATGAGTGCCCACCACTATTTCCGCGATTTCAATTACTGTGATAGTGGCATGATTCCCTGGCTGCTGGTGGCTGAACTGATCTGTGCCAGAGGGCTGCCGCTGTCCCAGCAGGTTGGGGAGCGTATCCGTCGCTACCCTTCATCCGGCGAGATCAACAGCAAGCTGGATGGTCCACAGGGGGCGATTCAGCAGGTACTGAAGCGGTATCAGGCAGATGCCGAGTTGGTTGATCATACCGACGGCATTAGTTTGAATATGGGTGAGTGGCGATTCAACCTCCGCAGCTCCAATACCGAACCGGTTGTCAGGCTGAACGTTGAATCCCGGGGTGATGCCGGGCTGATGCAGACAAAAACAGAAGAGATCCTCGCCTTACTGCGCGGTTGATAATAGGGCGCCTTTGATCAATTTGTGTCTTCGTATATTGTGCTCAGGATCACTGCTGCCCTGTTAACTCCCTCTCCCCTTTGGGGAGAGGGAATGTTCTATTGCAGTATGTCATGTTGCTGTTGATATATGCGCCCTAAAAAACACCTCCACACAAGGAGTTACTGCAACATACTACAAAGTTAACGGGTCAGCAGCGGTACCACTTAACAAAAAAGAGCGTCACTCCCCAATGCAGGAACGGCCTCTTGCCTCTGACAACTATTCAATATTCTGTACCTGCTCACGCATCTGTTCGATCAGCACCTTCAGTTCAACCGAGACCCGTGTCATCTCCACATCACTGGACTTGGAACCGAGGGTATTGGCTTCGCGGTTCAGCTCCTGCATGAGGAAATCGAGGCGTCGACCAATCGGTTCATTACGGATGAGTACGTTCTTCACCTCATCGAGGTGTGTCTGCAGCCGGTCCATCTCTTCATCCACATCCAACCGTTGTGCCAGCAGCGCCATCTCCTGTTCCAGACGGCCCTCATCAAGGCTTTCACTCACCTCAGCCAGCCGTGCTTTCAGGCGGTAGCGCACCGACTCCAGTAACCGGGGCATCAGCTTCCGGACTTTGATCACCTGCTCCCGCATGGCGGTGACCCGCTGGGTAATCAGCTCAGCCAGCCGCTCACCCTCCCGCTGCCGTGAATCGAGCAGACCCTCTATCACCTGCTCCAACAGATCAATCGCCTGCTTGTGAACGGGCGCCAGATCGATCTCCTCCGCCTCCAGCACACCCGGCCAACGCACAATATCCATCGCCTTCGGTGGCAGTGACTCGTGTAACAGCTGACCGACCTCATCCGCCGCATCAATAATTTGCTTGGCCAGTCTTGTGTTAACCCTGACCGCCGCCGCCGAACTCGCCGACGGAGAGAAGCGCAAGGTGCAATCCACCTTGCCTCGACCTAGCCGCTTGTTGAGGCGCTCCCGCACCAGATGCTCAAGGCTCCGCAACTCTTCAGGCAGCCGAACCGAAGCCTCCAGATAGCGGTGATTTACCGAGCGAATCTCACACACCAGATCCCCCTGATCACCTTGAATCTCTTTACGCGAGAACGCCGTCATACTAAACGTCATAAAAACTGCCTTTGATTAGCGGTGAATCAACCGCAATATTGGTATCATAATGCCCATTCGATTCACATGCACTAGGAGTCGGCCATTTCAGCCAACGAGGAAAACCCGCGAAGCTGTCTCCCTTCGGGAACTGTTCTCGACTGCTACACCATCATTAAACCGATGGGCAGCGGCGGCTTCAGCCTTATTTATGTGGCGGAAGATGACGACACCCAAGACCAGGTGGTGATTAAAGAGTACCTGCCCAAAAAACTGGCGACCCGGTAATGAGCGGGGGCAGGTTGGAGATCATCAATGAGAGCAAAACGGACTCCTTTCATAACGGACGAAAGCTCTTTTTTCTTGAAGCCAAGGCCCTGGCCACTCTGCGACACCCAAATATCGTCAATGTCCGCACCTTCTTCCTTGCCAATAATACCGCCTATCTTGTGATGGATTATGAGCATGGAAAAAATCTTGGCAGCTACATCAAAAAGCACAAAGGGAAGCTCAGCAGTACTTTTCTGACAACCGTATTTCCTGCCGTACTCGACGCCCTCAGCCTGATACACGCTGAAAGTCACCTTCACCTCGATATCAAGCCAAGCAATATACACATTCGCCCCGGCGGTTCACCCCTGCTTCTTGACTTTGGAGCCGTCCACCAGTTTGCCACCACCAGAAAACGGCAATCATCCCAAGTCGTTACACCAGGATTTGCACCGGTGGAGCAGTACTACTCTTCCGGCTATGTCGGCCCCTGGAGTGATGTCTACGCCATGGGGGCGACGATGCGGGCATGTATTGAAGGTAAACCCCCTCCTTCCGCCATTGAGCGCCATGCCAACGATAAGATGAAACCGATCGCCAGCCTCTACAAGCGACACTATCCGGCCTACCTTCTGGATGTCATCGATTGGGCGATGGAGATCGATCCGCTGTTGCGTCCGCAAAATGCAGGCGCCATGCTTGATGCACTCACCAGCAAGAAGGGGCGACCAGAGAACTCCACCACACAGGGAGGCGCCGGCATTGGCGATAGATCTTTCATATGAGCTCTGAACAGATCGTTGTCAGTGGAATAACAGCACATATCAGCCTCATTGGTGACCGCAAAATTAACCAGGATCGTTGTATCGAGCTAAACCGTAAACAGTGCACCCTTATTGCGTTGGCCGATGGAATGGGTGGACACCCCCGGGGGGAGAGTGCAGCACAGATTTTTATTGATACCTGCAAGCACTACCTCAAATAACCCCCAGCCAATCATCAGCCCCAGCCGCCTTTCTCAACCGCTTGCTGCAAAAGGCTCACGAAAGCATACTTACCTTTGGCTATGACCAGACCCCCCCTATAGAGCCACGCACCACTGCAGTGGCGGTACTGATCCAAAATGGCAACATCTACTGGGCACATGCAGGAGACAGCCGCTTCTACTTGCTACGCAAACAGAGGGTGGCCTATCGCACTACTGATCACTCCTATGTCGAACGCCTGCGGCGCAACGGGCTGATCACCGCCGAAGAGCAAAAAAAACACCCTCAGCGCAACTACGTCACCCGCTGCCTTGGCGGTACCACCACCCTCCCAGAGGTCTCCCTTGGCAAGGCATCTCTGGAGACGGGGGATGTCCTGCTGCTCTGTAGTGACGGTTTATGGGGAAAAGTAGCGACGAAGTGATTGGTGAGACCCTGTTCAATAGAACCCCCCTCTCCGAAGCGGTGCGCTTTCTGGCGGAAGAGGCCACCCAGAGAGGCTTCCCTGAGAGCGACAATGTCACCCTACTGGCCGCACAAATGGTGGATGACAAAAGGTCGATCTGCGAAACCCAAACCAACCACACAGAGGGGGATGGCAATCTCGCTGATGCCATAGCCGACCTGCAGAGTGCCATTGAGAGCTTCCAATCCGAAAAGAAGTAGAGGCGCTTGAGGCCGGAGCGCTGCCCTCACCGCGATGAAAGCCGCACACTCCCGGGAAAACTCATCACCCCGAGGGCGGCACTCCCACGGCATAGCAACACGCCTCCTAACCACCATGGCATTCATTGACGCTTATTCACAACCCATATCGAGCAGACCTCTGTACAATGCCACGCACCAGACAATCTAACTTAAGGATCGAACCCATATGAGACCCAGTAGCCGCAAGCCGGACCAGATGCGCGCCCTCCGCTTTACCCGTAACTACACCAAACACGCTGAGGGCTCTGTGCTGGTGGAATTTGGTGACACCAAGGTGATCTGCACCGCCTCGGTAGAGGAGCGGGTGCCTAGATTTCTAAAAGGGAAGGGGCAGGGCTGGATCACTGCCGAGTACGGCATGTTGCCACGTTCAACCAACAGCCGCATGGGGCGCGAGGCGAGCCGGGGAAAACAGGGTGGCCGCACCCTTGAGATCTCCCGTCTGATCGGCCGCAGCCTGCGAGCCATCGTCAACCTGGATCAGCTGGGTGAGCATACCATCACTTTTGATTGTGATGTCATTCAGGCAGATGGCGGCACCCGTACCGCCTCTATCTCCGGTGCCTATGTTGCACTCTGCGATGCCATCAACGGCCTGATCGCCACAGGTAAGCTAGAGACAAGCCCGCTGATTGGTCAGCTGGCCTCGGTATCAGTCGGTATCTACAAAGGTACACCCGTACTCGATCTCGACTACGCCGAAGACTCCAGCGCCGAAACCGATATGAACGTGGTAATGAATGACAGCGGTGCCTTTATTGAAGTTCAGGGTACGGCCGAGGGTCACGCCTTTGATATGAATGAGCTACAGGCGATGCTGGGCCTCGCCTCCAAAGGAATTACCGAGATCATGGTAGAACAAAAAGCTGCTTTTGCAGGCTGAGCCTAGAAACCTCCGTGTGCCTTGCCCGACAGCACCACAAGTACACTTGATTGTCACTCTTTTAGTGTGGTGGTGTAGCAAATAAATCTTCCAATAATAGGAAAATGACCGATACTTGGGGTAGAGTAGCGATCCGTTTATAATTGCGTTTATTTTCTAAGGTGACCGAGCCATGCCTGAAACCCAAAAGGGGATTGAGTTTAATCCAGGGATACGGGCACTTTCGGGTCAAGTAGAATGTGTAGCAGAATCGGTTACACTTGACCTACTGCGCGCTATTGATGAGACAGTTGACTCTTTGGAGAGGGTGCGTAGAAACATTGCATCTAATTATAATCAGGCTTGCTGGTTTATTGATCAACTAAATAACCTCAGAGTTGAAGCAGAGATTGATCCTGATGAGTCTGCTGAAACCGCGCTTACGAGTGCTCAGAAAGCATTAGGCCACCTTGCTAGCGATCTAAAAGAAAGGTGTAAATCTGCGCATGGGGACTACCAGCTAAAGGGCCCCCATGAAGAAGCAGTGGTTACTGCGTACAATGAAGCAATCGAAGTAGCATGCGATTTATACAAGGCACTTGAAGATATTCGTGTATTCATACGGGAACATGATGCTGACATGTCAGAGTATGATGAGCGCGTTTTTGATAATGCCAGTGATTTGCTCCGTGCTCTCGACGAAGAGTGACAGTTGTCAATTCTGGCGGGCGGGTAATAAAAACCACCACATTTTCTAGTCGCTTTAAACGAGACCGGAAAAAATTAGATACCAACCTCCGTAAGCGCCTTGATAAAAAGCTAGAGGATCTTCTAAGTGATCCGATGCCAGCTGGCTTAGCATTTGAAAAGCTTAGCGGTTACAGAAAACCTGACATATATACTTTGCATGTCACTGGCAATTATAAGATATCGATGGCGATTGAGGGTAGCCATGCTACTTTGCGCAGAGTAGGAACCCACAATGCGATTGACCGCAACCCATAACCCAGCTGAATAGTTACTCAATATATTACCCACTACGCCCGCCCTCGGGGCGATGAGTATCGCACAGATTGTGCGACCTTCATCGCGGCGTGGACAACTCCCCTACGGGCGGTAGAGGTGGAATAGGATAGGCTCGGCCTACTTCACCAGGGTATCGATCACCAGATCAACCACGCTACCTTCGGCCACCTCCACCGGCATCACTTCACCCTTGAGATCGCCAGTGGCAGAAATGGCATTGCCACTACGTGAGACACGAGCACCCACCAACACATATTCGAAGCTGGAGAGTTTCGCTTGGGGAGTCATCGCCTGTGCATCACTGAGAACGACACTGCCAGGAAGGTCACTCACTTTGATGCGCACAGCGGCCAAGGGCATCCGTGGCCCCTCCAGGGGTCGGGCGTAGACAAACAGGTGTTCGTCTCCTTTAACTTGCTGCTGCAGCTCTGGAGCTAAACTGATATTAAGGGTGATCTCTGCTGAACTCACCGCTGCAGCCACTACTCCAGCTGCCGGGTCCGGGCTCGGCAGACCCGCCTTCTCCCGCGTTTTTGACAGTAGCATGGCCACCTGCTGTTGAGAATCGGCATCATCCTGAACCAGAGGCTCCAGACGCTCCCAGTAGCCAATGGCTTTGGCGTAGTTACCCGCCTGATCCTCAACCATACCCGCCAGCCAGAGTGCTGTGCTGTCGGTTGGGGCCAGCTCCACGGCTTTTCTTACCAGCGCTGCCGGTTTGCCCTGCATATTGCCATCACCTGCCATTGCCATCGCATCCGCCAGCGACAGCAGTGCTGTCGGCTGGTCGCCGATCAGCTTATGCAACTGTTCAAAAGAGGTTACCGCCTTGGAGTACTCCTTGAGCATCATGTAGGTGCGACCCAACAGGTACCAGCCCTCGGAGTCATCCGGCTTCTCTTTCAGGCGCTCAACCAGGGTAGATAGCATCTCCTCCACCGTTGGTGCCGCGCCCTGCTGATACCCCGTAGCACCTGCACCGGGAGCGACCATCTGGGGTGTACCGACCAGCAGATAGAGACCCACTGCCAAGGCGGGAACAGAGATAGCGAGTACGCCCATCGCCAAACGACCAGGACCTTTTGGGGCCTCTGTCTCTACCGCCTCCACCTCATCACTGAGATCCAACAACAGGGCCTGCTCAAGCTCATCTTTAGCTTGCTCAAATGTCGTTTGCTCGAGTACACCGTTGGCAAGGTCGGCCTCCAGTTCGGAGAGTCGCTCTTGTGCAATCACCACATTCTGCTGGTTGCGATCTTCAGAAGCGGCTATGCGACTGCGCAGTAGTGCCGGTGCCACAATGGCGAGTGCAGCGACAATCAGAACTGCCGCTATTATCCAGAAAGTTATCATATCTATTTATCTTTGTTCTGGTTTAGGAGGCGTTCGGCACGTTCACGATCTGCCGTTGTGAGCGCTTCCACCGGTTCATCCCGACGACTGCGAATAATATTAACGAGAAAGAACAGCCCTACCGCGAGAATAATGAATGGCCCGACCCACAGCAGAAAAGTTCTGGAGCGAAGCGGTGGGCGATACATGACAAAGTCACCATAGCGATCCACCATAAAGGCCACGACCTTTTCGCTGGAGTCACCCCGCCGAACCATTTCGTAGGTGAGTTTTCGCATATCCTGGGCCAGCTCTGAGTTGGAGTCGGCAAGATTCTGATTCTGACAGACCAGGCAGCGCAACTCGGCAATCAGCACTTTGAAACGTGCCTCTTTTGCCGGGTCGGTAAACTCATAAGCATCGATAGCGGCAAAGCCTACAAGCGGGAAAAGTAGCAGTACCAGCAGAAAAACTCTTCTCATCACTCAGCCTCCAGGGTTGCCAGCAGTGGCTGAAAGATATCCCGCCATACGGCAGGCGATAGCGCACCAGTATGCTTCTTGCGAATCATCCCTTTTTTATCGATAACGAAGGTCTCTGGCGCACCGTAGACACCCCAGTCCATCACTGCCTGACTCTCAGGATCTATACCGACGGCAATAAAGGGGTCACCCTTCTCGTCCAGCATCGCCTTCGCCTCTTCGGTATCATCACGCCAATCGATACCGATGATAGGGATGCCCTGAGATTTGAGGTACACCAAAAAAGCGTGCTCTTTCCAACATTCAGGGCACCAGGTACCCCAAACATTGAGCAGCCACACCTTTCCCTTCATCATTGAGGAGTCCACCGTCTTCGATGAATCATAAAGATCTACGAGGGAGAACTCCGGTGCCTTCTTGTCGATCAGCACTGAGGGTACGTCACGGGGGTTGAGGGTCAGCCCAAAACCCAGCAAAACCACCAGCAACATGAAGATACCCAGTGGTATCAGAAAACGCGCCTTCATGCGTTCGCCTCCCCGGCTGTCAATCTCGCCTTGCGGGCCAGTCTGTAGTAGCGCCGATCACTGGCCGCCAGCAGACCGCCGAAGGACATCAACAGACCACCAAGCCAGATCCAGCGTATAAATGGTTTGTGATAGAGCCGCACCGCCCAGGCACCCTCGTCACCTAAGGGTTCGCCAAGGGCGACAAACAGGTCACGGGTAAGACCGGCATCAATACCCGCCTCTGTCATCGGCATGCGACTGGCCAGATAGATGCGCTTTTCAGGTTCCAGGGTGGTCAGTAATTCCCCATCCTCAGTGATATCCACAGTAGCGCGATCAGCATAATAGTTGGGGCCATTACTCCGCACAACACCCTTGAAGTGGAACTCATAGCCACCCATTGCATAGGTTGAATTAGGCTCCAACCGTACATCCTTCTCGGTGCTGTAGATTGAGGTAAGGGTGATACCGACGATAAAGACAGCAATACCGATATGACCGAAAACCATGCCCCAGCCACCACGTGAGGTAGTGGCAAGCGCATTCAACAGCGAGCGTCCACCGGTAGCGCGTTCCAGCAGCCACTGCAAAGTAGCCAGTACCACCCACAGTGCCAGCACCAGACCCAAGGCCGCACTCCAGGAGTAGCTGGGCGCAAATATGGCTGGCAGGGCCATACCCACCACCACACTGATCAGCATATGAATACGCAGCCGTTTGGCCAGCTCAACAAAACTGTCCTCCTTCCAGCGCGCCAGCGCACCGAAGCCCACCATCACCGCCAAGGGGATGGTAAGCGGGATAAAGACGGTATTGAAATAGGGAGGTCCCACAGAGATCTTGCCCAGCCCCAGTGCATCCAGAATCAGCGGATAGAGCGTGCCGAGCAGCACGGCACAGGCGGTCACCACCAACACCACATTATTCAACAACAATCCGGCCTCACGGGAGACCATACTGAAGCGGACACTGCTACGAATCTGTGACGCCCGCCAGGAGTAGAGCAACAGGGAACCTCCGATCACTACACAGAGGAATATCAGGATAAAGATACCGCGTCCGGGATCGGTGGCAAAAGCGTGTACCGAAGTGAGTACGCCTGAGCGCACCAGGAAGGTACCCAGCAGACTGAGGGAGAAGGCGAAGATGGCCAACAGCACCGTCCACGCCTTGAAGGCACCCCGCTTTTCGGTCACCGCCAGAGAGTGCATCAAGGCGGTGCCAACGATCCACGGCATAAACGAGGCGTTCTCTACCGGATCCCAAAACCACCAACCACCCCAGCCCAGCTCGTAATAGGCCCACCAGCTGCCGAGGACGATACCGAGGGTAAGGAAGACCCAGGCAACATTGGTCCAGGGCCGCGACCAGCGCGCCCAAGCGGCATCCAGCCGACCGCCAAGCATCGCCGCAATAGCAAAGGCAAAAGCGACAGAGAAACCGACATAGCCATATAGAGCATCGGCGGATGGATCGCCAAACCGGGGTCCTGTAGCAGTGGATTGAGATCACGCCCCTCGGCTGGCGCATTAAGCAGCCGGTCAAAAGGGTTGGAGGTGAGGAGCATGAAGAGCAGGAAGCCGACACTGACCAGCCCCATGACACCCACCACACGAGCCGTCATCACCTCGGGAACACTACGACTGAAGATGGTGACTGCACCGGTCCAGACCGCCAGGGTCACCGCCCAAAAGAGCAGGGAGCCCTCATGAGCACCCCAGACACCTGAGATCAGGTAGAGGTGGGCAGGTTGGTATTGGAGTTCTGCGCCACATACTCGACCGAGAAGTCATTGGTGAGAAAGGCGTAGGTGAGGCAGCCATAAGCCACCAGAATAAACAGCAGATGCCCTCTGGCCGCAGGCTTGGCCACCGCCACCCAGGAGGGTATGCCCTTGTGTGCGCCGACGAGGGGAAGTATCCCCTGAGCCAGAGCCATACAGAGTGCAAGAATTAGGGCAAAATGGCCAATTTCAGGAATCATTTTTTCACCTCACCGGTAACGCCTTCGACATGCGCTTTTTCCAGGGCATCGGCCACCTCGGGCGGCATGTAGTTCTCATCGTGCTTGGCCAGCACCTCGTCGGCAACGAAGATGCCTTCGGCACTCATCCGGCCCTGGGCGATCACCCCCTGTCCCTCGGTGAACAGATCAGGGAGGATGCCGGTGTACTCTACATTCACGTTATGAGCCTCATCGGTTATCACAAACCGGATGGTCAGCTCCTGGCCGCGCTGTAGGCTACCCGGTTTAACCAGGCCGCCAAGACGAAATACATGATCTTTGGGTTGCTTGTTCTGTGCTACTTCAGTCGGCGAAAAGAAGTAGGAGAGATTGCTGTCGAGGGCATTAATAACCAACCAGCTGGCCAGTCCCAAAGCGACCAGTCCCATGGCAATATATCCAAATCGTTTATGTCTTGCTTTCACTTAGTGTCCTCAGCATTCATGCGGATAATTCTCGCTACCCGGCGTAGGGCGTTTCGGCGGCGACTACGGAGTAACAGAGGTTCAGCGATCATCAGCAGTGCGCTGACACCGAAAGAGCCCCAAACATAGAGGGCGTAGCCCCCCATATCAAAAAATTCAGCGATACTCATCGGTTCACCTCCGGCAATTCACTGACCCAGGTGGTATCACGCTCACGTTCGATAATAATACTGCGCACCCGCGACATGGCGGTGGCGATGCCGTAGGCCCAGAAGCCGAAGGTCATAATCAGCATGGTCCAGAGCATAGTGGGATCCATGCTGGCACCGCCAGACATCTTGATCGTCGCCCCCTGGTGCAGGGTGTTCCACCACGTCACCGAGAAATAGATAATCGGAATATTAACGATCCCAACCATCACCAGCAGGGCACCGGCACGGTCGGAGCGGCGGTTGTCATCAATAGCCCCCTGGAGTGCGATAAAACCGAGATAGAGGAAGAAGAGAATCAACGCAGAGGTGAGACGCGCATCCCACACCCACCAGTCCCCCACATCGGCTTACCCCAGAAGGCACCGGTCCAGAGCGATAGAAAGGCGAAAATAGCACCGGTGGGGGCCAGGGCGCTGGTCATCATAGCGGAGATACGGGTGTTGTAGATCAAGCCGAGAATCGACCAACCCGCCATCACAACGTAGATAAGCATCGACATCCAGGCTGCCGGCACATGGATATAGATAATGCGGTAGCCCTCACCCTGCTTGTAGTCGGTAGGGGCCACAAAGAAGCTCATATAGAGCCCAACCGCAATCAGCACCACAGCAAGCACACTGAAGAGTGTCACCATCTTCCCTGCCAGTGGGTAGAAGGTGGATGGAGAGGAAAATTTAAACCAATTAATCAGTCGGGAGCTCATTTCAGCTTCTGTAAATCCTAATGTTCTGACGTTTGACGACCTGCTCACCATTTGGTTCCAGGCGGTTGGCCATCCTATCGAAAATAAACGGTAAACCTTGTTTCAGGTCTTACACTGACACTCCATTGTTGAATGCCGCCGGCCATTCTACCCTAGGGTAACCGATTGTTCTCCACGGTCATTCTGCGGATATTCTAAGTGCTGCCGCTGAGGCTACCGGTGCCAATACCAGCGCCATTAGTAGAATCGCCCCCAGCATGTAGAGATGACCCGCCCCACCCAGGCCGGACGCTGTCGCTTCCACCGCACCGGCACCAAAAATCAGTACCGGAATATAGAGCGGCAATACCAGCAGTGAGACCAATACACCGCCACCGCGCAGCCCCAGGGTAAGTGCCGCACCAATGCCTCCGATCAGGCTCAGGGCGGGAGTTCCCATCAACAGCGTCACCATCATCACCTGCAGAGCATCGCTACCCAAGTCGTACTGTAGCCCCAACAGCGGCGCCATCAGCACCAGTGGCAGACCAGTGACCAGCCAGTGGGCGGTAATCTTCCCCAACACCAGCAAAAACAGTGGCTGCGGTGTCAACAGCATCTGCTCCAGCGTACCGTCATCAAAGTCGGCAGCAAACAGCCGCTCCAGGGCTAACATTGAGGCGAGAAGTGCCGCCACCCAGAAGACACCGGGGGCAATCAGCCGCAAAGTACTCATCTCCGGGCCGATACCGAGAGGAAAGAGGCTCACCACGATAACAAAGAAGAAGAGCGTGGAGAAGATATCCGAGCGCCGCCGTAGTGCCAGCAGCAGATCACGGGAGACGATGGTATAGAATGCCTCAAACATCGCCATCCCTCTTCCAGCCGAGCTGTAGCTCCTGAACCCGCCCCTTGGTGATTTTCACCTCCTGATGGGTAGTAAGGATCACCATACCGCCCTCATCCACATGGGAGCGTATCACCGACTGCAGAAACTCCACAGCGGCCTTGTCAAGAGCGGTGAAGGGCTCATCCAATACCCAGATGCGCGACCTATTTACCAGCAGACGGGCCAGAGCCACTCGCCGCGTCTGCCCCTGAGAGAGCACCCGGGCAGGCAGATCCTCGTGACCATTCAACCCCATCTGCTCAAGGGCATCCCACGCCTGCTTCTCAGCGATGGAGACACCGTCCAGAGCACAGCTGATACGTAGATTCTCTACCCCGGTCAGGTCACCCTTAATACCGCTTTTGTGACCGATATAAACCAGATCACGACGAAAATCCTCACCCTGCTTACAGATCGACTCACCGTCCCAACACACCTCCCCCGCAGTCGGCTGCACCAAACCGCAGAGCGTGCGCATCAGGGTGGTCTTACCGCTGCCGTTATGGCCATGGAGGTGCAGCAGCGTCCCCCCATCAAGGGAGAAACTGAGCCCGGAGAATAACCTGCGGTCACCCCGTATACACTCAAGATCCACAACTTCCAGCATAGAAACCCTGTCACCAACAGAAAAAAACCGTCTGATTGTACACAGCCCAGGAGATCTTTCCCATATATAGATATAGGAGCCGCCCGTCGACCGGCAAGCTGACTTAGCGGCAAGCATGCGAGTCCGGCTCCTGAACAGAACCAGAAATAAACCAGCATCAAATTGATATCATTGATCTTTTCTTAAAAAGCAAAGCCCAACAAGCTCTATTCTTACCTTGACAGTGGATAGAGTCGTTACTACCTTCTGATAAGGAAGGCACTGTTCCACGGAGTCCATGGAGTTCTCTGGGTCACCGGACGACATCACCACTGTCGATCTCATTGCCTGCATTCAGGAAGTATCAGCAATGAAGCCTAAGCTGCATCAGCTAAAAAAGGACTACCCCTATCCTCGTCACTCCAAGCGAAGGAAAATAACCCTCTCTTGCACCTCTGAAGGCGGGGCTGGGTGTGAGTAGAAAACGTCTCAGGCACTACTCGCTCTCTATCGGCTTCCTAACAGCCGCTATTGTTGCTCTGTTGATCTGGTCCGGCTTGGTGCTGAGTAAACGGATAGCCAACATCGATGGGCTGTGGGAGGAGTACAGCCAGCGCACCACGGCGGCCTCCACCGCACTTAACCGCATCAACACCAACCTCGGCTACGGCGGCTTCATTCACAACTTCAAAAACTACATTCTCAGGCAGAATCCACAGCTGGTGCCACAGATTGCAGGCAATCTGCAAGCCGCCCGCAGCGCCATTGCCGCCTACCGCACCCTGAAGATCAGCAGCCAGGAAGCGGCGGCGCTACAGTCGCTAGATGGCATGGTCAATGACTATGAGAATAAGTTCCTACTCACCCGCCAACTGGTGGCCCAAGGGCAGACCCCCAGCCAGATCGACGCACAGGTACGGATCGATGACCTGCCTGCACTTGAGTCTTTCCTGCTGCTTGCAGACCAGGCGCTGGAGCGAGCTGGCAATAAGGCGCTGGAGACGGACAAAGCACTAAAGCAGACAATCCTCCTGGTTAAGTGGGCTGGCCTGCTGATCCCCTTTGTGCTGCTAATGGGTGTTGTCATCATCCTTTTTATTCGCCGTGTAAAGCACTCAAATGACAAGCTTAAGGCGGAACAGCGCTACCTGGATCACCTATTGGATGTGGGCCCCGATCCTATGCTAACCACCGATAACCATGGACATATCATCCGTGCTAACGGTGAGGCGGCAAAACTGTTTGGTTACAGCCAGGCGGCACTGTGCAAGATGATGGTAGAGGAGCTGATTCCGACCGAGTTCCGACTCAAGCACGCCAGCTACCGCAACGCCTATTTCCATAACCTGGGGTTAAAACACTTTGGTGACAGACAACCACTGACCGCCCTGACCCAGGACGGTAGAGAAGTACCGGTAGATATCAGCTTGAGTTTTCTTGAACGGGGGGGAGCGCTCCAGGCAATCGCCACCATTCGTGACGCCTCCGAGTGGACCAGGGAAGAGAAGCGCCTCCGTAGCGCCCGGGATGAACTGGAACAAAGAGTGGCTCAGCGCACCACCGATCTGGCCGAGGCCCAGCGTATTGCCCACATAGGTAGCTGGCGCTGGACTCTGAAAACAGGAGAGATGCAGAGTTCGATAGAGGTAGAGCGGATACTGGGAGAGCCTCCAGCCGCCAACTGCCGCTCTCTTGACAGCTGTTTCGGTCCCATCCACCAGGATGACCAGGTAGTTATCCGCAGCGGCGTCAAACCGATGATGTCACAACCGGAACACCCCTGTGATGTTGAGTTCCGTATCATTCGGATCGATGGCAACCACCGCTATCTGCATCTCCGGGGAGAGAGCTGCTCAAACGAAGCGGGGGAGATAACCCACCTCATAGGAACGCTACAGGATATTACCGAAAGAAAAGAGGCCGAGCAGGAGTTACGGCTGGCTGAAAATCTCTTCAGTGGCACCACCGAAGGGATCATGGTCACTAACACCAAAGGGGCCATATTGAGGGTTAACGCCGCCTTTACCAGGATCACCGGTTACAGCGCCAGGGAGGCGATAGGGAGCACCCCAAAAATCCTTCACTCTCACCGCCATGACCCAGCCTTCTATCAAGAGCTGTGGTCCGGGCTGATTACCAACGGACACTGGGAGGGTGAGATCTGGAACCGGCGAAAAAGTGGCCGCCTGATCCCGGTCAGGCAGAGTATTACCGCCATTGCCAATGCCAAGGGGGAGGTCAGTCAATATATAGGTATCTTCTCTGACATCACCGAGAGAAAGATATCGGAAGCACGCATCCGCCACCTCGCCCATTACGACCCACTCACCGACCTGCCCAACCGCCTGCTCTTCACCGCACGCTGCGAACATGCGCTGATGCACGCGCGGAGGGAGGGACATCAGGTTGGGATACTGTTCATGGATCTCGACCGTTTCAAACACATCAACGACAGCTTGGGCCATCCGGTGGGTGACGCGCTACTGAAAGCGGTCGCCGAAAGGCTGACCACCGTACTGAGAGAACAGGACACCGTAGGACGTCTTGGGGGGGATGAGTTCGCCGTGGTGGCTGATGAGCTGAGCCACCCGGATGATGCCGCCCTGATCGCCAGCAAGCTGCTATCGGTATTAGATGAGCCGATAAAGATCGGTGTCAACGAACTGCACATCTCCACCAGCGTCGGCATCGGCCTCTTCCCCGACGATGCTGAAGATGTGCCCAGCCTACTGAAAAATGCCGAAGCCGCAATGTACCGGGCGAAGGATCTGGGGCGCTCCAACTACCAATACTACACCGCAGAGTTGACCCAGGCGGCTTTTGACCGAATCCAACTTGAAGGCCAGCTCAAACTGGCCCTGGAGAGAAAACAGCTCTACCTCCACTACCAACCCCAATACTCACTCATCACCGATGGCCTGATCGGCTGTGAAGCGCTGGTGCGTTGGCAACACCCGGAACTGGGCAATATACCCCCCAGCAAATTTATTCCCCTCGCCGAAGAGACGGGGGTCATTCAGGCCCTCGGTCAGTGGGTACTGGTTACCGCCTGCCGACAGATGAAGGCGTGGCAGAATGAGGGCTTGGAGATTGGTCGGATGGCGGTCAACCTCTCAGGAGCCCAGGTTCAACGTCAGGAGATTGTCGATGTGGTCAAATCAGCCTTAAGGAGACTGGGCTTGATCCCAAATATCTGGAACTGGAGGTGACTGAAAGCTTTGTCATGGATTACGCCGAGCAGGCGGTCAGTGTCCTGGAGGAGTTGGAAGCGCTGGGGATCAACCTCGCCATCGACGATTTCGGTACCGGCTACTCCTCACTCAGCTACCTCAAGCGGCTACCCTTTCACAAGCTGAAAATTGATCAGTCATTTGTCCGTGACGTACCTCATGATAACCACGATGAGGCGATTGTTCGTGCCGTTATCGCACTCGGCAACAGCATGGAGTTACAGGTGATCGCCGAGGGGGCAGAAACCAAGGGGCAGGTCGATTTCCTCAAAAAAGAGGGTTGCCACGAGGTACAGGGCTACTTTCTCAACCGACCGATGCCCGCCAACGATGTAGCGGAGGTGATCCGGCTTCATCAGACGGGTACACACCTCACCTAACGCCCATCGGTAACCTTTACTCCTCCGCCGGTGCATTGGTAATAAACACTTCAATGTAGCGGAGTATTTTATTCAGTGCCCGTTGCGCCAGTTTTTTCCGTTGCAGCAACCTGGGCTGTTCACGCATTGCCTGCACCACATTGTCGCGTAGAGGGGTAATCTCTGTGGAGAGGTAGCTGGCAATCAGCCTCTCCACCTTCTCCGGCAACAGCTTCTCTTGACCGCACAACTTATCCAGTGCCGCCTGCTTTTCAACCCTCCAAAATCTATTGAACTCACAGGGAACGGTCGTGGCATTGGAGATTTCCGGCATGTTTTTCAGTAAAAATTTCTCGATCAGCTCACGCTTGCTACGCAGTCTGGAGTCACCCTCCACTAATTCGATGATCACCTTCTGCTGCTTTTTGCGCTCATCCTCATCCGCCTTATCCTTCAACCTTGCCAGCAGTTGCAGGATGTAGGTGACATTATTCTCATCCCGATGGATCAGCTCCAGCTCAAAATCCACATCATCGAGTATAGATACCACCTCTTTCTGACGGTTACTACGCACCTTGTCGTAGAGATCCAGATACTTGCTGCGGTAATCGGCGAAGGCCTGTTCATTCATGATCAGGTCTGCAAAGCTGAAATCGGCAAAGGTAATTAGGATATTGTGGGTTCTCAGCAGATTGCGGAACGCCTTGATAAAGGCCAGCTCATCCTCTTCTGTCACTAGTTGATCCACCCTCTCCATGGTCGGCGCAATTGCCAGTAATAACCCCACAGCCTTATTGAACTCACGCACATACTGTTCATAAGGCGCCATGATAATGACCTCTTTCGCCTGCACATTGGAAAAGAGGGCAATAGCATCATCGGTGGCTTTTTTAAGGTTACGAAAACAGACAATATTGCCCTGTGACTTCTTCTCACTCAAAATTCGGTTGGTACGGGAGTAGGCCTGAATCAGGCCGTGAAAATTGAGGCTCTTATCCACATAGAGGGTATTAAGGGGCTTGCTGTCGAAACCCGTGAGGAACATATTCACCACCAGCAGAATATCCACCTGCTTTTCACGTACCCGTTTGGCGATGTCTTTGTAGTAGTTGAAGAAGGCGTCACTCCCTCTGGTGGAGTAGGCGGTACCGAACATGGTGTTGTAGTCAGCGATGCAGGACTCCAGCTTATCGCGGCTGTGCTGGTTGACCACCACCCCGCTGTCATCCATGCAGTGCATAGGGTCGCTGTCCACCAGACCATCGGCGTCTTTATCCTCCTCATTGGCGATATAGCTGAAGATGGTGGCAATATTCAAATTGTGCAGCCCAGCCTCACGTTTTGCCTTGAACAGATCGTAATAGCTGGTGAGCACATTGACACCACTGGTACAGAACATGGCGGTAAACTCACGGGCGTGAGTTTTTCGATTATGGTGAGCCAGTATGTAGTCGACAATCTGCTCCTGCCGTCGCGGTGACTCCATCAGCTCTTTGCGGTCGATACACCCCACCTCGATATCAACCTCGTTGGCACTATCGTCCCTGCGTTTGTATCGCCCCACATACTCCACCGAGAACTTCAGCACATTTTCATCACGTATGGCATCGGTGATCGCGTAGCGGTGCAGGCACTCGTTAAAGAGGTCTTTTGTAGTGCGTTTGCCATGCCGGTTCTTGGTGACGTTATCGTCAATGATCGGCGTACCGGTAAAGCCGAACATCTGATGGTTGTTAAAGTAGCTCACAATCCGCTTATGGGTATCACCAAAATGGCTGCGATGACACTCATCAAAGATAAACACTATGCGCTTGTGGCGCAGCGGCCCCATGGCCTCCTGATAGTAGCTCTTGCTGATGACTGTGTTCAGCTTCTGGATGGTGGTGACGATCAGTTTGATATCGCTGTCCTTCAACTGAGCCACCAGCTTACGGGTGTTGTCGGTGCCGTCCACACACCCCGTGGAGACGGCATTGAACTCCTTACTGGTCTGGTAGTCGAGGTCTTTGCGATCGACCACGAATATCACCTTATGCACCTGGGGCAGTTGCGTGATAATCTGGCTCGCCTTGAACGATGTCAGCGTCTTGCCCGAACCGGTGGTGTGCCAGATATAGCCGTTACCACCGCCGCTTCTCACCTTCTCAACAATCTTCTCTACCGCAAAGAACTGGTAGGGACGCAACACCATGAGGGTCTTGTCGGTCTCATTGAGCACCATGTATCTGCTGATCATGCGAGAGAGCTTGCACTTCTCCAGAAAGTGCATTGCAAACTTGTCGAGCGGGGTAATGCGCTGGTTATTCTCGTCGGACCAGTAGAAGGTCTGCTTGAAGGAGTTTCGAGAGTTGTTGGCAAAATACTTGCTATTCACCCCGTTGCTCATAACAAACAGCTGCACATACTGAAACAGCCCGGTATTAACCCAGAAGGGGTGGCGCTGATAACGGTTGATTTGATTAAAAGCCTCCTTCAACTCGATACCGCACCGCTTAAGTTCGATCTGCACCAGGGGCAGGCCATTCACCAGCAGGGTAACGTCGTAACGGTTCTTGTAGCTACCCGCCACACTGCCGCCGATGGTCACCTGCCGGCTCACCTGATACTGATTCTGACACCACTCTGTCTGGTTCATAAACTCCAGATAGAGCTCTCGCCGTTGTCGCGCCTAAGATGCATCTTGTCACGCAGCACCTTTGCCCGCTCGAATACGCCGCCCTTGTCCAGGTGGCGCAACACCTGCTGGAACTCAGCCTCTGACAGGGCAATCTGGTTATGTTTTCCCAACTGCGTTTTGAGGTTGGCTAGCAGCGCTGCCTCATCGGGCATGGCCACGAACGCATAGCCCTGGGTAGTAAGTTGCTCGACCAGGCGCTTCTCTAGCGTCTGTTCATACTGGGGCCCCTGTTTGCGCTTGACCAGCCGCTGTTGATTGCTTGCGTACTTTTCTCGGTTATAAAACTCATTTCCCACCCGCTCGATATGGCTGATCAGGTCAGAATTTTCGATATCGTCATAGGCGGAGAGGTCAAAGCTGTAGGGCAGCAGCAGGTCATCCAGTTCATTAGCGATTCTATTTTGTAACGAAAGACTCAGCGCCTCACCCTTCATGGTGAGGTCGACATCTGAACCACTTCGATGACTCCCCTTGGCTCGGGAGCCGTAAAGCACCACAGAGTCTACCTGCGAATGGAGGGCAAACACCGCGCAGATCCGGCTGATCGCACCTTCGCTCAGACCAAACTTCATGGTCTATTCCTGCTCTGCATCGGCCAAGACCTGCATGCGCTCACGCAGGGCAACAAAGGCATCATAGTACTCATCCACAATGGCGTTAACAATCTGCCGGGTCACCTCTTCGTTGTAGGTGTGGGAAGTAAGGTTACGGCTCTTGATCATCTTTAACCACACCTCTCCACTCTCTTCCGTATCCCCCAGCAATCCCTGCCGGAACGCCTCACGGCTGGCGTCTCTGGAACCGATCAGGCCGGTAAAACCCTGGTGTGTCAGAAAATCCTTCAACACATTCCAGGCCAGTTCGTGGTTATACTCGAAGGACTGAATAAGCCCCTGCTCCTCCAGCTCGTTCAACGCCTCTCTCTCCATAAATCGTGTAAGCTGATTCAGGGCACGGCAGTAGTTATTAAAACGCTGAATCCAGCGGATATCCTGTTCGTTCATGTCATGGCCTCAATATGCAGGTCGGAGTCGATTGTGGTGAAAAGCTACCCACTCTTTCTCAATCATACCGCAATCGACTCGACCCCAAGCACCAGATGAATAGTTACAACTCTTTTTTACTTGTAGCTAAAACTAACCTAGCGCCTTCTGAATCAGGGGTACCAATGGCTCCGGCAGTTTGAGGCTGCCAGACAGAGCATACTGCCGCCCCTTCTCCGACATTTTCTTCCAGGTTTTGACGATAATATCGATCCACTTCTCTTCACTATACTCCGAGTGTTTATCGGCAAATGCTTGCATATAGTGCTCGATAAACACCAGAGCGGCGATATCCTCCAGCAGCTGAGTATCGGGGTTGGTCTTTACCGCTTTCTTGCCAATCGCGCTCTTTACCCGCGCCATGGATGCCTCGTCGAAGCCTGCATCTGCCATCAAAGCAGCAGCGCTATCCCCATGAAACTTATAGAGTTGAGTGCGCCACTTAAAATAGCCCGGACGGTTCATCGGATAGGCGTCACGGGGAGATTTCCAGCGTTCGATATGCTGAGCTCGGACTGAGATCTTTCCCACCTCATCGGCATCCGGCATAAAACGCTCAAGCATATCGGTCATGCGTTGTGAGTAGAGTAGCTCCTTGGGGAAATCCTCACCATTGGCACGCTCTCTATTGGGATCTTCGCTGTTGGCAGCATCGATAAGCTCAATGGTCTTTTCAAAAGGTGTCTGTTGGGACATTGATCTACTCCAGTTTTGTTGTAACTATTTAGCTGAGTTTGGTGTACTCATAACTCAACTGCGGATACTCCGCTAACCACATCTCCACCAGCTCTCTCTCCTCGGCCGGGCAGCATCGTCGAGAAAGACCATACCGTTGTTGGAAAGCTTGTCAAACAGTAGCGGCAGCGCCGGGTAACGTGAGTGCTTCTGAATAAATCCAGAGGGGCCATCGATTACCAGCATATCGAACGATATGCTGGGGTATAGCGTTCAGGGCGTACCACTGATACTCGCTGCCGCCAACCACTCTCTTCTAAAATACTCATAAATCATAGCCCTACTGACTTTGGCAGTAACTTCTCAATAACCCAGTACAGATGGATAACTTTCAGGTGAGAGCAGTGACACCTTTTCAGGACGTACAGCAGCAGGGATGCTGCTGTGAGCGTACAGGGAGGTATTCACTGCGTCTCCTGAAATGGTGTTACTGCACCCCTATAGCACGGACTTTTTGAGAAATTAATAGCCTGATTGTCGAGTTACTTGTAACACCGATAAGCACAGTCAGCTCATTTTATCTTTCGTTTATTGCATACCCCAAGCACCCATTCATTGTGACATGCGACGGAATAACCACTTCGGCCTTTTGTATTCTGCCAGCGAGTGGCGAAAACATCCCTTCGTCCCTTGAACAGATCGCCAAACAGAGACACCTTCTGTTCAGGGCTTAACTGAGAAACCAGACCTTGAACATATTGTTGATGCAACAGTTCCCGCTGTCGCTTCAGAAGCTTCTGTTTCTCCGCTTCAAGTTCAGTCAGACGCGACTCAATTGCAGCCAGCTCACCTTTGTCTTGAAAAGGATCTGCCACCCAACGGTAAATGGGAGCATCATCAGACATATCCTCTTTAAAGCCCTTCTCTCGTAGATGTCCTGCCAAGCCATGGTAATCCGACAAAGTCGAAACCTCAGCAATCACATCCACATCACGAGTCATCCTGATTGGTGAAGCGCCTGCATCCGTGATCAGCAACCCCGTTGCACAACCACCGAGAAATACCAAGTCATCGACCAAGTTTCCCAACCGTGATGCCGCCAGTTCGAGAATTTCAATATTCGGATTTTGGACCAACATATTTTTCCAGTCTGCTCTTCAGCTCTTTGATTGCTATTGCCCTTTCCCTCGCTCGACCGCCACGTATTGCATCCACCAGCGCAAGCAGGTCGTAAAATTCAGAATTGCGTTGAATGGCCTTGGGAGCGGACTTATGCAGCGGGGAAAATCCAATACCTCTGACACTGCCCTCAGGAGAAGGCCAGACCGGCGGCGGTTCATCGTCTAAAATCAACCCATTCGACAAAACTGGAGCGGCATAGGCCGTAGGAAACCCTCGCATCAACTCGCCCCTGTCCGGTACAAACACATATTGGATGCCATGTTGAAGAAATTCACCGAGATTTCGAATATTAGGGCGAATCTGCCCACCACCATCAATCGCCAACCCCGCCCTCACCGCTCGTTTGACGGCACTATGCACCTGAGAAGGACTCATGCCGAGCTCCACACCCAATTGGCTGTAACTCCAGCGGCCTGATCCCAACGCAACGAGCTTGAGCAGCACATAGATATCCTGAGGCTTCAATATCATCAATACTATTCTCTATTCTGGAATCTAGAATAAAGAATAGCAGAAACACTCACAAACTCAAAAAAGTGATTCACTCCGACACATGTGATCCCATGTTGCTACAACACTATTTTTTTGAAGCCATTTCGTAGCAACTATTGGTGATTTTTTACCCATTTTCGATGTCCCATCAAAACAGAATTTTATTACCGTTTGTTTTTATTGATTATTTGTTGGACACTTTATTGAAATCGGTCCAATCAATGACTGGATCGACTATCATGCCATTGCCCCAATGCTGGATTGGACTGACTATTATATATTTTTCTGTAATTCAATTAGTTGCCGTATGAAAAAATCTGCTTGTAGCATTTTCGTAGCAACTACTCTTATAGCATAGCTGCCAGACCACCAATATTGCCGTTACTATCACACCAATATTCCTAGGAGCCTATCCGAGAATAGGCACCGTAGCGAGGGAAGTCTATTTTGAGTCATTTTTTCCGGTCATTTGAGGCGAATAGTTACTCTTATTCAACGAATAATGAGCGGAAAAAAGGGCCACAATGGGCTTTCCGCACGCCTACATGGATGTAGGTAGTTAGAGCAATGCAGGAGCAATTGCCGAGTAGGTCTCTATTCTCGGACAGGGCTTCTAATGGGCCATGTGGGAAATTCGGTTATTCACAGAGCTACTGCACGGGACCGGGGCGATTTATGAAATAGCCTTGAGCATAGTCCACACCCAGCTCACATAGTAGGTTTCTGGTTTTTTCATCCTCGACAAACTCTGCGATGGTTTTATGCCCGGTAACGTGCCCGATCCGATTGATCGCTTCGACGATAGCGAAGTCCATCGGATCGTTAGCCATATTTCTGACGAAAGAGCCATCTATCTTGAGGAAGTCCACCGGCAATGCTTTAAGGTAAGAGAACGAGCTTAAGCCTGTGCCAAAATCATCCAGAGCGAAGCTGCTGCCAAGCCCCTTGATCTTTGAGATAAAGTTGACGGCGTTGCCCAAATCGGCGATAGCGGCGGTCTCGGTCACTTCAAAGACAGAGTAAGCGGGATCGACGCCTGCTGTTCAATTTGATTATTGATACAACGGAATAGCTCAGAGTCTCCGAGGGAGCTACCGGAGAGGTTGATAAAGAAACGCGCCTCTCTTCCTGCCGGTGCAGGAGCTTCTTTTCCGCCAAATGCGCAAGTACATTCGTTACCACCCAGCGGTCGATTCGCGACATCAGCCAAATCGTTCGGCGGCGGGGAGAAAGGCACCAGGTTCTATCAATTCACCTTCGCTTCCACGCATCCTTAGCAAAAACTCAAGCCGTACTCTGCCGACACCCCGTCAACGAGTGATACGATGGGCTGTTGATAGAGAAGTAGGCGATTCTCACTCAATGCCTGATCAATACGCGCCCACCCATTGCATCTGCCCCCGGCGTTGGCGCAGA
>MOXH01000037.1_pt1 | contig 25598 bp, 34 predicted proteins | sample 1471181 | NCBI WGS metagenome assembly MOXH01 (sample SAMN05806436, study PRJNA327811) | mollusc metagenome | isolation source: Phylotype A (SB4) bacterial symbionts from gill | host: Thyasira cf. gouldii | place: Canada: Bonne Bay, Newfoundland | collected 2010-05-07
AGAAGCTGCCACCAAATAAGATCGAGTCTTTAAAATGAAGGATTGAGGCTTGTATTAGCAATTTAATATAATAAAGCAAATCCACCTGACATTTTACAGCAGCGCTTAAATTTGGCACTCGCTACGCTCATTTTGCCAAATTTAATCACCACTATAAAATGCAGGTGATTTGCGACGTTGTACGGATCGCTTCGCGGAAGGTATTGTCGCACTGAATAAGCATTGAAGATAAATGAAAGGATGGCTATAATAAGAACATAAAGGGAACCGTGGTGGTTCGACAGGGATGTGGTCATGGCAACAACAGTCGGCAGTATATTTCGTGACCACTTTGAGGAGTATAACCAACGCTATCCTCAACCACTATTCAAGCACAAAGCAGTAACTGCCCTCATGCATTGCCGTACACCAGCGATGGGCGGACACATCCAGTACTGTCCCAACGGCCATATCAAAAAGGCCCATTACAACTCCTGCAAACACCGCAACTGTCCCGCGTGTAATGCACTACCCAGCGCACGTTGGCTGGAGAAACAGCAAGACATGGTACTCGATTGTGGCCATTACCACGCAGTCTTCACACTGCCCCACTACCTGTTGGCGCTGTGGTCATACAACAATCGGCTGATGGGTGATCTACTTTTTCGCTGTGCCATCGATACCCTCAGAAAACTGCTTGACGATCCCAAGTATCTGGGGGCAACCGTAGGTATTATTGCTGCCCTACACTCCTGGGGCAGAGATCAGAGAAAGCATCCACACCTTCACCTGTTGATTACAGGTGGTGGGCTTAACTCCGAGGGCACCTGGAAAAATGTCAGTGGAGATTTTCTGCTTCCTTTCCGGGTGGTGCGCAAGATCTTCCGGGCCAAGTATGTTGAGGCGCTCAAGAGGAAACAAGGACAGCCATCACTAAAAATAAAACAAGGACTAACAGCCACCTGCTGAATAAGTTGATGAATTCTGGCACCAATAGCTTAGTTGTTCGCTACCCGGGACGGAAACGCAGTGAGTCGTGAGAAGTGAGAGGAAATTATTGAAATCAGAACATGCGAACTCATACCATAGGCATGATTAAGGGAGTCTGGTTAGGAGGGGGTGTGACAGCTAAGCGCTATAAAGCAGTCTTGATTCACGCATCCCTTTTATGAATTTTTGGCCGAGCTGTTTTGCGGTCTTTCTTATTTTATCTACAGGCCCCAGTACAACAGGGTGTGGCCTGCCGTTGTGACCACGCAGATGGTTCACAAAAGCATCAGCTTCCAGTCCCATGCGCTTTAAGAGTGGGGGTATATCGGAGGGGATGGCGCCACGCTTACCCTCTCTGACTGCTCTGCCGGCCCAGTCGACCAGTTCCATATAGTCGAGCGTGGTGAAACCGATGGCATTGGGATGGTTGTCATCTTTCTGTTTAACCAGGGGCATCAGAGCAGGCCGGCTTTCTGATGAAGGGGATTGGTTGAGCGCTTCTCGTATACGTTGCTGAATAGAGGTGTAGTCACTCTCTTCCGGAGTCTCTGCCATATCTGCCCGGATGGGGTTGAGGTCAATATACCCCATACAGGTAAGAAGGGCTGCTTCGTCCAGTAGAGCCTGGCTTTTGAAGCGCCCCTCCCAAAACCTGCCGGTGCAGTTGTCCTCTTTATTGGCTCTACGTGCCAAGTGCTCATTCAGACAGCGCATAAACCAGGAGATATCGCAGAGGCGTTCACGCCACTCTGAGAAGATCTGATGAACGGTATCAACCTCGGCCTTGGTGGTTGCTTCACCCAGGGCATACCGACTGACCAATACAGGCAGAGAGAAGAGCTGTTTCCACCTCTCCATTAACTCAGCTTCTGACCATTTATCAACAGCTTGCTGATCAACGCGCAAAACAATATGATAATGTAATGTGAAGTTTAGAATTATGTGAAATAGATAGTATCAATCTGCACTATTGTGGGTGTTTTCGCCGCTCGCACGGTTATTCACTTCACATAATTTGAGTTCCTTATCCGGCGTGTTCAGCCGCTGAACAGTGCTTGATGTCACATGGCAGGGGTGGAGGCGGACATACAGAAGGGTAATTCGGGATTTTTGGGTACACCATGACTCACAATTATGTGCAGCAATAATGATGGGTTGCCAAGATAATACTAATGAAATCAATGGCAAGACAACACCTACTGCACATAATTTAGAACTTCACATTACATTATTTATGTGGAGCTCCACATAAATAATGGTTAGACAAAACAGTGTAGGCGGCGATATCTATGGCAAACAGAGATGAGAGTTCTGTCAGCCGGTCAACCACCCACTGCTTCCTGTGCTCGTAGTTCTTGCCGGTAAGTGAATCTTCACCACAGAGAAAGGCGCGACGTACACAGCGGCTTATGCAGTGGTAGTAGGGGGTGCTGTCCAGACAGATGAGGGCTTTTCTTGGTTTTGGCATGTCGTTCCCTGGCTTGCGTAGGTTCTATATACGTACTATTTACTGTAGCACGCGGTGAGCATATGTCAAATGGTGGGTGTCCTTGTCCACGTATTGTCCATTGTCCACCTCCACCACTCATCACAAAGAGCAAGAGTTAATGTAACTATTCAGCACTATGCTGTAACTGTTCAGATTGCCCCTAAAATTCGTCAGTTCAAGGCACAAAATGTGAGTTTACAACTGTAAATGATCATTTCGTAACGCAGAAATGACGGATTTTAGGGGTGAGCTGAATAGTTACCCTTTTTTAACTATTCGTCTTACGTCTTCTAGTGATTAATACACCCACACCCAAGCCGGACATCAGTAAAAGGAACGAGGGCGGAACGGGTACTGCGGTTACAACTAAAACAGGGGTGATTTCAACAAAGAACCCGTCCGCAAAACTACCTTGAAGTATCCCATTAGGATCCACGGGATCGCTGGCCGGGTATGGATATATGAATTCTAATTCCCCTTGAAAAGTAGCCTGACTAATAGTGGTGGTATCAGAGTCAATATAGCCAGAATACATTAAGTCACCTGACACAGCTACAGAATGGGTCATATTAAGGTTGTGTCCTAACTCATGGGCCAGTAATACAGGATTATAAGATTGAGATAGTGAATCGACAACAAGATCGTTCCCTCCAACTTCACCACACCCTCCATAATCATGAATGGTGCCACCACAGGCACGAAGCGAATCCACAAAGAACGCATTGACAGTCTTCACCCCACCAGAATGATTATTCCAAAGAGAATAAAGATCATTGGTACTATTAATCGTCAACAAATCAGGCGCAACAAGCTCAATGGTTGGGTTAAAACGAATATCTATGGAAAAATCACCATCAGCGGGCCAATATTCCTTAAAAATCGTCTGACCGAATATCGAATCCATGAAAGCTTCGTCATACGATACAAAAGCAGCTTGTGCTGTAGTCCCCAGCGTCATGGCACACATCAGTGCCAAAAAAAATAATTTCTTCATTTCATGTCTCCCTTTCTGTTCACCATTTATTTTCCAGTAATTTGGTTAAAACCACCGTCTTTAGACGGTGACTTTGATCTTAATGATTTGACTCATGCACGTTTATGAAGGTGCGTGGTTGATGACTTTAGTCATCAGCACCGAATGCGCTAACCCACCTACTTCAGTAGGTGGTAGTTGAGTTTATATACCCGCTTATAAAAACAGACCAAGCTACATCGGCCCCCTGCCAGCCCCTGAATCCATGCCATTATTCTCCTCCTTCACCAGTTCCATACGAGTTATGCCTCTTATTCTTACCTTTAAATATCACACCTGTCAATAATCGGCACGCTTTCCCAAATAACCAAAGGAAATAACCAGAATAACCAAGACACCCATCAAAATAACCTCCACCAATCACCCCCAAGATGAGCCGATAAAAACGGATACTATTTGGCTTATCTGTCTGGTGGCAGTGGAAAAACGAAGAGTACCGGGTGAAGTGATGAAGAGTGATTGAAACTAGAGCAAGCGGGCTCATGCCCAAGGTGCCATGGGCGAGGTATTGGAATTCCGGGGACAGTATACTTAACTGGGATGATCAGGAGACCCTTCATCTTGGGTGAGCCAGTTGATGGGTGTCCCCGATGATTATGCGGATTTCATCAGTGCCAGAGGCAAATGTTGTCTCACCTAAAGGCCGGATATATGAACGCAATACTCTTTTTGTCACGAACGAACTTTTTCCTTGCATCGCGGGGCGAACCATATATGACCCCGTCATCCGCCATAGGTTTGTGAGGAGTCTTCCCCGCATAAGGCAAGAATGTCTTGGCATAATTGTGGTGATAGCCGATAACCGTTACTGCGAAGGAGATCCAGATAAGGTTCGACTATCTTAATGATGCCTTTCTGTTTCATCTTTATTAGAATTGCTCCAGTGCCAACGGGAGTGATGCCTCTTTTTTTGGCTACGCGACGCCCCTTTTTCTCATCGAGGATGATCGCTACACCCAATTCACCGGCCAACGCCAGGGCCTCAGCCTCGCCCGGATCCAGCAATTCTGTCAGCACCTTTAATGCTTGTTTATCGCTCGTTCTCTTACGCGTGAGCAAGCCATTCACAAGCGCTCCATTAATCTCAGGTGCACCTGCCTCGAAAGGTCACATAACACCTCCTGTTCGACGGCTGGAGGGATATAGATAACCCTGAACAGATTTCCAAGTTCAGGCAGTAGACCAGATGCTCCCAGCGCAATCAGCGGCCCGGCATCACTGACAACAACATCAGTCACCCAGGCCCTCCAGGTCCTCTAATAGCTCATCTTTAGATTGCTCAATCACGACCACATCCAGTGCTGCCAGCTTCTCCATGAATGCAGCCATTGACATCTTGGCCACCTTTGCGGCTTTGGCCAGAGTCAGCACCTCTTCCTCGAACAGCTTGACTGCGATATCGATATGCACACCTTCTGCCAATAGATAATCATCAAATGGAACCGTCAGAGACATAGGGACGTTCCTGTTGGTCAGCAAAACAACCTCGCCGGATTTTGCTGACTGGCTGAGTACCCCAGGATTTTCTCTTAACGCTCTTACACCAACAGTTTTCATATCGACGCCTCAAGTAATGTACCCCTTAATGGTAGCACAAAAATGAAATTTTCTTCTGAATCTTTAAATGCATATTCTGGCCCATCGTGAACACTTTTCCGGATTTTCCAGAATCAGTGTTCACCATCCCGGAATAGGTATTCACAAATGCCTCGGACTCTAAACCCAGGCGCTGCAAGATGGGTGGTGCAGTGGCGGGGATGGTGCCACGTTTATCCTCTCTGCCAGTGTGTTTACGGCATTACTATCGCCAGAATTCGGTTTGCTCCGTCGATGACACAAGGGAATCGATTGACTTTGTAGATTGAAATTACTGTCTTTTTTACAGTACGGTAAAAAAATTTAGCGAAATTGATTGAGGTAAGCTATATTTATACCGTACTGTAAAAAAAAATACTAGACAGAATATGATAAAAAATATCCCACAATATGGCCGTATCAGCAGCGTCAAAGATCTGGGCGCATTGGTGCGTGCACACCGCAAATCAAGGCGATACACCCTGGAGCGTGTCTCGGGACTGGGATGTGTGAGTACGCGCTTTCTTTCAGAGTTCGAACGTGGGAAAGAGACGGCGGAGATCGGCAAAGTGCTGCAGGCTCTGGAAACCCTGGGCCTTGAGTTGTGGATCGAGCCGAGGGGTGGGGGGCATCACCATGAAGAAGTCGAGGAGCCTGTCCGAGAATAGAACACCTACTGCGGAAAGCCCATTTTGGCCCTTTTTTTCGGTCATTTGAGACGAATAGTTCTCTTATTCAACGAAAATGAGCGGGAAAAAATGACTCAAAAATGGACTTCCCTATAGCGGCCTAATGCTCGGTGCCAGAGTAGATTCAGACAGAAATCATGTCATCGGAAGGGGGATAGCGCAGACCACCGGGTTCAACCAGAAACGAAAGATTCTTTCCGTGGGCATCGCTGTTACCGATCAGATGTTGCACCAGGCTCCAGCGGAGTAGGCCCATCCGGGTGGCCGCTTCTGCCTGGCTCAGGGCGGCAATAGAAAACACGCATTCAAGGCTGACACCGTTACGTATATGGGCTACATTACGACCGCTGCCATAGTTTCGTTCGTACCTGTAATTAACACCCAGGTCGAGGGCTTGGCCGCTATCGATGCAATGTAGCCGCTGTATGGCTTCGTCACTGGGTTGTCGGTCGAAGCGTTTTACCACCAGTACGGGCTCGGGTACATGCATGATTGCCACCTCCGGTGTCAACGCTATTACTTGGGAAATATAGGACTATATGCAGGCTGCCATTCAGAGAAATAAATCAGCATGAACCGCTCTCTAAATTGGTGACTTCAAGTTTCACTATGGGTTAGTGCGTTATGCTGACTTGAGATGCCAACCTGGTACTTCAAGTTCCCCGTGCAGCAGGAGGTATGTTCCCAGCATGGAGGGTTCGCTCAAGCCGAGTTGCTCTCCTGTAGTAACGGCCCGTAGTTAGTCTTGTGGTTTGTATTGTGGCGATTGCATAGGAAAGTGGAATATAGTTGATTTAGAGAAATATTTGGATCCAGAAATAAAGGAGGCGTTATGAAAGGGAAAGCCTTAGTTTTAGGCGCAGTGACGGTGATTATCTGTACGGTGGCACAAGCTAGCAGTATCAAGAAATGGATTGATGCTGACGGGAATGTGCATTTCGGAGACGTGCCAGCAGGCAATATAGAAGCCAAGGAGGTTGATGTTAAGGTGATCAAGGCCAATCCAGACAATCCTAGAGGCATGTTGTCAGGCTCTTCGATCGATAAAAAACGCGGCACGAGACATCAAGAACCACGGGGCAGTCAACCATCAGCGGAAGAGAGCGACTACGCTAAGCGACTGAGGCGAGGAAATGCCGCCAGGAAAGGGGTGGTCGTCTCTGGTATGTCTGCAAAAGAGGTTGAGAGGGCGAAGGGCACCCCTTTGAGAGTGAATCGCAGTGCCGGTAGTGGCGGCTCACGAGAACAGTGGGTATATGAGAACAAAGATGGTTCGCGGGACTATGTTTATCTCGAGAACGGAAAGGTGACAGGCAGCAACTAGAAATGCCGCTTTTCCGTATAAATTCCGTACAGGCAATAAAAAAGGGCCTAGGATTAACCTAGAGCCCTTGATTTATTTGGTACTCCGTAGGGGAATCGAACCCCTGTTACCGGCGTGAGAGGCCAGCGTCCTAACCGCTAGACGAACGGAGCAATTGGAGGCGTGTATTATACTTACGGATGCCATGAGCTCAAGCCCTGTAGTGCGTTTTTTAGCAAAATCTGTGCTTTATTCTCCTCTATATTTAGGTAAGAGGGGGATTTCAGGTTTCATGGGCGGTAGAAACTCTTTACAATCCCTTAGATTGGCTCATTTACAAAGTAACTATTCAGCGCCCCAGTGCCAATAGAATACACCGCTGGATGATTGCGTCATTAACTGGATTTAGAATGGTAAAGTCATTTTTTTCGCGACTCCTTCCCAAAAAGGGGGAAGAAAAAATAGCTGCACCCCGTGTTATTCCCCGTTCCCAGCACAACGTATCAAGGAGCAATATCAGTGAAAATGCTGTCAAAGTCCTTTATCGTCTAAAAAGTGCCGGGTATCAGGCCCATTTGGTTGGGGGCGGTGTGCGTGATCTTCTGCTGGGCCGTGAGCCGAAAGACTTTGATGTGGCCACTGATGCCACTCCAGAGGAGGTGAGGCGGGTTTTTCGTAACTGCCGCCTTATTGGTCGTCGGTTTCGTCTTGCCCATGTTCATTTTGGCCGCGAGATCATCGAGGTGGCGACTTTTCGTAGTATGCAGGATGCCTCAGGCCCCGGCGACCGGGAGACTGATAAAGGCATGCTGGTGCGGGATAATGTCTACGGCAGCATTGAGGAGGATGCCCTACGGCGTGACTTCACTATCAACGCCCTCTATTACAATGTTCAGGACTTTTCTGTTATCGATTATGCCGGTGGCTGAGGGATCTGGAGGAGGGGACTCTACGGCTGATGGGGGATCCAGAGACCCGCTACCGTGAAGATCCGGTACGGATGCTGCGGGCGGTACGCTTTGCCGCCAAACTCGGCTTCAGGATCAGCAGTGAGAGTGAGCAACCCATTGGTCAACTAGCCCACCTTCTGCAAGAGGTACCCGCTGCACGGCTCTTCGAAGAGGTCCTGAAACTGTTTATGAGCGGAGTCGCCGTTCAAAGTTTTGAGAAGCTGAGGCACTACAACCTGTTTGCTGAACTTTTTCCCCAAACGGAAGAGTGCCTCTCCTATGAGGATCATGACTTTCCTATCACCTTTGTCCTCAATGGTCTGAAAAATACTGATAGCCGTATTCGTCAGGGTAAACCGGTCACCCCTGCATTCCTCTTTGCTGTGCTGCTGTGGGAGCCGGTAAGACTGTTGGCGGATGAGATAGTGGCTGAGGGCGAGCCTCCGCTTGCTGCCATGCAGGAGGCGGGTAACGAGGTAGTATCAGAGCAGATTCACGATATCACCATACCCAAGCGGTTCAGTCTACCGATGCGGGATATCTGGAATTTGCAACACCGTTTTGAGCAGCGATCCGGCAAGCGCCTCATCGCCTTTTAACCCATCCCCGCTTTCGTGCCGCCTATGACTTTCTTCTGCTCAGGGCGGAGTCCGGGGAGACCAGTATGGAACTCGCTGACTGGTGGACGGAGTTTCAGAAGGTTAATGTAGTCGAGCGCAACGGAATGGACCCGTCGAAGTTGGATGGGAGTGGTTCACCTCGTAGAAGACGCCGTCGTAAACCCCGAAAGGCGCCAGCTGATGGCGGCGCTCAATGAAATCCGCTGTTACCGCCTATATTGGGCTGGGCAGTATCTCGATAATCCAGAAATTCAGATCAATACCGCACTGGATGAGTTGGATGCGATTCCATCCAGTCACCGCGTCACTCACTCCAGCCTCTACTCCAGCCGCCCGATGGGACCTGCGGAACAACCGGACTACATCAATGCGGTGGCTGCCCTTGAGACTTATCTTGAGCCTTTTCCATTATTGAGAGCGCTACAGGCTATTGAACAGGTCCACAAACGCAAGCGGGGAGAGCGCTGGGGACCAAGAACGCTGGATCTGGACCTGCTTCTGTATGGTGAGCTGATACTTGACGAAACGGATCTGAAGATACCTCACCCCGGCATTGCAATGCGGGCCTTTGTGATCTACCCACTGCTTGAGATAGCGCCTTCTCTGAAATTACCGGGTTTAGGATCCATTGAGCAGATCGCAGCGGCCGGTTCACCAGGGGATGTGTCGCGTGTGAGGGTAAATTAGGCGACCTCAAACCCAGCGCAATAGTTACAATTGATGTAGTATTGCGCCGCGCAAAAATACGGTTGAATTATCTCTAAATAACGGAAACTTCTATGCCAAATAAGACAGTCACCACCTTGATGCAGATGAAGCAGAAGGGTGAGAAAATCGCCGTACTCACTGCCTATGATGCCAGTTTTGCCGTGCTGCAGGAGGATGCCGGTGTCGATGTGATGCTGGTCGGTGACTCTCTGGGTATGGTCATCCAGGGACAGGAGAGCACGCTGCCGGTTGCAGTGGATGATATTGTCTACCACACACGTTGTGTGGCACGGGGGCGTCGTGAGGCACTGTTGGTGGCCGATATGCCCTTTATGAGTTACAGCTCTACTCATCAGGCGCTGGAAACAGCAGGGCGCCTGATGAAAGAGGGGGGTGCGCAGATGGTCAAGCTTGAGGGTGGAGCCACCCAGCTGGATACTGTGAGCCAGCTGACGGCAAACGGTATTCCTGTCTGTGCTCACCTTGGGCTGCTGCCTCAGTCGGTCCACCAACTGGGTGGTTATAAAGTACAGGGGCGTGATGATGAGTCTGCCCGGCAGATGAAAGAGGATGCACTGGCTCTGGAGGGAGCGGGGGCGCAGATGTTGGTTCTGGAGTGTGTTCCCGCCGCGCTGGCTAAATCGATCAGTGAAGCGCTGTTTATTCCCGTTATCGGTATTGGTGCCGGTGTTGACTGCGACGGCCAGGTGCTTGTGGCCTACGATATGCTGGGGATTACTCCAGGTAAGTCGCCCATTTTTTTGAAAAATTTCCTGACTGAAAATAGTTCTGTGGCAGAGGCATTTTCAGCTTTCGTCAAAGAGGTAAAGGCGGCTGAGTTTCCCAATGAAGAGCAGAGTTTCAGATGAAATCAGTTGAAACCGTCGCCGCCCTCAGAGAGGATATATTTCGGTGGCGTTCCAAGGGAGAGAAGATTGCGTTGGTTCCCACGATGGGAAATCTCCATAAAGGGCACTTGGCGCTGGTAAAAGAGGCTCGGCGTCTTGCTGACCGCGTTGTCGTCTCAATTTTTGTCAATCCATTACAGTTTGGTGCGGGGGAGGACTTCGCATCATACCCAAAAACTGAAGCGGAGGATGCCGAGAAACTTACCGCAGGCGCTGCTGACTTGCTCTTTCTTCCTGACGTTAAAACTGTCTACCCCAAACCCCAGGACGAGCAGACTCGTGTCGAGGTGCCGCAGATCTCAAATACTCTCTGTGGTGCCTCCCGGCCGAGCCATTTTGTCGGTGTGGCTACGGTGGTTTGTAAGCTGTTCAATATGGTACAGCCTGATCTGGCCATTTTTGGTGAGAAGGATTTTCAGCAGTTGATGGTGATCCGGAGGATGGTTGAGGATCTCTCAATGCCGGTGGCGATCCACGCTCTTGCTACCGTAAGAGAGGGTGATGGCCTGGCTCTTAGCTCGAGAAATCGCTATCTGACGGCAGATGAGCGCCACTCTGCCTCGGCACTCTACCGCGCACTGCAAGAGACTGCGACCCTGCTTAAGGGGGGTGACAGAGACTACCTGCGGCTTGAAGAGGAGGCTATGTCGCGGTTGGAAACGGCCGGTTTCAGGCGGGACTACTTTCAGATCAGGCGTAGTGAAGATCTCACTCCACCGGCGGCGGATGAGTGCTCACTGGTGATTGTTGCGGCTGCCTACCTGGGAAAGGCGCGTCTTATCGACAATCTACAACTAACCCTGGATTGAAGGGCACAGCTTTAGACGGCGGTTATTCGGCAAGTTAAAATTTATCACGCTATAAAGTTAGGGTATTCTTCTCTCATTATGAATAGACTTCACTCTCGCTTTCTCGTCACTCTACTGCTATCCATCCCTCTTACCGTTCAGGCCGGGAGCGATCCGATAAAAGAGGGTTATAGTGCATTTAAACGGGAGGCTTGGGATGAGGCCTACCGTTTGTGGTTACCCGAGGTGGAGAAGGGGGATGCCCGTGCTCAGTTCTATCTCAACACCCTGTTTAGCTTTGGCTTAGGGCGTGAAAAGGATGAAGCGCAGGCATTTGAGCTTCTTAGCCTATCGGCGGAGAGTGACTTTGCTCCAGCTCAATATGCCCTCGGCAGCAGCTACAAGAATGGCCGGTATGTGGAGAGGGATATTAAGCAGGCAGTCTATTGGTGGAAAAAGTCTGCCAAGCAAGGTTTTGCCAGAGCGCAGTACAGTCTTGGCATACTCCATTATCTTGGTAAAGGGGTGAAAAAAGATCGTAAAAAGGCAATTACCTGGTATCGGAGGGCTGCTCTGGCAGGCTCTTTTCAGGCCAAGCAGACGCTGAAGCGGCTCAATATTCCACTCAGGCCCGAGTCCCTGGGAGAGCCTGTCGCCGTTAAATTCGAGCCACTACAGACTGAATCACCCAAAGTGATAGAGTCCGCAGCGCAAAAGATGCAAAAGGCGCAAGTGGCTGGGGCTGATAGTAAGCCCCCAGAAAAAGTTGTCTATAAAGACTCCGATTTTGATTCATTTGCCGCAGTGGAGAGAAGGGGGCTGAATCTTAACTTTACCACCGGTGATTATGATGGATTGAGCAGGCGTAGCGATGCCGAGCAATCAGATGCGATGCGCTCAATGGCGAGTAGGATACTGGAGCAGGGTGATTCCGAGGAGGGGAGTGGGGTGATATCCTTGCCGCAAAAAGAGCCCCCCCCTGTCAAGGTTGAGCCCATTGAAAAGCCGGATGATTTAGTCACCGCTACACTTGTAGTGACTCTCCCCCCCCCAGATACAGAGGAACCACTCGCTGCCGTTGTCGATTCTACCGAGGAGATGAATGCCCCAGGTGACACTGGAGAAGAGGTGGCCGAAGTAGCTGGAGATAGTACCCGGTCTACTCCGGAAGCGGAGGTAGCCGTGCCGATCGCAGAAGAGGAGGCGGTGGGTGAACCTGAGCCACAACTATCGGATTCGCCCAACAGTGAATTAACTTCTGTCATGAAGATTGAGGCTGAAGAGGAGAATCCCTCCTACATCAGAGGACACGTCTGGATAGAGGAACAACAGTCCGATCATTACACTCTGCAGCTGTTTAGCAGCAACAAACAGACCAGTGCCGAAAATTTTTTTAAAAACTATTGAAAAGTGAGTGGCCTAGAGCCATATTTAGGTTTAAACGTAGCGATGAAGTGCGCTGGTATGGTGTTATTGTCGGTAGTTTTCCCGGTTTCACAGTGGCCAAAGAGGCTGCGGTTGGATTTAGTGCCGGTAGAGGGGAATCTATCGCCTGGATCCGTGATTTTGGCGGTATCCAACAAACCCTGTTAAAATAGGGTGTTTAGAATGTTGTAATAAGGCGCTGTAGCACTCATAATTTGGCGCGCTTATTTCGTGATAGAGGTTTTGATACAAAATGCAGCTGACCCTTCTAAAGTGCAAGCTACACCGTGCTTGCGTAACTCATTCTGAGCTCGACTATGAGGGCTCCTGTGCCATCGATAAAGATTTGATGGAGCTTTCAGGGATTCTGCCTTATGAGCAGATTCAGATCTACAATGTGGCCAATGGCGAGCGCTTTACCACCTATGCGATTGAAGGAGAGAGAGGATCACGGATTATATCTGTGAATGGAGCGGCAGCCCATAAAGCCTCCCCAGGTGACCGTGTCATCATCTGTGCCTACGGTAGTCTGGATGAGAGTGAAGCGGTGGTGTTCAAGCCCTCCCTGGTCTATCTCGATGAGCACAACCAGGTGACGGGTACCGGTGATAGTATCGCTGTCCAAGCCGCCTGATCAGAAATACTATTCGGATAGTGGGCACTATCAATCACCCGTGATAGTGCAAAGGCTCCCTCTTCTTGAGTCTGTTCATTTGACTCTCATGTAACCGGATTAACCGGGTCTTATCGTAGGTTTAGGTAACTTCTCAATAACCCAGTGCAGATGGATAACTTCCAGGTGGGTGCAGTGACACCTTTTCAGGACGTACAGCAGCAGGGATGCTGCTGTGAGCGTACCGGGATCTATTTACCGCATCTCCTGAAAAGGTGTTACTGCACCCCTATGGCACGGACTTTATGAGAAGTTACGATCTGTTTGGGTACCGTCCAATTCGGCTATCATCTGTGGAAAAACCTCCTCTGCCGCATGTTTACCCATAAAGAGATCCAGATGACTATATTTTTCGAGGATATTCAGCTTGTGAAAACCGGGTCGGTGGTGGTCGAGAAACTCAAATGTACGTATTTGACTCTCTGGGAGAAAACAGCGGTTTAGTTTTCCTGCATATAAGATGAAGCGAGCATCTGTATTGGGCGGCGTGTCTGTGAAATCAGCGGGTAGGTCGGGGATGTCATGTTCGTAACGCACTAGATGGCCTTTTCGTACACACCTGGCCATCTGTTTGAAAAAGATAGGGGCACTTCAGCGAATTCACCGCGTATCCACTCATGGGTCTGCTCGTTGATATTGGCGTGCTCCCACAAGGCGGGGAATCCCGCACCGTAGGTAAAGCTGACCATCTTACAGACATCATTATCACACTCGTGGTGCGTCGCCCTGACCATGGCTCGTATGCTTTTGGCCAATAAATTTGGCGGGTTGTCACCCCACGCCGGGCTGATATAGGGGGTAAGCATATTGACCAAAGGTACTGCAAGTTCCAGTTTTATACGCGACCACCAGGGCACTACAGTGAATAGGGAGACCGCATTGCTGATGATGGTGTCCACCTGAGGCAGTAGCCCGGCCACGGCTGCCATGGTGAAGCTGGTAGAGCCCTGGCAATGAATCACCGCCTTGATCTTGCTGGCTCCGGTCTCCTCCTGGATTTTCAGCACGGCTGAGGGATGGTCATAGCGGGCCGCCTGATCCAATGTCCAGCGGTTGGGTGGAAAATCGATACTGCCCCGCCAGTTCATCAGCCAGACGTCATAACCATGTGCAGTTAGTGCATCGACTAGATTCTCTTGCACCGGCGCACGATAGATATTGGCTCTGACACCGGCTCCATGTACCAGTACTACCGGGCCTCGTGTAGCGCCTGACCTCCTATGTACATTGATCAGGTTGAGTACCAAGCCATCGCCTGCGGTATAGGGAACAGTGCGTTCAACAAGTTCGGTCATGACCAATGCCTTACTTATCCTGGTTCTTCACGGTAGTGCCATAGGTATCCCAGAGTTCACCCGCAAAAAAAAGCACCGAAGCGTGCAGTTGCCGACGAGGATATCCTTACCGGCCGGTGTGCTTCATGGTGGTGGACTGTTTTGCAAAGTCGGTCGGTACAATTTTCAATATGCCCAAGGCTACGACCTGACCACTGTCATCATCGCCTTTCCGTAATGTGGTATAGAGGGTCGATGTATCCGACCAGACATCCAGGCCAGTATCATTCATCACCACTTTGAAACCTTCAAACCAGTAGTTCATCCCCTCGACACTGTGCAGGCGCATACGGTAACGCATATGTTTGGTATGCTCTTCTGCGGGTGAAAAAAGGTTGAAGCGGCCACCGCTGGAACACATTGGCGCACTGGAGAGGGACGGGATGGTGACTGTTCCGAACAACCCCGCTTCATGCTGTTCGTTCTCAAGCATGGCATCAAGATCCGTGGTTTGTACGGTGAGTACAAAATGAATATCCTGACCGGCAGATTTGCCATCTTGGTATGCATTTTCGTAATCGTCGAGCTCTGTGGTAGACGCATAGCCAACCATTTTTTCGGTGAACTGTAACGCATACTTTTCTTGATTATCCCGGGTACCATCAATAGACAGTGCATCAGTATTCTTGCTGTAGTTGGTTGTCCACCCGCGTTTTCTGGCCAACGTCGAGATGTTACGCTCCGATATTGCTGTAATGGTCAAGAGCGGGTTAACGCCCAGTGAACCGGGCATGATCGAACCATCTGTCACATACAATCCATCGTGAACATCTGTGCCTTGTGCTGCGGAAAATAGCTGCCCATCGGAATTGATTACGCCCTGGCTTGCATCATCTGCCAGCCCACACCCACCCAGTGGGTGTACCGTAATCAGATCGAAATCAAACAGCTTGGTAAATAATGGGTTGGGGACATAGGTGCCACCCCAAGCACTTGTGGCTTTGGTCAGCGTATCGGTAATACGGGTGAATACGGGCTGTTTACCTAGGTCATTCCAGCAGATGGTGGCTGTTTCATTGTCAGGCTTTAGGTTGATTCGGCCACCCGCATCATCATGTGCCATAACCAGATAGGTCTGGGTATTGGCTACTGAGCCATCATACGAATTTGCCGTAATCAAGCTCTCTAGTTCGCGGCTTTTCTCCTTGATCTTATCGAAGATGCCTGTATCGGTGTCTGTCCCGGTAATGGAACTGGCTGCAGAAAAAGCCATTGGCAGTACCGGAGCGAGAGCACCGGGCAAGCTACCCTCTTCGATAACCATCCCCTGTTTTACATCATCGCAGCTTCGCAGGTCGATCACCGATGTAATGCAGGGACCGCATGGCTGCTCCTCAGATACATCATGTGAACCACTACCAATACCATTTATTTCATGATCCATATTGTAACCAAAGGCCAGCGCATCACCATTACTGGTAAAGCCCTGCCCTAAGTGGTCGGATAGCGATAAACCTTCGGCACGGGAGCGTAGGAGAATTTCATTGCTGCCAAGTGTTCCTGCTGAAACCACTACTACATCGGCGGTGACAAACATTGGCCCGGCATCGAACCGGTCTCGATGACATCCCACCGGAATATAGTGTATCTGCCAACCACCCGCTACCTGCGGTGAAATATGCCGCACATCAATTCGGCAGAAGATCTCGGCACCGTGATTGCGTGCATCGGGGATGTAGTTTTTGCTTAATGTCCCCTTCGAACCATAGTTGCAACCGGAAATGCAGTCACCGCAGCCATTGCATGCCGCCTGATGAATGCCGACCTGATTGAGCCCATCCTGAAACGCTACGTTGATGGGGGTCAGTTTACATGTGTTCCGGTTACCAAGAAGTTCTGCTGCATCCAGTAGGTTCTTGCGCTTGTTCAGACTGGGGAAATTATCAGGGTAGGTGAGTGGATTAAGCATATCCATTGCTCGTGCGTATCCTTCGGCCAGACTCTGGTCTGAATCTTCTGTAATAGCTTTGGGCCAGCCATTCTCAGTAGTAAATAGGCGTTGATCCGCTTGTAGGGCGACGTTGGCATTGACCTGCGATGTCCCCCCCAAAGCGCAGCCGGAAAAAACAGAGATATCATCTTGATAGCGCAGGTGGTAGACGGCATCACGGTCACCAACATGACCAACGGGTGAGTCGATCTGAACGGCGGGAAGGGCAGAGGTAATTGAATCGGGATACTCTCCAGTAGGTATTTCACGCCCGCGTTCGAGCAGGCAGACAGAGACCGGCTCTCCGTTGGCTTTGGTTGATCGTGCCAAGCGTGAGGCGGCCACCGAGCCACCGTAACCGGAGCCGATGACCACAACATCATAGTGGGCACGCATGTTGGATAGTGGTGAAGAAAATAGGGTCATAGGTTAGTTCCTCCGTGTTTATTTTTTCTAAGTCTGCTTCAGCTTACTCTCAGGCGTATAAGCCCGTTCCACTCTGGCAACGATTAACTGATAGTGTCGGTACCACTCTTCTTGACCTCTCTGCTGCGCCTGAAGGTGCTCCTGATTCATTTTCCAGTACTTTATTGACTCTTCATCACGCCAGTAGGAGACGGTGATTCCAAAGCCGTTGGCATCTCTTGCTGAATCGGCACCAAGAAACCCTGGCTGTTTTTGGGCCAGCTCTACCATTCTTTCTGCGGTTGTTCGGTATGCCTCATCTTCTTCATCTAGTTGTGATGTGAAGATGACTGCATAGTAGGGTGTTTCAAGGGTATTTGAGATCATATGTATTCCATGATGATCGGTATGATTCTGATTCTTATGTTGCGCGAGCGTCTCATGATAAACAGTGGAACCACTGCCGTCCATTAATATACCCAATTGAGCGGAAGTTCTATCTGTCCAGGGGAGTTTCACACACTTCTCGCGGGTTCGATATCTTAGTTACCTATAGATATCAGGGTGTTGGTGGCTGAGTAAATCAGTGTACACTTGAATTTCTGGGAATAAAAGCTGTAAATAAGCCGGTTTTACGTTAGTCTCTGTCTATGTGCTAGGCCTTACCCGTCCGGCAACAACCGTTGATCGCTGGTAATTATTCAGTTGGGTTTGGGGTCGGAGTCGATTGCGTCGTAAAAAGGTGCATTCCCCCCGTCTTGGCGCAATCGACTCCGCCCCCTGCCGTAAAATTTAGGTGTAGCTGAATAGTTACGATCGCTTCAATCGATAGTGCCCCCAGTTTACCGCTCTGGTTTTATATCTGGGTGCCGACATTGGCTTAGCTGACAGCTTTATTGCTCCAGAGAATGGTATCCAAGGAAAGAGTGTGATTGCAGGGACGTTACTTTTTACAGCAGGTGTGGTGGTGCTTCAGTGGCAGTCAGAGTTATTGCCTGTGGCACTGCTGTTGCCGCTGTTGCTCGTATCGCTTATCGGCTTATTTCGTCCGCGCCTGCGGTTGCCCGCCAGCTTTATCCTTGGATTCTGTTGGGCCTCGCTTCATGGGCTCTGGTCACTGGCGGCTCTTTTGCCGTTGGAGTTAGAGGGCGAGGAGCTGCAGGCTGTCGGTGTCATCACCTCCTTGCCGGTAAGCGAAGGGCGTCGAACCCGCTTTGAGTTTCGGGTCGAGACGCTTGAATTTGAGAGTAGTGAGGTCTCCTCTCCCGGTCTGACCCGTATCTCCTGGTATGGCAAGCGGCCTGAACTCCAGGTGGGTGAGCGGTGGCAGCTATTGCTGCGACTGAAGTGTCCGCACGGTATGTACAACCCAGGCGCCTTTGACTATCAAGGGTGGTTGTATCAACAGGGTATCCGCGCCACCGGCTATGTGCGACAGGCTTCCAGCAACCAGCGTTTGAGCAGTGACAGTGAGGTTAATCTGTTTGATCGTTGGCGATCGGTTATTAGGGTGTTGTTTGAGGAGTCACAGGTCAGTGACCAGGGCGGGGCGCTGCTGCGTGCGCTGGTGATTGGAGATCGTGAAGGGATCACTTCTCAGCAGTGGGAAGTGTTCCGGCGAAGTGGCACCAACCATCTAGTTGCCATCTCTGGTCTACATATCGGTATTGTTGCCGGATGGGTGCTACTGCTCGGTGGACGCCTGTGGTGTCTATCACCCAGGCTCTGCCTTATTTTGCCGCACCGCGTGCAGCGGCGATCATGGCGCTGGTTGCCGCCTTTCTCTATGCGGGTCTTGCGGGTTTTGCCGTGCCAGCCCTGCGTGCTTTGATGATGCTGTTGGTGGTGCTTGGTGGGGTAATCAGCGCACGTCCTGTCCGTCCTTTTCATGGTCTCAGTTGGGCGCTGTTGGTCATTTTACTGATTGATCCTGTGGCAGTGCTCTCTCCCGGTTTCTGGCTCTCCTTTGGTGCTGTAGTCGTGATTCTTGGTGGAATCAGTGGCAGGGTCATCCTCTCGAAGCGGCCTCTACATGGGCTATTTCATGTTCAGTGGTTGGTGACCTTGGGGCTTGCACCGGTACTACTGTTATGGGGTTTTGGTATTTCGCCGGTAGCACCGCTGGTGAACCTGTTGGCCGTGCCGTTCTTCTCTCTGCTACTGGTACCCTTAGCGCTGCTTTCCACACTGATGTCACTGATTGCACCCGCGCTGGGGTATCCCATGGTACGCCTTGCCGGCTGGCTACTTCAGTATGCAGTCTCAGCACTTGAGATAGTGGCTGAGATCCCGTTCGATATGCTTGTTGCTCCTGGCCTTCCTGCTTGGTGTTGGCTGGCAGCGGTTATGGCCGTTATTTTGGCGCTGCTGCCGCGAGGTGTTCCCGGGCGGTGGATGGGGCTGTTACTGGTAGTTCCTCTGGTCGCTTATAAGCCCGGTTCACTGCTCCAGGGCGAGGTGGAACTGGCTCTGCTTGATGTCGGGCAGGGGCTCTCCATCGTCATTCGAACGCGGGAGCATACACTGCTTTATGACACCGGCCCTCGCTTTCCCAGTGGTTTTAATACCGGTGATGCGGTGGTGGTCCGTACCTCAGGCAGTTAGGTATCACCTCTCTTGATAAGGTGCTGATAAGTAATGGTGACCTCGACCATAGTGGGGGGCTCGATGCCGTGGCTAGTCAGCTGTCGCTGGCTGAAATAGTGAGTGGCGAGCCGGAGCGCCTCAGTTTGGAAGGTGTGACAGCCTGCCGGGCAGGGGATAAGTGGCGCTGGGATGGTGTCGATTTTCATATTATCCACCCAGGAGAGAAGAGGGGCAGAGAGGGGAATAACGCTTCATGCGTACTGTTGATAGAGAGCGGCGGTGGGCGCTTTTTGTTGACCGGGGATATAGAGAAGGAGGTGGAGGTGGAACTGGTGGCAACTGCATCTGAGTGGATTGATGCAGACCTGGTGGTGATTCCACACCATGGTAGCCTTAGCTCCTCATCGATGCCGTTTGTTGAGGCAGTTTCGGCGAAGTTGGCACTGGTTTCCAGTGGCTACAGAAACAGATACCGCTTTCCCCGGGAGGAGGTGATGGCGCGATGGCGCAGTAGTGGAAGCCGACTCTTCAATACCGCAGGAAGCGGCACCCTGACACTTCGAATGGACAGCAGTGGCGTGCTTGGGGAGCCGCAAGCGTACCGCAACAGCATGAGGCGTTACTGGATGAACCACTTAGAACCCCCATGAGACTCCTCTATGTGCATACAGTATGATATCTTCCATATATAGCAGGAGGGTGGTTATACCGCTCCTCGCCTTTTTATCGCCTTTTTAAGGAAATGCAGAGTGTTTGAGTTGGTTAAAGCTGGCGGCTGGTTGATGCTGCCAATCATCGCATGCTCCATCGTCTCCATGGCTATTATTATCGAACGGCTGTGGTCTCTTCGTCGTCAGCGTGTGGTACCGGATAATCTGGTGGCTCAGGTTTGGCAAACCCATAACAGAGGGAAGCTGACCAATGCTCATATCGCCACAGTGAAAGAGGGTTCACCTCTGGGACGTATGTTGGCGGCGGGGTTGGTTAACCGACTCCACAGCCGTGACGTGATGAAGGAGGCGATTGAAGATGTTGGTCGCCAGGTGGTTTACGAATTGGGACGCTATCTTAACACTCTCGGTACTATCGCCTCTATCAGTCCGCTGCTTGGATTGCTTGGGACCGTTATCGGTATGATCAAGGTGTTCTCGGCTATTATGGTTGCCGGTGTCGGTAATCCCGCCGTGTTGGCGGGTGGTATCTCCGAGGCACTGATTACTACCGCCGCCGGACTATCGGTCGCTATTCCTACGCTGATGTTTCATCGCTATCTCTCCGGTAGTGTGGATCGTCTGGTGATTATCATGGAAGAGGAGGCCATGAAGATGGTTGAGGTGATGCAGGGTGAGCGAGAGAAGGAAGCTGGTTGAAGATGAATCTGCACCCCAATCGCAAGGAGTTGCCGGAGCTGAATCTGACGCCGCTGATCGATGTCGTTTTTCTGCTGCTCATCTTCTTTATGGTCTCCACCACCTTCGACAAGGATGCCCGCATCAAGGTCGAGTTGCCTGAAGCGACCACCCAAGATGAGAAGGTGGAGGATGATAAGTCCCTCGATATTGTAGTGGACAGTAGCGGACGTTTTTACGTCAACAAGCGTGAGGTGGTCAATACCAAGCTGGAGACCCTAAAGCGCGCTATTGAAAAAGCCACGGGCATGCGTAGGGACCTGCCGGTGATTATTAATGCCGATGCAAGAGCTACCCACCAGTCGGTAATCAAAGTGATGGATGCGGCAAGTCAGCTCGGGTTTGTCCACATGACCTTTGCCGCCAAACAGCCTACTGAGACAAAGTGATTAAGCAGTGAAGCGTTTGGATCACTACTGGTACTCCCGTAACAGAATCTCACTGTTGTTGCTCCCGCTCTCGTGGATTTTCTGCCTTATTGTCTGGCTGCGTCGTCTCGCTTATCGACTCAGGCTATTTACTGTCTACAAATCATCTGTGCCGGTAATCGTGGTGGGTAATATCACCGTTGGAGGTACCGGCAAGACACCGTTGGTGATCTGGCTTGCAGACTACCTTCAGCAGCAGGGTTTCTGCCCTGGCATCATCTCCAGAGGATATGGGGGCAACGCTCAAAGTTGGCCGCAACCGGTGGAAGATGATAGCGACCCCCGCCTGATGGGGGATGAGCCGGTGATGATTGCCCGTCGTAGCGGCTGCCCGATGTGGGTTGGCCCCAACCGCCCAGAAACCGCGAGAGCACTGTTGCAGTCTACAGACTGCGATATCATCATCTCCGATGATGGTCTTCAGCATTACGCACTTGGCCGGGACATAGAGATTGCTGTCATCGATGGCAAGCGCTTGCTGGGTAACGGTTTCTGCTTGCCAGCAGGGCCGCTTAGGGAGCGGGCGGCTCGGCTCAGCAAGGTAGACATGCTAGTAGTTAATGACGGCGAGTGGCAGGAAGGTTATCAGATGACACTTGAGGGTGGCAGAATGGTCAATCTCAAAGATCCATCCCTAACCTCAGATCTTGCCGCATTTTCCGGTTATGAAGTGCATGGAATTGCAGGTATTGGCCATCCCCGGCGCTTTTTCGATGCTCTGCGCCGTTATGGGTTGAAGGTAATGGAGCACCCTTTTGATGATCATCATCAATACATAGCCCAGGAGGTGACTCCAGGGGATGAGCTATCGGTGATAATGACTGAGAAAGATGCGGTTAAGTGCAGTGGGTTTGCCAAGGAACATCACTGGTACCTGGAGGTGTATGCAAAGCTGGATGGGGCGTTTTCTCAACAGCTCGATAGCCTGTTAGCGTCTAATAACGCACACCCTGCAAAGGTTACTGAAACGGCATCGTAGAGTAGGATGTCACAATTCTCCTCTAGTTACAGGAATTTATTCCGTAATTTTTTGATGTAAGGACGACCTCAGTCGCGAAGGAATTTGGCGCATTGCCAGGATTAGATGCAACCTCTGTCGCGACTAAAGTCGCTCCTACGGTAAAAGCATGAATCAAGGCCAACTGGCCTTTAATAAATAGCGGTACCTCTATATGCCGTACCCGTTTAATTGAGAGATCTGAAAGATGGATAAAAAACTCCTGGATATTCTGGTCTGCCCTCTATGTAAGGGTAAGCTGATCTATGTGAAGAGCAACAGCGAACTGATCTGCAAGGTGGATCGGCTGGCCTATCCTATTCGTGACGATATTCCGGTGATGTTGGAGAATGAGGCGCGGTCGCTGCCAGCTGATGAAGAGGTGTCTGAGAAATAGCGGGGTTTGGATATACAGGGAGCTGCGCGGAATGGTGATTACTTAGGAAGAATTTCACCCTGCTTATTGTAGGAGCGCTTTCTCGAAGGGCGATGGAATATAGCAGGGCCTGTGCGCTATTCATCACAGTTCAAGAGACCGCTCTCTGTATGATTATTTTCGAAGCCACAAGCGAGTCAGGTTCCGGTTGAAATGCGATATATTTCAGATAACGGCCCGATAAATCGCTCCCTCATGGGTTATTTCAATTACATGGTAACAAGATGAAGTTCAAGGTAGTTATTCCCGCCCGTTATGCATCCACTCGTCTGCCCGGCAAGCCGTTGCTGGATATTGCCGGGCGCCCGATGATTGAGCATGTTTACCAGCGGGCGCTGGAATCGGGAGCAGAAGAGGTGGTTATTGCTACCGATGATGAGCGTATCGCCGAATGTGTCGAAGGGTTTGGCGGTGAGTTCTGCATCACTTCATCTCTCCACCCTAGCGGTACCGACCGCATTGCCGAGGTGGTCAGAAAATTCGGTTGGGCGGATGAAACTATCATTGTTAACCTGCAAGGTGATGAGCCCTGTATGCCGGCAGAACTGCTGACCCAGGTGGCGCAGGATATGGATACCCATGCCGATGCAGTGATCACCACCTTGTCTGCCCCCTTGACTGACAAGGAGCGGCTGTTTGACCCCAATGTAGTAAAGGTGGTGATCGATGCAGAGGGGTATGCGCTCTACTTCAGCCGAGCCCCCATACCTTGGCACCGGGATGAGTTTGTTCACAAGGAACGGCCACTGCCGCAGGAGAGCGGTTTTTCCCGCCACATCGGTCTCTATGCCTACCGTGCCGGATTCCTCGAAGAGTATGTCAACTGGCCACCAGCTCCGCTGGAGCGGGCGGAGTCACTGGAGCAACTGAGGGTGCTGTGGTATGGCAGGCGCATCCATGTGAGTGAAGCCCATGTGGAGCCGGGGCATGGGGTTGATACTGAAGAAGATCTTCGTCAAGCGGAACTGGCCCTGGGTAACCTCTGAGAAAGTTATGGACGTTGTGCCTGCCATGGCACATTTCGTAACTTCTCAAAAAGTCTATGCCATAGGGGTGCAGTAACCCTTTTCAGGAGATGCGGTGAATAGATCCCTGTACGCTCACTGCAGCATCCCTGCTACTGTACGTCCTGAAAAGGTGTCACTGCACCCACCTAAAAGTTATCCATCTGCACTGGGTTATTGAGAAGTTACCCTATTTCATCATAACGGGTAGGGCTGTTGCCAAACATTCCGTGGCAGCAGGTTGGCCTTCAGCTTGTAAGAACGGCACCCCACCACGATGAACGTCGCATAGACTTTGTTAGCGCATAATAATAGCGGGAGAGGGGAGCCGGGTTACTCAATCAACACCTTCAGTGGTGGCATCTCTTTATAGAGGATGATGCTTGGCTTCTTCTTGGCGAAGGTGATAATTCGGGTCCCCGATGGATAGCAGAAGTGGCTGGAGAGGAAGAGGTGCAACTCATCCTCACAACGAAGAAACCTCTTCAACTGTTTCAAACATTCTCTGTCGATCTCATCGTTTAACTCATAACTGATGTCATCTACCTTTACGGTGCCACTGTTTAGTATCAGTTCAGGAGTCCTTTCGTGTCGGCCAAGGAGTGCCAGGTAGAGTCTTCGACGTAACTTCGGTGCTAGAGCCATACCGATCCGTTCATCGCCAAAAAGCCAACAGATCTCCCGTGTTTCATCATAGGTAGCATCGTGCTCGCCAAAAGCGAGGCACCATCCATGGTAGTAAGCGTTGTAGCGTTTGATTAATACTTCGTTAGACATACAAATAAAGATAGCAGAGAGGCCGGCTCCTGCCACTCATCTTACTGCTATTTATAGAGTATCAATAGATACTAGTTTAAAAATCAAGAAGATAAAGTTATTCACTGTAACTTCTCAAAAAGTCCGTGCCATCGGGGCCGTCATCTTCGGGACGGAGTTCGTCCTCGGGGCCTGGAGTTATACGCCCTGAAAAGGTGTCACGGTACCCACCTGAAAATTATCCATCTGCACAGGGTTATTGAGAAGTTACTATTTACTTCGCGTTTTGGTTCAACTTATAGATCCTGAGCAGGAAAATGGGCCAGAATGACATTACCTCGCTAGGGTCTATTCTCGGATCGCCCCCTAAACCCCCATCTCCTGAAAAAGCGCTTTTAGCCCCTCTTTATTTTCCATCATCTCATCCCGGGCTCAAGCCATCAAGCTCATGGGGGAACACCAGCCATTGATCGGTCGAATGGATATAGTAATCTGGGATGAGAGTGGTTTTGTTGTTGTTCGGTTTGAACCAGGGGGTGGCTATGCGGATATCCTTAGGTTTGTTGCGGCGCGTTTTGAACGCCAGTGTATCGAGGATTGCCTGGACACTGAGGCCGGTATCGAATACGTCATCGACAATCAGCAGGGCGTCTTCTGCATTGATATTGCGTATCAGGTAGCTGAGACCGTGGACCCGAACTTCCTTATCCCGTTGGGCGATTCCGGTATAGGATGAGGTACGGATAGCGATATGATCAGTTTTTACATCAAAGATATCGAGGATCTCCTGCACCGCGATACCCACCGGGGTGCCACCCCGCCAGACACCGACAATGAAGTCGGGCCTGAAGTCACTTTTTAAAACTTCCAGACCAAGCCGGAAGGAGTCCAGCAGTAGATCCTGGGCTTTGATGTAGTGCTTGTCGCTCATACCTTCAGATACTCTTCTTTAGGGTTGGATACCAGAGAGCCGCCTGCCGCTTTGGAGTGAGTTTGTTTGCGATTGGCTCAAGGGTGTGTTTTTCGCGAATAAGTTCGCTTCTATATCGTATTACAGGCTCCTAGATGTTACCGGATATCGCTTATGGCGTCTTTTGTTTGATAGTTGAGAGTGACCACAATAGTTGATGGTTACCCCCAGGATTCTGATCAAATTATCTGATGGACAAAGAAAAACCCCCTC
>MOXH01000038.1_pt1 | contig 25378 bp, 28 predicted proteins | sample 1471181 | NCBI WGS metagenome assembly MOXH01 (sample SAMN05806436, study PRJNA327811) | mollusc metagenome | isolation source: Phylotype A (SB4) bacterial symbionts from gill | host: Thyasira cf. gouldii | place: Canada: Bonne Bay, Newfoundland | collected 2010-05-07
CGTACACAGCGGCTTATGCAGTGATAGTAGGGTGTGCTGTCGAGGCTGATGAGGGCTTTTCTTGGCTTTGGCATGTCATTCTCTGGCTTGCGTGGGTTCTATGTACGTACTATTTACTGTAGCACGCGGTGAGTATATGTCAAATGGTGGGTGTCCTTATCCACGCTATCCACGGTGGGTGTCCTTATCCATCCTCTTATCCATTCCTACGCTATCCACGGTGGGTGTCCTTATCCATCCTCTTGTGGCGGGAAATTGATTGACTTTGTAGGTTGAAATTCCTATCCTTTAGGCTGAAAAATCCCATTAAATGTGGAGGTAAGGCATGTCTGGCGTAGTAAGAAAAGAAGATGCTCATAAATTGATTGATCAGTTGCCTCCAAATGCAACATGGGACGATCTGATGCATGAAATCTATGTGCGAGAAGCGATAGAAAAAGGTCTTGAAGACAGCAAGGCTGGAAGAACAAAAGATGTGGCAGAAATCAGAAGGAAATACGGCCTTCCAGAGTGAAAGTCCATTGGACGGATGCGGCTGAGGCGCAGTTGGATGCGATCTACGAATATATTGCACAGAATTCAACCACGTACGCATTGCGCACAGTTGATAGGATTACAAAAAGATCAAAACAAATAGCTGCGTTTCCACTTTCAGGGCGCAAAGTACCAGAATACGATTTGAAGCAAATACGAGAAGTATTTACCGGTCCATACAGAATCATCTATTACCTAAAACCAGATCAGATTGACGTAATTGCTGTAATTCACGGTGCTATGAATGTCCTGGGCGACGAGCAAGAGTAATAATGCCGAACAAGTGAAAACAGTACCAGTACACCCAGTGCGCCAAGCGGAAGCTGGCAGTTATTTACAGGACACCCATCATTCGACCTAGTGGGTGTCCAAACCATTTATATCGAGGTCAACACTGCTGATATTCCAGGGTGAATTAACACCCAATAACTGGCCATAATGATCTTCAATTTCCATTGCTTCTCTCATGCTGACTTGTCTGACGAAATGAGTGATTCTACCGTGATTTCACACTATTCTATGAAGAGCCTTGTCTTCCATACACCTTTTTTATCGTACACAAAGATACAAAGGGCATTGGGGCGCAGGTGGATATGAATCATGGGGTTAATGATACAACCCCGGTTTCCGCAGATCTTTATGTTGGGTTACACTGAGGACTTGAATAACAGATTAAATTGAGAGGTGTGTTATGGAAGTATCCGGTATAGGCAGTCTTATCCTGTTGATTGCGGATATCTATGCAATCCTGATGATTTTACAGAGTTCCTCGACGACTGTACAGAAGCTGATTTGGGCACTGGTCGTGTTTCTTCTGCCGCTGCTGGGCTTGATCATCTGGTTTTTTGCCGGACCGGGGAAAAAACGTTATAGATTGGCTTACCTCAGGATAGTGGGGTCTGAGATTTATACACTATCACGCAAAGAGTAATAAATAGGATATTGACCTCTATCTAGTCGCTGCATATACGATGGCTGAAACAGGTGAGCACCTTTGTGTACACAATTATGATAGTTGCCGGGTTGTGCAGTGGTTTGAAGCCAAGGGCTAGTTAACTGCGGGATGTTTGGTCTGACCATGCTGGTTGGTTAAAAAAGGCTCCCGGCATCTTCGGTAACTGCTCCTGCGTTACTCCACTACCTACATCCATGTAGGCAAGGCGCGGAAACGCGGGAATATTTGATATATATACCAAGCCGTTGCAACGCAGTCAGGCGGGATGGAGCGGCGTCCCAAAACAGGGGGTTGTTGTTTCGCGAGCCCTAACGTCGCTTCTACGGTATAAAGATCGCTTAAGTAAGTGCCATTCAAATCTGTCCGTTTTTTCCTTTCTTTTTCGTGACTAGCCATCGATACTAATCGACTATTGAGGTTGGGTAGTGGTTTGGATCTTTTCACTCACTGGCACCGCTGGTGCATTGATAAGTGACTCCAGCCTTTTAAGGTTTTTTGCTGCCGGTCGGTAGTAGGTGGGACTCACCTTGAGGGCTCTCTCAAAGTAGTTGCCAGCCAGTGGGTGATCACCCAGTTTCATAGCGATATAGCCGACATTGTTGAGGGCGGCAGCTGCTGGCAGGATACGCGCTATCTCCTTGATACCCGCGTCATAGCGTCGTTGCCACGCCAGGGCGATACCCAGGTTGTTGCGCAGGCGTTGGTGGTCGGGGTCGATTCGCAGTCCACGGCGAAATTGCTGTTCACTCTCAAAATACTTCTCTGCCATCAGCAGTGAGTAGCCATGATTGTTGATGATTCCAGGAGCTTCCGGCACGATCTCCAGGGCGCGATGGTAGTAGGCCACGGCATCGCTATGCTCCGCTTTGAAGTCGGCAATGACACCTAGGCCGTTCCAGGCACGCCATAGCATTTTGTCTAGCTGCACGGCCAGTGTCAGGTGCTCTTCAGCGGGTAAATAGAGGAGCTGTCTAAGTTGGGCAAGCCCCAGTCCCTCTTGAGAAGCGGCGTCATTGAGATCAATTCGCACCCCTTCATTAAAATAGCGCTCGGCTATCTGGGGCTGGTTTTTCCCCAGATAAATATTGCCTAGCCCGCGTAGGGCGACACCATTTTCAGGGCTTTTTTGTAGCGCTGAGGTGTAGTGATAGATAGCCGAGGTGGTCTTGCCCTGGTTAATCGCCTCCTCAGCGCGGGTGATGGCATTTTTGCTGTATGTCGCATCATCCACCACTGGCTCTTTTTCTGCCGCGCTCTCTTTCGGCTGCATCGTCATGCAGCCCCCAAGTAGCAGGGGGATCAGCAAGATAGTTACTCTCCTAGAGATATTTTTCATACTGACTGCTCTGGTTGCGCCGTAGAAGCGTGCGCCTCAGATCTCCTTCGTAGTTAAAAACATCGTGGCCGATGATCAGTTTCACATCGGTGCTCTCCTGCATGTTCCGATACGCCTGCATATCACCATAGGGCTTAATCTCAACCCGCATAGGTACCATGGTGGCGAGTTGCTCAGCAGCTGCACGGTAGCCCGTCTTGAAGTAGACAACACTGTTGCGGAGGGTGAACGAAGCGGCATCGCTGACGCTGCTTACCTCCATCCCATGGTGTGATAGGTAGTGTCTGAATGTTTTAGCCATCCCTATGCGACCATTGCCATTGGCCACCTCAAGAGTAGCATTGGGCGGCGTGCTCTCTTTATCTTTTGCCGCCAGTAGCGGCTGATCGGCGAGCGCATTGTCATCAGGCACCCAGAGCGTGTAGCCGGTTTTTAGCCTGTTGGGATTGTCCCGGTAGAAGGCTTCGGGATTGCTCCTGATCAGTGCCAGTAACATCTCTTTGGTGGGTACAGAACGTTTTTCTGCCAGCCTGTTGGCAATATGCCAGAGCTTTTCACCACTTTTTACCGGCCCATAGAGGAGGTCGGCGGTGGTTGTCGGTGTCTCATCCGGGATCTCTTTCTCGGCAGGGGAGATGCTTATAGGTGGGCCATCAGCCGGGAGTGATACGATGGTTTCCATAGAAGCGGGTGGTTCAACAACCGTTTCGCTCCTGATGCTCACAGCCTCTGCCGGATCAGGTACGCTTGTCACAGTTTCTTCTTTCCTGTCCACAGCAATTGCTTCCTCTTCCTTCTGTTGATTGGTCGGGTGGGCCTCAACCTGGATATAGGTTTTAGTGATCTGTTGCTCCATACCTCTCAGTTCAGGAGCTTCAGGCTCTACAGCCAAGGCAGGCATATCATGGTTGATTCCCTCTGCTTTACTCTGTGGTTTAGCAACTATGGCTGAAATCCAATCATCGTCCATTACGTCAGTATTAGTGACTATGAAGGCTGGAGGCTCAGCCGCTACTTTATCTGTAACCGCCTCAGGTTCACTTTGAGGCTCGGCAACAGTGGCGTCCGCCCATGAAATGTCCATCCGTGTGGTTTCTGCTTTTATAAAGGCTAGAGGTTCAGTCTTCACTTCATTTGCAACTACCTCAGGTTCATTCTGCTTCTCTGTCGTTGTGAGTGGTTGGGAAGCGGCTGGTGACTCAGGAGTAAGCGCCTCGTTTTTACGCTGTTGCTGTACAATTTTCTTTATCCTCTCCGACTCGGTATAACGCTTCTGCAGGGTCAGGGAGTGACCCAGGTTGTGCAGTGTTTTGGATGAGATGGGATCTATCTGTAGTGCTTTGTGGTAGTAGCGCATGGCGAGGTTGTAACGCCCCAATTGGTCATAGCAGGCACCCATACCGTTGAGTGCGCGCACAGAGTCGGGATGTTTTCTCAGCGCGGCTTGAAATTCGATCAGTGCCAGCCCAAAGATGCCTTTGCGGAAGTAGCTCAGACCGGATTGGTAGTGTCATTAGTAACCGGCGCTATCTCAGCTCCGGAGACGGTATATTTTGGGCTGACTTGTATCGTAGGTCCACTGCTGCAGCCCGGCATGATCAGCGGAATAATGCCGATCAGCAAGGGGATGGCTATAGTCTGATGTACTGTTTTCTGATCAGTTTGTCTGTTCATCTTTTTCTCCCATTACGGAGTGTGTTCCAGTTAAGGGACTTAGGCTTTTGGCAGGGTCAATTGGCGATTAACGCTTTGTAGATCTGTACGGCTGCCGGTGCAAATATCACCAGGAAGAGGGCGGGAAAGATAAACAGTAGTACTGGAAAAATCAGTTTTACCGGTAACTTGGCCGCCCGCTCCTGGGCTATCTGGATTCTCTTGGTTCGCATCTCATTTGAAAAATCACGTAGGGTCTTGGCGATGCTGGTACCGAACTGCTCCGCCTGAATCAGTACCGCCACAAATGATTCGATCTCTTCCAGTCCGGTCCTGTCTGCAAGTGATCGCAAAGCGGCCTCACGCTCCTTACCGGCACGCAACTCAAGTCCGACCAGCCTGAACTCTGTGCCCAGCTGGCGATGTGAGAAGACGATCTCCTCACCGACACGATTGATGGCTGAGTCGAGGGCCATGCCGGCCTCGATACAGACCATCAGCATGTCCATGGCATCGGGGAAGGACTCCCGTAATATGGTCTGCCTTTTTCTTATCCTTCGGTCGAGATAACCATCTGGCAGATAGAAGCCGATCAGTGCAATCAGTATGACAAAGCCCAGTGAGAGGTAAGGTGATATGTTAGCGACGGGCTCAGAGATAAATGGGTAGATAAACAGACTGCTCAACACCAGCGCACTGGCGAGTGCCATCTTGGTGAAGAGGAAGAAGTAGATGGTCTTGTGGCCACGAAAGCCAGCGATTACCAGCTTCTTTATCAGGCGGTTTTTACGCCACCCTTTTTCTGGAAGGATCAGCTTTCCAACAGGCTCTATCCATGTGACGGAGAAGGCCCCCTGCTGCTCCCTGTGAACCAGGCGTTCCCCCTCGCCGGTGGTGAGTTTGCGTAGGCGGGCGTCGATCATTGCCTCTTTGCGCCCCATCCAGAGTGCCGAGGTATAGACCAGCAGGGCGACCGAGAGAGCCACCAGCAGTGTGATCAGCAGCCTGACGGGGTCGTCTGCCAATGTGCGGAAAAATTGCAGAATTTCAAACACCTGTTACCACCTCATACCCGGAACTTGATCATCTTCTGCATCACCAGATAGCCGATCAACATCAATCCTCCTTGAGCAAGAAAGATGGAGGGGCCGTAGGATTCGCGATAGAGAGAGAGAAGATAGTTGGGGTTGAATATCATGATTGCACCTGCAACCACTAGCGGCAGGGCGATAAGAATCAGTGCAGAGAGTTTCATCTCGGCGGCCTGGGTAGTGATATCCCGGTACGCCTTGGCGCGCCGCCGCATCATCTCCGACAGACGCAGCAGGATCTCCGCCAGGTTGCCGCCGGTCTGTTTCTGTATCACTACCGAGGTGATAAAGAAGCGCATCTCTTCGGTGCCGGTGCGCTCCCCAAGATTGTAGAGTGCATCTTCCAGAGAGAGACCGTAGTTGATCTCGTCGAAGGTGATGGCAAACTCACCGCCGATAGGATTTGGCATCTGTTTTGCTGCTGCATGAATTGACGCCGAGAAGGGGTTGCCTGCACGTAGACTGCGGGCAATATACTCCAGTGTGTTGGGTAACTGCTCCACCAACTTGTCTGTTCGCCGTTGCTTGAAGCGGCTAAGAAGTGACAGGGGAATGAGAAATGCGAGTACCGCACCAAGGCTGACTGAAATAAGAGTAGTGAGATGCAGGCCAATGAGAAAAATTGCCGTAGTTGCAAGAAAAGTCAGAAGTTGCAGTAGGAGAAACTGCATTACGGTGACGTTACTGCCGGTCTGTTGCAGAGCTCTATCGAGGGCGTGAGCACGGGGGAATGTGGTGAGAATTCTGTCCAGAAGTGGTATGGAGCTAAGCTGCTGGTGACGGAGAATATCGAGTACCTGTTCACCGTGAGCGTCGCCAGCAGACATCACTCTGATACGCCGTTTTATCTGCAGGCTATGCTCCATATTAGAGTCACGCCATGCAAAAAAGAGCCCTTCGATCAGGAAGATTACCGTGAGAAAGACCAGAATACCGATAATATAGATCATGCAAACCTCTGTGCTGGATCAAACAGAGTATCGCTCACCGGGTAACCGCGCTCATTGAAGCGTTTGAGTATTACCGGGCGGATACCGGTGGACTGGAACTCTCCCAGTACCTCACCCTGTTTGCCGATACCCTGGCGGTCGAAGCGAAAGATCTCCTGCATACTAATGATGTTCTCCTCCATACCAGTGATCTCCTGGATACTGGAGATCACTCTTCGTCCATCCACCAGACGGTCAAGCTGTACTGCCATATCGATGGCTGACGCCATCTGCTGACGTATCACCTGGGGTGGTATCGGTGACTCACTCATGCCGACCATATGCTCCAACCGGGTGAGTGCATCTCTGGGGCTGTTGGAGTGGATGGTGGAGAGGGAACCGTCATGCCCAGTGTTCATCGCCTGCAACATATCCAGCGCTTCGGCCCCGCGCACCTCGCCGACGATAATTCTATCGGGTCGCATGCGCAGGGCATTCTTTACCAAATCACGTTGGGTTATCTCACCAGAGCCTTCAATGTTTGGGGGACGTGTTTCGAGCCGGACAATATGGGGCTGTTGCAGCTGTAGCTCGGCTGAATCTTCGATGGTGATGACGCGCTCATCATTAGGGATGTTGGCCGACATGGCATTGAGCAGGGTGGTCTTTCCCGAACCGGTACCGCCGGAGAGAAGGATGTTGACCCGCGACTTCACTGCGGCGACGAGGAAATCCATAATCACCGGACTGATCGAACGGAAGTTGAGCAGATCAGGAAGGGTAAATGGATCGACCGAGAATTTGCGTATGGATAGAATGGGGCCATCCACTGCCAGTGGTGGGATGATGACGTTGACCCTTGATCCATCGGCGAGGCGGGCATCAACCATGGGTGATGACTCATCAACCTCCTGCCGACACTCGCCTGACGATTTGTTCAATATTACGCATCAGGTGGTCATCATTCTGAAAAATCACCTCGCTCCTCTCAAAGAACACCGTGGCGCTCAACATAGACCTGGGCGTGGGTATTGACCAGGATGTCGGAGATATCAGGGTCCCCCAGAAGCGGCTCCAGAGGGCCAAGTCCGAGCACTTCGTCCTGAATTCCCTCAATCAGATCTTCCCGCTCCTCAGCGTTGAGAGGGATGGCATCCTGATCGATGATCTCTCTAACCAGTTTGGCTATTTCACTTCTTACCGTCGTCTGGTCAATCTCATTGATCACCGACAGATTGAGCCGATCAAGTAGCCGTAGATGTATTCGGCTTTTGAGTGACTGGGCATCGGCGGTGGAGATAAAGGTAGACCCGCCGCTACTCTTTGTATCGGACCAATACTGGCCCCATGTGTTTTTCTCTGAAGGCATAGTGCTATTCCATGTTGCCCTGCTTTCAATTATTTAATGCGGTAGTCACTGGCTGACGGGACGATTCGGTGTCAGCGCTTCACGAAAAGAGCCGTGACAGCAACCCCCTCTTCTCTCTCTTCTCACCCAGATGGGTGCTATAGATACTATCTGTCAGGTTGTGGATATCCTTGGCTATGGCGGAGTGCTTCTTTGCCTCACACACAGGGATACCCAGGTCTTGAGACTTAAGCGCTGTCTCAAAGTCATTTCTCACCCGGTGTACCCGGGTGCGGTCAACGGTCTCCTTCAGCTTCTCGATACTGATGCTTTTGATCTCCGCTTTGGCGCGGTTATTAATTAGCTGAAGTTCACTGGTGGTAATACCCATCTGCGGCAATTGATCAATTATGTATTTGGCATCAATGATCACGGACAGAATATTTTGTAACACCAGATAGATCGGGTTGGAGAGCTTGAGGGCGGCGACGGTCCAGGGGAGAAATGATCTGGGGATATCAAGAATGATAATGTCGTAATTCTCACTCAGTGCTTCGACCAGATGGACAACCGCCTCTTCGGATATTGCCGACATTGGTACGATCTCTCTCGGTGCCGCCAGGACATCAAGGCCGGATGGGTGATGACTGATCAGTGCTTTAAGATAGATGGGATCAATTCGCTGATGGTGGAGAAGGGCGCTGAGTACGCTCTCATCGGGGTTAAGATCGAGGTAGCGGGCGACGGCGCCAAACTGGATATCAAGATCCACTAAAATCACGTTGCACTTGTGGCGGGTGACCAGCTCATAGGCGGTGTTGACCGCCAGGGTGGTGCAGCCTGAGCCACCCTTGGCATTAATGAAAGAGATGACGCTGTGCTGTTTCTCTTCTTCGTGGGTGCGTGTACGTTTGTTTGAGAGCTCTTCTGTAATGCTAAGAAGCAGATCGTTGGTCTGGATTGGGAACGGAAAGGCTTCGCGCACTCCGGCGTGCATCAACCGCCGCATGATCTCCATGCTGCCCTGTTTGTAGGTGACAAAGACCGAGAGTTTGTCGCGGTGCTTGCGAATTAGCTGCTCAATGTCGAAGATGTCGTCTTCGCTGTGACCGTTGATCTCAATGATAATGACATCAGGTAATTCGGTATGGGGGTCGGCAAAACGAAGCAGGGGACGTTCATTGCTGACGTGCTCAATGGTGAAGTCGACACTCTCCACCTGTGACAGCACTTTCTGAATGTCGGCTCGTGTTTCGCTATTGACCAGTAGGGCCAGTATTTCCAGATTGACAGTGCTCATCTTTTTGCCTGCATTATTTTGTCTATCGTTCAATCCATCATAGAGAGGGTGGAACCGTCTCAAGATCCTCTCCCAGCCTTGTGGAGCTGAAGGGGGGGATATCCCAAGAGAGGCCCGCCTCAAAACCAAACAGTGTCGGCAGTATCAGTGGATGGGTTATACCTTCGATACTGACTGTAATACTGGGGACCGGTATCGGTCGCTGTTCAAAACCGGCCCCACTACAAGCATAGATCAGGTTGACATTCTCGGGGGCGAGTTCGGGGAGCATTCGCACCATGGCGCCGAGCAGTCCGCTTGGGGGATCTGCCGCACCGCACGCCACTCCGCTATCGTTGCAGTTGATGCGGATATAGTTGCTGGTAGAGCCCAAATCGCAGTTCAGAGGGCAATCGGTGACAGAACCAGCGAGGTCACCAAACAGATCGCAGACCGGGTCACTGACCATGGCAACGCGGGCACCGGCGCGGGTCGCCTCCACCGACTGCTCATATTTAAGCAGTGCAAAGGCAAACTCGATGATGGCGAACACCAGGGCGAGAAATAGCATCATAACGATCGCCGCCTCAACCGTGGCGGCTCCCCGTTGCTGCTTGAACGGCAGAGAGGTACGGAGGCTATTCACCGATAAACCTCTCTTCTGCGGCGGCATAGAGGCTGAATGAGGGGAGTCTGAGCAGCCCCTCGCCGCTATCGAAGATTGAGGCGAAAATTGGAGTGTATTCAACATCTGCTGCCAGCTGAATTACGCAGAGCCCGGTGTCACTGTCGGTTCGCAGGGTCACCGAAATCATATCCGATGAGACATTCGGCAGGATACCGTTGTTAGTTACTGAGGAGTCATCCCCTGTGGTGGTGCTGGCTCCGTCGATATGGCCATAGAGCACCAGATTGCCGGCACGGCTGACTGCCGTACTCCAGTTGGCTCCAGTGGAGCAGTCGTTGGTATCCAGTCCGTCATAGCTTCTGCCAAGATAGCGTGCTCCAGCAGAGACCGCCTTTTGTAGTGTGTTGTGTTCAAAGAGGGCGTGTCCCAGCTCAGTAATACCGAGTACCAGCATCACCAGTAGCGGTACGACCAGGGCAAATTCGATCAGGGCCGCACCTCGCTCTCTTTGTGGTGAGCCGCTATTCATAGAGCTGTACCTCTACATGGTAGTCGCTATCCAGCTCTGAGAGATCATCGATATACTCTGCGTAGATATTGACCTTGTCCTCACTGCCGCCCCCAGGAGGGAGGATATGCTCGGTGAGGAAGAAACGACCGAAGCGGGGGGTGGGTACATCGACTTCTGCACCGTGCAGACCCAGTTGGTTGCACTTGAGTATCGCTACGGTAATGGAACGCCGGTTGGGCGCGTCGGCTCCGACAGCGGGATTACCGTCGAGGATTTTGCAATCCTTGTTGAACCAGTTGGCTCCGGCGCAGGCTCTCTCCTGGTCGTTTAGTGTGGTCGCAAGAGCTGGATTGAAGATTGGCTGAGTGGTGGGGGTGGTCACCGGCTGATCCGGCCACTCATCGCTGCCGTCGGAGCCAAGCTCCCACTGGTAGAACTCCCAGCGAGTGAGTGTGCCCAGTCCTGCTGGCATGGGGTGCCCTATGTGACTGTGGTAGTCATCCTGATAGTCACTCTGGGACAGAGTGCTCGGCCTCAGCTCTGCCCCTGAGGGTGGAGGCCCGACTTCGGTCACACTCCACTGGCCGCTACCGAAGATCGCATTCTCATCCAGGTTGAGGTTGTCATCCCTGGGGTAGTCGACCACATTGGGTGCAGGGTTGAACTCCGAGAAGGTACCCCCCTTATAGAGTCCAAAGCGGGTGTTGATGCCGAGTCGTGGCCACTGGGCCTTGTTACCGGGGTTGGTGGAGACGAAGGGGTAGCTGCAGCCCTGTGATCCGGCATCGGCCAAGGCGGCACCGAGGGCCTGATTGCCGCTGTAGCCTGAAACGGCTGAGGGGATCAGAAAACCGAAGTTACCCGGTGCCCACTGATTTCCGGTCTGTTTTTTCAGTATTATCTGACGCCCTGGGGTCAGATCGCCCCAAGCGGGGTTCTCAGATGGATCGCAGATCATCAATGGCGGAAAGTCACAGACGAAGTGTTGACGGCCAGCGAGGGCGTAGGCTGAGACACCGGCGGTGGCGGGGGTGTCGATGCCGAAGGCCGAGAGCACCGGCAGCATAAGCAGGTCGATGTCCCGGCGCAGCAGGTCGATGGCGACAAAGTGGCTGTCGTTGTCACCTGTGGCAAACATTTTGTTACCGTCTTCACTACTTACGCCGCCGCTACAGGAGGCCGGGTCAAGCTCAAACTTGCTGCCGATGGAGCAGTAGAATACGAAAGCACTATCCGGCAGATGTTCTACCCCCAGAAGTGCCCGCTCATCGTTGGTGTAGCTGCTCTCAAAGTCCAACAGCGCCCGTGCCCGTGCCATAGCGCGGCTCTGGGCATCGGCTTGGCCGTCAAGCTCCATGGCAGCTGCCAGGGCGGCTGCATCGACCGCATTCTGCAGCTGGGTACGCAGGGTGAAGAGGCGACCAAGGTCGATGGCAAAGGAGCCGATGCCGATCAGCAGGACGATAAATATCGCCGACATGACAAGAATCACGCCCTGCTGTTTTGATCTGGCTCGCCCGAACATCGTGCTCTCCTGCAGCGGGTATTTAACCTCCCACATCTTCAACCAGATCACCCTTGTGGGCTTTACCCTTGTCGCGGAGATAGCGCTTCATCGCAGCGTTGCCTTTTGGGCCATAGAGTGTACCTGGCCCCTCCACGGTCTGGCCCGCATCGGGGTTAACTATATGAGCTGCACTATTGCTATGAACCGAATCGCCAAAACCAGCCCTGAGCTCTTTCTGCGGCGCACTCTGACAGGCGCAGAGGGAGGCTATACCCAGGCATAACATCAGATTTTTCATAATGGTCGTTTTCATCTCTCACTCCCTAAAGCTGGTGGCCGTATGAACCATCGATACCGCCGCTACTCTCCTGCTTCTGCATCTCTTCGGCACTCCCCTCCAGTCTCCCCTCCATGTACTGATCGACATCACCGGGCGGGATCAGGTTGTCGGTAGGGTATTTCATCGAGCTGGAGGGCATTGGCTGGACTAGCGTGGGGTAACGGCGATAACCAGCTCTGTCTCATTGCGCTGGAAGTCGGTACTGCGAAACAGTGGACCAAGAACCGGGATGTCGCCCAGTCCGGGGAACTGATCGACTACGTTATTCATATCTTTCTGCAGCAGTCCAGCAATCATGAATCCTTCACCATCGCCCAATTCGATGGTGGTGGCGCTCCTTCGGGTCTTCAAGCCCGGCACAGAGACACCGCCACTGGTGGCGCCAAGGGTGCGGTCGATGGCCGACACCTCGGTGGCTAGTTTCAGGTTGATCCTGTCACTATTGAGCACCGTTGGGGTGAACAGCACGGCAACACCGAACTCGCGGAACTCAATGGTGATGGTGGATGTGCCGGTAGAGGAGGTTTGGGCCACCGGTACGGCAAACTCACCCCCGGCGAGGAAGCTCGCCTGATGGCCGGAGAGGGCGGTAATCTTCGGCTCCGCCAGAATATTTGCCAGCCCCTGCTCTTCCAGTGCCGAGAGGGTTGCGGTCAGGTCACCGAGGGCGAGGCTGAGGGCACCAAATGGAGAGAGCCGGAACACCGGGGTGGTGAGTAGGGCCAGCTTGCTGGGGGTGGCGTTCAGGCCCATTCCCAACTCTTTGGTGACGCTACGTGAGATCTCCGATATGGTCACCTCCAACATGACCTGCTGGGCACCCCCTACTTCGAGCTGGTTGAGCACCCGCCCGCTCTTGCTGGGTACATAGCTAGCGGCGATGGAGCGGCGGCACTCATGGCGGTAAGGCTGGAGACCTGGCCAGAGAGAATCACCGTGCCGTTGGCCGCCCTCACTTCAATCTGCTCCTCTTGGGGCAGTACCTCATAGAGTTTGCGTTTGATCGCCTCAAGGTCGTAGCCGACGGCAACGTCGATCAGGCTGATCAGGCGCTCCTTGTCGTCGCGGATTGCCAGATTAGTGGTACCGGGAGATTTGCCGAGAAGGAGAACTTCCCGTTTCCCAAGGAGGCGCACATCGGCAATCGCAGGATCACCCACGATCAACTGTTTTACGTTGGCGGGTGAGACCAGAATTCTCGATTTACCGATGGCAATGTTTAGCTCATCGACACGCTCACCCCGATCCATGCGGATCGGGAAAGTGCTTGGATCTGCCGCTATCACCGCTGCAATCGGTAGCAGTAGTGAAAGAAACAGTGTGATTGCGAGATAGGGGGCTATCCGCAAAAGAGGTGTAAGACGGCGTTTCATGGGTCTCTCCCTGGTTCCTCGGTGGTTAAGTTATCGCACTATCTGGCGTTCCATATGCAACCCGCGGATCACTTCCACTTTAGGTGGGGTGTAGGTGCGCCGGATAGGTTTTGGTTTCGGTTTTTCGACAACAGGTTCCACCTTTGCAGGTGGCTTCTCGATGATGCCAGAGAGGTCACCAAGGGTGATGGCACTGCTCTCTACCATCTCTGTATCACCTTCGTTGCGCAGCACCAGTGTGAGGGTGCCGACAGTCTGTGCGAGAGTGAGGATCTGGCTCTGTTTCGGTGTCACCTGCAGGGTGACCGATTTGACCACTTTCGGTGCATCCTTCTTCTGTGATGCCTCCTGGGCAACACCAAGAACCAACACATTCTGCAGCAGTGTTCGCGTCACTGGCGCTCTGCCCTTTTTGCCAAAGGTGGAGGTGAGTAGCAGGTCTACATTGTTTCCGGGAAGGACAAATCCTGCGACACCACGTATCTCATTGACGCTGATGGTAATCGCCCGCATATTCTCAGGAATTCTCGGTGTCAGGCCACCACGCGCTCCCTCCGGTGAAACCTTGTAGGGAAGGACAATTTCGTCGGTCTTCATCTCATGAAGAATGATTCGAGGCTCTTTACCCACTGCCGCCTCGATTGAGGTAAAAGCATTTTTCGGAATAGCCTTAGTTGGCCACTCTACGGTTTTTAACATCACCTTATCCAGACGCATACCGACATCCAGATCATTAGCGGCAACCACCACTTGTTGTGTCTGAATGACAGTTTTCCCCGCCTCTTCAGAGCTATTTTTTGGTTGCAACTGAGTATTGACGAGGTAGGCCGCAATGCCACCGATGACGATGGCAAACAACAGCATGATCACGGCACGAGCTTGCATGATGTAACCCCTTGTTATGAATCGTTATTCACTTTTATCTTCTCTTCATCAAAAAAGTTGGAGCGCCAGGCTTGGCTAAGCAGCGCTTCAGATACCACCGGCTCTGTTCCTTCGAACAGGCAGTAGTCGATAATCTGATTGATAAGATCCCGTGGATGGCAGGCGATAAGAGGTCGGCCTGACGGTTGGTAGAGCTTGCTGATAAGGTAGTCGATTACCGCTTCACTGCATGCCAAGTCATTGGCGTGACAGTACTGTCTGAATATTGCCCTGTACTCCACTTCTGTCAGATAGTGGACGCGGATCTTGTAGCCGAGTCGGCGAATAAATGCGTCATCTGCAAGATCGGTGGCGCTGAGGTTGGTGGCGAAGACCGGTAGTACATCGAACGGGATCTGGAACTTGCTGCCGGTATGGAGGCTAAGATAATCAACCCCATCCTCCAGTGGCACGACCCAGCGATTGAGTAGGGCGGTGGTATTGCACGCCTGACGGCCGAGGTCGTCGATCATAAAGAGGCCGCCGTTTGCTTTCATCTGCAGGGGGGCATCGTAATAGTGTGTATCCTGCTGGTATTGAAGATCCAGCATCGGCAGGTTGAGTTCGCCGCCGGAGATGATTACAGGGCGGTGGCAGATGACCCAACGATTGTCATGGGCATCTGCGTTTTTTCTCAGATGGGGGGCGGCGGTGAATGCTTCAGAGGCCGACTCTACGGGGCGGTGATTGACCGGATCAAAGACGCGGACGATCTGTCCCTCAATGACCACCGCATGGGGTATGGCGATCTCCCCATAGAGTAGGCGTACCATCTGATGGGCCAGAAAGGTTTTGCCTACGCCTGCGGGACCAAAAAGAAATGCTGATTTGCCGCTGTTGAATGCGGCGCCTATCTGGGTGATGGTTTCCGGACGGACAATCAGGCCGTTGAATACCGCGTCGGTGCGATTGCGGTCGACGATCTGCTGTTTTACTGATTGCTTGTCACACTGCCTGCGATAACTCTCCAGAGATATTGGCAGTGGGCCGCAGTAGCTGCTCTCATCCATGTAGAGCCCTGCCTGCTCACGGCCACGCGCTGCCAGTGAGTAGTGCATAGCACCACTGATGCCGTCTGAGCCTGCACCCTTGGCCTCAATTTGGGACTCTTTCCGGAGAAACTGAATCGGCTCTTCCAGCAGTGAGGGGGGTATTGCCAGACGGGCTGCCAGCCTATCGACTCGCAGCTCACCGCCAATAAGCAGGTGCTTGATAATGAGTTTGGTAATAAGGGGGAAATCGATATCAAGATCTCGCCAGGAGGTGGGAGGAAGAGGGAAACTACCGACATCCTTTGTGGTACCCCTCTCCATCGCATCAAGCTTCCTGTGCCTGAAAGAGCGGAGAAGTGTCTGGTTGTCTGCTGTCCAGCGCTGACTTGTTGCCGTCTCTTTAGCTGGTTCGGCAGACGTAGTGTTATTAAACTCCATTTCCATGTCCCTTGGACCTACGACTGTTTACACCTGTTACAAGTATAGACAAATCACAAGAGTTGCTAGGAGTTTGTCCTATTCTCAGACAGGCTCCCAGAGGCGACCCTTCAGTTGCTGGGGCTATGCACAGCTACTCACGATAGCGACAGCTTCACCAGCTTGCCAAGCCCACCCCAACTCTCTGCGAGAAGGGGGGGGTATAAGGCAAGTAGCGTGTCTCTGTTGATGGCGGTTGAAAGGTGACGCGACCCTATCGGCTGAATAGTTACTTAGCCACCAGGGACGGGATCAGGGTCTGGGGTTCCGCCACTACCGGCTCCCGCATTTTCATTAGCGGTTTCCAGCGCGGTGCCTACGGTATCGAAAGTCTCGTTAACTTCCTGACCCACCAATGTGACAGCGGCAATCGCAACAATGGCGATCAAAGCAACCATCAGGCCGTACTCAACCATGGTTGCACCGGTCTGGGATCTACGTATTTTCTGGAGTAACTTTTTCATCAGGAATTCCCTCCTGTTGATTGGTGAAAAACTTTCCTAGGTGAGCGAGTTGCCTGCTCCCTATTATCAGCGTAGTAAAAAAGGGGGGTATGTCAATTAGGTAAAAGCCTTTATAGGAGAGTGGTTATTGGTGTCCCTCTTGCTTTCAGGTGATCCATATCCCTCAGTTATACCGTCTACTCAGGAGGAACGGTACCGCCGCCATCACCGTCATCCGCCTCGTTGGCAGTGGAGAGTGCGGTGCTTACGTTATCGAAAGTCTCATCGACCTGCTGGCCTACCAGGGTGACAGCAGCCAGGGCTACCACGGCGATCAGGGCCACCATCAGCCCATATTCGACCATGGTGGCACCTGTTTCGGATTGACGGAGTTTCTGGAGAAGCTTTTGCATTAGGAATTTCCTCCCTACGAGTGGTCAGGTCACCCTGTTTCCGGGGGTGTGGGCGGTTGCCCCTCTCCTAATTCCAGCCTAGTAAAATAGTTGAGTAAGTCAAATTCTAGTTGTAGCAGCGGTTGTTGTGGAAGTACTTGTTTGGCTTTTCTTGTCTTTCCCGTTAGAGGTTGCTGAAAAGGTCAAAATGTAAGTAACTATTCAGCTGGGCTTGGGGTGAAAGCAGTCCAAAAATAGGACTGGCTGAATAGTCTCTTTACAGCAGCCCTTGGTCAGGAATAGGACTGTTTAACTGCTGATATCGATCAATCCCATGTGGGTATAAATACCGCGTGGTTGCGACTTGGGGGGTTGAATATTAGAATAGGGTTAATTGTTTATGGAGTTTCTGCTTAGGTCTGGCCGAATTGAATTGTACTCTCTGAGAGCAAGGCAGTCGGTTATCACCTGTTCAGATATTCCCAATTTAGCGCACTCACTAACTCTCTGCCCAGCTGAGATCCAGAGAAGCTAATATCTTATATACCTAATGATTTGGGGCTAACAAAGGCATGCAGGATCCAACAACCCAGTCCGACCGCGATATCGGCAACACAGAGGTCAAAGAGACCACTTGTTATATGTGTGCCTGCCGTTGCGGCATCCGGGTGACTTTGCGCGATGGCGAGATTCGCCATATTGAGGGTAATCCGAATCACCCACATAATCAGGGTGTGATCTGCGCCAAGGGCTCCTCCGGCCTTATGAAGCAGTATTCACCGGCGCGTATCACCAAGCCGTTGCTGCGCAAGCCCAATGCTGAGCGCGGTACCTCCGAGTTTGAGGAGATCTCCTGGGAGAAGGCTTTCGGTATCATGGCGGAGCGTCTGGCAAAAATTCGGGCCGACGATCCTAAAAAGTTTGCCCTCTGTACCGGCCGCGATCAGATGCAGGCGCTGACGGGTATGTTTGCCAAGCAGTTCGGGACTCCCAACTACTCGGCTCATGGTGGTTTCTGCTCGGTCAATATGGCCGCCGGTATGATCTACTCCATCGGCGGCTCCTTCTGGGAGTTCGGTGGCCCCGACTTGGAGCGTGCCAAGCTGTTTGTGATGATCGGCACGGCTGAGGATCACGACTCCAATCCGCTGAAGATCCACCTCTCCAAGTTTAAACGCCGGGGTGGCAAGTTCATCTCCATCAACCCGATTCGTAGCGGCTACTCGGCCATTGCCGATGAGTGGGTACCGATCAAGCCGGGCACCGATGGTGCCTTGATGATGGCGCTGATTCACCAGCTGATTAAGCAGGGGCTATATGATCGTGAGTTCCTGATTCAGTATACCAACTCCGCCGAGCTGGTGATCAATGATGAGCTGCGTGATGACCATGGTCTCTTCAAGCGTTTTGATATGCATATTGAAGAGGGGTGTTTTGATCCCGAGAATAAGCTCTGGTGGGACCGGGATCTGGAGATGGAGATATCCACTCACACCCCCGGTGTTGATCCGCGCCTGCTCGGAGAGTTCACGCTGGAAGATGGCACCCCGGTAAAGCCTGCTTTCCAACTGCTTAAGGAGCGGGTAGAGGAGTACACCCCCAAGTGGGCCGAAGGGATCACCGGCATCCCCTCTGAGACCATTATCCGTCTTGCTCATGAAATGGGTGTCACTGCCCGTGATCACCAGATCGAACTGCCGATTCAGTGGGTAGACTGCTGGGACAACACCCACGAGTCGGTAAAAGGCAACCCGGTGGCATTCCACGCCATGCGCGGTATGGCTGCCCACTCCAACGGTTTTCAGTCGATCCGCGCCTTGAGTATTTTGATGACTCTGCTCGGCACTATTGATCGGCCGGGCGGTTTCCGCCATAAGGCACCGTTCCCGCGTCCTATTCCCCCCTGTCCGAAGCCACCCAATGGCCCGGAAGGGGTGCAGCCGAACACGCCGCTTGATGGTATGCCGCTGGGTTGGCCCTCCAAGCCGGAAGATCTCTTTATCGATGACGAGGGCAAGCCGGTACGTCTGGATAAGGCGTTTTCATGGGAGTACCCGCTGTCGGTCCATGGCTTAATGCATAACGCCATCACCAACGCCTGGCGCGGCGACCCCTATAAGATCGACACCATGTTGCTGTTTATGGCCAATATGGCGTGGAACTCCTCAATGAATACCGGCAGCGTGCGAAAGATGCTGGTGGATAAGGAGGAGAACGGCGAGTATAAGATCCCATTCCTTATCGTCTGTGACGCCTTTCAGTCGGAGACGGTGGCATTTGCAGATCTGGTACTGCCGGATACCACCTATCTGGAGCGCCATGACGCCCTCTCTATGCTTGATCGGCCGATCTCGGAGTACAGTGGCCCAGTCGATTCAGTGCGTATCCCGGTGGTACCGCGCACCGGTGAGTGCAAACCTTTCCAGGAGGTAGTGATTGAGCTGGGTAGCCGCCTTGGCCTACCCGCCTTTGTTAAAGAGGACGGCTCGCGTAAATATCGCGACTACCCCGATTTCATCACTAACTATGAGACCTCCCCCGGTTCCGGTATCGGTTTTCTTGCGGGGTTGGCGTGGCAAGGGGGGGGAGAAGTTTCTCAAGGGTGAGCCTAATCCCCGGCAGTGGAGATGTACGAGAAGAACGGTTGCGTCTACCAACACGAACTACCCAAGTCCTACCAGTATATGCGTAACTGGAACAAGGGCTACCTGCAGTGGGCCCGCGCCCACGGCATGACCCGCTACGCCGAGCCGATCACCATTCACCTCTACTCTGAGGTGTTGCAGAAGTTCCGCCTGGCCGCTCAAGGCAAGCGTGCGGGGCGGCAGCCGCCGGATCACCTGCGCAAGCGCATTGAGACACATTTTGATCCCCTGCCGTTCTATAGCGAGACACTGCTGTCACAGCTGTCGGACACCCAAGACTATCCGCTTAATGCGTTGACCCAGCGGCCGATGGGCGATGTATCACTCGTGGGACTCCCTCAACGCTTGGTTGCGGCAGATTCATACGCACAACTACCTCTTCGTCAACCCCAAATTAGCCAAGAGTAAGGGGATAGCGGACGGTGACTGGATCTGGGTGGAGTCACCCACCGATAAGGTGCGTTGCATGTGCCGTTATTCCGAGGCGGTGGAGCCTGGCACGGTATGGACCTGGAACGCCATTGGCAAAGCACCTGGGGCCTGGGGTCTCTCACCCAAGGCCAATGAGTCGCAAAAGGGCTTCCTGCTTAACCACCTGATACCGGAAGAGTTGCCTCCCTGTGAGTCGGGTGACCACCTCTCCAACTCCGACCCGGTCACCGGTCAGGCGGCTTGGTTTGACGTGCGGGTGAAGATCTACAAAGCAGAGCCGGGTGAGCCTGAACAGACCTCTCCTCAGTTTAACCGGCAGAAGAGGGTGCCGGGGCAGAAGAGACGGCATGGTCGCTGGCAGTCCTACTTTGCCGGTATCTTTCGGCGCAAGGTGGGGATAGACGAGTGAGGATTTCAGGCAAGATGATAAACCGTAATAACTGGGTCAACTCTCAGCCTCTTTCATGCACTGGGCTCACTCTAGCGCGAGGTGACTGCTAATGACTCAGCTCGCACTGGTTATCGATCTCAATGTCTGCGTCGGCTGTCACTCCTGTGTCACAAGCTGTAAACAGTGGAATACTTCGGGCTGGGCTGGTCCGCTGCCGGATCAGCGCCCCTACGATGAGGATCCCTCGGGTGTCTTCTTTAATCGGGTACAGACTTACGAAATAGGTTGCTTCCCCAACACCGAGACACTTCACTTTCCCAAGTCTTGTCTGCACTGCGAAGATCCACCTTGTGTGCCGGTTTGTCCCACCGGAGCGAGCTATAAACGTGAGGACAACGGCGTGGTATTGGTAGACTACGACAAGTGCATAGGCTGCAAGTACTGCTCCTGGGCTTGCCCCTATGGCGCGCGGGAGTTCGATTCGCTCAATCGGGTGATGAAGAAGTGCACTCTTTGCATCGACCGTATCACTGATATGAAACTGCCTGAGTCGGAGCGCAAACCAGCTTGTGTGCTGGCCTGCCCTACCAGTGCCCGTATCTTTGGTGATGTCCACGATCCCGATTCAGATGCATCGAAGGCGATCCGTGAAGAGGGGGGTTACCAACTGCAGCCGGAGTGGGGTACTCAGCCGTCCAACCACTATCTGCCGCGACGGAAGCAGCATATCCATATCAGCGAAGATGAACTGGTACGTGCTGATAATCCGCTTCGCAAAGAGGATGAACTGCCCTTCGATCAGAATGTTGAGACTCTTGACGACGTGTCTTGGTAAACCAGTATTTAGGAATTAGATAGATGCATCCAGCATTTTCAGTAATTTTTTTTAACTACTTTGATCGGTGTCGGTCAAGGGTTGTTTTTGGCGCTCTACACCGGCCAGGTTTATAGTCTTGCCAGTCTCCTGCCTGCCCAGGATAGTCAGAGTTTTTATGCACTCGGTGGCTTTGTCGCGCTGATCATTCTGGTTGCCGGGCTATTCGCCTCCTTCTTCCACTTAGGGCACCCAGAGCGTGCCTGGAGGGCGGCCTCCAAGTGGCGTACCTCCTGGCTCTCACGTGAAGTGATTGTTCTACCTACATTCATGGGTTTGGTGCTTCTCTACACTGCTTTACACTTCATGGAGTGGACGCAGCCACTGTTTGTTGTCTCTGGCACGCTGCCAGTCGATCCCACCCTGATCGTCGGTTTTCTTGCCAGTGTGGCGGCATTTGCCCTCTACATCTGTACCGCCATGATCTACGCCAGCCTGAGGTTTATCAAGGAGTGGTACTCACCCTTAACAGTGGCCAACTACACCCTCCTTGGCTTCGCATCAGGTTTCATGCTGGCTGCCGCCTTCTCAGCCTATAGTGGAATCGACTTGGTGGTCTTCTTTGGCACCTGGGCGGTGATCTTTACGCTCGCTGCGGGTATCACGCGAGTGGCCTCGCTAATGAGGAATGGTGGCTTGCGCCACAAACTTAATCTGACCTCGGCCATCGGTGTGCGTCATCCGCAGTTGGCCCAGCTAACACAGGGTTTTATGGGTGGCTCTTTCAATACCCGTGAATTTTTTCATGGTGCGAGCCCTGCCGTAGTGAATGCAATTAAAATCACCTTTCTGCTGCTGGTCTTTCCCGTGCCAGTGGCACTGATGGGTGCCGCCTATTTTCTTGAATCGGCATCGCTACCGATTGCCGCCTTTGTGGTGCAGTACATTGGACTTATGGCTGAACGCTGGTACTTCTTTGCCGAGTCCCTCCATCCACAGAATCTCTACTATCAATCTATGGCCTAGGAGCCTGTCCGAGAATAGGAGACCTACTGCGGAAAGCCCATTTCGGCCCTTTTTTACCGCTCATTTTCGTTGAATAAGAGTAACTATTCGCCTCAAATGATCGGAAAAAATGACTCAAAATGGACTTCCCTCGCTACGGTGCCTATTCTCGGACAAGCTCCTTGCCCTTTTGACAATGGGCTTCACCCATGGGGTAGATACGGCTATATTAATGGTTAGTCATGCTTCCGGGATAGGCACCTGGTGTTTCCCCTGGAATATGGATAGCCTGGATAGTGAAAGGGTAGAAAAGATCGGCATAAAAGAGCCAAACGATAATTGATGGAGGCTGATGCAATAGCCGGGTAGCTAATATCTGTCGGTCAAGTTTTTCCCTACTCAGTCGCCATTTCAGAGGACGGCTGAGTGTTGTATTAGTATCGATGCGGATTGTCGGCAGGTAACGGGAGTGGCACTATTTTGTCGGATAACAGAGAGATTGTTTTGGTGAAGACGAAATTATCGTCTCAAAGATCGATGCCAGAGGGCGTATATCCTACCTCAATCGGGTGTATATGCGGATGGCGGGTTACCCTGAGCAAGAGGTGCTGGGAAATGATCAGAGTATGATCTATCACCCGGATATGCCTCAGGGGCTTTTCCGCTTGATGTGGAATACGCTGGAGCAGGGCCAGGAGTTTCTTGGCTACATAAAGAGCATCTCTTCGGGAGGCGATTTTTTCTGGGCCGTTGTCAATGTTACCCCTGATTTGGGTCTGGATGACCGCCTGTTGGGCTATCACTATGTGGGTAGAAAACCTAGCGCTTCAGCAGTAAAGGCGATAGAGCCTCTCTACCGCGAGATGCTTGATGCTGAACAGAAAAAGCAGCAAGCTGGCGATGCTGAAATGGCTTCGATTGAGTTGCTGATGAAGAGGCTTGCGGAATCCAAAACCACCTATGATGAATTCGTGCTGTCGCTGTAGCAATAAATGGAGAGAAGAGTGAAAGCTTCCCATACCAGTCATCGGGTTCCGTTTGTAAGTACCCAGATAGCGGTTGTTTTAATCACCCTGGTTGTGAGTGTCCTTACCCTCGGCGGCATACTGCTGAAGGTGAGTGGTTTTAATATAGGCATTGCCCTTTTGATGTTTTTCAGCCTGCTTTTGCTTTTGCTAGCATGGGTTGCTCTACGCCGACCGCTGATGGCGCTGCAAACCATCGAGAAGACGATCAACGCCTGTGCAAAAGGGGATCTGCATCGGCGAATCACCGATACCCGGGGGTTGGGTGAGGTGGGGCGGATTGCCTGGGCCTTGAATGACCTTCTCGATTTCGTCGAGACCTATACAAAAGAGGTCGACAGCTGTTTTCGACGCATTGCAGATGGCGTCTATTACCGCAAGGGGCAGGCGCAGATCCTTCCCGGTGAACTAAAAAAGTCTCTGGAGCGTATTAATCAGGCTATTGTCTTAATGGAGGAGGGCTCAGCAACTATTCAGCGCACCAATCTGGCGCACTCACTGCATGCCACCAATGCCGGTCACCTGCTGACAAATCTGGAGACTATCCGTGCTGATTTTATGCAGGTGGCGGAAGTGATGAGATCAGTTGAACAGATTGCGGTAGACAGCGGCGACACTGCGGGCAGGAGTCGGAAGTCGATTGATAACATTAACACCTCTTTGGAGTTGGTCTCTTCCAAGCTGGAGGGGATGGCAAATGAGATCAGTCGCCTGGATGGGGAGAGTGAACAGGTGGTTGAGGCACTCGCCTTTATCTCCAATATTGCAGACCAAACCAACCTGCTGGCTTTGAACGCATCGATTGAAGCTGCCCGTGCGGGAGAGCACGGGAGAGGTTTTGCGGTGGTAGCGGAGGAGGTGAAAGCCCTGTCCGATCGAACCAAGCTGGCGACCGGGGAGATCCATGAGACCCTGGGCCGCTTCCGTAGGCAGGTTCAATTGATTACTGAGGAATCGGCGGCGACACAGGTGCTTTCCACCTCCATCAATAGAGAGGTGGATGCATTTAAGGGGCGTTTTAATGAGTTTGAAAAAACGGCCACCCGAACAGTTGATTATGTTCATTATGTGATGGATCGCTCCTTTGGCTCGCTAGTCAAAACCGATCACATTATATACAAACAGAATGGCTATTATGTGCTCAGTGGCGAGGGTAATGAACTGGCTGGGAGTGATAAACGACACAGAGCCTCATTAGGGGTGGATCACCATACTGTGCGTTGGGTAAGTGGTACGTACCTGGGGGATGGGAAGCAGAACTATATGCTGACTGTCGCCTACCCGGGGTTGGAGGCCTATCATGTGGCGGTTCATCAAAATCTTCAGCAGGCGGTGGCGCTCTACGATCAGGATTGGTTACAGGATAAAACCTGCGGGATAAGATCATTGAGCGGGTCGAAGCATCAGAGGCGGGCAGCGATGGTGTTATGAGAATGATCGACGAAATGGTGCAGGAGAAGCATCAACGGGTGATTGATGATATTACACAAAGAGATAGTCATTTAGTCCCTTTGAACAAGTCATGACGTTCTCGTTCGATCCTATAGGCGTAATTCACGCACCCTACAAGGAGAAGTTCGGTATTCCACGGCAACCCGGTCTGGTCAGTGAGGCCAAGTCCACTCTGGAGCTGTTGGCACCCTACAACCTGCCAGAAGCGGTAGAGGCGCTGGAGGGTTATTCCCATGTCTGGATTCAGTTTGTTTTTCATCAGGCGATGAGGCGCTCGTGGCGTCCGCGGGTCCGGCCTCCACGCCTTGGGGGTAATATGCGGGTGGGTGTGTTTGCCAGTCGTTCTCCGTTCAGGCCCAACCCCATTGGCCTTTCAGTAGTGAAGCTGGAGTCTATCGATACCTCGAATGGCGTCAGCCTGCAATTCGCTGGTGGTGACCTGCTGGACGGGACACCGGTGCTCGATATCAAACCCTATGTGGGTTATGTGGACACTATTCCGAATGCCCTTTGTGGTTTTGCCTCTGAACCTCCCGAGAAGCGCCTTGAGGTCTGCTTTTCGCCACAGTCAGAGGTGCAGATAGCCGCTCGTGACGATAAACAGTTGCGCCCGTTTATTCAAAATCTGCTGGAGCTAGATCCCCGGCCCGCCTATAGCAGTGAGCAAAGAGGGCGGGTCTACGGCATCCGCCTCTACGACTTTGATCTGCGCTGGCGGGTGGTTGAGGGGCGACTTGAGGTGCTGGAGTTGGCGGATGTGAGTTAGGAAACCTTCGAAGTAACTATTCAGCTATACCTATTCACTGCTGTCCCGTTAACTTTGTAGTATGTTGCAGTAACTCCTTGTGTGGAGGTGTTTTTTTTTAGGGCGCATATATCAACAGCAACATGACATACTGCAA
>MOXH01000039.1_pt1 | contig 24941 bp, 34 predicted proteins | sample 1471181 | NCBI WGS metagenome assembly MOXH01 (sample SAMN05806436, study PRJNA327811) | mollusc metagenome | isolation source: Phylotype A (SB4) bacterial symbionts from gill | host: Thyasira cf. gouldii | place: Canada: Bonne Bay, Newfoundland | collected 2010-05-07
CACCTCAACCCGGGCACCCGCTTGGAGATCCTCAAGTGATTTACCTGAGAGTTTGCCATAGCCCTTAAAACTATTGACTGCATAATAGACATCACCATTACCCGCCTGATAGGCGTGACCCTTGTCGATCAGCCGCTGAATCATGTCAATGATCTCAGCGATATGGGTGGTGGCGCGGGGCTCATCATCCGGCGTCAATACCCCTAGAGCGGCGGCATCTTCCTGCATCGCCGTAATAAAGCGTTCAGTCAAGTCACCGAAAGGCTCGCCGTTTTCGTTGGCTCTGTTGATGATTTTGTCATCAATATCTGTAATATTGCGGATATAGGTGACATCGTAACCCCTCTCCCGCAGATAGCGGTAGACCACATCGAACACCACCATCACCCTGGCGTGACCAAGATGGCAGAGGTCGTAAACGGTCATGCCGCAGACATACATCCTGGCCTTGCCGGGCTCCAGGGGTTTGAACTCTTCTTTCCGGTTATTGAGATCGTTGTAGATCTTCAGCATGTCTGCTCCGATAGGTCAGATAATGGTAAAAAACAGGTCACGCCAGAGGCGAGAGGTGAATGTTAAACGATTGCCAAGCGCCAACAAAGTGCCGATAGGACTTTTTCACGAAGCCCATACCCTTTATGATGTCGGATTCATGCCGCAGACTACCCCTGCTGACGACAATAGATTCTGGAGATAAGAGAGATGAAAGTACGTTTTTCCCACCTACTCTCAACCCTACTCATTGGGCTGAGCCTCGTAACCGTGGTCCATGCAGAGACCACCCAAGTGTTGATAAAAACCAACCAGGGCGACATCGAACTGGAACTCTATGGCGATAAAGCGCCTGCTACTGTTAAGAATTTTCTTCGTTATGTAGATGAAGGCACCTATAACGGCACCATCTTTCACCGCGTTATCAACGGCTTTATGATTCAGGGTGGCGGTTACACCGTGGAAATGGAGAAAAAACCAACCCATGCACCCGTCAAAAATGAGGCTGATAACGGCTTGACAAACCAGACCGGTACTATCGCCATGGCACGCACCTCTGATCCCCATTCGGCAACCGCCCAGTTCTTTATCAACCATGCCGACAACGATTTCCTCGACCACAGCAGCAAGACGACTAGAGGTTGGGGCTACACCGTTTTTGGCCGGGTGACACAGGGTATGGATGCAGTTAACACTATTGCCGATGTTTACACCGTGACCCGCCACGCATGAAAAACGTGCCGGAGGAACAGGTCATTATCAAATCCGTTTCACGTATTACCAAACAACAGTAAGGAACCGTACCTATGATTACGCTGAAAACCAACCAGGGCGATATCGTCATTGAACTGGACCACACCAACGCCCCGAAAACCAGCGAAAACTTCACCCAGTACGTCAAGGACGGCTTCTATGACGGCGTCATATTCCACCGGGTCATCAGCAACTTTATGGTTCAGGGCGGTGGCTTTGAGCCTGGCATGTCAGAAAAGACAACCCGTGCAACTATCGAAAATGAAGCCAAGAACGGCCTCAGCAACGTCAACGGCTCTCTCGCCATGGCGCGCACCATGGACCCACACTCCGCCAGTGCCCAGTTCTTCATCAATGTGTCAGACAACAAGTTCCTCGACTATCCGGGACAGGATGGCTGGGGCTATTGTGTCTTCGGTAAAGTTATCGATGGCATGGATGTGGTGGAAAAAATGAAAGGTGTAGATACCACCACTCGTATGGGCCACCAGGACGTACCTGTCGATGACCTCATCATCGAACAGGCGATTATCGCCGAAGAAGAGGCGGAGGCCTAAAAGCACCTACCCCCTATGACAGATGCCCTCTTCATCTCAGATCTACATCTGTCCAGGGCGCGCCCGGCGGTCACTACCCTGTTCCTCCGTTTCCTGGAGGAGCAGGGAGGCACGGCCAAGAATCTCTACATTCTTGGTGATCTATTCGATGCCTGGATCGGTGACGACGATAACACCCCTCCCATACCCGAGATCAGGAGAGCACTGAGAGCCACTGCGGCCCAGGGTACCGATATTCACCTGATGCACGGCAACCGTGACTTCCTCATCGGCGAACAGTTTGCCGCAGAGGCGGGCTGTTCATTGATATCTGACCCTACGCTCATTCAGCTCCCCCAAGGAGCAGCACTGTTAATGCACGGTGATCTGCTCTGTAGTGATGACCGGGAGTACCAGCAGGCACGAAAGTTTCTCAGAAGTGGGGGCTTTATTGATGACTTCCTCTCAAAAACTGTTGATGAGCGCACAATCCTGGCAGCTGAGTACAGAAAACGCAGCGGTGAGGTGATCTCATTGAAACCGGCGGATATCATGGATGTGAACCAACAGGCGGTCGAGGCGTATATGTCCGGCAATGGTGCCACACTACTGATTCACGGCCATACCCACCGGCCCGACTCCCACCGCTTTGCACTCAATGGAGAAGAGCTGAGACGCATAGTCCTTGGTGACTGGTGTGAAGAGCAAGGCCCCTATCTACGGGCTGGAGTAAGCGGCCTCTCCAGCCATCTGACCATACCCTGATCAGTAGATCGTCAACTGAAAGCCAGACTCCCATCGGCAACTAGCAGATTCAGCTGCTACCCTTAAGGCATGAATCACAAACAGCAACATACACTGGAGACGCTGTTTAAGGAGCCGGTCAGCGGCAACATGCACTGGCGGGAGATCGAATCACTATTGAAGTCTCTCGGGGTGGCGCTTCAGCTGGGGCATGGCGCACGTATCAGGCTGCAGCTCAACTACACTGAAGGCTCCCTTCACCGTCCCCACCATAGTGGCGTCTTAAGTAAAAAAGAGGCTCGACACCTGCGGCAATTTCTGATCAGTGCCGGTATTGACTCCCCATAACAACTCACCAACCTACGACCGTCGAAACACCATTATTACCTATGCTGAACGTAACTTCTCAAAAAGTCCGTGCCATAGGGGTGTCATGGTTCGTTATTGATCAGTTCATATCTCTTCAGCTTTCTTTGCTCACTGTTGCCACCTTTGCTTCAAGCGGTAGGATTCTCTAAGAATGATGGCTACGACTTCGAATAGTTCTTCTGGGATTTCGTCGTCTGTCTTTACTTTCACGTAGCTCATATATGGATCCGGCTCTGGTCATTATCGATCATGACTATCTGGTCAGTAGTACAATTTATTATTCCGCCACATCAACCATTGCTACCATGTCCGCTCTTTTGGCATTTGTTAGCAGTAATACATATGGCTATTGATAATAAGAACCCCATCAAGTGGGCGCTAATCGCGCTGCTCACTCTTCCTACCCTCGTCAACGCACAGGAACTAGCGTCCGTCAAAGCGGACTGCTACATGGAGGGTGAGGGTGAAGGCTTGGAAGGTAAAGATCTGGATGAGTATGTCAGTAGTTGCGTTGAAGAGCTCTCCGGTCTCACCCTGATTAAAACCGAATAGAACCCGACTTCAGACAAAAAGGCATCGGCCGGAATCTATCGGTCGGTAGATCCTCTCCCTGTGCAGCTCTCCCAGGGCGGAGGCGGCGGTATCGCGTGCGCTGTCGTGATTGTCTATACTTGCCCCTCTATTCTCGGGCAGGGAGCCATTATCTAACAGGCAGTTAGGCCACTATCTTAAACCAAATTCTTGTCACTTTGGGCTCGACAGTAACCGGCAAAATGCTCAACAGGTTTAGGTTGCAGATAGTAGTACCCCTGGCCATAGGGACAACCCAATTCGAGTAGTATGTGCTGTTGCTCCAGGGTCTCAACACCTTCCGCCAGGGTGTCCATATTGAGACTCTGTGAAAGATCGACAATAGCTCTCAGCAGTGCCTCGTTCTGCCCTCCTCGCCGCAACTCCGCTACAAAAGATTTATCTATCTTCAGGGTGTCTACCGGAAAGTCCTTGAGATAACTAAGCGCTGAATAGCCGGTACCAAAATCATCGATGGCAATACGCACACCCCGTTTGCGCAACTCCCAGGCATATTTGACAAACTCACTGTCCGACTCCAGCAGTGCAGACTCAGTCACCTCCAGTTCGAGGCATTCGGGAGGCAGTCCGCTGCTCGCCAGTGCGGTGTAGACGGTATCGAGAAAGTTTGAGTCCCTAGTCTGGTATGGAGAGACGTTAACGGACATACGTCCATTAAAAACCCCTGAGTTGCGCCAAGCCACTGCCTGCTTACACGCCTCTAGTAGTATCCGAGAACCCATCTCGTTGATCACCCCTATCTGCTCAGCGGTCGGTATGAAGTGGATAGGCATCACCAATCCTTTGGCAGGATGTTGCCACCGCACCAAGGCCTCACATCCAAATACCTTGCCACTGCTTAGCTCAACCTGTGGTTGATAATAGAGCTCAAACTGCCAGGTGGAGATGGCGGTTCGCAGCTCATTCTCGAGGCAGAAACGCTCCTGTGCCGCTCGCTTCATCTCAGTTGAAAAAGAGACAAATATATTCTTGCCTGCCTCTTTGGCTGAATACATCGCGGTATCGGCATTCCGCAGCAGATCACTTACGCTGGCACCATCATCGGGATAGAGGCTGCCACCAATACTGGCGGTAACGGTCACCTGACTGTCACCCAGATCAAATGGCGCCTCCAGGCATTGTGTCAACTTGGATGCCACCGCAGTGGTCGCTGATAAGTTATCCGTTTCAGCGATAATAATAAACTCATCCCCTCCCAGACGACCGACTATGTCATGGGTGCGTACTGCTGAGGAGAGCCGCGTGGCTACCTGAGTCAGCAGTAGATCACCTACGTCATGCCCCATCGTGTCGTTGATTAATTTGAAACCATCGAGGTCGATAAAGTAGATGGCTAGGTTTCTCTCATACTGTCCGGCGGCCTCGATCATCGATTTCAGTGTGGTGATAATTGAAAAACGGTTGAGCAGACCTGTCAGGGTATCTCGAGTCGCCAATGACTCCAGCTTCTCCAAATTCTCCTTTTCCGATGTGATATCTGCGATCACCGCCACATAGTTGAGCCTATCACTCCCCTTGCTACGCACGGTGGTGATCGTCAGGCGAGCGGGAAAGTCTGTCCCCTGTTTTTTCCCAACCACACCTCTCCTGACCAGAAACTGAACTCCATGAGTGTGTCATAAACTGTTTTATAGAAAGCCTTGTCCTGCCTCACCGATGCCGTCGCCAGTACAGACCGCCCCTCCAGCTCATCTGATGAAAATCCGGTGATTCTTGAGAAAGCTTCGTTGACCAGAAGGATATTGCCGTCGAAGTCGCTGATCACTACGCCTTCATCGGTACTGGAGAAGACGGCAGAGGCGAGCCGGAGCTGCTGCTCCGTCTTTTTACTCTCTGTAATATCGAGGCAGCCGCCAATCACCTTTAATACCCGGCCATCAGGAGCGCGAATTATCCGTGCTTTGTCTCGGAAGAAGTGGGGCTGTGCATGCTCATCCTCGATCATATACTCCAGGTCGATACTGTTCTGATCGCTCTCACTACTGTCTATGGCCGCACGGAACTGCAGCAGATCCTTCTCATTGATATCCTGCAGCCAGTCATCCAGGCTGAGTCTACCCTTATCCTGGGGTAGCCTACCGCGTGAACGCTGATCTTCAGCGAAGTAGTGCAGCTGGTCCTGGTCTGCATCCCACTCATAGATTAGATCACTGGTCACTTCTGCGGCGATCCTGAAGCGCTCTTCACTATGCCGCAGCGCTTTCTCCGCCAGCGCGTTCTTAAGGTGTATCCTGACCCGACTGATGGCAACATCAAGGTTGACCGGCTTTTTGATGTAGTCCACAGCCCCACTATCGAGTCCCAGCAACTCATCTTCTGCCTGATCTTTGCTGGTAATAAAGATCACAGGGATATGTTTCAGGGTCTCTTCCTGCTTCAGGGTCCTACACACCTCATAGCCGTTCAGCCCCGGCATTACAATATCGAGAAGTATCAAGTCAGGGAGGGGGTACGTGTGAGCAACCTTAAGCGCCTTCTCTCCAGATGTAGCCACTTTGACCAGACACTCATTGCGCAGTGATTCAGCGAGCACTGCGATATTGGTCGGTTCATCATCGACAATAAGGACAACCGGTTTACTGTTAATACTGGGCAATTTATGAGCGCCTATATAATGGCCTAAAGAGTATTGATAAAAAATAAAATCAGGCTACATTCACTTTGATAGACAATCACTTCTCAGCAATTCCGCCAGGAGAGTGTCATCGGCTAGGAGCTAGTCCGAGAATAGAAGCCGTAGCGAGGGAATTTCATTTTGAGTCTTGTTTTTTTGATCATTTAAGGCGAATAGTTTCTCTTACTTCAACGAAAATTATCGGAAGTGATTCCCTCTTTTTCCCCGCTACCAGTTTATCTCTAATCTGACCCGCAATAATAACCAGTGAGTCGTGATCAAGATCTGCAACGGTTTGTTGTAACTGCATCAACAAAGCCGGCTCAACCCGATGACGACAGGGGCTGATTATCTCTGCAACAACCTCACTGCCTATATATTCATAGTTCTCAGCCATCATCTCCAACTGCTCAATCCGCTTAAGGATCACATCTATCGGTACAGACTGTGGGTCTGTTTCATGCGCCTCATCATCTACCAAGGTGTCTGAGCTTCGAATAAGGGCCAGGGTAGCCTCAACAGCAGCATCATACTCCCCCTGCAGCTGAGCCAACTTATCTGCCTGCCGTGCCCCCTTTAACTCATGCTCAAACGCTACCGCCGACTGATAGAGAAGTAAAGCCCCGAGATTCCCCGCCACACCTTTAATGGTGTGCAGTAGATCTAAAGCATCAGAAAACTGCGATGATTTCACCCGCTCGGCAACAGAATCCGATGATTTGCTGTGCCGTTCAGCCAGCTGTTTGAGCATCAAGCGTAGAGCCGCCGGTTCCCTGAGAGCTGGCGTAAGCCCCGCTGCAGGTCGATGATACCCTCGGCATCCGATTCAGCAGGCAAATATGGATACTTGCGCTTATCAACCTCTGATACTGGTAATGAACTCAATGGTTTATAATCACCTGGTGGGATTCTCCGGTTCAGCGCATCCACCAGTGATTCGCGTCGTAATGGTTTAGCGATGCACTCATCTGCACCTGCGACAAGACAGCAGTAAAAATCCTCATCCTGTGAACCTGCGGTCATTGCAATGATGGGAATAGTTGAAACAGCATCCAGCTGCCGAATATGCCGTGTCGCTTGTGGTCCATCCATCACAGGCATATGCATATCCATCAATACAATCACCACCCCGCCACACGTCACGGCATCCACAGCGGCAGCACCGTTGTCAACAGTGACGACCCTGAGGCCAATACTCTCCAGCATCTCCCGCGCCACAGCTTGATTGATCGCTTCATCTTCAACCAACAACAGGGGTGCGCCACGCAATGAAGGCATGACCTGGGTACTCTGTTCTAGAGACTCATCTGAACTGCACACTACTTATGACCTCCAGGTGCCAAACTTACCTTATAACTTCTCAATAACCCAGTGAAGATGGATAACTTTCAGGGGGGAGTTACTACACCCCCATGGCACGGACTTTTTTAAAATGTTACCGTAACTATTCAGCTATACCTATTTGGTAGGGGTCGGAGTCGATTGCGTCAAGATGGGTGGAAAATGCACCTTTTTACGGCGCAATGACTCCGATCCCAAGCATCAGCTAAATAGTTACAAGTTACCTTACCTTCTGTTAATCCCATAGGATCTAGCATAATACTAGCTCATTCAGAAGATAAAAAATAAAACCGGCTACGCACTACCTTACTTTTTGCACTCACTATTCAGTCACACCCGATTTGAGGCGATTTCCATCAGGGGTCGATATCGTTTGCGGTAAAATTGTGGAAATATCCACCTATTTTTGGCACAAACAACTCCGATCCGAATGGCGCTTACTTAAGCGCTCTTTATATCGGAGCGACTTTAGTCGCGATCAACGTTGCACCAAACCCAGACTACATGCCAGATTCCTTCGCGACTGAAGTCGCTCCTACCAGCAAGCTGGGTGAAATTTTTCCTAAGTCAGTGCCATTCGACTCCGACCCAAAAAACCATAAATTGATGCTTTGATCATCACTCACCTCCATCAACTCGCTCAAAGATTGGTGATATAGTCCGGCTATGACCCCCACAGGAGAGCCCATCGACTTCACTACCCTCGCCAGCGAAATAAGGCGCTGGGGTGCGGCGCTGGGATTTCAGCAGATCGGTATTACCGATATCGACCTGACAGAAGCGGAGAAGCGACTAGCCGATTGGCTGTCCCAGAATCACCATGGTGAGATGGCTTATATGGCCGAACACGGCCTAAAACGGAGCCGCCCTGAGTTACTTGTACCGGGCACACGCCGGGTCATCTCTGCCCGTATGGACTATTTACCCGATAACGATAATCCACAGGCGGTTCTGGACAACCCCCAACAAGCATTTATCTCCCGCTATGCTCTGGGGCGTGACTACCACAAGCTGATGCGAAACCGGTTACAGAAGCTGGCCCAAAAGATTGAGCAGCTGGTTGGCTCTTTCGGCTATCGCGCATTTGTCGACTCTGCACCGGTGCTGGAGAAGCCGCTGGCGGAGAAGGCTGGCTTGGGTTGGGTCGGTAAACACACCAATATCGTTAATCGCGAGGCAGGCTCCTGGTTCTTTCTCGGAGAGCTCTACACCGACCTACCGTTACCAATAGACACCCCAGAGAGCAGCCACTGCGGCCGCTGCAGCGCCTGTCTCGATCTCTGCCCCACCCAAGCGATTATCGCCCCCTATCAGGTCGATGCACGCCTCTGTATCTCTTACCTCACCATCGAGCACAGTGGAGCCATCCCCGAAACATTGCGCCCACTAATGGGCAATCGTATCTACGGTTGTGATGACTGCCTGATGGCCTGTCCCTGGAACCGTTTTGCCACCCCGGCTACCGAGGTGGACTTCCAACCCCGTAATAGCCTCGATTCAAGCTCACTGGTCGAACTGTTTCAATGGAGTGAGAGCCAATTTCTCAAACGCTTCGAAGGCTCCCCAATCCGCCGCATCGGCCATATCCGCTGGCTGCGAAATATTGCTATAGCACTTGGTAATGCTGATAATAATCAGCAAGTTATACCTGCATTAAAGACTCATTCATCACACCCATCGACAATAGTCAGAGAGCATGTAGCCTGGGGACTATCACGTCATCCGAATGTCAAATAGGCCATTTCTGCTATGCTTTACAGTAGGTATGCTAAATTTATCGTATGGAAATCACCTCCACCACCACTCACCCCTTCAACGGCGCCGTTCGCAATAGCGCCGCCAGGGCTGATGAAGCCGAGCGAAAACATCCCTCCAACACAGAGTCGTCATCAGAGGGTGAAGGCTCAGAGCGTATCTCAACCCAGGAGAGAGCCCAGATAAGAAAACTGCAAACCCGCGATCGCGAAGTACACGCACACGAACAGGCCCATATGGCCGCTGGTAGCGGTGTGGTGCGAGGGGGAGCGACTTATCAGTACCAGAAAGGCCCCGATGGCAGGCTCTATGCAGTGGGTGGAGAGGTTAAGATTGATACAAGCGGTGTCCGGGGCAACCCTCAGGCAACGGTACAGAAGGCTGAGACCATCAGGCGGGCAGCCCTGGCCCCAGCCAACCCCTCAGGTCAGGACCTCCAAGTGGCCGCTGCGGCAACCCAAATGGCGGCGGCGGCCCGCAGTGAGCTACAGGCTGATGTGAGGGAAGAGCAGACTGAGGCTAACGAAGAGAGCAGCGAAGCCCGTTCCAGCAACGATAAACTCCAGCAGAAACTGATTGGAAGTGGAGCGCTGGGGAGCGAAGAGGGAGCGGCCTCAGTGGATACCTTTGTGTAAGCTGCTTGGGGGGCGGCATTGATTTTGCCAAAAACTGCTAATCACAATCCTCTCCATCATCCTCTTCACCCTCTTCATCCGTAACGCTCAGCCTCATTTCGATATTGACCTCTACATCACTGGCCTCTACTAAAACCCCTTTTCTCCAGCGGGTAGGGTACTCCTCTTTGATTGCCCCCAATTTATAGGCTCCTGGTTTGATATTGAAATGATAGGCACCGGTACTATCGGTAAAATAGCGATTGATCACCACGCCATTAGCCGCTTCAATCAACAATACCTCGACTTCATCAAGCCCATCGACCTCATCAGTCACCACTCCACTGAGCATCACAGCAAGGCTTTGGCTACCCCAGCAGAGGCCCAGCAAAAGAGTAAATATTCTCATCAATAACTTCATGGAGCTGCCCCTTAATTATCAGTTAAACAGTAAGTTGGGCTTCTAATCACCCGCGTTGCTACTAATTATGCAGTAATTGCTCTCGACAGGCCTAAGAAACCAGCCTGAGAATCAGGGCAGACGCAGAAAGTGCTCACGATAGTGGATCGCAATACCGCATCCGTGGTTTACAGAAAAACCTCAGCTTTGAGGTGCTGAAAGTGAATGTGCTGGTCAGACGAAATGAGCTTTCCATGTCGATGCGCTGGAACTGTACAACGCCAAACAACGCGCCGCGTATATCAAGGCTGCCAGTATCGAACTGGGTACGCAATTACGGTGACAGTTTACTAAATACACTAAATCACCGGCTAATATCTTTTTTCTTAGGGCCTCGTTTTCGAAGCTTTAGCTGTTTACCCGTTAGTTTTTCAAGATTTTGAATCCACTTGTCGCTGCCCAGAGGGCGGCCTATCATCTCCGCACGACGAAGGTCTCTGTACGCCTGACCGTTATCAGTATCTTGAGACAGAAACAAAGCAAAGTTGCCGTAGCGCTCCAAAACCGGTGCAACCGTGACCAGCCCATCGTCATACCCAGAAAGATGGGCATCGACACTGGACCATTTCCAATTTTGTGCATGTTTGACCAGCTTGGCCCGTACAGGCTTAAGAGAAACATAACACACAGCATGTGCAAGGTGTTGTTCATCCATAACCACCGAGCCAAAACGTCCTTGCCATAAGTGGCCAGTCGTCCGCATGCGAACATTTATATAGCCGGTATAGCGGCGGTGTGCCTGTGCAAAAGTGCGGCGTAGCCCATCCTTATCAGAAGGCACAATAATGATATATACATGATTTGGCATCAGGCAGTAGCACCAAATTTTGGCCTCTGCCTTTTGTGCGGCTTCACCCAGCATATCCCTGTAAAGCACATAGTCTCCTTCCTCAAAAAAGCTCTGTGCTCGCCGGTTGCCGCGCTGGGTGACATGATGAGGATGGGCGGGAATAACAATCCGTGGTAGTCGTGCCATCTACATACTTCAGCATAATTAGTGTATTTAGTAAATTGTCACCGTAATTGCTCGCGGTCTTCGGGTTGTGTAAAAACGGACTTGAACTCCGTATTGTCCAGCTATACTATGACAGCATGATTCCCCGATTACTAAAGACGGAGCTGCTTACCCAGCTTGATGAGTACCCTATTGTCACCCTATTGGGCCCCAGGCAGGCAGGCAAGACAACGTTGGTTCGGGAGGTGTTGACCGACTATGAGTATGTGAGCCTGGAAACGCCGGATGTGCGCCAGTTTGCGTTGGAGGACCCGAGGGGTTTTTTGGCTCAATACCCGCCGAAGGTGATATTTGATGAAATCCAGCGTGTGCCGGAACTGCTCAGTTACCTGCAGGGGATCGTCGATCAGCGACAGGTGAATGGGCAATTTGTCTTGACCGGTTCCCATCAGCTTCAGTTGCGAGCCGCCGTCAGCCAATCCCTTGCGGGGCGCACCGGCGTATTGCATCTACTGCCTTTCTCGATTGCGGAACTCGATTCGGTCGGTATTCGATTCGAGACCTTCTATGATTATATTTTTCACGGTTTTCTGCCGCGTATCTACGATCAAAAACAACGCCCCAATGCGGCTTATGCCAATTATTATCAAACCTATGTCGAACGGGATGTGCGACAACTTATCCAACTGAAGGATGCCGGATTATTCGAAAAATTCATCAAACTGCTGGCCGGGCGTGTCGGGCAATTGATCAATTATCAATCGCTTGCCAACGATGTGGGGATCGATGCCAAAACGATTAAGCAGTGGCTCTCGATATTGGAGGCTTCCTTCGTTGTCTTTAAGTTGCCACCCTATTTCGAGAATTTCGGGAAGCGGGTTATCAAGGCGCCGAAATACTTCTTTACCGATACCGGGCTCTTGGCCTATCTGCTCGATATTGAAAAACCCAGCCAGCTGCTGCGTGATCCATTGATCGGCAACATGTTTGAAAACCTCGTGATCCTGGAGGCATTCAAGGCCCGCTATAATCGAGGATCAAAGCCGAATCTCTACTTTTATCGTGATAGTCACGGCAAGGAGATCGATCTCCTGTACCGGTCAGGCAGTGATTTGATCGGTATGGAGATAAAATCCGCGAGCACCTGGAATAACGATTTCAAAAAGACGCTGAAGCAGTTTTCAACGTCCAACCATCCCCTTGCTCAAAGCTATGTTGTCTATAGCGGTGACAGAAGGGAATTCAGTGATGGTGTCAGGGCCCTCCGTTACAGTGATGTTGGAGGGCTGTTTCAGTGATGACAATGATGTAGCGTAGGCACTTAATGACTAATTGTCCATAAGGTTGCCGCCTAGGGGTTGTGGCGTAAAAGGATAGGAATTTCAACCCATAAAATCAACCAAAATCACGATATTCAGAGAGGTACCACCCACCAGCCCCACGGATTTTGGCGGAAGGAATTAATAGAGAACACGCAAGAACGGAGGGAGCCGCAGCAAGGGGATTCTGGCGCCTGCTTGAGTCGGGAGCTACAGCCCCAGCTCTTTCCAGCGCTCCGCTATTGCCCACGCTCAGGATAATTTTTCACTTCCCCATAACTGTAGGGTACTCCTCTTTGATTGCCCCCAATTTATAGGCTCCTGGTTTGATATTGAAATGATAGGCTCCGGTACTATCGGTAAAATAGCGATTGATCACCACGCCATTAGCCGCTTCAATCAACAATACCTCGACTTCATCAAGCCCATCGACCTCATCAGTCACCACTCCACTGAGCATCACAGCAAGGCTTTGGCTACCCCAGCAGAGGCCCAGCAAAAGAGTAAATATTCTCATCAATAACTTCATGGAGCTGCCCCTTTATTATCAGTTAAACAGTAACTTGGGCGTCCAATCACCCGCATTTTTCTTATTATGTAGTAACTGCTCTCGACAGGCCTAATGAACCTGCCCGAGAATCAGGGCAGACGCAGAAAGTGCTCGCGATAGTGGATCATCTCATTGATGGAGTCTTTCACATCGTCCAGCGCCAAGTGCTTGCTCTGCTTCTCCACCCCTTTTGCAATATCGGGTGCCCAGCGGACAGCCAGCTCTTTCAGAGTACTCACATCCAGGTTGCGGTAGTGGAAAAACTCCTCCAACTCCGGCATACAGCGGGCAAGAAAACGACGATCCTGGCAGATACTGTTACCACACATCGGAGAGTTACCCTCCAGGACATATTGGCGGAGAAAATCGAGGGTAGCTTTCTCGGCCTCAGCTCGGTAAAACTGCTAATCCTGACCCGCTCGGTGAGGCCTGATTTACCATGCTGGTTGGTATTCCACTCATCCATCTCCGCCATCACTTCATCGGGTTGATGGATGGCAATCATCGGCCCTTCAGCCAGAATTTTGAGCTTGCTGTTGGTAACTATAGTCGCGATCTCAATGATCCTGTCGTTCCAGGTGTCCAGCCCGGTCATTTCAAGATCGATCCATATCAGATTGCCTGGCGCTTGGGCCATGAATTTTCCCCTAGTGATGACTACTTGATAAAGATAGGATTCTAGCAGAGGACGAGGCAACCCTGTATCCTCTCTCTATGCATAATTTCACACTTGTTTTTCTTATCACCCTAGCCGCCGGTCTGGTCACCCAGCTATGGCTGCTGCAGCGGCATCGTAAAAACATTAGAACCCATCGCGGTAATGTTCCCTCTGCATTTACTGACCAGATCACTCTCGAGCAGCATCAAAAGGCGGCAGATTATACCCTGGCAAAGAGTTCACTGGGGCGTATCGAACTGATCTACGGCACTCTTCTGTTACTGGCCTGGACCCTGGGCGGCGGCATCGAGCTGCTCAACCAGCTATGGCAGCACACCTCCCTCGACAGCATCCTTACCGGCATCGGGCTGATACTCTCGCTCTCTCTTATCTCGGGCCTGCTCGATCTGCCGTTCTCCCTCTACGGCACTTTTGTGCTGGAGGAGCGCTTCGGTTTTAACAAAACCACAGTGAAACGCTATTTTCTCGATATGTTGTTGCAGATAATGATCTCACTGGTCATAGGTCTACCCCTGCTCTGGGCTATTCTCTGGCTGATGGGCAAGGCGGGCGACTACTGGTGGCTGGCGGCCTGGGCGCTGCTGATCAGCTTTATGCTATTGATGACATGGATCTTTCCCACCCTAATCGCCCCCCTGTTCAATAAATTCACCCCTCTTGAGAGGGTGAGTTGAAAGAGCGCATAGTAGACCTGCTGAAACGCTGTGGCTTCTCCGGCAAAGGGATCTTCATTATGGACGGCTCCAAGCGTTCCGGCCATGGCAACGCTACTTCACCGGTTTTGGCCGCAACAAGCGTGTGGTCTTCTACGACACGCTGGCGGAGAGTCTGGAGGTTGATGAGATGGAGGCGGTACTCGCCCACGAACTGGGACACTTTAAACGCCGACACATTATCAAGCACCTGTTTCTTACCGCAGCAATGACCCTGGCAGGCCTCGCGCTCCTTGGCTGGATGACTGATCAGCCGTGGTTCTACTCGGCTCTTGGTGTCAATGGCACCTCGGATGCCCTCGCCCTGCTACTGTTTATGTTGGTGATTCCGGTATTTACCCAATTTCTTCAGCCACTGATGGCGCTGATGTCTCGCAAACACGAGTTTGAGGCGGACGATTTCGCCGTCGAACAGGCGGGTGCAGAACCTATGATCAGGGCGCTGGTCAAACTCTACCGAGAGAACGCGAGTACACTGACCCCCGATCCTCTCTACTCAGCGTTCCATGACAGTCACCCACCGGCTTCGGTGCGAGTGGCCAATCTATCGGCAAAAAATGTCCCATAATCAGTGCGTGGAGAAGTACCCATGAAATCAATTTCAACAACCAGTATATTTCTCATTGCCTTAATCACTGCAGCCCCGGTGCTAGCCTTTGATACCGCAGCAGGCAAAGATCAGCTGGAGAAGCACTGTACTGCCTGCCATGGTACCGATCTCTACACCCGGGCTGAGCGACGCATCAACAGTCGCCCAGCCCTCAGTGCCCAGGTTCATCGCTGTCAGGTGGCCCAGGGTCTTGGCTGGTTTAATGATGAAGTGGAAAACACGGCCGAGTACCTTAACGATCAGTTCTACAAACTCAAATAACAGCTCCGTACCCTCTCCATGGCCAAGCGCAGACTGACACAACGCCAGAAGGAACGTATTCAGACTATCCAGGAGCGTCGACGGGAGAGAGTGGAGGCACGCGCTGAGGAGGCCCTGGGCGAGAGTAGTGATAACGACCTGAGTGAAGGGTTGGTAATCACTCGACACGGCCAAAATTTGGCAGTGGCTGACAGCCAGGGCACCCTCTATCACTGCCTTTCACGGCAGAATATTGGTCAAGTGGTGTGTGGCGACCGCGTAGCCTGGCAAACCACCTCGCCCGGCCAGGGGGTGGTTACCGCCATTCTTGACCGCGACAGTGTTCTGGTTCGGCCCAACTACAGTGGTGAGGAGCGTGCCCTGGCAGCAAATATCACCCGACTGGTGATTGTACTGGCCCCCGAGCCCCCCCCCCAGTACCTACCTGGTTGATCAATATCTGGTAGCGGCTGAAAATATCGGCGTAGAGCCTTAATCGCGCTCAACAAGAGTGACCTGCTGGATGACAACGCCCTGACCGCCTTTGAGCTGGCGTTTGGTCACTACAACACCATTGGTTATCCAGTGATGCAGATCAGCGCCAAGAATGAGACCGGCCTCAACCCCCTGCGTACCCAACTACAGGATCAGACCAGTATTCTGGTAGGTCAGTCGGGTGTAGGGAAATCGTCTCTGATCAACGCACTACTGCCCAACCTCGATATACAGGTCGGACGGCTCTCTGAGGCGTCAGGACTTGGCAAACATACCACCTCTGCCACCACACTCTACACTCTGCCTCTGGGTGGACGCCTGATCGACTCCCCCGGGGTTCGCAGCTTTCGTCTCGGTAAACTCAGCCTGCAGAGGCTGGAGCAGGGTTTCAGGGATCTACAGCACTTTTTCGGCCACTGCCGATTCAGCAACTGCAGCCACCGCCATGAGCCGGGGTGTGCATTGATCAAGGCGGTAGATGAGGGTGAGCTGAGCCCCAACCGGTTGAAAAACTTCCTACATATGGCGGCGAATCTATCGGCTGATCGTTAGGCAGCCATCGCAAACGTCAGTGGTTTTGGTTCTCACCAAATAGTCTTTAAATATATCTGAACCTAAACCCGTGTTTGAAATATTTTTACTTATAAATCAACTAAACATTACTCTGAATAGAAATGGATATTTATTTTACTTAAAGCAACCATAACTTATACATAGTATTTAAAGAGGTATAGTCACCACAACAGTCGCCCCTCCCAACTCACTATCCTGAATCTGAATCTCCCCTCCGTAGAGGCGGATAATCTCGTCAGCAACACTCAACCCTATGCCCTGGCCCTGAGCCCGCTGGTCAGCCCGCTTGCCGCGTTGTAGAACACCACTTCTCTCAGCCTCAGGAATTCCCGGACCATCATCGTCGATATGGATCTCAAGCCGTGGCTCAGCGCCGGTAACAAGCAGGGTAACGGCAACCTGTGATCGGCAATACTTGAAGGCATTTTCAAGCAGATTCCCCAGCAACTCCATCAAATCCCCTTCACCTCCTGGAAAGATGGCCATCTCATCCAGTTGAGATTTGCAGTCAACCCCTTTCTCCCTGTAGACCTTCTCAAGGGTGCGGATAAGCCGAGTAACTACCGGCACCACCGCTGTATTATCAGCCAACCCCCGCCGCCCCATAGCCGCCGCCCGTTTCAGCTGATAGCTGACGATCTGATCCATTCTAGGCACCTGCTCCTTTACTGCCTCTCTCAGCTCGTCGGCATCTCCCTTATCCACCGCACCCTGAAGTACAGCCAAAGGAGTTTTCAGACTATGGGCGAGATCCCCCAGGCTGTTACGGTAGCGCTCCTGGGTGCTACGCCCGGTATGGATGAGGGAGTTAATATTACGCACCAAACCGGTCAGCTCCTTGGGGTACTGGCCCTCCAGGTGCTCAGCCTCTCCACTCTCGATCAGTTTCAAACGCTGGGCTGCTTGGCGGAGAGGCCCCAGCCCCCAACGCAGAGCCGCCCACTGGGCCAGTAACAACACAAGCGCAGCACCGCCGAACCAAAAAAGTATCGACTCTCTAAAAGCGCTTATCTGGGCTTTAATGGCCTGATCACTCTCCGCTACAGCAAAGGTGTAGTCCAGTTCACGGCCGCTATCGTCCTCCCAGAGGAGGCCGAAATTGAGAATGTAATGGGAGGCAAGGTGTTGAAAACGCTGTTGCCCGGGTACCACCTGCTGAAGAAGCGCCAGAGCGCTGCCGATGGTGGAGTGTGATTGCCAACGGTAGCCCCCCTCCTCCCCTTTGGCCTGAGCGTAGAGACCGGAGTCAGGATTGGCAAAGCGTGGATCGGAAAGATTCTTCGACAGCCGCATCCGGCCTTTTTCATCGGTCTCAGCAGCACCCAGCAGCTGGTAGATATGCCCCATCAGCCGGGCTTCAACCGCCTGCTCAAGACTGTCACGATAGGCACGATCCAGGGCCAATCCACCAAGACCGAGAAAGGCGACCAGCACCAGAGTGGCCGCCCACAACAACCGGGAGTGAATCGAACCCATCAGTCGGTCGACTCTCCGCAGGAGAAGCGATAGCCACGTCCCCGCAAGGTCTCTATCGGCTGCAGGGTACCCTCGGGGTCAAGCTTTCGTCTGAGCCTGCGAACAAACACCTCCAATACGTTGCTATCACGATCATAGTCCTGTTCGTAGATATGCTCGGTCAGCTCTGTTTTTGATACCACCTTGCCGGCATTGAGCATCAGGTACTCCAGTACCCGGTACTCATAGGCGGTGAGGTCAACCGTCTCACTATTGAGAGTCAGCGTCTGAGAAGCGGTATTTAGCTGGATTGGGCCACTCGCCAGCATAGGCGAGGCGTGTCCGGCAGAGCGGCGCAGCAGTGCATTCAACCGGGCCAGCAGCTCCTCTATGTGAAAGGGTTTGACCAGATAATCGTCGGCACCGGCCTCCAGCCCCTCAACCTTATCCTGCCAGTCGCCACGGGCGGTCAATATAAGGATGGGAAAAGAGACACCCTCCCCCCTTAGCTGACGAATAAGCTCAATGCCAGAGAGTTTGGGTAGACCCAAGTCGATAACGGCCAGATCGAGAGGGTAGGCACGGCCGATATAGAGCCCCTCCTCACCATCCCCGGCACTATCAACAGAGAACCCCCGAGATGTCAGCTGCTGGTACAGCTGCTCCCTCAGTGCCGTCTCATCTTCAACAACAAGCACCCGCACTAGCGCTTACCACGAAGAGGCAGCCGCCGCCCGCTCTCTCCATCGACACGAAAGCGCCGCACCTTACCCTCACGGGTGAGAATCCTGATATGGTGGACTGGACCACTCTCCTGCTCTTCAGTCTCGGCTGAGAGGACTCTACCGCCGGTATCCTTACGTAGCCGGGATACCACCCGGCCCAAACCGGCCGACTCCCCAGCAGGCTCTCTCTTGTTTTGGTAGGCACGGCCCTCACCATCACCCGGAGAGTGACGCTGAGCAGCCACCGGTATGGTGATAAGAAGCCCACTAAGTATTGGCACAATAAAGACCAACCTTCGATATTTCACAACGCATCTCCTCATTCATACTGCGATTAACCTCAAGCACAACAGGAGACAGGTAACCACCGACGTATATCGGTCAATCATAATTCTGGAAGGAGTAGCCACTGTCTACACTAGGTTCAACAGAGACTCGTACCCTCAAACTCCGCCCGGGGTTAGAGGCCATACGTGTCCAGTAGGTCTTACCGTTGTATCTGTATTTTACACGATAGCCTACCAGCTCTTCCTGCTCCTGGTAATGGTTGACTGTTTCACAACGTCGTTTCTGGGTGGTATAGCTGTGAGATGGGCGCTTTCCAAGATCATTGCCTATAGAACCACCCAACAAGGCACCCGCTATAGTCATAGCGTCTTTGCCACTACCACTGCCAAAGCGGTTACCCACCACACCACCAACAATAGCTCCGGTGATTGTCGGGGTATAGGATTGGTTGCGACCCCCCCCGGCGCTGGCGGACAGACTCGTTCCAGCAGCGCTCTTGCGGTTGGTTGACCCGTACAGTTTCATAAATCGGCTTGGCGTTAAGCACCGAGGCCGTGTCATAGTAGCTGTTTTCGGCCAATACGCTTCCTGAAACAGCAGCAAGGCTCAAGGCCAGCATAGCGATGGTTTTTTTCATGGTAACTCTCCTTTCCGGTCTCAAGCGATGGACCCTATCCTCGCTCTCTGATTACAGAATATGCGAGGTCGCCTGAACGGAAGCTGAACAGATACAACTGAATTTTTAAAAACCACTACAATCGACATATGGATTTGTATTCGATTGTTTTGAAAAAGGTTTAATAGAGGATTGATATGCCCTACTTTGTTTACAAGATTGAACAGAAAAAGCTTGAGCTTTTTAACAGCCTCAGTGGATACCGCGATGCCAAGAGTGAGCTGTCTCAGTTGCGCAAAGCCAATGAAGATCCCCAGATCAACTACCGTATGATCTTTGCAAACAACGAGAATGAAGCGGAGAGGCTTCTGACTACACCACGCGAAATGCCAATCCAGGGTGATGAGTGACGACTGACCTTGGGCTACCCCCAGAGTATTGATGGGTAGTGACTCAGCCGTATCTTCGATACCACCTACAACCTCGGCCTGTGTTGTCACCTGCCCCTGGGCATATCGGCTGACACAGGGGGAGAGTGAAGCTCCTACATGCACATATTATAAAGAGCACTGGGGAGAGACCACGATTTTCCCTATATTTATTGCTGGCACCTTAAAACCCTAGTCTGCACCGAGTTATTCAGAAAGCAATATTCGAGTTATTACTCAAGTTTCCGAGTTCAAATGGTGGTTTGAGCCTATTTTGTGGCAGGGGCGGAGTCGATTGCGTTAAATATGCTGGGAAATACACTGTATTTTGGCGCAATCGACTCGACCCCAAGCACCGATCTCGCTATAGAGAGATTCGAACTCCGAAACTTGAGTTATTAAAACTTATTTTCGGTGACAGCGCTCAAAAAAGCCTGCCACCGAACCTTTAGAGACCTTCGTCAGCTTCTGCATCTGTGCAAAAGAGAGAGCACCCAACGAATAGCTCTGCTCAATATCCTTGAGCATGGCCAGCCATAGGTGAGCGGTCATCTCCGCATCTGCCAGCGCCCGATGAAAGGTGCCATCATTGGGCAACGTTTTATACCTCACCAGTGTTCCCAGCTTATGGTTTGGAGCCGTCGGATAGAGACGGCGGGCAGCCAACATGGAACAGGCAAACTTCCCAGAATAACCACGCTGAATATGCTGCAACTCTGCATCCAGAAAACGCTTATCGAATGAAGCGTTATGCGCCACAAGATCATAGCCATCCATAAAATCAGCAAACGCATCCATCACCTCGGCGCAGGGTGCGGCCTTATTCAACATTGCATTGGTGATGCCAGTGTAGTCTCAATAAAGCCGCTGATGCGTTGCCCAGGATTCATCAGTTGTTGGAAACGATCCGTGATCACCCCTTGTTCCAGCCGCACAGCACCAATCTCAATTGCACGATCCCCCTGATTTGGGGAGAGACCGGTTGTCTCAAAATCGAGAACTATGACCGTTTTGGCATTTATCTGGGTAGGGCGCATTTGTTCGGAGATGAAAAATTAGCTAAAAAGTGTTTGAAGTATATCAGGAAAAACTCATCCATCAGGATAATGAAGGCACTACTGTGATGCAGCTGCTAATTGAGAGTGACCCAGATTACTGATGGCACCATGATAAGATCAGCTTCCAATCGACCCTATTTTATTGAGCACTTCCCTGCAGGAGTGCTTTCTTGAAGCCCTATGTTTATGTGTGAACCATGATGTCTGTTTCATCGCGGCCTGAGAGAACGCGCCAACAATAGGATCAGCGTCTGATGCAAAAATAGTTACAAAACATCAAACATATTCAGTCTATAAGAGATAAATTCTTTTCGAATTATGGGGCAATCATCCATACAATCGCACATTCATTACCGCCATATATTTTAGAGGTTCCTCGCTGATCGCCATGGAAGGCTAAAAGCCGAGGAGATAGCCCCCGATAGGCGTAGGCGCGGCTGTATGGTCGGAATTGTGACCTATAGGGAGCAATGTGCCTGCTAAAGCTTAAATGTCAATTGTAAGGCCTGACCCTGTTTCCTTCTTCGTTACCTTATCATCGGCAAGCAAGAGTTGATTGTAGCTAATGACAAGACCTAATGGAATGGTTCGCCCCGCTCCCTAAACGGCCTCAAATGGCCATGATGTCAGTGTCAAACCGACATCAAAACAGAAACGAGGCAAACCATGAGCAAGCATAGCAAAAAAGGCGAAGTGAAAGTATTGGGAATTGATCTGGCTAAACAAAGTTTTCAACTGCACGGCGTAGATGAAGCAGGTCAGCCGGTTTTGAGGAAGAAACTAAGCCGAAAGCAGCTCAGTGCCTTTGTTGCAAATTTGCCGGAGTGCCTTATCGGGCTGGAAGCATGTGGAGGTGCCCACCACTGGGTGAGAGTATTTGAGTCCTATGGACATACGGTACGCATGATGGCACCTCAGTTTGTTAAACCCTATGTAAAATCCAACAAGAATGATGCAGTGGATGCGGAAGCGATTTGTGAAGCGGTGCAACGACCCAGCATGCGCTTTGTGCCGGCGAAAGGCATTGAGCAGCAGGATATTCAGAGCCTGCACCGTATACGCAGTCAACTTGTCGCCAGGCGGACAGCGCAAAGTAACCAGATTAGAGGCCTGTTGATGGAATACGGAGTTATCATCCCCAAAGGGATCAGCTATGTACGGAAACAGTTGCCGCTGATTTTGGAAGACGCAGAGAATGGTCTGAGTGATTTGTTCCGTGAACTGCTTAATGAGCTGTATGAAGAGATTGTGCATCTACAGGAGCGAGTGGAAGTGATGGAGCAAAAACTGCATCGACTGTGTGCGCAGAATGAAGATTGTCAACGTCTACTCACAATACCAGGTGTTGGTCTGTTGAGCGCAACGGCGCTGGTGGCCGCCATTGGTGACATCGGTGCATTCAAGAGTGGCCGGGAACTGGCCGCCTGGCTGGGTCTGGTTCCACGGCAGCACTCCACTGGAGGGAAAACGACCCTGATGGGTATCAGCAAACGCGGAGATAGTTACCTGAGAACGCTATTGATACATGGTGGCCGCACTGTCGTGCGAGTGGCGCATAAGTACGAGGATCGAAAGAGCCGTTGGGTCAGTGAGCTTGATCAACGGCGGGGGAAAAATATATCCGCCGTGGCGGTTGCCAACAAGAATGCCCGCACTGCCTGGGCGCTGTTGAGCAAGAAAACAACCTATCAGGCTGTGGCGGTATGAAGGGCGCTGTGCGCCCTGTGCTCAATAGGGGCGCTGCCCCTAAACCGCACGGCTTTACCCCGCCCTCGCCGGGAGGCAGGGGCAGAGGTTTCTGCCCCTGCCTGACAGGGTAGATCGCTGGATGACTATGTCAAGGACTACTCGACGCAAGCGTCTGCGTTCCTCCTTGACATACCCATCCAGCTCAGAAAACGAGCAAGTACATCATCGGCAAATGCCGGGATGTTTAACCGAGCAAGAGAAGAGCAACGAGTTGCGTGGATAAAGTTCAAATGATGGCATAAAAGGTAGCACCTGCATCCTGTGAACCTGCTGGGGTCTCGGGCCCATTGAGAGGCCGAAGACCTGATGAGGTTAGGATGTGCGGATTCCATCAGGGCCAGAGACATATATTGTCTCACCCAAAGGCCGGATATATGGACGCAATATTCTTTTTGTCACGATCGAACTTTTTCCTTGCATCGCGGGGCGAACCATATATGACCCTGTATTTGTATTTGTATGACCCTGTATTCAGTATGTATTCCAAGGATGATTATAAAATCTATGATGAAGATAAAAGAGAGGATCCCCATCATCTTGGGTGAACCAGTTGATGGGTGTCCCGGTCTTTTCGGCCTTTTCTCCACTCCATTAGCGTTCCCACCACCGAGCCTTTATGGTCTGAACTCGACCACTGCAGCGCTATTGGCCACTTTTTCCTACACATAATGAGCAAGTTGGGATACTATTTCGCCATGTCCTTACTAAATGTAGGATGAATTCAATAACAAAAGCGAACGGATGCGGCGAATATGGAGATCAGAACAACACACAATCCCGACCAGCACGGTACCAGCAACCGCTCGAAAAGTACCGAAAGCAGCTGTTGCGCATGTACTGCAGGGGTCGAAAAAGTGTTGTTTACCATGCCACGATCAAACTGGCTGACCCCTTGTTTTTTGAGACCCATAATATTTCAATGTTGGGGGTCAGTGATCCTGTGGTGTCGTTTCCATGATTGGAGTTCCTTTATGAACATAATAGAGAACATATATAGAACTTTTGACGGCCTATGTCAACGGGCGTGCCGTCGGCCTATGTTAGAAAACGTGCCGGCAACCTAATCAACTGTTAGGTCGTATGTTTTACACTAGAGAATTTCTCAAAAAACAACTTGGAATAACGGAACCTCCAGAGGCTCTGTATCATTACACCTCCATTGAAACCCTTGCGCTAATATTTGAGCACAAGACTTTACGTTTTTCTCGACTGGATGGAGTGAATGATCCAGAGGAAGCGAGTACAGTCGATCTTCCATTAGCGTCTACTCTCGTTTTCGCGTCCTGCTGGACTGCGCGAGACCGAGAAACTCTTGCTATGTGGAAGATGTATACGCCAAATATGCAGGGGGTGCGAATTAAGCTTCCGAACAACCCTTTTGCCGGGCGTCATAAACCGAAACTGATGGAGAAAGGCGGATTCATTCAAAAAATAAATGCTAGTATCATTATCGAAAGGGGCGCGCCCGAAGCGGAGATAGTCACGTACTACCGTAACTGGTCCGAATAAAATTTACTACACTACAATGATAAGTACCGTAAATTTCGGTGATTTAAATTTTGGGGAAAATGCAACTCGCGTAGAACTTCACGGATTAGGGATGGTGAAAAATAAGTATTGGGCTTTTGAAGATGAGTGGCGTTACACAGTTCTAGGTACGTTTACTGAAAGGCACTTGTCTCAAGCGCAATCATATGAGGAGGATCCTTTTTTCGACTTAAAGAAATATCCAGTTAGAGAGGCTTCCTTGTATTTGCCTTTAGATGAAGATTGTTTGAATTCTGTAGAAATTCTATTGGGGCCATGTGTAACGAGTGCGCAACGTTTAATCATCGAAGCGCTGGTCGCCAAGTATACACCTAATGTAAAAATACGAGAAAGTGACATAAATTATCGGTGTTGACCTAACAAGGCAAATCCAGCCGACCCCAAAAAGCGCCGTTTCGCTCCGCTCACCGGCGCTTTTTGGGGCGGCTGATTTGCGACGTTTATACGGAGCATTCTGTGTAGCAAACTCGATGTCTAGTGCCGACTAAAAGTGGACATTTTGAGGGCGCTGATACAAAGAATTGTTATCTGACCCTACTTATAGGAAATTTCCGATGCGATGCACTGGAGATAGGTGGACGATAAATGACTAGAAAGCAGAGAATCAGCACTAGCACATAAAAGGATTCAGAGGCAATAAGACAGACCTTAAATGGAATCCTTATGCAGGC
>MOXH01000040.1_pt1 | contig 23288 bp, 25 predicted proteins | sample 1471181 | NCBI WGS metagenome assembly MOXH01 (sample SAMN05806436, study PRJNA327811) | mollusc metagenome | isolation source: Phylotype A (SB4) bacterial symbionts from gill | host: Thyasira cf. gouldii | place: Canada: Bonne Bay, Newfoundland | collected 2010-05-07
CGAAGCGCGATGGATAGTTGCACCAGGGTGGTTGTTTCATCGCGGTCCGAGAGACCACTCCTACAATAAGATCGGGGTCCGGTACTGAATAGTTACCAATATTTTTTCTTCGGTTCAGTTATCGGGAGTATGTAATGTCTATGAAATCTATTCTTAAGATCGCTGGTCTGACGCTGCTGGCCTCTCTGTTGGTGATCACCCCATTCACTGTAGATGTTGAAAGTGGCAAGCTGGGCTTTTCTGATGCCTCGGCCAAAGGTGGCGGTGGCGGTGGCGGAGGAGGAAGCGGTGGAAGTGGTGGCAACGGCGGCGGCAACGGCGGCGGTAATGGAAATGCCGGGGGTAATGGTGGACAGGGGCATAGCAACGCCTCTGGCCATAGCGATACCGGCAATAGAGGAAATGCATTCGGCCACTCAGAAGGTGAGGGTGGCGATAAGGGGCGTGGAAATAATCATGGGGCCGTCGCCAGTTCTCTTGGTCGACTGAATGCAGCTCACGCCTCTGATACAGCCCGAGAGCATGCTGCCCCTAACTCTGCCGTAGGTATGATTGCCACCTATGAACAGGCCTATCTGGATTCCCAGGAGGCGGCCCGTTTAGCTGCCGAAGATCCGGATGATCCAGCTCTGCAGGAAGCTGCAGAGGAAGCAGCACAGGCAGCTGCAGATGCCCTTGCCGAGGCGGCCAACAAAGAGGTCACTGATGAGGTGGTTAGTGCCGTCAATGAACTCCTTGGTCTTGATGAGACTGCAGGGATTATTGAATAAAATTAGGGAGTATCCCCCTTCTTCTCTTTCTTGTTCCCACGCCCTGCGTGGGAACGCATATTGAGCTCTCATTACACACCTGTATGGCCTCCCACTGCGGGGTATGGGAGCCAGGAGTGATGCGGTACGCGGCGTTTTTACACCCTACACTCCTGCATCCCTCTCAGCATGTGAGTGTCAGGGTAATTAAATGGCTCTGTACAGTAATCCTGAAGTTGATTGTAGGCGCGAACTTGTTCGCGAAGAACATGCCTCGGAGCCAATCGCAAACAAGTTCGCGCCTACAAATGCAACCTTATCTCCATCGGGATGGTTTTCGGGGCTATTGTACAGAGCCAGTTAAATAATAGTCAGAGTGACGGGGATCGTTCGCGCAGCAGTTCAATAACCTCTTCCAGCGTCAGATCATTAGCATGACCGTTCTTGTCGAGAAAGTGACCAACGGCATCTTTGGTTTTGGGGCCAAGGATGCCATCTGCAAATCCTGGCCGGTAACCGAGCTTTGAGAGAGTGTACTGTAGATAGCGAATGGTTGGCTTGTTGTTATAGCCGGTCATCTTCACGCTTCGCCAGCCCTCTGCACGGGTAATAGCGGTATCGTAACTTTCACTATCCAGCCTCAACTGCATTTTCTGCAATAGCTTGCGGGCGAGAGTGTCCCCCGACTTATCGGCAAGCGTGAGCCAGGTGGTGGCTGTTTTTTGATCTTTCGGTACCCCCAGTCCCTTTATGAAAGACACTCCCAGAGAGCGTTGTGCCAGGGTATGCCCCTGGTTGGCGGATAGACCATACCAGCGTGCTCCCCAAGCGATGTCTTTTTCCGCGCCACGGCCATTCATATAGCTCTCACCCAGCTGGTATTGAGCCCGTTTATGTCCCTTTGGGGCAGCTTTTTTAAACCAGTCAACCGCCTTCCGGTGATCCACTCTTACGCCACGTCCGGTAGCCTGAGCGATGCCAAGCATGTACTGGGCATCAATATGGCCAGCCAAAGCGGCCTCTTCAAACAGCTCGGCTGCTTTGTGGTAGTTCTGCGCTACACCGCTCCCGTTGGTGTAGTTCAGCCCCATTCTGTAGTGCTGTTGCATATCTCTGCTCAGTGGAGCGCCGTCCCGTGAAGGCAGGGTGATGGGGTTGCAGGCTGTCAGCAAAAGTGTGGTAGCGATGCAGAGTAATTGTTGGTGACTGAGGGAGGATTTTTTCATGGTATGTACTCTGATGAACCTCTCTCTCGTTCATTTTATATATCGAGGAGTGGCTAACCGCTCTCAGATACTCTTTGAAGATTTTTTACCGCTGTAGATGAACTCTTTGATATGGATATAAAAGATGGCGGGTAAATAGTCACTTCCAACAGTTGGAGGCACTTCCAGTCACGCTACGGGTGCCCGTGCTTGTGAGAGAGAAAGTGCCGCAGGGATCTCCGGTCATCGCCCCTTTGGGAACTGCGGTCACTGTATAGCTTCCACCATAACCACTAACAACGGTAACGAGCACTTTCATGTCGTAGAATTTGTCGTTGCCATCAAGAGGTGCTTCGTCCGGGAAGACTGTGCTTAGTGGGGGGTCGGCTGTACCTCCGTCAGTGCCATCTTCAACACCGGCGTAGCCAGTGTTGGGGTTTTTTGACGCATGGCGTTCCAAAGCATTTGTAAAATCATAGAGAACACTTTGGGCGTCAGCACGGCGTGTCTTGCGTACTTGCTCTTGGTAGGAGGGCATGGCGATGGCGGCAAGTATGCCGATGATAGCCACCACGATCATAAGCTCTATAAGGGTAAAACCACCGACATTAAAGGGCATGGAGTGAGTGGGGGAGTTCAGTCGACTGCTCATGGCTATTTCCTTCCCATCTGGTTGCGTATAGGTACCGTAGTTGAGAACTCAAGCACGCGGCTGCCACTGAGGTGTGCTGGCAGCACGGGTACGGTCACTGCCACCTGTACGGCCACTACCGTCTCCCAGTCATCAGTAGTGGTGATATCTGCGACAGCCTTGTAGACGCCGTTGGCGGCGCCATCTCCATCCGTGTCCACGCCGTAACTCAGCGTCAGAGAGGAGACTCCATCCACCAGTGTAGCAGTGCCCAAGGTGGTCGACTCGGTGGTGGCACTTTCACATATCAGAGAACCACTGGAGATGAGGTAATTCATGGCAACAAATTCATTGGCCGCTATGGCTCTGCCACTACAATCATCTATACCACCATCAGGGGACTGGTATTGAAACACCAGTGCATTGTCCAGGGGGGCGGTGTGACCACTGACAAATGCTGGGGTACCTCCTATCTGATCCCGGCCAAAGGCGTTGATCATCGGTAATGCATCGAGTGGGTAGCTGCGCGCCGGAGGTGATTTTCGATAAGGTAGAGGGAGAGTCTGCCACTCTCTTGGGCCCTGGCAATCCCCTCTTGCAGTGAATAGGTGGTTTTACTCTGGATAAAAAGCTGAATCACTCCGGCCATCAGAAAGAGTGAAAGAAATACGGCGATCATTAACTCAACCAGAGTAAAGCCGCCGTTACGGCAATCTACCGGGCATGCTGTTCCAGTCTTGCCGATAAAGTAGTCTTGTTTCATCATTCTTCCACTCCTCATTTCTACAGGCAAAAGTGATTAGGGCATAAAGTTGAAGCCATAGGTCACTGTTTGATCGATACCTGCAAGATCCTTCTCCGCCCAGCTGACGGTAAGGGTATAGAGGCCGGTGCTACCGCAACCACCACATGCTGCAATGGAGAAAAGAGAGGTCGATGGATATTCGCGCAGCAGGCGAATACCACCGCTGTCGGTGGTGCCATCACCATTCAGATCACCTCGCGCCTTCATAAGCACCTCGCAGTAATCGATATCTTTGGTTGTTGAGGGAGAGGTGCAGCTAGAGGGTAGAGTGGTATAGTCACTGGCATTAACACTATTGAGGTGTATTCTCTCCACTAACTCATTGGCCAGAATCACTGCCTGCGCATGGGTGCCGGTCTCAGATACGTTACGCAGGCCACGAACCTGAAGGCCTGCCAGCCCCAGGAGGCCGATGGCAAGGACAACTACTGCAATCAATACCTCAAGCAGTGACATTCCCCCCTGCTTACCCCTTTGTCTCTTACGACAGTTCATTATTTATCCTCCATTGATCCACCTAGCCATTTTCACCCTGAAGGGGCTGGGCAATCAGCATCGGCAATCACTACAGGCCGTCCTGACGAGAGTGTTTCGATACAACTGCGTTCACTCCTGCTGTCCAACAGACGCAACTGGTGAACCCCATCCGCCATTCCATTGGCACCAAAAATGATGGAGGTGCCACCAGTGACTACACCCCAGTCAAGGGCGTTCCCCGCTGAAGCCTCATATCGCAACAGAGGCTCGCCACTGTCGAGAGCACCGTTTCCATCTGATGTTTCAGCAGTGCCATCATCATCATCATCGACAAAGACGATCCAGTTGTTGTCTGTCCAGTTACCGGTACAGCCGGTGTCATTGGCACTTGGGCAGAGTACCACTTCGTATTGACGTTTTACCGCCTCACTGCGCGCCAGCAACAGGCTGGATATGAGCTTGTTGTTCTCCACCGTCATGCGGTTGTTTTGAATCAGATCAAAAAAAGAGGGAATGCCAATAGTCATCAGTACCACCGCGATAGCATGGTTATCACTAGCTCTATTAGGGTGAAGCCCTCTGTTTGCCGCTTGGCTAACCGGTTGCTACGGCGAAGTCTGCTGTCAGTCGACATCTATCCACCATGTCTTGCTGTAAAGATTCTGACCAAGAATACCCGGAGGTAGCGGTAGTTCAGTCGTCACCACTACTGTTGGGACTATGTTGCCATCACTATCTTCGCGGAAAACTACCAGTGGATCAGAGGGGATACCACTTCTATCCAAATTCTTGAAGCGGTCTCCTTCAGTCACCGTTGCCAATTCACCGGCAAGGGTGCCGGTGTAGAGATCTGCCACCGGTAGTCCGTTGAAAGCACCCAGCACATGGATCCGACCTTGGCCAAGGTTGGGTTCACAGACGTTGGACTGTGTATCATCACGAAGGTAGGTGGTGAAGATGATTTTTCCCTGAATGGTTACAGACTCTGAGAGCACCTGCTCGTGGAGGCTGTCATCCATGTCGATGAACCAGCCATGGGAGCCATCTGCCAGCAGTGCCGTCTGGGCGGTAGCTTCTGCTACATCGTAGGCGGTCTCGTCACCCGTCGGGGTGGTCTGGTCGATGGTAGTTACATCGATAATGTTGGTCTCCTCCTGCCAGTGGTAGTCGGAGCTGTAATCACCTGTATCGACGGCATCAATGACATTGGTATCAAAGACAACGTAGAAGCGATCTTGTATTCCAGTGACTGTCACCGGGTGAGCCCTGTAACCGGAGCCAGCCGCAATTTGAATAAAGGGCGAAACCGGATAGCCCACCATCACAGCTACATCAGGAGAGTTGTAGAAGCGACGGTGGCAATCTCTTGCTACACCGGCCACCGGGGCATCTTCAACGCATGTTTCATCATAGAGTGATGCCACCATGCCGCCACCGTGGATGGTCGTTGAGTTGGTGGTATTATCGAAGTCGATACGGAAAATACGCCCGACCACATCTACCGCATAGATTCTATCTATATACCATCTTCATCCACATCCATGGTCTTTACATTGGCGGGAATGCTGCTATCCATCTGGGAAATACTCAGGTCACTGCTGCCGTCGCTGATGGTCCAGATATGGGCGCCGGTATCGGCATTGATTACATAGATCGCTCGACCGACAGTATCACTGCGGCTGTAAGCGCTATCCTGGGTGGTGTCGTAGCCGCCGCCGAAGACCAGTACCTTTGTATCGACGCCACTCACCTTGATCTCAGCCAGCTGTGGCTCGGACCAGGTCTGTCCCAATTCAGTGAAGACTGAAGTGGTACCGCCGAGTATCTTCCACTTCAATACCGGACTGGTCTTATTAGTGATGTCCAGGGCGTAGATATTGCGTCCGCCCCGACGTTGGGTCAGATAGATATAGACGGAGTCATTGGCATTAATGACGCCGTCACCGTTGGCATCGTTACGCCAGACCAGAGGAGAGCCATCAAGACCGTAGCTACCGAAGCGGCTGCCACCGGCACTGCCATCAAATGCCTCGGGGCCGTGGGTTGTCTTCAGTAGGGTCAGCTCCTCTTTCGGCATAAAGGCGAAGAACTCAGAACCATCTGCCGCATTGATGAGGTGGAGGTAACCCTCATTGGTGGTCATGGCAATGACCAAGTCGGGGATTGATTCCCGGAGTGGTGGGGGGGGTGGCAGCAAGGGCACGGCGCTACATCGTCATCGTAGACGATGACTGTAGGGCGGGAGTGAATCGGATCTCCAAGGGTTTGAAGGGCTGTATCGGTTGAACCATATTCAAGCCCTCGCCCCAGTTGCAGCAGGCGTTTTCTCTGAGTGGCAACATCTACAGAGTCGACATCACCGTCGCCTGTGGTTTCTATAGTATCAACGCTGTTATCACCATCTATATCGGTGGCATTTGCTGTAGTGAGCCCAAGCAATGCAGCGGTGATGCCACTGGTATCTTCATGGAGGTCGACCAGGGTGACATTAGTGGCCGTATCGGCGCTGGTATCGGTAAAGACCAAACGGGCATTACCTGTAGTCTCAGCTACTGTCTGCTCTTCAGCGGCACCACCCCATGCCACGGTATCACCATCAGCATCAACACTGCCGTCATCGTCACGGTCAATGTTGCAGTTTGACCAGTAGCTGCAGCTGGTTACCTTGAACAGCGCGGTATTCTGGTCGATCGCCTCGTTACCGGCTGAGTCTTCGATGCGCACTACATACTCATCAATACTACCATCGCCGTCGCTATCGACGCCAATGGAGCCGAGTTTGTACTTCTTCATGTTGCCCGGCCAGTCCGGCGTCTCTTCCGGACCGAACAGGGCGAAGAAGAGCTCATCAAGATGGGTCAGGCGGGTGTAAGAGTTGACCGTCACCGCTGGTGCCTCAAAGGTGCTGTTCTGACGCAGGATCTCTTCAAATACACTGGTCAGCGAATCGACCAGCTCCTGTGGGTCATCGGTCACCTCTATTGCTTGGCCGGTGCCGCCTTTTACCGCATAGCCGTCCATAGTGTTCTGGACATTGCCTTTGTAGAGGAAGTAGGAGGTAATGTTCTGGTTGCCCTCAAGGAAAATATCCGAGCCGCCACTGTCGATGGCGGGACCGCTGGGCGATGCCAAGGTGCCATCGGCCATGTCATTATCATTGAGCCATTCGATGACCGTGCCGAAGTTTTTACTATTACCGGAGAGATTGATCCCGGCCATGCCGTCATTGGCCTTGGACTCGGTAATGGCATCATCTGAATCCGCCTCCTGATTGGAAACACCGAACATGAAGTTGATGGCGTAGACGCTGCTGCACTCGTAGTCGGAGTTGGTGAAGGGTGAGACATAGCGCTCATCGCTCGGATCGGTTGCGGGATCAGCTTCAATGGCCGTGTCCCAGCGTACCGGATAGCCATCATCGCTATCCGAACCACAGGAGTTAGGGGTGTTGTCATCAAGGTTGTCTGATCCACAATCGTCATCGTAGTCAATACGCCCCACATGGCCGTTATAGATACCGCGGCCGGTGAGGTAGCGGTAGAACTCAAGATAGAGCTCTCTGCCTTGATAGGGGTGGCTGAGATTGCCTTGAGGTGAGGGGAGTGAGGCGAGCTTACTCAGCAAAAGATCTTCACCACCATTGGTTGAGGCGTCACCATCAATTGCAGTGAAGCCTTGGGCGATATAACCGCCATTACTGCAGCCGTTGGTGCCGGGCTTATTCTCACAGTTGTTCTTGTCGTCGTGGTTGAGCATCAGGCCGACACGTACGCCGGTCACTTCACTTAGTACTCGTTTCAGCGCAGCGCGCAGCATCTCCAGAAAGTCGATGGTGCCGTCAGCCTTGTCTGTCGCCATCAAGGCATCATTGAAATCTGAATCCCAACCACACTCAGAAATCAGGGTGAAATTACAGATGGTGGCAGTCAAGTTAGGCCGGTAATCGAGTGAGAACATCACCAATGGATCACCGATCTGTCCATCGGAGGTATTGAAAAAGATTTCAATATCATCGGCCTGGACCGATGTCATGCAAACGGCTGCCGTCAATAGTGTGGCCGCCGCTCTCTTGATAATAGATTTCATTACTACACCCTCAGGAACCGGGGACCAATAACTCGAAGCCCCGTTGGTGAACATCCTTGGCATGACTTCCCGTGCGCTCGGCGGTGCCAATCAGTGTGAACCGCCTCGCCTTGAATATGAGTGATGAGCCCTTGGCGTACGCCTCTTCATCTATTCCCTGATCCTGGATGATGATGGTGGCGGTGGTGCCGGGCATGCCGGTGTTGATTGTGGGGCCCGCAGTATCGACCCCCGAAGTGATGGCTTCTTCGTAGGCGCTGAGATCTTCGCCTGCACTCGCCATGGCGACTTCGAGGGCGGTCTCGGCAACATGGAAAACGGTTACCTGCTCCTTGGTATTAGCAACGATGCGCATATCCAGGCTGCTGGTTCTCAGGGAACTCACCCCGATGATAGTCATTACCATTAGAATCAGCATTGACATTACAAGAACAACGCCCTGTTCTTTTTTTCGTAAGTTGATGTTCTCAAATTTCCTCATTATCCCAAGCCTCCTGCAATGGCTGGTAAAGGTGTGTTCTTCACTTTAACAAGTAGCAGAAGCTGGACGTTTTTGTTAGAAAATGTGATGAGGGGAGCGCTTTAACTGACAAGCGGTCATGTAGAAGTAGAAGGTACTTGTATGGGAATTAATATCTCAAGAGAATAAATATGTATACCGTATAAAATACTGTAAAAATAGTATGTTAGCTGTGGTGAATTAATGGTGTATTTGTAACTATTCAGTTACGGTTAGTGCTTGGAGTTGGCGTTAATTGCGGTGAAAAGCACTCCGTTTTTCCACACGCATACTGCAATCGGCTCCGGGCCATCAGAGCGGCTGGGTTATTGTGCAGAGCCATTAAGATGAATAGTCCATTGAGGGCACTGATTTGATAGCAACACAGCAGAAGGGGGGTGTTTCCGCACCCCCCTCTTGTTACCTCCTTTTCAGGTTATCTGTTGATCAGCTCTCGTCACCTGTGATGATGTGGTTCGGGCCGATCATGTCAACCAGGTCAACATCATCCAGATCAACGCCGTCGAGGGTGACAGAGAAGGCACCACCGGTGGCATCAGCGAAGCCGCCACTGACATCGTAGGTGCCGACCTTGAGTACTGTGCTACCACTATTACTCTCAATAGCCTCGACGACACGGCTTCCATCTCCGATGCCGAGGCTGTCGTAGAGGGCATCGAGGTCGATGGTGTCACCCTGACCGGGCATGAAGTCATGGATGGTGTCGTGGCCCATCTGGCCTGCCTTGTAGAGGAAGGTGTCGGCTCCCTCTTCTCCATAGAGGTGGTCGTCGCCTTGACCTCCCATGAGGGTGTCATCACCTCGACCCCCCGTGAGGGTGTCGTCATCTTCGCCGCCAACCAGCAGGTCATCTCCTTTGCCACCGCCCAGCTCATCTTCTCCAGCACCGCCTACCAGGTAGTCATTACCTCGATGTCCGGAGAGATCATTATCACCGTCGTCCCCGATGAGATAATCATTGCCATCACTCCATTCGCTATCGGCTTCAACGATGATCTCTGCTGTGGCCGGTTTGCTGGTAGCCCCTTCCGTATCGGTGACATCGTATGTAAAGGAGGCACTCTCCGGAAGATCCATGACACCCTCCTCGGGGGTGTAGGTCACTTTGCTGACGATAAATTCGCTGCTGTTGGTTCCCGACCATACTTGAATGCCGACCAGTGTTTTTCCATCGGGTGCGGTGAATGATTGGGTATCTTCACCCGGCGCACCATTGAGCGTTATGGTGTTTGATGAGCCATGCTCGTAATGGAAGCTGATGTTGACCTCTTCACCAGTGGCCAGCCATTTGAAACTGACCGATGCGGCGGATGCGTCGGGGATATCGATATAGAGTTTCTCGACACCGTCATCAACCTGCTTCCACAGGGGCTTACCATCAGCGTTTTTCTCGCTTCCAGTTGCGCTCCAATCTGCCGCCCGACCATTGCCCTCCTTGTTGTCATCGATACCGACACCCTGATCGTTGTAAACCACATCGTAGCTCGCTTTCTTAGTGGAAAAGAGTATCTCACCCCATGACCCAGGTGCTCCCTCCACCCCTACCTCCACGTAGCGGACTTCTGACTCATTGAGTGTCCACATCACGTCGTCTGTAGAGGTGAATGAATCGCCAGCCAACAGCTCAACCAAGCCATCGGTGCTGTTGTAGCGATAGAGCGTTCCCTCCTCTGGTAGCACTCTGACATTGAAGGTCAATGCATGCAGTGGATCTTCTATGTCCATGCCGCCCAAGCTTGAGGCTCAAAGAGTCCATCGTCTACCCAGTTGTCAACATCGAAAACTTTGTAGTAGAGAGTCCCTTCGGGAAGGGGAGGCTGTTCGCCCCCAGGAGGTGCTTCCTGTGGTGCTAGGTCACGCCACTCACCATCGCCTTCAACGTGCTCGGCCAGGGTCAGTACATCGTCGGCCACAGGTGGATCATTAACCGGTGTCACCATAACTTCGGTCTGCCCCACTGCCGGGTCACCATCAAAGTCTGTCACCTCGTAGTTGAGGGTCAGTGAGCCGTTATAGTTGAGCGCTGGCATGAAAGCGATGACTGCCCTGCCTTCATCATTAATGGTGACTATCGCTTCACCGATGTCTGGGAGGGTGAGTGATTCAACACGCGCACCCGAAGGATCGATCAGCATCAGCGAACCGAAACCATCAGCGCCTATATCCACCATGCTGAGTACATCAATATGCAATGGTGCGCTGGGATCTTCAGCAATAACATTGGCCATATTGACGTTGATGCCGTCTAGTAGCGCGCCGTAGCTGTCATCGATTCCGGCACCGACCAGTGCCAGTTTCATCTCGCCGACACCGTCAGGAACGCCAGCGGTGAATCCCAGTGTCTGCCAACTGGTTGTATCTGAACCTAAGTTGAGATATTCAGCATATACGGTGGTGCCTGCTGTCGGCTGCCAACCACCCACTCCATCGGGTTCCCATGCCGTCTCATCGGCAGCGGCATCAATCAGGTAGATCTTGAAGGCGCTGGTATCACCGGTATCGGTTCCTCCTTTTGCGCGAGGTGAGTAGTCGAGGTCGATCGCCAGACTGTTATAGCCCTCGGCAGAGGTATCAATGACCGTGGTTACCACCGCATTGGTCGTGCTGCCGTGGTGGGCATCCAGTTCAATAATCCTTGGCCCGTCGGTACCTACTTTGACAGCACCATTCTGGATTTCGATATAGCCTTTTTCTGCACTCCAGTCGTTGTACGCTGTGTAGGTACCCCAGCCGCCGCTACCGGGTCCTTCTGGGTTTTCAAAGTCGAAATGAGCCCCTAGAAGAGCAGGCAATACATAGGGGGCATCATCATTGACGATGATCGATAGAGCGCCATCCACACTATCAGGGGATGGGTCGCTGTCGGCGGCGGTAAAGCCAAAGTTGAGCGCTATTTCATCATCAGGATCTGTTGCATCAGGATGGTTGAGAGGCTCGTTGAGGGTAAAGCTCCAACCTGTGCCCGTAGCATCAAAGGCCAAGGTGAATACGTTGGTGGCGCCACCATCGATGGTACCGATCCAGTTGCCACTGGCATCCATAGTGACGGTGACTGCCTGTTCACCCGATGCTAATGTAGTCGATGCACTGAAGTTGCCATTACCGTTTACGGTGCCGGGAATATCATCACCAAACTCAACCTGGATATTACCCGAGGCAATAACCGGCGGAGCCATATCGCTCTCATCCACACCACCCGAACTCTCACCGGTCAGATCAGGGTTGGCATCCACTTCGATATCATAGCTGTCGTATGCCAGGTCAGAGACCTCTTTCATATCGCCATCATCGTCATACTCAACCGTTCTGCCACCGACATTAACGGTGAATGTACCGTAGTAGTCCTGGGGCATCTGAAGCAGTATTGCACCATTAATGCGTATGGCGTCTGCTGCCAGTGAGTCGCCTTGAGTAGGTGAGCCAAATTGGGCGATTCCACCACGCATGCCATAAAACTGGACGCTGATATCACTGGTGTTACTCCAGTCTATGGTGCCATTTGGGCCGTAGTCAGCTCCTGTTACTGTAAATATATTGCCTGGGGTTAACGGCTGCATCTGGCCGGTAGGATCCCGGTACATGACAACGGTGCCTACTGGTAGCTCGGGAATACTGATGCCAAAGCCATAAACATCTTCTGAGCCATCCATATCCAGTGAGACAATATCGCCTTTCAGATCAACATAGAGTGGGCCTTCGCTGCCACCATCCTCTTCCAGCTCTTCATCGGCCACATCAACAGCAGGCTTGGCAACCACGCCTGCGAGTGTGACTTCCTGACTATCCGATGCCCAGGTGGTGCGCTCATGTACCGCACCGGCATTGTCGTCATACTCGACGGTCTGTACATTGGCGTTGAGGGTGAAATCAGAGCTGTCGTCATCACCAATTAATACCTCCACATGACCACCCAGGTTCACCTCGGTGACACTGTTGAGCCAGGGGATACCTTCAAGACCAGCCTCGGCAATGAACAGGTCAAGGTCGTAAGGGGTATGGTCGGCGGCGACACCGTCGCTGGACCAGACTCTCACGGCATAGCTACCTGCCGTATCTACCGTAAACTGCAGTGCACCATCCATCAGTGTGCCTGCCTCAGTGCTGGCCATCTCCTCAACTGCTTCGCCACCCGCTATACGATAGATGGAGGCGTGAAGATCGACATAGTCGGAGAGAATCAGCGTCTCACCAGCCTCCAGCTCAACACCAAAGGAGTCGTTGTGTCTTGGGTGTGTCGTGCCATCACCTAGCACGAGCCCTGTCAGAGTAGCGCTCTCCAGCCCTGCTACGCTCTGATCAAAAGTACCGCGAGCCAACATCTGCACCTTGTCTCCACCGTTGAGCTGGATATAGTCCTGCTCATTTTCGGGGATGATCGTGCCGGGGGCACCATGGCCGCTGCCGAACTCAAAGACTACGGCCTCATAACGACCATCGTGGTTCTCATCAAGATAACGCCAAGTAGCCTGATGGCCACCAATCAGTCCATCATCACCCGGGGTGACATGGAAGCTGCCTTCGGCACCTTCATTGAGGGAAAGTACGATACGTGCGATACCCTCAGAGCCATCGTCATCTTGCGTTCGCGTATTGAAAGGTACACCGATACGGAGTCCACCGTCTTCCAGGCCATTGCTGTTTCCATCATCCTCCTGATAGGTGGAGATATTGCCAAAACCATAACTCGGTGACGTAGTCAAAACCTCAAAGTCGCCTCGCGGCTCCTCTTCGCCAGTCTCACCCAGCAACGCTCGGCAACCACACCCTTGACTTCGATATTCAGGGTATCGCTCTTCCAGGTGGTCTCTTTACCGGTGGCACCGTCTGGATCGTCATCAAACTCCTTGGTCTTGGTCGCTACGGTGAGAGTGAAATCGGTGCTGTCATCAATAGGCAGGTGGATACCGATTTCGCCACTGAGATCGATCGACTCCACATCATCCGTATTAAGGAAACGCACCTGTAGCTCATTCCCTTCCATGCGGATCTGTACCTCCCCTTCACCACTTATGTAATCACCAGAGATCAGGTCATACCAGCCTTTGCCGTTGGCCGTTAGTCCGGAGGTGTAGTCAGCATAGTCCTGGTAAAGGATCTGCCAGGTCCCGTCAGACTCACCCATATCAAAGTCAATACGGCGAATGCCCTCGGACTGCTCACTACCATCATCATCCTGTGTATCTGCTCTGTAGAGAACCGGGATGATGAGCCCCGCCTCTTCATCTCCATGCCCTTCAGACGAAGCAATGCCATCTTCATAGAAGCTCAGAGTATTGCTTTCGGCATCGTAGGCATCTAGCCCTCTGACGATCTCATTTTCAACATATCTCTCTCCATCCAGCTCGGTTGCGGCCTTGCCGACAACACCCAGTACTTCATGGTCGATCACCTGGGAGGAGGTGTGATACATGTAGCCCGCCAGTACATCACCTTCGGCACCCAGTTCACCCGTGGTAACGGTAAAGCGGGTGGAGAAGTCACTGCTGTCATCTACCGGTAGCTCTACCCGGATGGCGTTGTCGATATCGATGTCAGTACCTAGGGCCAGCTCGATATTGGCCGGATCGTCTACTAGCTCCAGGGTCAGTTGATGCCCGTTTTCAAGCACTGAATAACGTACACCACTGAGGATGATTTCACTCTCCAGCTCACCGGTGGCAGCGACGAAACGGGCAGCCGCATCGGCACCTTCAAGTGCGATAACGATTTTGCTAACCGCTTCGGAACCATCCTGATCCACCCGTTGAACGTCAACATCCAGCCCGACATAGAGTCCGGGTTCTCCCTCATCACCCTGATCTCTTACCCGTGAGCTACCATCCTCATAGTGCAGGGTTTGTTGCTGTGAAGCATCAATATCGGCACCGTCGGCAACAGCCAAGACTTCAAGATCCAGCAGCGCTTTGGAGATGGCGACATTGTTGTCCAGTGTCACTTCATCATCGGTTGGGTTCTCGGTTGTCCACACCTTGACCTTGAAGGTGACATCATCGTCGGCGTGAAGGGGAAGCATGACCTCCAGTCCTTCACCTGTCGGAGGCGGGAGCTGCTCTTCAATAACATCGGCCAGGGCAATACTCGGCTGTGGTTCGATATTGTTTGAGAGGTCAACACGTTGTACCTGATCCGCCGGATCAAATCGCAGAACCAGGGTGCCACTGTTATTGAAGTGGGCAGTAGCCTCTATGCGACCGTACTTCAGTTCGCCCGCCTCGAAGAAAAGTCCACGAACCAATAAGGTCTCGCCTTCACTAACGCTATTGCCATCATAGAGAACCATCATGGCATTGGGATCACCCGTAGGCGCAGAAACAGTTGCAGTTGGCACAGGAGCATCATCACCAGGGGCGCTGAAGAAGTGGTCATCCTCCCCCTTGGGGTTGATCTTTATCTTGGTAATGCTCTCTGATCCATAGCCCCAGTTCCGTCCGTACTGGTCATCACCTGATGCATCAAAGTCGGTGACGTTGGCGGTAAAGCCGATGCCGTAGATGGGTTCAGCATCGACTTCACCATCGCTATTGTCTTCAGGGTAGTTGTAGTAGGGTGCTTCTTCCCCCGCAGGAGGGAGAATCAGAGCCTCTTCGGCAACGGCATCGACGGTGACATCGATCTCACCACCCCGTACCAGGCTGTGCCCGGTGTCAGGATCGACAAAGATGGCTGCGACGGAGAGATCCATGTCGCTATCGTCATCTGTCTCAACTTCAGATAGGGCGTTGAGTTCGAGAGCCAGACCGTCAAGGTCATCTTGGGTGAGGGTGTCGCCGGCTGCTGTCAGGGTCCAGGAACCGCCACCATTATCGGTGATTAAGACATTGTCGCTTACTGCAATAACAGCGGCATCCGCACGTACACCCGTGATTTCGAGACTGATTAACTGCTCATTATCGGGCACGGCGAAGCGGACATTGAGTGCAATGAGGCCTTCGGGGACGCCGGTGTCGTTTTCGTAACCGACGTATCCGCCCTCAACCCGTTCATCGGCATCCTGGCGGTCAGCTTCCACGCCGATCATGTCACCGGAGTCGCCATCCTCGAAGCCTGCGGAGTCATCTACATAGAGTTGACCGTGAACCGGGTCTACGGTCACTTCAACCGTGCCCGCTTCTACCAGGCTGAGGTTGTTCTCATAAGTGAGTTCGGTGCCGGTTTCGCTAGGGATATCCATCGCCAGTGCATAGGTGGGAATGTTGAACTCCAGCACACCGCTGTCACCGACCATGACGCCGGAGTCGATTTCACCGTCGCCATCGGTGTCTTCAGGGATAAAACCGATATCCTCACCAATAACCTGCCACCCTTCGCCCTCTTCTTCCATATCCCAACGGTCGGGTGCCACCAGTGTCAGGGAGACGTTGGCGGTATAGGAGGGTGAGGTGGGAGAGTCACCGTTGGAGACCATATCACCTGCGCTTAGGTAGAACATACCGTAGCTCTCACCGATAGCCAGATCTATGAGCTGATCATCGGCAGAGGAGCTATCTGCGGCAAGAAGGCCGCTGAGGTCGGTAGTCTCAAAGCCTGCTTCGATCAACAGATCTGTGAGACCGGCCATTGTCTTGGGATAGCTTTCACCAAGATAGATGAAGCTCTCCCCTGTCACTTCAAAGGTGCCCTGATAACCGTCAGAACCCTCTACAGCCATAAAGCCATCCGGTACGCGGGCAAACAGCATATGGTGTTCTGAACCATCGGCTACATCGTCAAAGATAGCAGCGATACTGACATCGAAGGTGCTGAGTTCAGGCTCGTCGCTACCGCTCTCGGGGACATTGGTGGGAGGAAGCGTATCATCCAGCAGGAAGCGCCCCCCCTCAAACTCGGGTTGATCAGAGACATCTTCCTCTGGAATAGTCTCAGGGATTACCGGCATATCCGCCACTGCATCAATAATCACAGTGGTGTCAGCGGGGACGGCAAGTTCACCAGTAGGGCCGCCAAATACCGCTTCGGCGGTCAGCAGGAAGTCGACATCGCTATCTTCTGGGCCGATCAGGTAGATGGAGTCGAGAATGGCCTGTTGTGCCTCATCGGTGTATCCCAGCAGGTTAATGGTATAGGCACCGCCTGTGATTGAGACCGGGCTGCCTTCCACATAGAGCACAGACCCCTCGGGCAGGTCACTCAGAGTCAGAGAAACCCGGTAGGTGGCTTGGTTGTTGGGGCTCATCGAAACCTCAACCTTCATGGCGCTCTCTTCGTAGTCGCCCAGGTATTGACCCGGTTGACCATCTTCATAGCCGCTCACTTGAAACCCGGTGATGACGTCAAGCTCAAATGAGCCATCAGTATTCAAGCGACCTCATCGGCCTTAGCGCCAAAATCTGGGAGGTCACCGGGGTCAGGGTTGTAGGGGCCGTGCATAAGCAGGTCGCCGAGAGCTCCGGTTCCATAAGGTGTGAATCCGGCACCACCGCCTGCGGCATTGGGTCCGGTAGGGCCTGCGGCGGGTGCCAGCAGGTCATAGTTGATCTCATCGACCAGGGCGATAATCTCCTCGCCTGCAACAGTGCTGCCATCTATCAGGGTTAACTCGGGGGGGACTCCTGCCTGAGTGAGCACAAGATAGTCTGGGAAGCTTTGGGTTTCTCCGCCCGGAAGCGTCGCCAGCAAATTGGCCGGATTCTCTGGATCCTGGGTAAAGATAACCGACTGCAGCTGCGTCGGGTTGGTAATTTTGAGGTCAAATGTAGCTCTGAGCCTGTGACGCCGGTTATGTTGACTGTGTCAGCCATCTTACTACTCCTGCCAATTTGTAACTCTTTGGCAAGCCTTGGCACTACTCCGGCTTTTCTTGTTTATGTTCTACTTCTTATTTCAGTGTCTTTACGGCTTACCGCCTGAAACTTTCAGCAGACAGTGCTACAAATGCAGCATTCTCGTCTGCTTTCACCCTTATATTTAGTTCACTCCACGGGGCTAAGCATCACTCATTTGGGGGATAAGGTAATGTTTTTATGAAAAAAAGTCAGGATTATTAAGTGCATGAAAATAAAGAATAAAGCAGGGATGTGCAACAATCCGGTGTAGTGAGCTTGTTTGCGACCAACGTCCCTTGGAACTGGTCGCGAACAAGTATCACTACAGATACTATTTTATTGTGGATGCTGCTTTTAGGGTTACTGTGCAGTCACTATTGAGCTATACCCATTTTGGGGCCGTTATCACCAGAGGTCGGAGTTGAATAGAGCTAACCTGTGCGATTTTTATACCGGAGCGACTTTAGTCGCGATCAACATCACCCCAAACCCTGGCTATGTGCCAAATTCCTTCACGACTGAAGTTGCTCCTACCACAAGGAGTGAAATTCTCCCTAAGATCGGAGGCTTCTTAATGGTTGACATCGACGATGACACGACCGCGCAGCTCTCCGTTGAGTAGTTGATCTGCTGTCTTGATCGCGCTGCTCAGGCCGATTTCATGGGCGATAGCATTCAGCTTTGAAAGATCCAGGTCCTGCTCCAGTCGCCGCCAGGCTTCCAACCTGACACCCTTTGGGCACATAACGCTCTCGACGCCGACCAGGGTGATGCCCCGAAGTATAAACGGCATGACGGTAGTATTGAGGTCCATGCCACCGGCGAGACCACAGGCTGTTACCACGCCTCGATATTGGGTGGTGGCGCAGGCATTGGCAAGCACATGGCTACCGACAACATCCACAACACCCGCCCAGCGCTCTCTGCCCAGAGGCGACCGGGCTCTGCGTATTCAGAACGGAGCATTACTTCAGCAGCACCCAGTGTGGTGACATACTCAGACCCTTCAGGCCTTCCCGTCATGGCCACCACCTGGTATCCCAGCTTGGCAAGGATGGCTACCGCTACACTGCCGACGCCTCCGGTGGCTCCGGTGACGAGAATCTCCCCACTCTCCGGTGTGACCCCATGCTGCTCCAGTGCCATGATGCATAGCATCGCGGTGTAACCTGCGGTACCTATAGACATCGCCTGCTGTGGAGTGAAACTCTTGGGCAGGGGCACGAGCCAGTCACCCTTGAGCCGCGCTTTCTGCGCCAAGCCACCCCAGTGGCTTCACCGACCCCCCAGCCGTTGAGGACTACGGCATCGCCCGCGTTGTATTCAGGGTGACTGCTGCTTTCAACCGTTCCGACAAGATCAATACCGGGAATCATAGGGAATTTACGCACTACCGGAGACTTGCCGGTGATGGCCAGTCCATCCTTGTAGTTCAGTGTTGAATACTGAACATTGATCGTGACATCGCCCTCAGGCAGTTGTGACTCATCAATCTCCTGCAGGCTTGCACGGTAGTCGTTATCATCTTTCTCAATCAAAATACCTTTGAACATGGAGGTTCCTCTTTAATCGATTGGTTTGAGTGATTTAAAATTGAGTCGTTATTCAATATCGGATAGCGTTTTTAATTTTGGGCAGGGCTCCTACGGTAGAAAAAAATTACAGGAGCGCTTTCTTGAAACGCGATGGGTATTTGATCGGCCGCTCCCACCTGACGTATTCATAGACGGTCTAAAGCGATGGCACTGAGATAAAAATCTGAAAAATAGTGAGTGGTTCCGGGCTTCTCTCCAGCTTTGCCCTTAGCACCGCCCCCTCCCAGCCGATCCAGAACAGCTTCGCGAGCTTCTTACAGTCTGAACCGGGAGCGATCTCCCCCGCCCCCTTTGCCGCCTCCAGGCAAACTTCAACCCGGTACTGCCAGGTTTCAAACACGGCTTCCAGCTGTTCACGGAACTGCTCCGGCAGACGCCCCATCTCTTGCCCCAGGTTGCCGACCAGGCAGCCTCGTTTGAAGTTATGGCGGGCCATACCCGCCTCTGCATCGGCAACAAATGCCTTAATCCGTTCGAGAGGTGGCAGGGTTTCAATTTTCAGGAGGGTGTCGAGCTTGTGAGCAAAGTAATCGGCATAGCGTTTTATCATGGCGCTTCCAAACTCATCCTTGCTACTGAAGTAGTGGTAGAAAGAGCCCTTTGGGACGCTCACCCGACGTAAAATTTCATCAATGCCGGTTGCTGAGAAACCTTTTTCGGTCAGGATCTCACGCCCGCCTGGAGCAGGCGCTCACGGGTTTCATTGGGCCCTGTCTGTGACTTGGGGGGGCGGCCACGACGACGTTTCTGAGGTAGTGCATCAATCATGGCGGAAATAATAGACCGATCGTCTAGTTAAATCAAACAGGATTCATGTTTGATTTAACTAATTAACTATTGAGGCTGGGTAGCGGTCTGGATCTTTTCACTCACTGGCACCGCTGGCGCATTTATAAGTGACTCCAGCCTTTTAAGGTTTTTTGCCGCCGGTCGGTAGTAGGTGGGACTCACCTTGAGGGCTCTCTCAAAGTAGTTGCCAGCCAACGGGTGATCACCCAGTTTCATAGCGATATAGCCGACATTGTTGAGGGCGGCAGCCGCTGGCAGGATACGCTCTATCTCCTTGATAGGGCTGTTAAAACTGATCGTAGTGCCCACCAACAGCAAATATGAAAATGTATTTACTATCGTACTTATAAATAACGCGGTCATTTTGGCTAATGCGGCGAGACCATAAACCAGAGAGGGTATGTTTCAATGGCTCAGGCTTACCAGTTCCAGTGGCAGGATCATCAAGAAGCATCTCTTTCAGCACACGGCAAAGGGCTTTGTGCAACTTCTTATCTTTCTGCCTGAGTTCTTCGTAAGCAGCCCATGTATTGCCTTCAAACACCAGTGATCTCATCAACTTCCTCGGCTGTTGGTTTATACCCTTTTCCACCCTTATGGGTACCCGTTGAGGCAGCTATTTGTCTCATTAAGTCACTGTTTTGTAACACATATAATGTTTCTTGGTCGCGTTCCCAATCATCAGCACTAACCACTACAAAATCCTCTCCGGCGCGACGAGTTACTTTTAAAGGTGCGTGTTGGCTAACTACCTGTTCTACGAAGCTTTTAAGGTGGTCTCTGAATTTGTTTACACTAACTGTATCCATTGGAAGGCCCTCTGTAACGTACGGCTATACCGTACATAATAGCCGCAAGGCCCTAACAAAGCAATCAACTCGGACGCAATTTCCGCTACGCTCCAATTGCGCCAGTTATTGCAAGCGATACCCGCGTCATAGCGTCGTTGCCACGCCAGGGCGTTACCCAGGTTGTTGCGCAGGCGTTGGTGGTCGGGGTCGATTCGCAGTTCACGGCGAAATGGCTGTTCACTCTCAAAATACTTCTCTGCCATCAGCAGTGAGTGTAGATTTCCAGTGTAGATTTCCAGGACACCCATCATTTGACCTGGTGGGTGTCCTGTTATTTGATTTTTTGGGACGGTTGAACGGACCTATATCACCCAGTGGCCGCTCAAGCACCCTGGCAAAAAAAGAAAACGAGAGCATTCAATGCAAGTGCCTGAGTAGCACCGGCAATCTTGCGTTTTACAGCCAGATGTTCTAAAAAGGAAGCCTCATCGTGTTCTGCCCAGCTTTCAGGAAGAGAGTCGAGATGAAAAAACAAGAGACGATTGATCCAACCGAGATAGCTCTTTTCGGTGCTGATGGAGTAGTGTGGTACACGGCAGGCAGCAACAAACTTGCGGTAGAGTCCGGGGAAACTTCCTTCCAACCCCTTAGCTGGCGTTTTTTGGCATGGCTGGGTCTGCTCATAGTCGTGGATAACAGTGGGGTGCGAGTTACCAAGTTGCTGGCTACCTTCAAGCCAGCGATCCCAGTCAAATTCACTAGACCAGGGGAGCCGAAGGAAGTGGCAAAAAAGAAGGCGCTGAGCATTGACTTGCTGTCGGTATCGCTAGGCAGGCATCAAAGTATTACGTCCCCACGTACCCAACCAAACCTCAACCCGTACTGGTGCCTGCTCAATCAATCGAGTCTCTGGGTCTCTATCTATAAAGGCCTGTACATGCTTTCTGTACCATGGCAGCGCTTTGTCCGGCACTCTGAATTTTTTCAGCACCTGCGGATAGCTTCACAAAAAAATCATCAATAGGGCATCAGTTATTTTTTTACTCCCGGGCATTGATTTTTACCTCCATGTTTTGTTGGTGATACGGCAAATATAGAACATGAATAGAACATATGCAATATTATTCCGTTATCCGTGCGTGTCGAGTAACACCAATACATGTGCGTGTCGTATGATCAGCTGTTATATGCAACAAGGATTGGTTTGATTTGATACATTTGTGTCCGTGCCGTAATACAAAAAATATATTTACATTCGATTTCCATATTTCAATCATAGATACAATAGGGATACTTTTAGTGATTTCTATTTATTTCAATGCCAATATGGGGGTTGGCTTATCTATGGGAAACATTTGATTCAAGAATGGGAAGATTTATCTCTATAATTACATTTTTATTCGCTGCATATAGAAAAGAATATTTTATAAGTATTATTTTCTTATTTATAATTATCGGTTTCCCTATGGATTATTTAAGGTTGCCTATTGGCCTTTTTTTTTCCTGATAATAACTTTAATATTGAAGTATTACTGGCAAGGCTGGCCTTTTTGGTCACCTTTTTGAAAATTGGTAATAGAGTGTTTAAATTTATGTTCCTTTTCTTTGATTATAAACTCAAGATGAAAGTATCTTGTGAAAAATGTGGAGCTGTTTCTGTGAATATTAATTTCCCTAAAAGTGTGAATTAAAATGATGCATAGCGTGTTACATATAACAAGTTACTCAAGCCGACACGTAAACTTGCGCGCTTTTTGTGGCTTCGCTCCGCTTATGTCGCCACAAAAAACACGCAAGTTTACGCTCGGCTTAGCAATGCGTTATGCTAAAAGATTACCAACACACCGGAGTAGCAAGTGTACACCGTAGCCCTATTACCCAAAGCGATCAAAGACCTAAAAGAAGATACCAAAAAAATGATTCATCTAAGATCATCGGGCAACTTGAGAAAATGGAAAATGGGTTAACAGGCGATATTAAGAAGCTTACAAATTTCACACCAGAATACCGGTTGAGAATTGGAAGCTATCGAGCTCTATTTGAAGTAGAAGAAAATCAAATAGTAGTCTATCGTATAAAACATCGCAAAGAAGCATATTCATCAAGGTAATAATATGAAACTACATCCTCAAGTATTAGAAAAAGACGGACAAAACGAATTCGTAGTACTTCCCGTTGAGGAGTATGAAGCATTAACAAGCATCGTCGAAGATTACGAAGATTTAATGGACTTAAGAGAAGCGAAAAATAAATCCAAAGGTAAGAAACCAGTTCCATTGCATCAGGTAAAGCAAGAACTTGAGCTTTAACTAATCCATCGCATAACATAAACATGCACCCGACCTGCGCTACGTCACGACTTTTGCAAAAAACGCAAAAGTCGCGCCATAGCGCAGGCCGGTGATGTTAACAAATGAAGGTAAGAGGGTAAGAGAGGACACCCACCACTAACACAATGCCCGCCATCTGTAGAGTAAACAGATAATTTCAGACAGGCATTGCTTGATTGAATGGTTCTGGGGGCAAAAACGAAGTGAAATGAGAAGTGTGAGAGGCAATTATTGAAATCGGCGCAAGAGGACCCATACCAGCGGTAAGAGCGGGTGGAGTTGGTTGAAGTAATCGTGAAAACTAAGTGCTATAGAGCACTCTTGATTCCCCCATTCCTTTGAAGAATCGTTGCCCGAGCAGTTTAGCGGTTGCTCTTATTTTACCTACTGGCCCCAGCACAACAGGATGGGGTCGGCCTTTATGGCCACGAAGGTGGTTAACAAAGGCATCAGGCTCCAGCCCCATGCGTTCGCTGACCGCCATGGAAGGCTGAAAGCCGAGGCGGATAGTCCCTGGTAGGCGTGCGCCGCTCGCAGCATACCCGTCG
>MOXH01000041.1_pt1 | contig 23171 bp, 22 predicted proteins | sample 1471181 | NCBI WGS metagenome assembly MOXH01 (sample SAMN05806436, study PRJNA327811) | mollusc metagenome | isolation source: Phylotype A (SB4) bacterial symbionts from gill | host: Thyasira cf. gouldii | place: Canada: Bonne Bay, Newfoundland | collected 2010-05-07
TATCGTCGGTCAGTGGCGTTACCAGATGAGGCTCCCCGGCAAACACCACCAGGGCGGTGCGCCCTTCACGGCTCTGCTCAAGAGTATCCTGAAGCTTGAAGCGGGCCCGCTCCAGTCGGCTCGGTTTGAGATCCTGAGCCTCCATGGACGGTGACAGATCGAGTAGCACAACACGGGAGAACGCCATCTGAAACAGCGGCTGCGGCTGACGCTCCCACACCGGCCCGCTAAGTGCCGTCACCGCTAGTAACCAGCCTGCCGCCAACAGCAGTAGCGGCAACCGCCGTGGCTTGCCACCGGCATCCAATAGCAGGTGGGGCAGCAGCTCTGCATCACAGACTCCCTGCCACGCGCCCCCTCACTGTGTCGTCGCCACAGGGCGATCAGCAGCAGTAGCGCCGGTATCAGTGCCAAAAACCACCCGGGGCGGAGAAAGTGAAACTCGGCCAGGGGGATCATTGTGTTGCCTCTGGTCGCGTCGATGACCATAGTAGAGTAAGGGCGGTGAAGAGACTTAGCAGCAGACTCCCGCTCAGGGGCCAGGGGTAGAGTGAGGTGATTGGGCGCACTAAACGGCTACCGCCCGCCACCGGTTCCAGAGCATCGATCTGTTGATAGACCCCCTGTAACGCTTCCAGGTCACGGGCACGAAAGTATTTGCCTCCGGTGGTATCGGCGATATAGCCCAGGGTCTCTTCATCCAGATCGGCTGAAGGATTGACGATACGACTACCAAACAGCCCCCGTACCCGCATCTTCTCGGCACCGATACCGATGGTGTAGATCTTTAAACCCGCCTGGGCCGCCAACTCTGCCGCCTGTCGCGGTGGCACCCGCCCTGCGGTATTGGCACCATCGGTGAGCAGAATCAGAACTGCCATACCCTCTGGGGCCTGACGGAGACGCTTGATCGCCAACCCTATGGCATCACCGATGGCGGTCTCCCGGCCTGCAATACCGATCATCGCCTGGTTCAGGAGGCGGTGTACCGTGGTGCGGTCAAATGTGAGAGGGGCCTGTAGATAGGCTTGGCTACCGAAGAGAATAAGGCCGATACGGTCCCCCTTCCGCCGCTCAATAAACGCCCCCGCCACTGACTTGACCGCATCGAGACGGGTTGCCTGCTCACCGTCAATATCCAAATCGGGAGTCTCCATACTGCCGGAAAGGTCTGCCGCCAACATCAGGTTGCGGCCGGTCTCAGGCAGCTCTGTCGGCTCACCCAACCATTGAGGGCGGGCAGCGGCAGTAAGCAGCAGCAGCCAGATCAGCAGCAGAGTCACGATGCGTACAGGTGATGGGCGAACAGCCGCAGAGGTTCCCACCGCCGCCAGTGAGTGGCGACAAGGGGGCGTAGAGCACACCGCCCTGAGCAGGCGCCGCCGCCGGTAGCCAGCGACGTAGCAGCCAGGGCAGTGGTAGCAGCAGAAAGAGCCAGGGCCAGGCGAAATGGATCATCGAGCCACCCTGTTGTGGCGAATCCAGCGGCTTACCAGTCGCTGCAATGCCGCGTCATTGATCTCAACACTGCGTTGAAAAGGGGCATCAAGGAGCTGACGCCCATCACCCTGCTGGAACGCTTCCCCTCCACCGTTGGCATCGAGAAACTCAAGCCAGGCTTCACCGGTGAGACCCGCCACGCCCTTATCGGGGTGGCAGGCAATCGCATAGCGGCGCAGCAGCAGAGCAAGGGTGGAGAGGCGCTGGTGAGGCTCACCACCACTGCGCTGCAACAGCCGAAGCTCAGCCAGGGCGGCGCGACGGATGGTATTTCTCCGCCACCAGTAAAGCAAAAGCAGTAACAGCAGTAGCGTAAGCAGGGCGACCAGCCACCAGCCCGGAGCCGGAGGCCACCAGGAGATAGGCTCAGGCAGGTGCAGGGGACGTAGCGTCTGTAGTGGATCGGCAGTGGCGTTCATAGTGATCGCCCATGCTTAGCCAACCCTCGGCGCAGGGCTTCCAGGGTATCTTCTGCTGTCGATAGCTCCATCAACGGCATACCGTAGTGGCGTGACAGCCGTAGCAACCCCTGATGGCGCAGCTCAAAACCGGCACGCCAGCCATCAACCACCGATGACGAGGCGGTGTTCAGCTCTACCTGATGCAGTGGAGTACCCATACGATAGCGCCCCGCCTGGGGCGGCAACAGCTCCAGAGGGTCGTGGATAAAACCAAGTAGCACATCGCAATGACGGGAGAGTGCAGCGAGGTGCCGCTCTCCCTCCTCCCCGAGCTCGGCAAAGTCGCTCAGCAGCACCACCAGACTACCCGGATGAGCAACTCGCCGGAGCTGCGTCAGCGCCTGGTCGAGACGGCCGCCAACCAACTCACCCGGCTCAGTCGGCTGCTGCTGCTCAAGTATTTTCAGCAGTGCCAACACACCTCTCTGACGGGAACGTGGGGGGATAATATGGTGCCCTTCGACACCACTGACCACACCGCCGACCCGATCACCGGCCCGGGCCGCAGACCAGGCGATCAGGGCAGCAGCACGGGATGCCAGTACCGATTTAAACTGCTGACGGCTGCCAAAATACATCCCTGGATGAAAGTCGGCCAATAGTAGTACTGGCCGCTCACGCTCCTCACGAAAGAGCTTGGTATGGGTGCGGCCACGCCGTGCGGTCACCCGCCAGTCGATGGTGCGTATATCGTCTCCCGGTTGATAAGCGCGTACCTCGTCAAACTCCAGGCCGCGACCACGATAGACCGACAGGTAGCCACCGGACTGAGCCGACAGTGAGCGGTGGCGCGCACCCAGCACCAGGCCACGGGAGTGGCCCCGCAACCGGATCAGCTCATCCAGTGTAGTATGTACGGCAGACATGGTTTTAGGGTGAAGGAACGCGGCTAAGCAGTTGTTGGATACAGTGATCTGGAGTGATACCGTCAGCTTCTGCTTCAAAGCTGAGCAGCAGCCGGTGGCGCAGGGCATCTGGGGCAATATTCTGGACATCTTCCGGAGTGACAAAGTCACGACCGGCGAGCCACGCCAGCGCCCGCGCCCCGCGTTCGATAGCAATCGCCCCTCGCGGGCTGGCACCCCAGCGAATCCAGCTAGCCAGATCTTCACCGTAGTGGCGGGGTGAACGGCTCGCCTCCACCAGTTCGATGATGTACTCCTCTACCGTCTCTGCCAGATGCAGCTCCAGTACCTCGCGGCGAGCATGAAAGACGCTCTCCTGGAGTAGGCGCTGGGCGGCACCCTCCAGCTGACCTCGACCAAGAGCCTCTTCACGGGCCAACGCCAGGATACGATGACTCGCTTCACGGTCAGGATAGCCCACTGATACATGCAGCATAAAGCGGTCCAGCTGCGCCTCCGGCAGGGGGTAGGTACCCTCCTGTTCAATTGGGTTCTGGGTCGCCATCACCAGAAACAGCGGCGGCAGAGGATAGCTCTTGGCACCGACCGTCACCTGCCCCTCTTCCATCGCCTCAAGCAGCGCAGACTGCACCTTGGCTGGAGCCCGGTTTATCTCGTCGGCCAATAGAATATTATGAAACATAGGCCCATGTTGAAAACGAAAACTACCATCCTCGGGGCGGTAGACATCACTGCCGGTGAGATCTGCCGGTAACAGATCGGGAGTAAACTGGATGCGGTGGAAATCGGCATCCAGACCCGAAGCAAGGCTTTTAACTGCCCGCGTCTTGGCCAGCCCCGGCGCTCCCTCCACTAGCAGATGGCCATCTGCCAACAGTGCGACCAGCAGTCGATCGACCAGCCCCTCCTGACCGATGATGAGTTTTTCGATATGTTGTTTCAGCTGATTGATTTCGTTCCGGTGTGTCATTTTTTTTTCGCTGTGTTTTTTATGCCGTTTAGTGTCGCTACAGAAATGGAGCTATGGGATCTACCCACCACTGTTTCAGATGATTCCCTGTTAGTCCACCAACAGCTCCCAGAGTTCAATTGTAACTCAAGTTAAGGGATAGGGATTTGCTTTTACTACGCGAAGAGAAAGAGACCACATCACCCCTTGCCAACCTCTGAATCCGTGCCATTTTTCCTCTCCTTCACCGCTTCCATAAGAATTATTGCTCGATTCTCACCTTCAAACATCACCACGGTCAACAACCGGCACGCTTTCCCGCAAAACATCCCCTCTTTGCCGTCTCGCCCCCCCCTCTGCGAGTAGTGGATAATCCTATTATCGGAAAGGCTCCTAGTCTTTGAATCACCCCGTTTATCTGCGCTACCTGCATTTCAGACGGAAATCCACCCCTTTGTCACACTGACCCGCACCAGAGGCAACCGTTGTGCATACTTTGTCACAGAGAGTTAGCGACTAGAGAGGATTAGATGATGAAAGCGAACAGGGTGGTGACAATACTATTGTGTATGGTGTTGGCGGCAGGCGTCTCCGCTGCGGCGGAGCTTGGTGAAGAATTTGCCCAGGCAACAGAGGTATTTAATAGCTACTACAAGGAAGAGGGTGGCAGTTGGGATGAAGCCATGGCCAAGTTTGCTGTACTTGATGACAGGAGCCCCAATAATCCTGTCGTTCTGGTACATATGGGTAGTCTTGAAACCCTGAAAGCACGGGATGCCTGGATGCCATGGACCAAGATCAAGTGGGTTGAGAAGGGGTTGGATCGTATTGATCTTGCATTGAAAAAGATCGCACCAAATCATGACAAAGAGAGGGTTAAAGGGGTTGCGATCTCGCTGCTGACACACATTGTTGCGGTGAACACTTTTTTGGATGTCCCTGAATTTTGTTTGAAAACGAGGCAGTTGACTATCTGTTGAAGCCGGTAACTGAAGCGCGCCTCAAGCAGACCATAGCGCGGCTGCAGCAGCGCATTGATGAGACACCAAAAGATATCTCCAGGCTGCTGGATCTGCTGCAGAAGGGTGAGCCGCTATCTCAGGAACGACCAAGGCTCAAGTGGATCAAGGCCTCGTGGAAGGATGAGATTCAACTGGTGTCGGTAGAGGATATTATCTACTTCCACTCAGGTGATAAATATACCTCCCTATTTACCCCCCAGAGGGAGTACCTGCTGCGTACCCCTCTCAAAGAGCTTGAACAGCAGTTGGACCCTGACGCCTGGTGGCGTATTCATCGCACTACCATAGTCAAAGTGGAGGCAGTCAAAGCCTGCAAAAGGGATATTAGCGGTAGGTTGTGGGTGAGTCTCCATGGGAGTGATCGAGAGTTACCCGTCAGCAGAAGTTTTCAGTATCCGTTCAAGAGTGACTGATCGGGTAACTGATCAGTTTTCCCCTGTGAGGGATAGGAATTTGCTTTTGCTAAGCGAAGAGAAAGATACCACATCGGCCCCCTGCTATTTACTCCAAGGCCAGAGGTTTATAGAGTAATGCCCCATGAGTAGACTAATTGCCATCGTCGAAGATGAAGCCGCTATCCGTGAGAACTACAGCGATGCGCTGGTACGCCAGGGCTACGAGGTACGCGGTTTTGATAACCGCTTGGAAGCAATAACCAGTTTCCGTCGGCAGCTGCCCGATCTCGCCATTCTCGATATCAGCCTGGGAGATGACATAGAGGGCGGTTTCGAACTGTGCCGCGAGCTACGCGGCCTCTCAGCTACCCTCCCTATCATCTTTCTCACTGCCCGTGACAGTGAGCTCGACACGGTCTCCGGCTTACGCCTGGGGGCCGATGACTACCTGACCAAGGATATCAGCCTGATCCACCTCACCGCCCGTATCGCTGCTCTTTTCCGCCGCATCGAGGCCTTACAGCAGCCGGTCGAGAAGGAGCGCATACTGCATCGTGGCCACCTGTTACTGGATCAGGACCGTCTGCAAGTGGAGTGGCAGGGGGAACCGGTAGAGCTTACGGTCACCGAGTTCTGGTTTGTCTATGCGCTTGCCAACCACCCCGGACATGTCCGCAGCCGAAACCAGCTGATGGAGGCGGCCAATATTTTGGTAGACAGCACCAGCATCAGCACCCATATCAAGCGCACCCGGAGAAAATTTGAGGTGTTAGACACCCATTTCGATGCTATCGAAACTGTTTACGGCATAGGTTACCGCTGGAAGAGCCCGTGACAACGGCTGGGGCCCTGAACCCATGGCCTCTCTGTAGCCTATAATTACGGGAGTGTGACCACGCTTTAAACCCACAACATGGAAGAAGCCGCAAAATGAATGAACTGATCAGCCTTATTAAGCAGAGTTCACTCTTCTCCTCGTTGAGTGTCGAGGAGATAGGTGAAATCCGGGATCTCTTTGCCAGCATCACCTTCGACACGGATGATGTAATCTTCAATGAAGGTGACCCTGTCGCCGGACTCTATATTGTCGTCACCGGTGATATTCTCATTTACCGGCACATGGGTGGAGGCGAACGCGAGCTTAAACACCTCTCTTCAGGGGAGGTGTTTGGCGAGATGGGAACCCTTACTGAAGCGCAGCGTTCGGCAACGGCCAAGGCGACCTGTGCCAGCGAATGCCTGGAGGTCTCGAAGGAGAACTTTAACCTGATTCTCGACAACTACCGCAAGGTTGAGCGTCAGATAATGAAGACCCTGATTGATCGTCTCAAAAGCACCGAGGAGAACGCCAACCACTATATCCTCCAGGCCTATAAGTCACTACTGCTCTCGCTCTCAAGCCTAGCCGAATCACGGGACAATGAGACCGGTGGTCATCTGCATCGTGTTCAGGGCTACTGCCGACTACTCGCCGCCAAGCTCGCCACCCAGCAACAGTTCAGCGAACAGGTCAACGAGCACTTTGTCGAGAGTATTCACACCGTTGCCCCGATGCACGATATCGGTAAAGTGGGCGTTCCCGACGCGATCCTACAGAAGCCGGGCAAGCTGACTCCAGAGGAGTTTGCTGTAATGCAGAACCACTCTAAGATAGGTGGTGATATCTTCACAAAGGTTTTGAAAGAGATCGCCTTCCCCACCTTTGAAATGGGCCGCAACCTTGCGCAGCACCACCATGAACGTTATGACGGTAACGGCTACCCAGACAAACTGGCTGGAGAGGCGATCCCACTGGAGGCAAGAATTATGGCACTGGCCGATGTCTACGACGCGCTGCTAAGCAAGCGCGTCTACAAACCAGCCTTCACTCATGAAAAGGCCTGCGAGATCATACAAGAAGGGAGAGGTACTCAATTTGACCCGCTACTCACCGACCTGATGATGGCACATATCGGGGAGTTTGAAGCGATATATAAACAGCACACGGGAAACTGTAATCTATTGGGGGAGGAGAGTCAGGAGCCTGTCCGAGAACAGGACAGCTCCTAGGCAATCTCTGAAGGTAACTATTCAGTACCGGGCTCCGATCTTATCGTAAGAGTGCTCTCTCGGACTGCGATGAAACAACTACCATAGTGCAACTATCCATCGCGCTTCGAGAAAGCGCTCCTACAGGGAAGTGAGGCATAAAATATGCCCGGCCCCTGACGAAAGCAGTCCACAAAGTTAGGTATAGCTGAATAGTTACCTCTGAAGTAGCTATTCAGTGGCACCCTATTGGGGGCCATTTCCACAGATCTCAGACATACCCGGAATCGGCCTCTATGTAATCCCCAGCGTTACTCATATTGGTAAGATAGCTAGCTTTCTGAGACACTAGCTCCCGAACCTTGGTCGCCCAAGGTGGGGCGGCACCACTGGAGCTAGCCCTGTTTTTTTCATGCTCGGCCACCAGGTGGCGGATCAGGGAGATATCAGAGCTTGACTCAGCGCTGTTATAGATGATCGCTTCGACGTTTTTACCATTCAGACATTTGTCGTTCCAGTGGTGTCCCTGTGTCAACTCTGCTCCAAGCCGTCGGGCCAGCTGCTCATGGGCCTGTTTCTCTATACCCACAATGGCAACCTTTACCCCGGCATTACGGAGCTGTGCAATCAGCGCCCCAAGCTTTTGACAGCCCTCTGTACTGGCGATACTCCGGTGAAATGAGGCGGGTGTGATCTTTACCCAATCAGGTTTCAGCTTCAGCAAGCGCTGCATATCCACACCCGCTGATACGCCATCAATACAGATCTGAACATCCAGCGAATCCCGAAGCATGACCAGCGCCTGGTCAACCCGATTCTGGTATCGACTGCCTGGATTACGCAGCTCAATATGGAGGCGATCGCCATGCTTTTTACCCGCCGCAAAAACACTTGCAATAACCTTCATATCAAGTAGGTGACTGCTATCAAGATTGATGGAAACAGCGGGAACAGGCTCCTCCAGAAGGTGATCAAGATCACAGCAGATACGCTGGTACCAACGCCGCCAATCACCCTTATTTTTGGGCATTTTGGAATGTGAACGGTAGAGCAGCTCAAACATCACCGGCTTGCCCGAATGATCGACAATCGGTTCCAACTCATACCAGCAGACACTTAGATTTTTTGTCATTTTTGTGATCCGGTTCACGATTTTTAAACTACCATCTATGGTAACCGACAAGGGAATTCTATTCCACATTTCTATGATCAGCTATTCTTATTAAGCACTACCTGAAGATAACCAGAGGCTTACTTTAGAGTCTATCCAAAACCAGAGCAGCCCCCCAAAAGCGCTATTTTCAGACGGAGACTATTTGGAAGTGTAACGGCTGATGCCATCCCACCCTTCTCCCGGCGGGTGGTCAATCTGATGTAAACAGCGATTGATAAACAGTTGATGTAGTTTGGTGTAGCGTTCATCCGAGAGTTGTTGAAACAAAGCCAGTGCAGAATTGAACTTCCCTGCAAAGTAGTAATCAAGCGCAACATGGTAACCGACCAGCTCATCCAGTCGAGCCTGTGGTAATCCACTCTGCTCACCCAGCAACTCATAAATAAGCACCGGCTGCTCCCGGCCTACTACCTTGATCAGATCAAGTTTGCGGAATACAAAATGCTCATCGGCAACAGCACGCCGGGCCTCATCGCTGACGACAATCATCACACCATAAACCTTGGAGATACTCTCCAGCCTCGATGTCAGATTGACCGTATCACCGATAGCGGTATAGCTCAGATGGCTTTCAGAGCCGATGTTACCCACTTGGGCCAAACCGGTATGTATGCCGATACCCGCCTTCACCTGGGGCAGCTTACCCACCTGCCAGCAACCATTGAGCCGTTGTAGCCCTTCCCGCATCTCCAGGGCGGCGACCATGGCATTATGGGTATGCTGCTGATCACGTAGCGGCGCATTCCAAAAGGCGTAGACGGCATCACCGATAAACTTATCCACCGTCGCCCGGTGATCCATCAGAATTTGTGCCATGACACTGAAATACTGATTAAGGAAGGCACACACTTCCTGGGGTTGCAGCCCCTCTGATATAGAGGTGAAACCGCGAATATCGGAGAAGAGGGCGGTAACCTCACGCTCCTCACCGGAGAGGGTCACTCCTTCTGGTGATTTCAGTAGTTCGTTGACCAGTATCGGAGAGAGAAACTTGGAGAATGCACTCCGCGTACTGCGCCGCTCACGCTCCTCAAGAAGGTAGTTAACAAAGGTGAGTATGAAAAAGATCAGAGAGGAGAAAAGCAGTGGATAAACCGGATCGAACAAGAGACCGTAACGACTGAACAGCCAATAAGAGAAGTAGCTCATCAGGGTAGTGGTCATAATAAACAGTAATCCACTTTTTACTGCACCTATGGCCGGTATCAATAGAATAAGAATCAAGCTAATCACTACCAGATAGATCAGCTCCCCCCCCTTTGCCCAATCCGGCTGCGACATAAAATTACCGGATAGAATGGTGTTGATGGCGTTGGCATGAACGCCCACTCCAGGGTAGTGACCCGAAACCGGAGTGGCGACAAAATCCTGAATACCCTTGGCCGAGGTGCCAATAAGCACATAGGCTCCCTGGAAGGCCCCAGGATCAACCCGGGCCATTGCTACATCCATAGCTGAGATCCGTTTAAACGGACTCTCCGACCTGTTATAGCGAAGCAGCATCTGCCCATTGGCATCGGTTGGTATTCTGTGATCCGCCACACGCACAGACTCCATACCGTTGCTGCCAGCCCGAACCTGAATCATCGCCCCACCCTCACCCACCCGGATCATCTCCAAAGCAAGGGAGTTGTAGAGCTGATCGCCGTGGTTAATGATCAGTGGCAGGCGGCGCACCACCCCATCAGCATCGGGTAGTACATTGATAAAACCACTCCCCGCAGCAGTCTGCTGCAGTAGCTGAATATTCTCCACGGCGGAGGTCGCGGAAAAGAGCCACGCCCCTGGCGGCGACCCTATAACGGCGACCTGACTGGGTGCAGAGTTCAGTTTTCTGGGGGCATCATCGCCATCAAAGCCAAATGGAAAACCCAAGATGACCGGAGCCCCTGCCAGCGCACTCTGAAACACCTGGTCGTGGTCGGGTAAGGCGATAAGATCAGCGAGACAGCCCTCTGTAAGCGTTGCAGGATCGAGAACCGCAGCCACCTGCCTGGGAGAGGAGCCATCGGCTTCGGCAAAGACAATATCGAGCCCAATCGCCTTCGGGCCACCCTGGTTGATGTGACTAAGCATCTTTGCCAGCCGGGTACGCGGCCAGGGCCACTGACCCAGCGCCATGAGGCTTTGGTCGTCAATATCGACGATAATGATGGGGGTCGCCACCTGTTCGCTGAGGTGCTGTTTCAGGAAGAGATCATTGGTCTTGAGCCTCAATGTCGGAACAAGCAGTGGGTCAAGAAAGCTGAGAAGGAAGAGTAACAGCAAGGTAAATATACCCACCAGCCGGGCTATATTGTGCCGTTTGATCTTTGTCATCACCAACTGCCCCTTTCCGATGCACGACAAGGGGAGTCGATTACCCACAGTCATGTGGGTAATCGACTCCGACCCGAATGGCACTTACTTAAGCGCTCCTTAATCCCGTAGGAGCGACTTTAGTCGCGATGAACGTCGCACTAAACCCTGACTACGTGCCAGATTCCCTCGCGACTGAAGTCGCTCCAACCAGTAAGCAGGGTGAAACTCTTCCTAAATAAGCACCATTCGACCCCAACTCCAAACCCAGCTGAATAGTTACAATTAAGAGTAACTATTCAGCTCAAATGATCAAAAAAACCGGGCTCAAAATGAAACGCACTCGTTTCGGCTCCTGGCACAGCTGACTGCTGATCAATTGGTACGATACCCTGGCAGGACGTCATTTCCAGGGCTCTGATCTTCAGGGCTCTGTCCGGCACCACGAGCACGCTCCTCCTGGCGGTCAATATCCGGATCAACATCAAAATCGAGTTCGTCCGGCGCATCGATATCAGCCTCGAACGCCATGTCGGGCTCATTGGAGGGTAGCGGTGATGCGCCACTGGGGGGAAGATGGAGTACCGTTGGCCCCAGTAGCGCGTTCATCTCATCTTCAGACCAGCGCCTCGGCAATCCCGGAGGGGTGCCTGGAGTGGTGACCCTGACACCCTGTTCAGGATCAAACAGCTCACTCATTCCAGCGCTGTTTTCAACATAGATACCACGCTCCCGCCCTTGAAGCCCACCAAGATAGAGTAGTGCAAGGGGCGCGTCTCCCTCCTCTACCGACCAGGCCAGCAGGCAGCCGCGAATGCCGATGGTGGCAACCGGTGCCTTCACTTTTACCTTACTGGGAAAGAGGCGTGAAATATTGCCGGTGATCATACGAAAAAAACCTTTGGTGGCGGTGGCGACAAACTCACCGGCACTCTTATCCGCATGGTAGACATATTTATCGATCACGATGGTGCTGGACGGCCCGAGGGTGAGGGTTGTCTTATCACTGAAAATGATCTGTAAGCGGCTCTTCTCGCTGGTAGTGATGCTATCGTTCATAAATATTTCTGAACGCAGGCGCAGTGGACGGACCACCTCGCCAACGGAGAGGGAGCGGGCCTCACCCTGGAGCACCGCCACACGACCGATGGTAGTGGCCGCATGAAGTGAAAGTGGAATCATCAGTGAAAGAGAGAGGATGAATGAGGTGACTAAGATACCCCTGGATGACAATAGATACATGGTTAAAACTCCTTCTCCAAATTGACCATTAACCGCTTACGGCTATAGTCGAAGGTACTGATATTCGAGTTATTACGTTTGTAGTCAAAACCCAGAACCGTTCGGCTATCCCGCCATGGCGCAGGCAGATAGAGCTTGGCCACCGCCTTGAAATAGTCATCCTCTCTTACTTCGGTGTCCGGGGGATTGATCTCATCATAAACAGGATGTCTATACTCCAGAGAGAAGCGCCCCTGCAGCGACCGCTCCGCCCCTACCCGCAGCAATACTCTGGTGGTGGGACCACGATAGGCATTGATATTGTCTCGTGCATTTTTCCATTCGTAGCCAGCTCGCCACTGCAGCATATAGCGCTCGTTACCCCAAAAGATCCGAGGCATGACATTCAGGCTGGCATAGCTACCGTCACGGGCATTCTGATCAGCATAATTCTGATACTGCCAGGCAGCAGAGAGTTGGGTCGATAGGTTGGGTGAGTGAAAGAAGTTAATGCTGGGTTTGATGCCGATGTTGCTGCTGTACTCACTGGAGTCGTAGCGGGTGGTCTCATAGGCGATAGGAAACTTCACATAATAATCACGTGGCTGAAGATAGCCGGGGCCAGTTTCCACAGAGAGATAGTTGAGATCGTAGGCACTCTGATTCTGGTGAATAACATTGTGCAGTAGTGCGGTAGTACCCCACAAAAGACCTCCCCTGGGGCCTGCATCCCAGTCATGTTTCAGGCCAAGGCTGGCCACCGCCCCCCAATCTTCCTGAGCCGTCGCCGTGGTACCAACATTGGTGTTATAAACCAGACCGACGGAGAGGCGGGCGCGCAGCCTGCTCTCCCCCTTTCGCCCCTCAATCCGCTCCAGATAGCGTTGCGCCTTCTGGCGGATGCGTTGGGGTGGCTCCACCGACAGCAGCAGCTCAAGCTCTCGCTTGGCCGCCGTAAAAGAACCCAGCGCGTAGTTGGCGATGCCCAGGTTTAATCTGGCTTGAAGCTGGTTGGGATCGACGGTCAGAATCCGCTCATAAGCCGCCACCGCATTTTCATACAGCTTCAGCGCCATGGCCGCCCGGCCAAGAAGGTAGTTGGCGGTTATATTTTCGGGATCGGACATCACCACCTCCCACAGCCGGTCGTAGGCCTGTTCCGGTTCACCCGCTTTCAGCAACGAGCTCCCCTCAGCCAGAGCTGACTCTTTGGCAACAACATGGGTAGAGAGGACGCAGCAAAGGAGCACCGACAGCAGCAGTGCAGACAGGCGGACGTGTAATCGAAGTGGGATAACATCCATATCTATACCTCTGCAATGGGTTGCATCTTAAAGGGTAGAGTCGACCTGCTCTATGCTAAAGAGAATTCAGCCAATAGTGAAGCGCCAATTTATACCCAGCAGGAGCCCCTCCATTGGGGTGATGGAGCTTTGCAGGGAGTGTGCGACGTTGATCGCGGCAAGAGAGGGTAAAATGTAATTTCCTCAGAAGGCGTATCAATTCCTTCTGCAATCACCTATCTTGGCATCTGAAGCTGAATAGTTACGAAATAACCATCGAGAAACCATGCAGGAGAGTCGCCGCCCCTTTTTTCAAAGTATCCGCTTTAAGCTGGCGTTGGTCTCCCTCACCCTGCTGGTAATTCCCTGGGCCGGTTACCGCTATATCCAGGAGACCGAGACCTTTCTGCGCCGAACTCAGGAGACCATGCTATTGGGTACCGCCCAGGCAGTGGCGGCTATTCTTCACAACCATGAGGAGATGTTCATCTCCCCAAGCAACGCTCAGGAATCGAAAACAGCTGACACCTATCTCTACGTTAACCCACTTAACACCAGCATCCAGCTTGACGGTTACACTGATGACTGGCAAAGCCACCTACTTAATCTCAGACCCTACCCAGCCCAGGGAGAGACACTATTCGAAAGTCTGATGGGAGAGTGGGAAGGCTACCTCTATCTGCTGCTGCGAGTGCATGATGATCAGCTTATCTATCAGCGTCCGGGAGAGCGGCGCATGGACCAGAGTGACCATATAGAGCTTGCCCTCGAGTCACCCACCGGGGAGCTAATGCGCTACCGTATCAGCACCACCTCTCCAGGGTGGGTCAATGCCGAGCGGATGCCGAAAAACCGCCAAGCACCCTATCCGGTGGAGACCGAGGTACGCATTCAGGGAGAGTGGCAAGAGTCTCGGGAGGGTTACACCCTGGAGCTGAGAATTCCCCACTACCTGATCGGTGACCGACTTGCATTCAGCATCATCGATGTAGATGACCCACTCAACCGGGCCGTAGTACGACAGACCGCCACCGCTCCTATGACCTCCTTGGCCACCCTGGGGCGGCTGGTGCGTCCCAACCCTGAGATCGAACAGCTGATTGGTGGCCTGGAGCATGAGAGTGCCCGTATCTGGGTGCTCGACCGCAATCGCCGGGTACTCGGGCGACGTGGACAGCTGCAAGATCTGAACCCACCACCCACTGCCGATGCACCCCACTCCATCGCCACCAACCTACTGCACCTACTCTTCCAACTGGTGCTGGCACAGCCTACCAACCAGTTTGAAGATGAGTTCAGTGGTCGCTCCCAGTTGCAGGGGCCGGAGATCACCCAGGCGTTGACCGGTGAAGCAGAGACACGCCGCCGCTCGACCCCTGACAAACAGGCGGTGATCCTCTCCGCTGCCTGGCCGATCCATTCACCGGATGGCATCGTCGGCGCCGTGCTGGTGGAGCAGACCACCAACCAGATACTGAGCCTGCAAAACGTGGCACTGGAGCGTCTGTTTGCTGTCACCCTCACATTTTTTCTCTTTACCAGCCTGGCACTACTGGGCTTTGCCAGCCTGTTGACCCGCCGTATTCACCGCCTGCGCAACCGTGTGGAGGAGGCGGTAAGCCCGGACGGCCGCATCATCGGGGAGATGAAGGCGGATGGTTCACAGGATGAGATCGGTGACCTGGGGCGCAGCTTCTCCGGCGTTCTCCACCGCCTTGAGGAGTACAACCGCTATCTGGAAGCGATGGCATCACGCCTAGCCCATGAGATGCGCACCCCCCTGGTAGTGGTCAAAAGCTCTCTGGAGAACCTGGAGAGGGAGAGTGAAACGCCATCACGGCAACGCTATCTTGAACGTGCCAGGGAGGGAACGGAGCGGCTCGGACTAATTCTCCACCGGATGCGTGAAGCCACCCGCCTGGAACAGTTAATGCAGCAGACCGAGCCTGAGACATTCGATCTGACCGATATGCTCAGGATGGCGATGGATAACTATCATCAGGTATTCCCAGGCATCCGCTTTCCCGTCACCACCCCCTCACAACCGGTCATGCTCTCCGGCGCACCCGATTTGATCAGCCAGGCCCTGGATAAACTGATCGGCAACGCGGTCGATTTCCATATTCCGGAAACCCCTATCGAACTGCAACTTACAGAGAATCAGCAAGTGATCCGCCTGGAGATACGCAACCAAGGCCCACCACTACCCACAGAGCTGGGGCAAAACCTGTTTGATTCGATGGTTTCCATCAGGCAGAAAAAAGGGGCTGAGCCCCACCTTGGCCTGGGGCTCTATCTGGTGCGGTTGATCTGCGAGTTTCACCATGGTGAAGTGACGGCAAACAACCTGAGAGATGGCTCAGGGGTCAGCTTCACCCTCACCCTGCCAACCGCTGATTAAGAATCCGCTATTGTAGGAACCCCGCCCCTGGGGCAATGGGGTTTAGCCTACCGGGCCTGGATCTACCCGTAGGAGCCCCGCCCCCAGGGTGATGGGGGTTTGCACGGCCTGTGCGACGTTCATCGCGGTGAGGGCGCCGCTCCTACGGCCTAATCGACCCGACCCCAAGCACAACAGCGGCTCTTTAACTCCATAGATAAGCCATTAACAAAAAGATTGTTGAAGATTTTTTTACATCTTCCGCTATATTCATTAGACACTAACTAGCAAAAAATCAAATAGCAGCTATTCTGTATAAGCTATCGATTTTATTGTAGGAGCCTAGGGGTGATGGGGTTTTGCTGGGTATGTGCAGCGTTCATCGCGGCAGGGGTGCCGCTCCTACGAATCAGATCAGGAAGTTCAGGGAAGCCATAAAGTGATAATCGAGGGAAACAACCACCAGCAAGAGATCCGGGCGGATCAGGTATCGATGCTCTACCAAGGGATTGGAACGTCTGTTCTTGTCACCCTGGCAGTAGCGCTGGTTTACACCTACATTCACAGCAACTACGCCGATCCACAATTACTCTTCGGATGGCTTGCAGCCCTTACCCTCTTGATGCTGGTTCGTGGCAGCATGGGGCTCTATTTCCTCCACTACACTGAACCACAGAGAGCGCATACCACCTGGCTGTGGCGCTTCCGCATCGGTGCCTGGTCTGCTGGAATGGTTTGGGGGCTGGCGGGCCTGCTCTTCTATCCACCCGAACAGGTCGCCTACCAGACGTTCACGATACTGGTACTGGCGGGCTTGGCGGCCGGAGCAATCACTGTGCTGGCGGCAGATTTCCCCTCATTCCTCGGCTATGCCGGATTCGCCCTGCTCCCGGTAGCCACCCTATCCCTGTGGCAGGGTGACAATCTGCATATCGGCATGGGGGTGCTGGTTATCGCCCTGCTGGCTTTCCTGCAACGGGCGGCCAGACGCCTCAGTGAATCTTTCGCCTTCTCACTCAAACTACGCTATGAGAACCAGGCACTGCTGACCCAGTTGGCGGAGGAGAAAGACCACCTCGATAATCGTCTCGGGCGCATTCTTAACAACAGCTCCAGCGAGATCTATATCTTTGATGCCGAATCACTCCACTGCCTCCAGGTTAATGCCGGTGCCGCCCAAAACCTGGGGTACTCCCCTCACGAGTTGGAGGGTAAACAGATTGAGGATATTCTGGTAGAGATGAACCCCGACCGTTTCAAACGGCTAGTGGCTCCCTTACGCACCCAGAAACAGGAGTACATCACCCTCAGCGGTTACCACCAACGCAGTGACGACAGCACCTACCCGGTAGAGGCACAGATACAGCTTTCCGGGTTGGAACACCCACCGGTATTTGTCATCACTGTGCTCGACCTCACCCAGCGTGAAAAAGCTGAACGTACAGTGCGGGAGAAACAGGCGATGATCCACTCGGTGCTCGCATCCGCCCCGGTGGTGCTGTGGGCGCTGGATACTCAGGGTAACTTCACCTTTACCGATGCCAGTGGCATACGCAACCCGAAGAACTTTATCCGAGCAAAACCTGGAGACAATATCTTCACCACCTATGCCGACACTCCCCAGATCGTCAATCAAGCCCATCGCGCCCTCGCGGGTGAGAGCTTCCACTCTGATCTTGATCTGAATGACTCCACCTATGAGGTTCACTACACATCGCAGATTGAGGAGGGCCGCCTAAGCGGCACCATCGGCGTCGCCCTTGATATTACCGAACGCAAGGAGCATGAACGGGAGCTGATACGTCAGGCCAACTACGATGAGCTTACCGGCCTGCCCAATAAGAGCTATATGATGCTGCTGATTGCTGAGGCATTCCATCGGGCAAAGCGGAAAAAGGAGAAGGTGGCCCTGATCTATATCGACCTGGATCACTTCAAAAACATCAATGACACTATGGGGCATAGAGCCGGTGACGAGCTGCTAAAACAGGCTGCGGAGCGTATCTGTGTCAGGCTGCGCGAAGTCGATACCGCAGCAAGACTGAGTGGCGATGAGTTTCTGGTCATGGCCGAGGGGCTGAAAGATCCTGAGAATGCGGGGTGGTCGCCCGTAAGCTGATTCGCGCCTTCAAGCAGCCCTACATCATCGATACCCGTGAAATCTATACCAGCGTCAGTATCGGCATCAGCCTTTTCCCCGACGACAGCAGCACAGCCGACCAACTGCTACAGTACGCCGACACGGCGATGTATCAGGTCAAGGCCAAAGACCGCAACGACTACCAGTTCTTTACCAGCGAGATGCGCACCGCTGCCGAAGAGCGCATGACCCTTGAGTCTCATCTCCATCGAGCCCTGGAACACCGGGAGCTATCTCTCGTTTACCAACCCAAGGTAGATGCCACCAACGGCCGCATATTGGGAGCAGAAGCACTACTGCGCTGGAACAGCGAAGCGCTGGGATTCATCCCGCCTGACCGCTTTATCCCGATTGCCGAGGATTCGGGCCTGATCGAGAGCATTGGCGCATGGGTACTGGAAGAGGCTTGCGCCGAAGCCAAAGGCTGGCAGACACTGAGTGACAAGCCACTCCATGTGGCGGTCAATGTCTCATCCCGACAGTTTAGAGGCGACCGCCTTCTGGATACGGTGGAACGTGCTCTGCGCATCAGTGGCTTGAGTGCCTCCGCCCTTGAGATAGAGATCACCGAGAGCCTGCTGGTCCAGGATGCACCCCAGACACTTGATATTCTAAAACAACTGCGTGAGCGCGGCATTAAGCTCTCTCTGGACGACTTTGGTACGGGTTATTCATCCTTAAGTTACCTACGGCGCTTTCCCCTGCAGATACTCAAAATAGATCGCAGTTTCGTCAACGACCTCACCGAGAAAGAGGATAACCAGGCCCTGGTGGACGCCATCATCGCCATGGCCCACAGCCTCCACCTACAGGTCGTGGCGGAGGGCGTTGAGAACTATCAGCAGCTTGCTTACCTGAAAGCGCGGGATGTTGCTCAGATACAGGGCTATCTCTTCAGTCCACCGGTAACGGCAGAAATATTCAGAGCCATGTTGACCGGTGAGCGGCCACTACTGGCCAGCGTGACCCAGGAAGGGACCCAAGAGGAGGCCGCCCCCACCCTCGGCCCCAAAAACCTCAACTCTTAATGCCGACACCACGCCCCAGCAGGTTGAGGCTATAAGCAGTCAAACCAAAGATAAACAGCAGGATAATCCCCAGGGCCACATTGATCGGAATATCCGACACCCCCAACAGGCCATAGCGAAAGGCGTTGACCATATAGAGCACTGGATTGGCCAGGGAGGCGTTCTGCCAAAAGGTCGGCAGCAGAGTGATGGAGTAGAAGACTCCCCCAAGATAGGTGAGAGGCGTTAACACAAAAGTGGGAATGATAGAGATATCGTCAAACGTATTGGCGTATATCGCATTGATAAAGCCAGCGAGTGCAAACAGCACCGAGGTGAGAAGAAAGACCACCAGGGTCCAGCCGTAGCTGTTGATACTCAGGTCGGTAAAAAAGAGCGAAACGGCGGTGACAGCAACCCCCACCACCACCCCACGGGCAACCCCACCAGAGACATAACCTGCCAGAATCACCCAGTTGGGTACGGGGGAGATCAGCAACTCCTCGATATGGCGCTGAAACTTACTACTAAAAAAGGAGGAGACTACATTGGAGTAGGAGTTGGTAATCACCGCCATCAGGATCAACCCCGGCACGATAAAGTCAATATAGGCAAAACCGTCCATCTCACCGATACGCTCACCAATCAGGGTGCCGAAGATCAGATAGTAGAGACAAGTGGTAATCACCGGCGGCAGTACCGTCTGCAGCCAGATACGAATAAAGCGCAGAAACTCCTTGGTGATAATGGTCTGGTAGGCGGTCCAATAACGGTTAAAACGGATCATTGCACCTCTCCATTACGATTGGCTGCCACCATATCGATAAACAGCTGCTCCAGACGATTCTGCTTATTGCGCATACTGATCACCTCGATACCGTTACGCGACAGGGCATCAAACAGCCCATTGATCCCCTGATCACGGCTCACCACCACCTCCAGAGTAGCGTCATCAAGCCGCTCGAAAAGATAACCCCCCAACTCCGGCAACGCGGTCAACCCCTCTTTCAGGTTCAACACAAAGGTCTCAGTGTGAAGCTGATCAAGGAGCCGCCCCATACTATTGTGCTCGGCAATTCGCCCCTGGTTGATAATGGCGATATTGCGGCAGAGACTCTCCGCCTCTTCCAAGTAGTGAGTGGTAAGAATAATCGTCGTACCCTGCCGGTTAAGCTCTTTGAGAAACTCCCACATCGAGCGGCGAATCTCGATATCAACCCCGGCGCTGGGCTCATCGAGAATCAGCAGCTTGGGTTGGTGCACCAAAGCACGGGCAATCATCAAACGCCGTTTCATGCCACCGGAGAGATTACGCGCCATCGTAGTACGCCGATCCCACAGATCGAGCCGACGCAGACTCTCCTCAGCCCGACGCCACGCCTCCGGCCGGGAGATACCGTAATAGCCCGCCTGATTGACCACAATCTCCGCCACCGGCTCCCAGACGTTAAAATTGAACTCCTGAGGCACCAGACCAATAGACTCCTTCACCCGCTCCGGCTCACGGTCAGATCGTGACCAAACACCGTCACAGTACCCGAACTCTTATTCACCAGAGAGCTGATAATACCGATAGCCGTAGACTTACCCGCTCCATTGGGACCGAGCAGAGCAAAGAAATCCCCCTCCTCCACATCGAGGTCGATCCCTTTCAAAGCCTCAAGACCTGTGGCGTAGCGCTTGTACAAATTGCGAATGGAGAGTGCGTTCATAGTGATAGAGCATCTTAATACGGATAGCGGAATTCAGACTATATGGAGGCGGGTCGGTAGTATACAAGATATCTGGCTGGTTATAGCGACGACCAATAGGGTCGCACACCAATAGCGAAGCACTACGCACCGGCCACTGACTAACACAAAAACCTTGCGCAACACAGTGAAATGATTTAAAAAGGAAGGACCTTCTCGCACAGCACAATCATCAGGACGTGTACGCTATGACATCGATGGAACCGAACAGCCCGACCCAGGCACCCCTCCCCCATACACCCTCATGAGCATCAACAGATGCCTGCAAATGGGGCAGCGCCGCAATCAAGAAAAAACAAGGTCACGCATCATATGCAATCGATGGCTCTCCTCGTGCCCTTGTACGATATCGTGAGGCATTTTAAGCAGATGGTGTTATACGGGTCCGGATATCATTAACAATGTGTTTGTTATACGGTTAGGAAGCAATAGCGTTATGAATTAAACTCGCCAAGAGAGTTGCTTGGAGGTGGATTATGCGGAAAGCGTATAACTGCTTGTTAGGTTCTTAAGGTGCATTTTCATAATTTCGAAACGGGAAACGAGATGTCAGTACATTATAGAGTGATAGAAAGAAACGCCGAAGGCGAGTCAGGGAAAACCGAATTCCGCGCCCAACCACGGATAGGTGAAATCGCTTGGTTCGATTTAGAGAAAAACACCCGGATATTATCGGATTGAAGGCATAGTTCATCATGTGGACCGATCAATTGAGATTTATATAAAAGCGACAAAGCATCCAGACGATGAATTCCGCCCCTGGCTGAGGCGACTTTAGGGCCGCGAGGGAGGAGCTTGTAAAGTTCATCGCGGTTAATACTATCTGTGTCTGTAATTATCACCATACGAACATTCCCTGGTATAGGTGCAGGATGAGCGGCTGGATGAACGCATACTCTATCATCTGTAATTGTAATCATGTCTTATCCACTGAAAAATACAAAAAAATTGAAACCCACAAAAGGCAACTTCAACGGCACCTAACAAAAGCTTAAACGCGGACCTGTACTGCGGCGCTTGTTTTGTGCCAAGGCCTGGCTTCATCGTGCCGCAATACACGTCCGGTTAAGCTAATCGTTATGTGTAATAAAAAAACAAAATGGAGGCTACATGAAAAAACACTTACTTATTATTTTACTGGGTTTTCTTTCTTTTCAAACGTTTGCATTTGCTGAGCCAGTAGTCTTGAAATGTATAACAAATACCGGGCAAAAAGCATCAGACCTTACAATTGATCTTAGGATGAAAAAAATGAAATGGGGTACTGTTAGTGAATATGACATTTGTAAATGTAACTGACACTTACATATCTGCTTACGAAAAACCAAATGGTGTTGGTGGTGAAATATGGGTAATTAATCGTATTACTGGCCTGTACAAACGAAGTGGAGTTGGTATTTATTACAGTTCTGCGCAACCAAAGCCAGGAGATGAAGGCTCTTTTGAAGCACAAATCTATTCTGGGCGTTGCTCAAAGCAACAATTTTAAAAATATAAATGTTAGTTTCACACAACAAAACGCTCAAATTCGTTCCGACGAAAAAGCCGCCTCCACCGGACGCGTAAACGCGCCGTTTAGCTCAACGTTAGCACTACGAAACTAACCATCGAGAAATAAATTATGGAAGAAAACTTGAACAAAGCTATGGGGTCAAATCTAGTAATATAGCACTAATATCTTTTGCCAGTTTTTTTTGACCCTGTATTTTCAATCAGATATTTCGAATAGCACCGCTCCCGCACTGGCGTAATTGGCTAATCCAAATCTCTCCGCTATTTCCGCCAGTGTCATACCAGCCACTTCCTGGCACAAATACATGGCCACTGGGCGTAAAAACAAGAGAAAGCTAGGACACCCATCAAAAATGATGGGTGTCCTAGTCTTTTGCTAAGTTTTTCTATATTGACAGATAGCTTTAAGCACATATAATTGAACATATATTATTAGTGAGATTTTGATTATGGGTCAGGTTACAATTTATCTGGAAGAAGATATTGAGCAAAAGATGGTAGATGCTGCAAAATCTGCCCATTTATCAAAGAGTAAGTGGATTGCGAGGCTTATTCAGGACAAAGTGGCCAATGAGTGGCCACAGTCTGTAGTGGAGTTGGCTGGTTCATGGGAGAATTTCCCAACCATAAATGACATTAGGAACAATCAGGGAAAAGATGCCAGTCGAGAGGCGCTTTAATGTATGTCATTGATACAAATACACTGATCTATTTTTTCAAAGGGATGGGGGGCGTTCCTGCCAAATTTCTTGAGGTGTCGCCAAAAGATATAGGCATTCCGTCAGTGGTACTACACGAATTAGAGTATGGCATAGCAAAATCCACATCCCCCCGAAAACGGCAAGCCCAATTGAAAGAACTATGCTCCTTGGTTGAAATATTACCGTTTGAAAGTGAAGCGGCGCGCTTCTCAGCCTCAATTCGAGCTAACCTTGAAAAAAAGGGTACACCAATTGGACCTTGTGATGTATTAATAGCGGGTACTGCGCTGGCTAATAAAGGAATCCTGGTCACTAATAACACAAAAGAATTTCGAGGGTGTCTAGCTGAAGCTGGAAAATTGGTACCAATAAGAAATAATCACTGCTGTCCCGTTAACTTTGTAGTATTTTTCAGTAACTCCTTGTGTGGATGTGTTTTTAGGGCGCATATATCAACAGCAACATGACATACTGCAATAGAAC
>MOXH01000042.1_pt1 | contig 23002 bp, 22 predicted proteins | sample 1471181 | NCBI WGS metagenome assembly MOXH01 (sample SAMN05806436, study PRJNA327811) | mollusc metagenome | isolation source: Phylotype A (SB4) bacterial symbionts from gill | host: Thyasira cf. gouldii | place: Canada: Bonne Bay, Newfoundland | collected 2010-05-07
CCTCTCCCTCCTAGGGGAGAGGGAATGTTCCATTGCAGTATGTCATGTTGCTGTTGATATATGCGCCCCTAAAAAAACACCTCCACCAAAGGAGTTACTGCAACATACTACAAAGTTAACGGGACAGCAGTGAGATGCATTAAAACTGTTAGCGACAGAATATCTCATAAATTTAGTATGTTAGCTGATGAATTAGGCAGCTTCTCAATAACTCAGTGCAGATGGGTAACTTTCAGGTGGGTGCAGTAACCCCTTTTCGGGAGACGCGGTGAATAGATCCCTGTACGCTCACAGCAGCATCCCTGCTGCTGTACGTCATGAAAAGGTGTCACTGCACCCACCTATGGCACGGACTTTTTGGCTTTTGCCCTAATCGCACACTTCTCGTCGTCCAACTGCGGATTCTAGGTTGAACAACTATAGCTCAATAGGCGGGGGCTTCGCTGGGGTAATCCAACCCTTTTTTTGATGCCTGATCTTTGATTGCACTGAAGAGTTTATAGTCTAGAGACTCTTTTTCCCCCTCGCTACCCTCAATCTTCTCCTTGATGAAGGTGCTGCGCTTCTTTGACAAGAGATCGATTTGCTGTTGTAGCTCTTGGCGCTGTTTTGCCTTTTGGGTGATGATGGCTTTCTGCTCTTCCGGTGCCATCGCCCGCATTGGCTTTGGCAGCATCTCGGGATCGATGGTCTCCATATTCACTCTGCCATCGGTGACATCATCAACCAGTTCACCCTTTCCGAGAAAATTCTTCTTACCGCTATCTGAGGCGTTGTAGGTGGCTCGGCGGGCACGGGATGCCACAGATGCTTGTGCATGGAGCTTTTCGGTTGCGGCTACTTTTCGCTGCTGCTTAATCTTCTCTTCAGCACTGCCGTAGTAGAGGCGGGTCTCATCGAGTTTTGCTGACAGTGTGGCAAGTTTCCCATCGAATGGAGTGGCAACGGCGATTGCACTACCATCCTGTTCAACCTGGAAGTAACGGCCACTGCCCAGCTGGGCAATCTGCTGCCATTGCCGGGTGGTGGATCGGTTCTCTCCACACTGGATGGCATTGACAAGAATGCCTTTTGATTTCGCTTTGATCAGTGTTGCGGGATATTTCACATCGTCCTGGTAATCCATGTGGGGCGGGGCGTCGCCAACCAGAAAGAGCACTCTGTAGGTCTGTCGCTCCTGGCTCCATGAGATCTTGTTGACGGCATCATCAAGGGCCTGGTTGACGCTCTCCGGGCCATCGCCACCACCAGCTGCTTCAAAGTCCATCAGGGTGGCGTACATTGAGTCGAGGTCATCCGACAGATCGCTGACCCGGGTGACATACTTGTCGCCACGGTCGCGATAGGCCACCAGCCCCATGCGGATGTCAGGTGCGTTGTTGGCCGATGCCATGCTGGAGGCGATAGACCAGATCTTCTCTTTGGCGGCATCGATCAAGCCCCCCATACTGCCGGTGGTATCGAGAACAAACACCACCTCAATGGCCGCCTGCTGGTTGATGATGGGCTGGATAATGGGGGCTATCGGTAGTTGTTGGCTGGTGACGGCATTGACGCTGCCGATATGCGGGAAGAGCGCCACTGTGGCCGTAGTGGCTGCGAAAAGTGCAACTGCGATCATTTTCTGTTTCATCATATACTCCTGGTTATTAATGGTTGGTTGAGAGTTTTCTTACGGCGGTCTGGGCTCTCTGATGTGCTTGGTTGAAACGGTCTGCCTTTGCCTGGTTTTTCTCGATAGAGGTAAACTGCTCTCTTATGCTTGCGGGGATATAGACAAACAGTGCCTGGGTAAGAAAGAAGCTCCAGAGGGTCAGAGCTGTACTCTCTGTCTGGATAAATACCCAGTAGGCTGCCGCTAATGAGAGGAGGTGAAGCCCAAGATCTGCCAGCGCGGGAAACAGGCCGTTATAGAAATAGAGGGAGCGGATCAGCCAGATCATGCCGAGTTGAAGCAGCAGGTAGAGTGGTAGCGGCACCCCGCTCAACCAAGAGATAGCGCTTATCGCTACCCAAACAGCGAGGGTGACGATGCGGCCAACCGCTTGGTCACTGCGTTTCAGTAGATAGGTCAGGTAGAGAAAGGCCGCTCCGGTGATGAGCAGGCGGAGGGTTGCTTCAAGGGGCAGGATGGTATTTAAAAGGGTGAGTAGTAGGGTGCCGACTACTGCGGCTATGAGGGCGATAACCACTCCATCGGTAAATGTTGCCGTTTTCATGACCGGCTCCTCTTCTGTTTTTCCCGCAGGAAGGCTATCTCCACATCTGCCTTGTCGATACTGAGTTCTCCTGTATCGAAGAGGGTTTCGTTAGCAGGATATTGCTCCCTCTCTATCAGGAGGTCGGCTTTCTGCTGCATGCTCTCCAGACGACTCTGGTTCTCCTTAATGCGTGTAGTGAGGCTCTCCAGTGCCTGGCCAAGGTTCTCCTCCCTTCTGTCAAGAAAACGCACTCTCTGTTGTGACTCCAGCTTGCGCTTTACCAGCGTACGGGCAAGCTCCTCGTTGTCTGTTTTGAAACAGATATCCAGCTCCTCCTCTAGTCTGTTGAGACTCTTTTCGATATCACGCCTGGGCAGAGTCAGTTGCTTCACTTCATGATGGAGCAGTTTGCTTCGCTGCTGATCCTGGTTGAGCTCCTCCTCCATCTCACGAATTGTCTGCCTGAGCAGTAACTCCGGTTCTTCGATGCGGTCGAGAACGGCATGAAAATCGGCTTGAAATAGCGTGATACTCTGTTGATAAGGGCCATCTGATACTCCTTTTTTCTCAATTGATCTGCTGGTATCTTTAGTCTAGGGGTGGCCGGTGTTATGGAGTAGACAGGGTTTTGTAAAATATGCGGAGGCAAAATTTACAAAAGATTTACATACAGTGAACGCAGCATGCTGATAGGCTTTAATTGAGATGAAACGAAAGATTCGCTTACTGATAGTGGAAGATGAGCCTGCCATTCTTAACGGTCTGATGGATCTCTTTGTCTTTCACGGCTATGAGGTCGACAGCGCTGATAACGGCGATGTGGGGTTGGATAAGGCGTTGAGCGGGCACTATGACCTGATTCTTCTGGATATCATGCTGCCGGGTGTCAACGGCTATACGATCTGTGAACGGGTCAGACAACAGGACCGGGATCAGCCGATCATCATGCTTACCGCAAAGAGCGCTGATGAAGATGTGATACGGGGGCTCTCTCTCGGTGCGGATGACTATGTTGCCAAGCCCTTCTCTGTTGCTCAGCTGGTACTGCGGGTAGAGGCGGTACTGCGCCGCTCCAAACCGCTTGCAGCGATGGCTGAGGTGATCTCTATTGGTGATGATATTGAGCTGGATAGCCGCAATCTCTCTGGTCATCGTGGTGGTACCACGTTTACCTTTACCCTGCGGGAGATGGAGATTATTCAGTACCTCGATGCAAATGCTGAACGTCCGGTCTCCCGGGAGGAGTTGTTGACCCGAGTGTGGGGCTATGCCAAGAATCTGGAGCTGGAGACCCGCACCGTCGATATACATATTGCCAAGATTCGGCGCAAGATAGAGCCGGATCCAGCCCAGCCCCAGTATTTGACAACCGTGCGTGGTAGGGGTTACCGATTGTTATCGAGCTGATATGCATTACTCTCTGCTTACAGGCATAAACCCCAACCGTCTGCGGCTATCGTTGCTGCTCTTTTTTCTTGCCTTGCTGATACCTACGGCGGTATTGATTAGTCAGGCGTATAGTCAGCTGAAATGGGAGGCCTTTCACTACCATCAGGTAGATGCCGAGTTACAGGCCGGACGTATTGATGAGCATCTCACTCGCTTGATAGAGAGAGAGGAGCGGCGACCTTTTAGCGACTTTCATTTTCTTGTGGTTGAGGGTGACTCCGAGAACAATTTTTTACAGCGCTCACCACTCTCAAGCTATCCTGTGGACTCAGCAATTCCCGGCCTTATCGGTTTCTTTCAGGTGGATAGCGCAGGGCGATTTTCCACTCCGTTGCTACCCCAGACACGAGACTCCAATCTTTATGGTGTATCCAGTAGTGAGCTGAAGTTACGCAACATCCTGCATGAGCGAATACAGAAGATCCTCAGTGATAACCGGCTGGTTCAACAGCACCGGCCCACTTTGGCTAAGCGAGACGAAGCATCCGCTACCATCTTACCGCGACCAATAGCTGTAGAGGAGGTTAAGAATGCAGCAGGTAAAAAGCGTGTGGAGGTGGAGGTTGTGGCGGCGGTAGATGGGCTTCCGACCGAGCCACCGGTGCAGTCACAAGTCGCGTTTGACCAACTCAACAGACCACCACTGAAAGGTATGAAGAAGAAGCAGCAGCTTGCAGGGAGTCTCGGCAGGCTGGAGGATCTAAAGCTGGAGTACAGCTACCAACAGGTTGCACCAGCGGCACGGGTGTCGAAGGCAGCGCCCTCGATAAAGCGCCCACAACGGGCGAAAAGCAGTATGCGAAAAGAGACCAGCCAACTACCAGAGGTGCTAGCAACAGTACCTGCAAAGGTATTGAATAGTGCTATCGATGATGCAGCAGGCCTGCGTATTACCACTTTTGAGAGCGAAATTGACAGCTTCGAACTTAGCTTGCTGGATAGTGGCCATTGGGTGCTTTTTAGAAAGGTATGGCGTGATGGTCGACGCTATATCCAGGGCGCGTTGATTGAACAAAAAATATTTATTGATAGTGTTATCGGTGCCGCTTTTAGTGGGACGGCGCTGTCACAAATGAGTGATCTGATTCTTGCTTACCGGGGTGATGTACTCTCCGCTTTTAGTGATGACTCTGAGAGAGGTTATCTTTCCAGCACCGAGGCGCTCTCTGGTGCGCTCCTCTATCAGGCTAGGTTGTCGGCTCCATTGAGTGATCTGCAACTGCTGTTCAGTATACGGAAGCTTCCCGTCGGCCCAGGTCGGCGAAAGTGGATCGTACTGGGTGGGTGCTATTTTGCTTGTGGTGCTCTGTGCCGGTTTTTTTCTGATGTACCGTCTGGGGATGAGACAGATTGAGCTGGGTCAGCAGCAGCAGAATTTTGTTTCAGCGGTGAGTCATGAACTAAAAACGCCACTGACATCGATTCGTATGTACAGTGAGATGCTGCGTGAAGGCTGGGTGACTGAAGAGAGGCGGCGAGGTTATTACGACTTCATTCATGATGAGAGCGAACGTCTGTCGCGGTTGATTAATAACGTACTGCAACTGGCGCGGATGACCCGCAACTCCCTCCCTATCGAATTGAAACCGGTCACCGTCAGTAAGCTGATTGACGGAATTTACTCCAAAGTGTCATCACTGGTTGAGCAGATGAGTTTTGAGCTGGAACTCTCATGTGATGATGAGGTGGGTAGAGTGATAGTTGCTGTTGATGAAGACGCCTTTAGCCAGATCATTATTAACCTGGTGGATAATGCCCTGAAATTCTCATCCCACGCTGATAAGCAGCGGGTGGAGATAAGCTGTTACCCATTCAGAAATGGTGATATCGGCTTCTCAATCCGTGATTATGGTCCCGGTGTGCCAGAGGATCAGATAAAAAAGATATTCCAGCTCTTTTATCGCTCTGAAAATGAGCTAACGCGGGAAACTTCTGGTACCGGCATCGGCTTGGGGCTGGTAAATCAGCTGGTTCAGGCAATGAACGGCAAGGTTGATGCCAACAATCGGCAGCCAGGAGTAGAGTTTACTGTTAGGTTGCCTTCGCAATAAACACAGTAGTAGAAGGGTGATCTTTTCCTTCAGAAGGTGTTTTTTTTGCCGATAACCCTGAGTAAGAAGCTGTTCTATCCTTTTTTGGTAGACCTTTTATATAGGTACTACAATTCACTTGTGGAGAAGAGCAAATTGCTCCTGAGTGCTGTGATGTTCCTTGTTGCTATACCCTCATGAGGGCGAGTGGGTTAGTGAGGCTACGGTAAGTGATTTTATCAAAAGAGCGGTAATTATCAGGGTAATGCGGTGCGATTGAATCTCAGCATTAAATCTCGGTCACTGATCCTGCTCTGCCTTATGGTACTGGCACTCTTGCCGGTTGCCTGCGATGACAGCGGAGAGCCGCAACCTCTTAGTCGCCCCCTACTAACACAGGAGGAGCAGGCATGGCTCGCTGCCCATCCCGATATCAAAGTAGCTCCCGATCCGGCATTTCGTCCGGTTGAATATTTTGATGAGCAGGGCCTCTATATGGGGATTGCTGCTGATTATATACGGCTCGTGGAACAGAAGTTGGGGATCACCTTTAATATTGTGCAGCTTGCCAACTGGAGTGATGTTTTGACCCAGGCTCAGGCGCGTAAGGTGGATATGTGGGGAGCTGCCAGCCCCACTCCTCAGCGCCTGAAGTATATGCACTTCTCTCAGCCTCTAATTAATGTACCCGCCGTTATTATTGTCAGAAAGCAGGTGACCCGTGATCTCACCATAAATGATCTGACAGGGATGCGGATTGCTGTCATCAAGGGCTACGCAGCCCACGACTATCTGCTTGATAGTTATCCCAATCTGCAGCTTGATCCCACCCCTGACATTGACACGGCACTGAAAAAAGTCTCCTTCGGTCTTGTGGATGCGATGATCGGCAATCTAGCGACCAGCACCTACTATATGGAGCAGCTGGGGATCACCAATCTGCGTGTGGCCGGTAAGTCAGGTTTTCAATACCGGCTCGCCTTTGCTACCCGTAGCGACTGGCTGAATTGAAATCGATATTGGATAAAACGATCGCCAGTCTCACTGAGCTGGAGCGGCGACAGATAGACTCAAAATGGATCAGTATGGGGGGGCGGGATCCCGGCCTAAGCCGTGAGATGCTGATCACCATGCCATTGCTATGGCCTTCATTCTGTTTTTTTCGGTACTCATCTGGAACCTCTCACTCAATCGTCAGGTCAGGCAGAAGACTAAAGCGCTGAAGAATGAGCTGGAGGAGAGAGCACGGGATGCTGAGGCGATCAAGTTGGCGGCATCGGTATTCAGTCACACTGCTGAAGCCATTGTGATAACCGATCCCGAGTCGCGCATTCTTCGTGTCAATAGTGCCTTTGTTGATGCCACCGGTTATAGCGATGTTGAGGTACTAGGTAAGACGCCAAGAGTTATACACTCCGGTCGCTACGATGAGGATTTTTATCGTGAGATGTGGGCACATCTTTTGCGGGAGGGGATCTGGCAAGGGGAGATATGGAATCGACGAAAGGATGGTGATCTTTTCCCCGTTTGGGAAACCATTAATGCGGTACACAATGAGGCGGGGGAGATCACCCAGTATATCGGTAGCTTTTATGATATTACTGAACGTAAACTTTCAGAGCAGCATATTGCCCATTTAGCACACTACGATCATTTGACCGATCTGCCTAATCGGCGGCTGTTTGATGAACGCTGCACCCACAGTATCGATATCGCCAAACGTGAAGGGCAGTCCCTGGCCATCCTCTTTTTTGATATTGATCGATTTAAACAGATTAACGACACCATGGGACACCCTGTGGGTGATCAGGTGCTACAGGAGGTGGCGGTTCGCTTGAGAAGCTCTCTGCGTGGCGCTGATACGGTTTCTCGCTTGGGTGGTGACGAGTTCGCGGTGCTGCTGGAGCAGATTGACTCATCCAAGGACGCATCTAGGGTAGCACTCGGCCTGCTGAAAGAGTTCGATAGGCCTCTCACCATTGACCACCAGGAGATGCGTATATCCATCAGCATAGGTATCAGCATCTATCCTGATGATGGCAGTGATGCCACTACCCTGATCAAGGGTGCTGATGTTGCTATGTACCGGGCAAAAAAAGATGGCGGTAGCAGTTATCAGTTTTATACCGAAGAGTTGACATCGGAGATCAGTGATCGCCTGGCGTTGGAGCTGGGCTTGCGGCGAGCACTTGAGCGTGATGAACTGGTACTCCACTACCAGCCGGTTATTGATCTGGTCACCGGTCAACCTGTCAGTGCGGAGGCGCTGGTGCGCTGGAATCACCCTGAGCAGGGTTTGGTGAGTCCGGATAAATTTATTCACCTGGCGGAAGAGACCGGACTGATACGTCCTCTGGGTGAGTGGGTACTGTTTGAGGCCTGCAGGCAGCTCAAATCCTGGCATGATGCCGGAATGCGAAAGATGACCATCTCAGTTAACCTGTCGGGTCGACAGTTTCTCTCAGGAGGGGCTATTGACTATATTCACGATATTCTGCTGGAGACCGGGCTCGAACCTCGCTATCTGATTCTGGAGTTGACTGAATCGACAGTGATGGAGCATATTGATGAGATTCGTTCCCAGCTTGAACAGATCAGAGGATTTGGTGTGCGCCTCTCGGTCGATGATTTTGGCACCGGCCACTCCACCCTGGCCAAGTTGACCAAGCTTCCCTTCTCTATCCTGAAGATTGATCGCAGCTTTGTTATGAATGTCACCTCTCATCCAGAGGAGGCCGTGATACTCAGGACCATCATCGCTATGGCCCATACCCTGAGGATGGAGGTGGTCGCCGAGGGAGTGGAGAGTGAGGGGCAGGCCGGTTATCTGCTGCGTAATGAGTGTGACCTGATGCAGGGCTATCTTTTCAGTCGACCCTTGGCGGCTGATCAGTTTTCCACGCTTATGGAGGAGACCCCTGGGCTTGATATGACCCGTTTAATATCAGAGGGTGACACTCCGGTAGTCCTGGTGGTTGATGCAGAAGCTGATGCGCTGGAACTGATCAGCGTACTGTTGGAGCATGAAAATTATCAACTGTTGTTGGCCGATTCACCCAAAGCAGCACTTGAGCAGATGGCCACACAGCATGTTGATGTGGTTGTCAGTGACCAGTACATGCCTGAGATGGATGGGGTGGAGTTTCTGCGAAGAGTTAGAAAAATATATCCCAAGACCCGGCGGATTCTGCTTACTGCCTACCCGGATATGCGAACAGTGGTAAAAGCGATTAATGAAGGTGCTATCTACAAGTTCCTGACAAAACCAAATGAGACTACTCAGCTGCTACAGGTAATCCGGGAAGCCCTGAAGAAAAAGCCTATCGGAGAACATTAATAAATACCTATGTAACAGGGCTTACTGTATAGCTTTCGGGTATACCCTCAACAAGAGTCTTGACCGCAGTAGGAGCCCTGCCCTCGGGGTGATGGAATTTTGTAGGGAGAGTGCAGCGTCTATCGCGGCGAGGGCGCCGCTCCTACCGGGAATCCGCTGCACCGTGTGCAAAGCTAAGCGGTTACGAGGAGAGCTATAGGTTGCATATGATGGATGTTCTGTATTTATGTATTTAGGTGATCTCTATGCTATGGTCACCGAGCCAGAAAATGTAGCAGGAGTCGTATAATCGTCGATCTAATCTGCCCGTTATGTCGGTCAGCAGAAGCCATTCCGTTCTATCAGGGGAGGCGAGACTATTATCGCTGTCCCAGGTGTGCTCTGGTCTTCGTGCCTCCCCATCAATACCTGTCTCCGCAAGAAGAGAAGGCAGAGTATGATCTGCACGAGAACTGTGCAGGGGATCAGGGCTATCGTCATTTCCTCAGTCGTCTTTTTACTCCGGTAGTGGAGCGATTGACTCCAGGGAGTTATGGCCTTGATTTTGGTACCGGACCGGAACCTACACTCTCGAAGATGTTTGAAGAGGTGGGGCACTTGGTGGAGATTTATGATCCATTTTATGCGCCAGAGGTAAGTAAGTTACAGCTGCAATACGACTTCATCACGGCATCCGAAGTGGTTGAGCATATGCATCACCCTCGACAGGATTTAGACCGGCTCTGGTCTTGCCTGAAATCGAATGGCACCCTTGGCATCATGACCAAGCGCGTACTTGATAGAGACGCCTTTTCATCCTGGCACTACAAAAATGATCCAACGCATGTCTGTTTTTTTTCACTCGATACCTTTCGATGGTTTGCTGATCACTGGAATGCGGCCTTGACTGTTCCATGTAAGGATGTCGTTCTTTTTACAAATAGCAGTCCCCCCATCACTAAATTCCCAGCACTAACCAGCAACTGAACCGCAGTGAACAGGTGGGCAGGCTTGCGTTATTTTAAAGAAGTCACCACAACCCTCCATGAGCTAATCGATTGCACGGGATTATAGAGAAGTTACATTGGTTTGTTGCTGGAAGTGGGACGGCCCCAAAATATCTGGCCAATTGAAGTATAATTGGTAGATATGTCACGGCAATATGAAGACGCAGTAGATGCAAAAATTTGATAACTATTTTACCCCGATGGTCAGAAGTAAGCCGAATGATCGACTGACCAATCTGCCCCCGCTCGGTCTTGATGCAGACAGCGTCAGTGATCAGTTCAGGCACTATTTTTCCCATACGCTTGGTCGAGACGGCCACGCTTATACCACTCACTACCCCTACAAGGCGATTGCATGGTGGTGCGTGACCGGCTGATGGAGCGCTGGAAGAACACTCAGTCTGCCTATGAGGAGGGGAGGGTGAGGCGCACCTACTACCTCTCCCTTGAATTTCTTATGGGGCGGGCTTTGGGTAATGCCATGCTGAATCTGGGTATCACCGATGTGGTGACTCAGGCGCTTCACGATTTTGGTATCGAGCAGGAAGAGATTGCAGAGAGCGAGCCCGATGCGGGCCTTGGAAATGGCGGTCTAGGCCGTCTTGCGGCCTGTTTTCTCGATAGCTGTGCCACCCTGCAGCTGCCGGTGAAGGGATATGGTATTCGCTATGAGTACGGCATGTTCAAGCAGTATATTGAGGATGGGCGGCAGGTTGAGGAGCCAGACCACTGGCTGCGTGATGGCAATCCCTGGGAGTTGGAACGCCCGGAGTATACACAGCGGGTCTCGTTTGGCGGGCGCACCGAGTTCTACTCCGATGAGAAGGGCAATCTGCGAATACGCTGGGTCGAAACCCAGGATGTGTTGGCGGTACCCTACGACACCCCGATACCCGGTTATCAGAATGGAACGGTGAACACACTGCGTCTATGGCAGGCAGCCGCTACAGATGAGTTTGACCTCAACGAGTTCAATGCCGGCAGTTATACTGATGCCGTGGGGTCAAAGAATAGCGCTGAAAATATCACCATGGTGCTCTATCCCAACGACGCCAGTGAGAATGGTAAGGAGCTGCGGCTGAGGCAGCAGTATTTTCTTGCCTGCGCCAGCATCAAGGATGTACTGCGTGACTGGAAGAAACTGTACGGTAACGATTTTTCCCGGTTTGCAGAGAAGAGCTGCTTTCAGCTCAACGACACTCACCCCACTATCGCCGTAGCTGAGTTGATGCGACTGCTGGTCGATAGAGAGGGGCTGGGGTGGGATCAGCCTGGCAGATCACTAGCAAAACAATGGCCTATACCAACCACACCCTGTTGCCCGAGGCGCTGGAACGCTGGCCGGTGCGGCTGTTTCAGCAACTGCTGCCGCGTCTGCTGGAGATCATCTATGAGATCAACGCCCGTTTTCTTGCCGAAGTGGCGGCTCGCTGGCCGGGCAATACCGAGCGTCTGCGCCGTCTCTCAATTATTGAAGAGTCTGGTGATCCTCAAGTGCGCATGGCTTATCTGGCGATTGTCGGCAGTTTCTCTGTCAATGGTGTGGCAGAACTTCACTCCAATCTTCTGCAATCGGGTCTATTCAAAGATTTTTATGACCTCTGGCCGTGGAAATTCAACAACAAGACCAACGGTGTAACCCAGCGGCGTTGGCTGGCCCACAGTAATCCCGCTCTGCGGCAGCTGATCAGCGATACCCTTGGTGAGAAGTGGATCTATGAGCTGGAGGAGTTGCGCCGTCTCGAGCCCTATGCCGCTGATCCCGCATTTCGCCAAAAGTGGCACGAGGTTAAGCAGGACAACAAGCGGCGTCTGCAGAGATGGTATTGAATGATACGGGGTAGTCATAGACCCAAAATCGGATGTTCGATGTTCAGGTGAAACGGATTCATGAATATAAGCGCCAACTTCTTAATATCCTTCATGTAATTCATCTATATGCTCGAATTAAGGCAGGTGATAGTGACGGCATGACGCCAAGAACCGTGCTGATTGGCGGCAAGGCGGCCCCCGGTTATCAGCGAGCAAAGCTGATCATTAAGCTGATTAACAGTGTGGCCTGTGTGGTTAATAGCGACCCTGAGGTGAGCCGCCTGTTACAAGTTGTCTTCCTGCCCAACTATCGAGTATCTGCCATGGAGGTGATCTCTCCTGGCACCGACCTTTCGGAGCAGATATCGACCGCCGGTAAGGAGGCATCGGGCACCGGCAATATGAAGTTCATGATGAACGGTGCCCTGACTATCGGTACACTGGATGGGGCTAATATCGAAATCCGTGAAGAGGTAGGGGATGATAATTTCTTCCTCTTTGGCCTGACCGAGAGAGAAGTTGAAGAGGCACGCGGGCACTATCAGCCACAACAGATTATAGAGAATGACGGGGATTTTAATCGTGTTATGGAGCTGTTATACAAGGGACATTTCAACCAGTTTGAACCGGGACTCTTCGATCCGATTATTCATTCGATCAGGGATGCTCACGATCCATGGATGGTCGCCGCCGACTTTTCAGGCTATATCAAGGCCCAAGAGGATGCAGCGGCACTCTATAGTGACCGGGAGCGCTGGGTCGCCTGTTCCATCCTCAATACTGCCGCCAGTGGCAAGTTCTCTACCGACCGTACCATGCATGAATACAACGATGGAATCTGGAAATTAGACGCGGTTTCTCCGCTCTCATTGGGGATCGAAAAGACGTTATAACAGAGTGCCTGGCCGCTGATCGGTAAGCCAGTAGAAGCGATAGGGTGGGATTACCAGTTGGTCTTTGAACAGGGCGGGTGACTCACCGGAGCAGATGTCTTGCAGCTGGCCGCGTTGGAATGCGCCACGATTACCCAGATCCCCCAGGTTCAGATACTGGGGGTTAGCATCAAAGTTGGCTACCACCAGCACGCTCTCACAGGGAGCTTCCGGGTGAGTTCGAAGAAAGACAAACAGATGTTCATTGCCCACGTCGAGCAGTTCACGATTGTTGAAATCGGAAAAAGCCGGGGTCATCTTACGTACGGCGATCATCTTCTTCAGTCCATCGAAAATTCTTTGTTCCACGGAGCCGTGCTGATTACGTAGCGCCGCCTTCTCCCAATCCAGGCGAGGGCGATGCATCCAACGGTTGTCACTTGCCTTGGTCTCATCCTCACGGTAACTGCAGTCGTTCAATGTTCCGATCTCATCACCGTAATAGAGCAGGGGGATGCCGCCAAAAGAGAGAATCATGCCGTGCATCAGCAGGATAAGCTTTATTGCGCGATCAACCGCATCGTCATCTTCGTTCTCTATCGCCGCCTGTAGTCCTATCAAGGAGGCTAGGGAGCCAGAGATGCGGGCATCACCGGTCTTTTCATTGCGGCCAAAGGGTAGCCCCCGTGCGTCAGAGTCGAGATATTGCCCGGTGAAGTAGTTGAGCAGAAATTGGCGGTGGGCCTTTGGTTCATAATCACAGCGAATGATATCGGCATCGTCGAATCCCAGGCCGATGTCGTCATGGCAGCGCACATAGTTGAGCCAGGTGGCGCGGTCAAGTTTGGTGGGCAGGCTGCGTACCCCTTGGTTCAGCAGTTTGGCATTGCGGGTGGCGACCGCATCCCACAACAGTGCCATGTAGGTGGCGTTGTAGGCGATCTCACACTCCTTGGCGATGATCGCATCCTCGCCAAAATATTTGATCAGCTCCAGCGGTGCGACAATCGCCTCGGCAATAAACAGCACCCCGGGTGCAGTGACCTGGCAGCAGTCCTTCATCAGCTGCAGAAGCAGGTGTGCCTCTCGCTCATTTTGGCAGTTGGTACCAATTTTTTTCCATAGAAAGGCCACCGCATCAAGCCGTAGGATATCCGCCCCCTGGTTGGCCCAGAAGAGGAGCACATCGACCATCTCAATAAAGACAGTGGGGTTACTGTAGTTGAGATCCCACTGGTTACTGTTGAAGACGGTCATCACCCACTGCTCTATCTCTTTGTCCCAGGTGAAGTTGCCCGGAGAGGTCTCGGGAAAGATCTCGGGCATGGTCTCCTCAAACATATCGGGGATGTCGCGATCATCAAAGATGTAGTAGTAGTTCTGGTATTTGCGCTTATCTGCCTTCGCCTTCCTCGCCCACTCATGCTCATCGGAGGTATGGTTCACCACGACATCCATGGTGAGTAACATATTGCGTTGGCGCAAAGATTGAGCGAGCTTGCGCACATCTTTCATGCTACCCATGCGTGGATCGATATTGCGAAAGTTGCTCACCGCATAACCACCGTCGCTCTTGCCTTCGGGGCAGACCATGATCGGCATGACGTGGATCATATTGATGCCCAGCTCTTGCAGGTAGGGAATCTGGGCTTTTAACCCCGGCAGATCACCGGCAAAACCGTCTGCATAGAGTGCCATGCCTACCCACTGCTGGCTGAGAAACCAGTTGTGATCCTGCTCCCGCTCAATATCCAGCTGCTCCAGCTCACAAGAGCGCTCGATGTAACGGCGGGCCATCGTCTCGACCAGACGGATCATCTTCTGCTTGAAATCGTCCCGCTCTCCATAGAGCTGAAAGAAGAGGGAGTGGATAGCATAGAAGTTTGCACCAAGACGGGTATAGAAGTGGCGTAGATCCTGTTTGCGGATATCCTGTTTTAACGCATCGAGGATTTCATTCAGCAGCGAGTGAGAGATCTGTTCATACATGGCTGTCATTCTTCATTTTTAAGTTGGTCGCTCTTTATAGAGGATAGAACAGCGCACTGTTTATATTGGCTGGCGCTCTAAATCTATAGTGCCCATAGCTGTGCGAACATTTGATAGAAGTCTCGATCATCCACTGTGGCACCGCGCCTTCCAACCAATTGTGAGGCAAACTTCTGGGCTCGTTCCAGGGTCTGCTGTAGAGGCCAACCGTGGTGGAGCCCCAGAATCAGCACCGAGGTGAAGGCATCACCCGCACCCACCGTATCAACCACCTCCAGGGCGGGCGAGGGGGTGATGGCGGCAAATGGTTGCTCGCCACTCATGGCAAAGGCACCTTTGTCACCTTGGGTGACCACCAGACCCTCGAGATTATAGTCACGCTGAAACTGGCGGGCCCGCTCCTCAATGCAGCCCTCCACACCGGTCAGTTGTGCCAACTCATGCTCATTGAGCTTAACCCAGTGAGCCTGACTCAGCATCTCAAGTATCTTATCCCGTTGCCACCAGGGGGAGCGCAGGTTAACGTCGAGAAATATAGGGCAGTCAGCCGCTGACTGCAGAGCAGAGAGTGCCTGTCGGGATTCCGTGTTACGCAGTGCCAGGCTACCATGATAGATCAGTTGGGGGGTGACGGGTGGAATAGCCTCCCCACGGATGTAGTCATAGGCGCGGTGAGGCAATATTTCGTAACGGGGCTCACCGTCTGTCAGGGTGATATCAACCTCTCCAGTGGCGTGAACGGGGTCAAACTGTAGTCCTGCGGTGGACATGCCCCAGTCAAGCATCGTCTGGTGAATCTGCCGACCCATGGGGTCATCACCCACCCGGCTGATAAGCAGGGGAGCGGCAGCGAAAGCCTGTAGGTGCCAAGCTACGTTAAACGGGGCGCCGCCAAGTACCCGTTCGTCACCGGGAAATATATCGAACAACACCTCACCGAATATGCAGATGGCATGCTGCTTCATGGGAGATCCGCCGAAAGCCAGTTAATGGTAGCCGGGTGGTAATAGGCTATACCCTCAAGGATGCCGTCTGCATCACGACCCCACTCCAGGTCGTGCCCTCGTATCAAACCATGAATGCCGATCAACAGCAGGTAGATGTGCCTATTTTCACCGTCCATAATCCACAGTCTAGACAATATCGAGGATATTTGAGAGTAATCAGGGTAAATAAAGCGCAACAGAGAAGCGCTTATACATCTTATGATGGATTGCTTTGGTTGGCATCAGCACTATTCTCGGGCAGTCTCCTAGACATGGTCTCCTTCTTGATCTTGAACATTTTGAGTGCAATCCAATTCATTCAAAATTACTCCTGAAGCTACGTTGCCATCTGACAAAGTCAAAATAACAGGAGATGAACCAAAATAGACACAAATAGAGAGGGTTCTTTAAATTTTAGGGCGCTTCTGAGAAGACCCATGCTTGCATCTTGTCCGCTTTTCTTTACCCTCCCCGTACAGATTAATACCGTTGCCTGAACATAACCATGTCAGTGCTTCCGATACTCTACTGCGATTTATACTCCAGTTTTGTGTGTGGATATAGACACTGCCCCAAGGTGTAGCCCTATGCAGTATGGACCAAGAGAGATTGTTACCCCCTTTCGCCCCATTCCCCTCGATGTGCCAGAGGGGATGATGCCCAACGAGTTTTTTAATAGCACCGAGAACCTCAACGACCTGATGCACAACAATGGTCTGTTGATGAATCCTGAGAATCTGCTGCTCTATCGCAAGGCACTGGGCCACAGCAACGAATTCGACACTTCGATCATCTACAACACCTCGAAGTGTATTCTCGATCCACTAGGTCGTCCGGTACGGCGTACCCAAGTGCCTGAAAATGTTAAGAGTGTCTGGAACAGGATGAACCAGATTATCATCGAATATATGTTGGAGACGTACCCGGATCCTGAGGCTGCGCTGGTATTGGCGGGTGAGGCAAGCTTGGATGCCACCTGGCCGCTAACCTCTCCTGGTGTGCCGAGCATTCGCATGCTGCATAACCACTTTATAGTATTCGATAAGGTACAACTTAGAGATGCCGAACTGGCGGATACCAATAACCCCAATCTTACTGATGGTGGTCAGCACAGCCTGTTCCAGTCCCATATGGGAGAGGTTTATCAGCGCTTTTTCGATGTTTTGGATCTACAGGTTTTGCTGCCAGCTAGTCGTGGCTCCTCACGGATAGAGTTGACGGGCTATCCTCAGGGACTGCCAAGCTGGGAGGTGCAGGGGGGTGTCGAGGCACTTGGAGATGTCCGGTTCTGGCGTGAGTATGACGAGATCCTGAAGGGCTTTATTGATTTTTACAGGACCTTTTTTACCCAGGTCTCCACCCGCAACGCCCCGATGCCGAAAGATGCTTACTTCCCCGAGCAGGTTGAGAGTGAACTGATGTTCAATAACCATTTTATGGCGGCAGCAAAAAAAGTGAGGAACCTGGGTATCGCCGATGCCAAGTATGCCAATGCTATCCGCTGGCAACCCGCCTTCAAGCAACTGATCTATCGCAACGACGAGGGCAAACTGATTGTCACCATCAGTCAGAACTCTATTGGCAACGCGATTACCGAGTTGCTGGGTGTGGTGGTGAAACGTGTGCCTGACGCAGAGGCCTATGAGAGGAGTGAGCCGCAGCTGATAGAGAAGCTGTTGGAAGTTAGGCAGCGTCTAGTGGAGGCCGATCTTGGGGATCCCATCACCACCCGCTACTGGGGTGGTGAGTGATGAACGGTGTGCCATGCGATGGCTTTGCCAATATCGACTGGAGAGGCGTGGTAGTGATTGCTGATGAGGTGTGGTGTGTTTGATTTTATGAAAAAAAGAGAGGTGCTTGATGAGCCCTCAGTGCTCTGGCTGTTCGACTGTTTTGGTTGGTGTTTGCGGAATTTTGATGCCAAGCTGTTCTACCAGAACACCCTCCTGGTAGTTCCATCGAACAAACATTTTCCAGGCAAAGAGAGTAGTGTCGAGGGTATGGCAAGGCTGATTCTTGATCAGGTCAAACGTTACGCTGGCATGGCTCATTGGCCCACAGAACTGGTTGATCAGCACAGTTGTAGAGTTACCCCTGTTCGGATTGAGGGGCTGGTAAGAGGGGAGGGGGGGGGTATTGATGATGGCAGTAGGCAGTTACAGCCCTTGCTTATCCCCTACAACCCAGATCAGGTTGGCAATCCAGAAGTATTGATTGCCTCTTTTGCCCATATTCTAGCGCAGTATCTCGCCTCAACGAGCACTGAACTCCCCCCTGGTGGCGCTGATAATTGGCCTCAGGCTACTGAAGTTTTGGCAGTATTTATGGGCTTTGGTCTTATGTTTACCAATACAGCTCTCCCCTTTCAACGGGGTGGTTGTGGCGGCTGTGGCGGAGCGAGCAGCCGTTCAGGTGCACTCTCTCAATATGATATCTCCTATGCCCTGGCCATTTTCTCGGTATTAAAGCAGATACCAGTGAAACAGATGACAAGCCACTTAAAGAGCGCACTTCGTGCTTATTTCAAATATGCGGTGAAGGATATTTCGAAACGAAGAGAGATTCTTGACGGTATAAATCAATACTTACCCAAAGACTCCCTGGCAGATGTCGAATCTTCAGCTAAACTTAGTATTTGAGCGGTTTTTAATAAAACCTCGGTTTTTCTGATATAGCGCCTTCGCTGAAGCTTGGTCAGGTCTGGATTTTGGCCACTCGTTTTGTTGTGATTTCATTTTTGTCGTCATATGCAGCTGTGATTTGGAGTTATTCAAATAAAACTTGACAATTTCTGTGGGTAAATGATAATTTTATTACCGAGTAAAGACTTGGTATTTGCCGCTAACTGAGAGTATTGATATGAGACTATCGACTAAAGGCGCTATGCGGTGACAGCAATGCTGGATTTGAGCCTCAGGTGGTGAAGGGCCGGTAACCCTAGCGGAGATTTCAGAAACCCAGGGTATCTCTCTTTCCTATCTGGAGCAGCTTTTTGCCTGTCTGCGAGGAAAGCAACTGGTTAAGGGTGTGCGAGGCCCTGGTGGTGGTTACTACTTGGGACGGCCTTCTGATGAGATCTCTATAGCCGATATTATCTGTGCTGTTGATGAGTGGGTAGAGTTTACCCGCTGTGGTGGAAATCGCGACTGCCAGGATGGAAAGCGCTGCCTGACACACAACCTCTGGGATGATCTGAGTAATGAGATCTACAAGTTTCTCCAGGGTATTACTCTTGCTGAATTGGTTAAGCGTGGCGGCCTGAAAGAGGGCGGCTGTATTAAAGAGGCGGAGAAAGCGGCAGCGGCAGAAGCGTCCGATGCTGCCGATGCTGCCGTGGCTTGATGCTCTAGGAGCCTGTCCGAGAATAGGACAGCTACTGCGGAAAGCCCATTTCGGCCCTTTTTTCCGCTCATTTTCGTTGAATAAGAGTAGCTATTCACCTCAAATGACCGGAAAAAATAACTCAAAATGGACTTCCCTCGCTACGGTGCCTATTCTCGGACAGGCTCCTGAAGGGGAGGTGTTTTGACTTATCCCCACAAGTTACAACCACCGGCTTTACTCAGCTTAGACCCTGGCCGGTACTACCGTTAATTATGGTAGCGCCTGGTTCAAATAGCTTCTGCTGTAGTTTTCAGGAGTCTCGCCCCCTTGGTGGGTGATTTCGACGATAACCCTCTTCTCTTGTCAAATCACAATGGATTAGGCTGCCCTCTGGTGCGGCACCGTCTAAATGGGCTATGATTCGCGATCCTTACACCGTGAGTCGAAGATGACTGGAGAAACAGAAAACCTTGCTACTCTGCGAGATTTTATCCGTTGGGGTATGAGCCGGTTCAACGAGGCCGGGCTCTTTTTTGGCCATGGTACTGATAATGCTCATGATGAGGCCGTAGCGCTTGTGTTGCATGCGCTGCACCTGCCTGCTGATTTATCTCCCACCTATCTTGATGCGGCGCTGACAACTGCTGAGCGTGAAGAGGTTATTGGGCTGCTGAGAGAGCGGGTGGAGAAGCGCTTACCGGCCGCCTATTTGACCCATGAGGCGATGTTCGCTGGCCACAGCTTTTATGTTAACGAACATGTGCTGATTCCTCGCTCTCCCATAGCGGAGCTGATTGACGTTGCATTCGAACCCTGGGTGCAGGCGGATGCGGTGGAGAGGGTACTTGATCTCTGCACTGGCAGTGCTTGTATCGCCATTGCCTGTGCCTACTGTTTTGAAGGGGCGAGTGTCGATGCGGTGGATATTTCGGCCGATGCACTGGATGTGGCAAGCATTAATGTTCGGCGCCACGGCATGGGTGAGCAGGTCGAACCGATTCTTTCGGATCTTTTCTCTGCCTTAAAGGGACGTCACTACGATTTGATTGTGAGTAATCCCCCTTATGTCAGTGAGGAGGAGATGGCGCAGCTCCCGGATGAGTATCACAGAGAGCCGGTTCTTGGCCTGGAAGCTGGCCGCGAAGGGCTGGATATTGTTGCTCGGATTCTGCGGCAGGCATCGGATTACCTTGAGCCCAATGGGGTGTTAATAGTCGAGGTGGGGAATAGTGCTGAGGCGTTGACTAACCGCTACCCACAGGTACCCTTTCTCTGGCTCGACTTTGAACATGGGGGGCAGGGCGTTTTTCTGCTTACCGTAGAACAGCTGAATGAATATCAAACAGAATTTGAAAAAGGGTAGGGCTTAATATGACGTTGCAACGTGCGCGTACCCCTGAAGAGTATGCAGAGTGGGTGAAGCAGGCAAAATTTGAGATCGGTGATCTTAAAGAGTGTCTGATGTTTGAGATGGAAGAGATGGGGCGCTTCCCTGCATTTCTTCAGCCGCTGGAGGAGGGGATCAGTGCCATTTATGATGCTATGTGTAGAGGGGAGTATGCTTTTGGAAGGGAGGATCTCCCTTTTATGGACATAGCCAACCATCATGCAGATGAGATACCGTTTCATATTTTGCTGAAACAGATTAATGAGACCCACCGTCGGGGACTCGAAGTGGAAGAGGAAGATTAGATGGACCAATCGCTGGTTTTTGATCTGTCGTTAATTAACAAGTATGACTATTCAGGTCCAAGATACACCTCGTACCCTACCGCCCCTCAGTTTCATGAGGCATTTGGTGAGTCGGAGTATCGTGATACTGCACGCCGTAGTAATGAAAAAGGCAGTCCTTTGTCACTCTATTTTCATATTCCGTTTTGTGACACCATCTGCTTCTACTGCGCGTGCAATAAGATAGCCACTAAGGATCGCAGTATGGGCGCCGATTACCTGGCGCGGGTCTATAAAGAGATCGCAATGCAGGGTGCGCTCTTTGACTCCAGCAGAAAGGTAGAGCAGCTACACTGGGGTGGTGGGACACCCACTTTTATCAGTCACCAGGAGATGCGTGAGCTGATGCGTGTCACCGGTGAGCACTTCACCTTGATGGATGATGACCGTGGTGAATACTCCATTGAGATCGATCCTCGGGAGGCGACGGAGGAAACCATAAAGACCCTGCGCGAGATAGGCTTCAATCGTCTCAGCATGGGTGTTCAGGATCTTGATGAGAAGGTACAGCGTGCGGTTAACCGGGTACAATCCGAAGCCGAGACAATGACCGTGCTCGAAGCGGCCCATGACAACGGTTTTCGCTCTGTCAGTATTGACCTGATCTATGGATTGCCGTTTCAGACCAGCAATAGCTTTATGTCGACGCTGGACAGAATTATCGAAGTCGGCCCCGACCGCTTGTCGGTGTTCAATTACGCCCACCTACCACAGATCTTCAAGCCGCAACGTCGCATTAATGAGAGTGAGCTACCGCCGGCAGAGGTAAAGCTGGAAATTCTGCAGATGACCATTGAGCATTTGACTGCCGCTGGCTATGTCTATATTGGGATGGATCACTTCGCACGACCGGATGATGAGTTGGCGATTGCTCAAAGGGACGGCACCCTCTATCGCAACTTCCAGGGTTACTCCACCCATGCGGAGTGCGATTTGGTGGCGATGGGCGTTACCTCCATCGGTATGATCGATGCCACCTACAGCCAGAATTTGCGGGGGCTTGATGAGTACTACCAACAGATTGATAGTGGGCAGTTGGCGGTGTTTCGCGGTCTCGAACTGAACCGTGATGATCTGATTAGACGTGATGTTATCACCCGCCTGATATGTCACTTCCAGATGGATTTTTCCGCTATTGAAGAAGCCTGGGGTATCAATTTTGGCAACTATTTTGCAAATGACCTACCGAAGCTCCAAGGTATGGCGCAGGATGGCCTGCTGTCAGTAAGTGGTAGTCGAATTACGGTACTGCCACGGGGACGTTTGCTGATTCGTAATATCTGTATGGCGTTTGATCAATACCTACCACCTGCTGCACAGCAGAAGAACTTCTCCAAGGTCATCTAGGAGCCTGTCCGAGAATAGGGGCCGTAGCGAGGAGACTCCATTTTGAGTCAGATTTTTCGATTAAATGAGGCGAATATTGGGCATATTTAACGAATTTAATCGGGAAATCTGGCCAAAATGGGGTTTCCGCAGTAGGTTCCTCTATTCTCGGACAGGCTTCCTATGGAAGCTCTGCAGTTTCACCAGAAAATAGAGAGAGCTGAAGGTATTTTGTTGTTTCTACAAACAGAGGTTGGAGGAAAGCAATAAAAGGCTATGGGGAATATACAGTTTCATAAACTCTTTTCGGCGCAATAAAAAAGCGCAAGCCAAGAGTTTGACTGAACGTCGAAAATGTCAGCGGACTACGCCTGCGGCAGGCTGTAAGGTACTGATTGTCGATGACTCCAAGACCGTGCTCCTGGTTCTTTCAAAAATGTTAAAACAAGCAGGATATGAAACATTAACTGCAACAGGGGGTATGAGTGCGATCGTTAAGGCGCAGAAGCAGCTTCCCGACTTGATTATAATGGATGTCTTTATGCCTGGTCTTAATGGCTTTCAGGCTACACGCTACCTGCGCAAAAGGCTGGAGACCCGTCATATTCCAATCATCATCATCAGTGGTAACCCCGAGGGAACTGACAAGCTCTGGGGGCTCAAGGTGGGGGCCGATAGCTTTCTCGAAAAGCCGTTTAGCCGGGGTGATCTGTTCAAAGAGGTCGGGGAGCTTCTGTACAAGAATAAGGTGGAGTAAACGTAATTTATGGGTCGACCCAACTAGTTGAAACTATTCAGTGTCAGCTATCGATACTATTGTAGGCGCCCCGTCCTCGAAGCGATAGGATTTACAGGGCGTGCGCGACGTTCATCGCGGCGTCTTGATGTATGATTTAATTTTGTATTTATGGGCACTGCTGTCCCGTTAACTCCCTCTCCCCTTTGGGGAGAGGGTTGGG
>MOXH01000043.1_pt1 | contig 22801 bp, 25 predicted proteins | sample 1471181 | NCBI WGS metagenome assembly MOXH01 (sample SAMN05806436, study PRJNA327811) | mollusc metagenome | isolation source: Phylotype A (SB4) bacterial symbionts from gill | host: Thyasira cf. gouldii | place: Canada: Bonne Bay, Newfoundland | collected 2010-05-07
GGCCAGGCCGGCGGCTACGATATTCTTGGCAACATAGCGCCCGGCGTAAGCGGCAGAGCGATCAACCTTAGAGGGATCCTTGCCGGAGAAGGCGCCGCCACCGTGACGCGCTGCACCACCGTAGGTATCGACAATGATCTTACGGCCGGTGAGGCCGCAATCCCCCACGGGACCACCAATGACCAAAGGCGACCAGTGGGATTGATGTGAATCTTCTCCTGGGGGCAGTTGTCGAGCCACTCCTTGGGTAGGATCGGCTGGATGATGTTCTCCATCACCGCCTCACGCAGGTGGTTGTAGTCGATATCCGGATCGTGCTGGGTGGAGAGTACCACCGCATCTATGCCTGTCACTTTGCCGTCCTGATAGCGGAGAGTGACCTGACTTTTGGCATCTGGGCGCAGCCATGGCAGTACGTGCTCCTTGCGCATCTCCGATTGGCGCTGCACCAGACGGTGGGCATAGGTGATGGGGGCGGGCATGAGCACATCGGTCTCATTGGTGGCGTAACCGAACATCAGCCCTTGATCACCAGCGCCCTGCTCTTCGGGGGCGCTACGATCAACGCCCTGGGCTATATCTGAAGACTGCTTGCCAATCAGGGACATGACGGCGCAGGTCTTACCATCAAACCCAACGTCGGAGCTGGTGTAGCCAATATCGCAAATCACGCCACGTACCAGATCATCCAGATCAACCCAGGCATTGGTTGAGATCTCACCACCCACAATTACCACGCCGGTTTTAATCATGGTCTCGCAGGCAACGCGGGCATGTTCCGGGTTGGTGTCCTGCTTCAGAATTTCATCCAGTACGGCGTCAGAGATCTGGTCTGCCATCTTATCTGGATGGCCTTCGGAAACCGATTCTGAAGTGAATATGTAGTCACTCATATGGCTGTGTCCTTGTGTAGTCAATAAAAAAACCCGCCTAGCGGGAGCTAAGGCGGGTTTCCAGAAACTATTTGCTGGTGCTCGCTTTAGCCGCATTTATTAGGCGCCCGCAATCTGATCTCAAATCGGCGCTCTCTATAGAGATTATCCGCATAAACACGGGTTTGTCAACTCTGGGTAACTTCTCAAAAAGTCCGTGTCATAGGGGTGCAGTAACACCTTTTCATGACACGCGGTGAATACCTCCCTGTACGCTCACAGCAGCATCCCTGCTGCTCTACGTCCTGAAAAGGTGTCACTGCACCCACCTGAAAGTTATCCATCGGCACTGGGTTATTGAGAGGTTACTCAACTGGGTAGTAATTATTGGTTTATATTATGGTTTTTCGTTGTGATATAGATAATTACTTATAGGCTTGATCAGTAGTGCTAATCGTCTCTCGGCGTATCAAGGGTTCTGGGATCATCTGTGGAGTGGTACAATCACGGCTTCAACAACAGGCGTTTATGTCAACCTTTCACTGCTCCACTCAGCTGGAATGGGGGGGCGCCAATGGCAAGGAGTTGAATATGGTTTCTCTGGAAACACCGGTATGTGATTTTGACCGTCCGGCTATCGATTTCTCCCTCCCGGGTGTTGATGGCACTCAGTGGGATTTGGCGCGTTGTCGCGGTGAAAATGGATTGCTAGTGATGTTTATCTGTAACCACTGCCCATACGTTAAATCAGTGCGTGACCGGATTGTCCGTGATACCAGAGAGCTTCAGGCACTGGCTATCAACGCGGTTGCGATTATGTCGAATGATGCTTCGCTCTACGAAGAGGACTCATTCGAGAATATGCGTAAAGTAGCGAAGTCATCTGATTTCCCCTTCCCCTACCTGCTGGATGAGACCCAGGCGGTGGCTAAAGGTTATGGCGCGGTCTGCACCCCCGATTTTTTTGGCTACAATGGGGCACTAAAGCTTCAGTATCGCGGGCGACTGGACGAGAGCCGCAAAGAGGCGGCGTCGGCAGATGTCCGTCGTGATCTTTTCGAAGCGATGAAGCAGGTGGCGGAGACGGGCGCAGGCCCGGCTGAGCAGATCCCTAGTATGGGTTGCTCAATCAAATGGCGGTAGCTTCCTCTATTTTTGGGCAGGCGCCTAGGAGCCTGTCCGAGAGTCTCAATTGATATCGTTGCTATTTCAGAAAGTTGGTTCTTCTTCAGGTGGTTTTTTACCCCCGTAAAGTTAGCTGGCGGGCCCTCTGTTTTTCGATAGGGTAAGAGATAGGCGGTAGTGCTGTTTTAGCGATTACTGATGTACTGAAATTCCGTTGGGTTTTTTTATATAAAGACCCCCAGGGTGCTTTTATTCTGGCGAGACCATAAGGTCTGGCTGATGATGAGCAGAACTGTTTAATCAATCTTTACACTCACTTAAATTTAGGAGGGATGTATGTCCTCACGCAGAAATCTAGCTAATGCCATCCGCGCTCTGAGTATGGATGCTGTGCAGAAAGCCAATTCAGGACACCCGGGTGCCCCGATGGGAATGGCCGATATCGCTGAGGCTCTGTGGAACGGCCACATGAAGCACAACCCGGCCAATCCCAACTGGGCCGATCGTGATCGTTTCATCCTCTCCAACGGTCACGGCTCTATGCTGATTTACTCTCTGTTGCATCTTACGGGTTATGAACTCAGCATTGATGACCTTAAGAGTTTCCGTCAGCTTCATGCCAAAACTCCGGGTCACCCTGAGTACGGTTATGCCCCAGGTGTTGAAACCACAACGGGTCCTCTGGGACAGGGCATTAGCAACGGTGTGGGTATGGCGTTGGCGGAGAAGACCCTGGCGGCTCAGTTCAATTGTGACGGCCATGATATTGTCGACCACAACACCTATGTATTCCTTGGTGACGGCTGCATGATGGAGGGTATCTCCCACGAAGCCTGCTCACTGGCAGGTACACTTGGCTTGGGCAAACTGGTTGCTTTCTGGGATGACAACGGTATCAGCATTGATGGTCACGTCGAGGGCTGGTTTACCGATGACACCCCCAAGCGTTTTGAGTCCTACGGTTGGCATGTTATTGCCGACGTTGATGGGCATAATGCAGATGCGCTGAATGCAGCGATTGAGGCCGCCAAGGCGGTTACCGATAAGCCCACTTTGGTCTGCTGCAAGACCACTATCGGCTTTGGTTCACCCAATCTGGCGGGTACCCACGATTGTCATGGTGCCCCTCTGGGGAGTGATGAGATTCAGCTGACCCGTGAGCAGCTGGGTTGGGAGCATGCGCCATTCGAGATACCTGAAGAGGTCTATGCCGGTTGGGATGCCAAAGAGGCAGGCGCTGCTGCTGAAGATCTCTGGAATGAGAAATTCGCCGCGTATAAGGCGGCTCATCCTGAGCTGGCTGCCGAGTTTTCACGCCGCATGGCCGGTGATCTTCCAGCTAACTGGGAAGAGGAGTCATCCAAGTTTATCGCCGAGGTCAATGCCAAGGCTGAATCACCCGCTACCCGCAAGGCCTCGCAGAATGCCCTCAACGGCTTCGGCCCACTGCTTCCTGAGTTCCTCGGTGGTTCTGCTGACCTGACCCCCTCTAACCTTACCTCCTGGTCGGGTTCCCGAGCGATTACCGAGGGTCACGCCGATGGTAACTATATCTCCTACGGTGTGCGTGAGTTCGGCATGTCCGCTATCATGAACGGTGCCTCCCTGCATGGCGGTTTTGTACCCTATGGTGCCACTTTCCTGATGTTCTCAGAGTACGCTCGCAATGCGCTACGCATGGCGGCACTGATGAAGGTGCAGTCGATCTTTGTCTATACCCATGACTCCATCGGTCTGGGTGAGGATGGGCCGACTCATCAGCCGGTCGAACAGATTCCGACCCTGCGCATGATTCCCAATATGGACACTTGGCGTCCCGCCGATGCGGTTGAGACCGCAGTTGCCTGGAAGTGTGCAGTAGAGAAAAAAGATGGCCCCAGTAGCCTGATCTTCTCGCGTCAGAACCTACAGCACCAAGTGCGTAGCGATGACCAGATTGGTGCTATCACCAAGGGTGGTTATATACTGGTCAATTGTGACGGCACCCCGGATGCTATTGTTATCGCTACCGGCTCTGAGGTTGAGTTGGCGGTTAGGGCGGCGGCAGAGTCGGCTAAGAAGGTGCGTGTGGTCTCTATGCCCTGTACCAGCCTATTCGATGCCCAGGATGCCGCGTACAAAGAGTCGGTACTGCCAGCGGGTGTGACGGCCCGCGTCGCGGTCGAGGCTGCGGTCACCGGTGGTTGGTACAAGTATGTTGGTTTGAATGGCAAGGTGATTGGCATCGATCATTTCGGTGAGTCTGCACCCGCCGGACAGCTGTTTGAAGAGTTCGGCTTTACCGTGGCGAATGTTGTTAGCGCTATCGACACAGTGACCGCCTGAGCCAGTTAGGAGTAGGGCACCCTGCGGATGCCCTGTCAGAAAAATTTAGTTAGATAAACATTTAACGGAGCAAAAACATGACTACAAAAGTTGGTATTAACGGTTTTGGCCGTATCGGTCGTATGGCATTCCGCGCTATCGCAAAAGATTTCTCTGATATCGAAGTTGTCGCTATCAACGACCTGCTTGATGCTGACTACCTCGCATATATGCTGAAGTATGACTCTGTTCATGGCCGTTTCGATGGTGATGTAGCGGTTGAGGGCGGTAATCTGATCGTCAACGGCAAGACTGTCCGTCTGACCGCCGAGCGTGATCCCGCTGATCTGAAGTGGAGCGAAGTAGATGCTGAGCTGATTATCGACTGTACCGGCTTCTTCCTTACCGAAGAGAGTTGCCAGAAACACATCGATGCAGGTGCCAAGAAGGTTGTTCAGAGTGCGCCTTCAAAAGATTCCACTCCGATGTTTGTCTACGGCGTTAACCATGAGAAATATGCTGGTCAGGCTATCGTCTCTGCCGCCTCTTGCACCACTAACTGCTTGGCACCTGTTGCCAAAGTGTTGAATGACAAGTGGGGTATCAAGCGCGGCCTGATGACCACCGTTCACGCAGCTACGGCTACCCAGAAGACGGTTGATGGCCCCTCCTTGAAAGATTGGCGTGGAGGCCGCGGCATCCTTGAGAACATCATCCCCTCATCTACTGGTGCGGCCAAGGCGGTCGGTATTGTACTGCCCGAGCTGAACGGCAAACTGACCGGTATGGCTTTCCGCGTACCGACATCAGATGTTTCTGTTGTTGATTTGACCGTAGAGCTGGACAATGACGCCGATTACAGTGATATCTGTGCGGCTATGAAAGAGGCTTCCGAAGGTGCAATGGCAGGTGTACTCGGCTACACCGAAGAGAAAGTGGTCTCTACCGACTTCCGTGGCAATGCGGCACCTTCTACCTTCGATGCCGGTGCTGGCATCGCTCTGGATAGCACTTTTGTCAAAGTGGTCACCTGGTACGACAATGAGTACGGTTACACCTGCAACATGCTGCGACTGGTTCAGTACGTTGCCGCTAACTGATAGGTTTATCTAACCTGCCGTCAGTCTGCAGGGTGGGCAATGGGTTGCCCGCCCTGCTTTATCTCGACCGTTCGGAATGATCGAGAGAGGTATTAGTTGAAAAACAGTGTCGTAACTATTTAGCCGGGTTTGGGGTCGGAGTCGATTACCCGCATGGATGTGGGCAATCGACCTCGCCCCCCTGGTGAAAACAGTCCAAAAATAGATAGCGCTGAATAGTTACGCAGTGTTTTCAGCTAAACCCTTTCAAATCCATAAAAAATTGCTTACCTTTAGGGAGTCTCTCAATGTCCTTCATCAAGCTGACCGATCTCGATCTCGCCGGAAAGCGTGTGCTGATTCGCGCTGATCTTAATGTCCCGGTAAAAGATGGCAAAGTTACCTCTGATGCTCGTATTACCGCATCCATGCCGACAATTGAACACTGCATTAAAGCCGGTGCCAAAGTACAGGTGATGTCGCATCGTGGTCGTCCGGAAGAGGGTGTTGTGGACGAGGCAAACTCCATGCAGCCGATTGCAGATGATATGTCTGCCAAGCTCGGAGGCACTGTCCGTCTTGTGGCGGGCTATCTAGACAATGCGCCTGAAGTGGCTGATGGCGAAGTGGTCCTGTTTGAGAATGTACGCTTCAATGCGGGTGAGAAAAAAGACAATGAAGTGTTGGCAAAACAGTATGCCGCACTTTGCGATATCTTTGTAATGGACGCCTTCGGAACTGCGCATCGCGCTCAGGCCTCTACCCATGGTGCTGGCAAATTTGCACCGGTCGCTTGTGCGGGCCTGTTGTTGGCCAGTGAGCTGGATAATCTGGCCAAGGCGCTGGCCGAGCCAGCTCGTCCGATGGTTGCCATTGTTGGCGGTTCCAAGGTCTCTACCAAGTTGACCGTCCTTGAGGCGCTGTCCGAGAAAGTTGACCAGTTGGTGGTTGGCGGTGGTATCGCTAACACCTTCCTTAAAGCGATGGGCCACAATGTTGGCAAGTCGCTCTGCGAAGATGATCTGTCGATACCGCCAAGGCATTGGTGACGAAGATGCAGGAGCGAGGCGCTATTATTCCTATCGCCACCGATGTGGTCTGTGCTAAAGAGTTTGCCGAAGAGGCAGAGGCCACTCTCAAGGCCGCCGGAGAGGTGACTGACGATGACATGATCTTCGACATTGGCCCTGACTCTGCTGAGGTGCTGGCTGACATTATCGCCAAAGCGGGTACCGTGCTTTGGAATGGCCCCGTGGGTGTATTCGAGTTCGATCAGTTTGGTGCCGGTACTAAGACCATCGCGATGGCGATTGCTGATTCCGACTGCTTCTCCCTGGCAGGGGGGGGCGATACCATCGCCGCTATCCAGAAGTATGACATCTACGACAAGGTATCCTACATCTCTACCGCCGGTGGTGCCTTTCTTGAGTATCTGGAGGGTAAGACACTGCCTGCCGTGGCTATGCTGGAAGCGCGTGCCGCTGAATAAACATCACAGAGCTTCCCCGTCCGACCGTGTCGGGCCAGGGGCTCAGAGACTCCATGCTTAGACGAACCAAGATATTAGCAACCCTGGGGCCGGCAACTGATAACCCCAAGGTGCTTGATGCGCTGATCAGCGCAGGTGTCGATGTAGTTCGTCTTAATCTCTCCCATGGCGGTCATGATGACCACCGCAGGCGGGCGGAGAGTGTACGCAATAGAGCAGAACTCATCGGTCGTCAGGTCGCTGTCCTGGTGGACCTCCAGGGGCCTAAAATCCGCATAGGCTGTTTTAAAAATGGTCCCATCCAGTTAACCGAAGGTGACCCTTTCATTCTTGACGCTGCTTGCGGTTTGGGTGATGGTGATCAGCTGCGTGTCGGGCTGACATTTGCTCAACTGGTTGATGATGTGCACCATGGCGACACACTGGTACTGGCGGATGGTGCCATCGAACTTCTGATCGACGAGGTGGTGAGTGGTGAGGTGCGCTGCAAGGTGATGGTCGGCGGGCCGCTTTCCGACAGCAAGGGTATCAACAAAAAGGTGGAGGGCTCTCAGCTCCCGCGCTTACTGATAAAGATAGAACCGATATAGTTTTTGCTGCTGAGATTGAGGCTGATTACCTCGCGGTCTCATTTGTGCAGAGTGCTGATGATGTCTTTGAGGCCCGTCGCCTGCTGCATGAAGCGGGGGGTAGCGCGGGTATAGTATCCAAGATCGAGCGGGCAGAGGCGTTGGCGGTAATAGACGAGATTATCCAGGCGTCTGAAGTGATCATGGTTGCCCGTGGCGATCTGGGGGTCGAGATTGGTGATGCCAAGTTGCCTGCGGTACAGAAACGGTTGATCAAGCGCGCCCGCTCAATGAACAAGGTGGTGATCACCGCTACTCAGATGATGGAGTCGATGATCGAACACCCAATGCCTACCCGGGCCGAAGTGTTTGATGTTGCCAATGCAGTACTTGACGGTACTGATGCCGTGATGCTTTCGGCAGAGACAGCCGCTGGCAGATATCCGGTAAAAGCCGTAGAGGCGATGGGGCGCGTCTGTATAGAAGCCGAGAAACAGAGTAAGGTAACTCAGTCACACCACCGCTTGAACTCTGTATTTGGCCGTATCGATGAGTCGATTGCTATGGCCTCTATGTACACAGCCAATCATCTTGGTGTGGCGGCGATTGCCACTCTGACTGAGTCGGGTTCAACGCCGCTGTGGATGTCCCGTATCAGTTCAAGCATCCCCATTTTTGCGCTTACAGAACATGTTACTACCCGCCGCAAGGTGACACTGCTACGCGGCGTATACCCTATAAAGTTTAACTTTGAAGGGGGTGAAGGTTTTGGCTGTGACAGTCAAAAAGCGAATGAACATATCATTGATGATCTGTTACAGCGCAAAGAGGTGCGTAAGGGAGATCTGGTGATCATTACCAAAGGTGACCTCAATGGTGTCGAGGGTGGCACCAATGTGATGAAGGTTGTACGTGTCGGTGAACACGGTCTGTCAACGCCGACCGCTGAGTAAATTTCAGGTGGGTGCAGAAAAAAGCATACCACTGCCAATTATCTAAAATCGAAGAGAGAAGGAGAATACCATGGCCCTTATTTCCCTGCGTCAGCTTCTGGATCATGCTGCAGAGCATGGTTATGGCCTGCCAGCCTTTAATGTCAACAATATGGAGCAGGTTCAGGCCATTATGCGGGCGGCTGATGCGACCAACAGCCCGGTAATCCTACAGGGCTCCGCCGGTGCGCGCTCCTATGCGGGTGAAGCGTTTCTGCGCCACCTGATTGAGGCTGCGATCGAAAGCTACCCTCATATACCGGTCTGCATGCATCAGGATCACGGTGCTTCACCTGCGATCTGCCTGCGCTCTATCCAGTCCGGCTTCAGCTCCGTCATGATGGATGGTTCACTGGAGTCTGATGGCAAGACACCTTCCTCCTTTGAGTACAACGTCGATGTGACGCGTAACGTTGTTGATATGGCGCATGCTGGCGGTGTATCGGTCGAAGGTGAGCTGGGTTGTCTGGGCTCTCTCGAGACCGGTGAGATGGGAGAGGAAGATGGCCACGGTGCCGAGGGCAAGCTGGATATGGATCAGCTGCTGACCGATCCCAACGAGGCAGCTGAGTTCGTCAAGGCGACTGGCGTTGATGCCCTGGCTATCGCTATCGGTACCTCTCACGGCGCGTACAAATTTACCCAGGAGCCTACCGGTAAAATCCTGCGTATCGACCGTGTGAAAGAGATCCATGAGCGCATCCCCAGTGTCCACCTGGTAATGCACGGCTCCTCATCAGTGCCTCAGGATTGGCTGAAGATCATCAATGACTTCGGTGGCGACATGGGTCAGACCTACGGTGTACCGGTTGATGAAGTTGTAGAGGGGATCAAGTCAGGTGTACGCAAGGTCAATATCGATACCGATCTGCGTATGGCCTCCACCGGTTCCATCCGTCGCCATATGGCAGAGAACAGGAGCAACTTCGATCCACGTAAGTACCTCAAAGAAGCTACCAGCGCGATGTCTGCCATCTGCAAAAACCGCTACGAAGCGTTTGGTTGTGCGGGAATGGCGGACAAGATCACAGCCATCTCTATAGAGACCATGCAAGATCGCTACGCCAGCGGTGAGCTCGACCCAAAGGTCAACTGACCCAAGCGCTGAAAGTGCAGAATGGGGGGCTTAATACCCTCTAGGTCGGGAATAATGGCTTGGTGCTGCACTGAGCAAGGCGCAGACAGCAACTTTTGCGGTGAAGCGAAAAAAGGGACATTTTTTCGTTGACTCAAAGACGTTGTCTGCGTATTATTCCGGCCTCTTCGCTGTATGGCGAAGACCCAGTATCGGGGTATGGCGCAGTCTGGTAGCGCGCCTGCTTTGGGAGCAGGATGTCGGGAGTTCGAATCTCTCTACCCCGACCAGTTTTAGCGTTTTGCGCCCGTAGCTCATTTGGATAGAGCATCGGCCTTTGGGAGTGTACCTGAAGTACACAAATAGGAGCCTTTACGGGGAAACAGAACCTGTAAAGTGGACCGCACTGTATCGGGGAAACCTTAACAGGTAGTGCTGATGGCAATCCCGAGGAAACCTTTGGTTGATTTATCTGATGGCCTGATGCTAGTTTTGTACAAAGCATCGCACCAAAGAGAAAGAAAGCCTGGGTGTTTTGAAGGCTCAATTCGAACAGTTCGAGTGAGGGTAGAGACACCCAAGAATAATCAGTTAATGAACGTTAAGGTCGTTGCTGATTATCGAAGGGTTCCGTAGAGACTATACGTGTGGCACCTGAGATGGTGAAGAGATAGTCCAGACCACAAACTCGAATAGAGGCGTCGAAAGGCGAAGTGGTAAGCTAAGCCGAGGGTAGCAGGTTCGAATCCTGCCGGGCGTGCCAAATTAGTTCAAAAAGTTTAATGGTGGGTATAGCTCAGTTGGTAGAGCCCCGGATTGTGATTCCGGTCGTCGTGGGTTCGAGTCCCATTATCCACCCCATTTTTACAGATTGGGCCATTAGCTCAGCTGGTAGAGCAGTGGACTCTTAATCCATTGGTCGAAGGTTCGAATCCTTCATGGCCCACCAGTTGTAGCAAGGGTTAGCCGGTTAGTAGCCGCTAACCCTTTTTATTTCTCCGTCCAATCCTCCGTCCAAATTACCGCAAACTCACCACTTTTTTCGGTTTTCTCAGGTAGTGGCGTTTGGTCAAACCGCGCTGTGAGTGCTGCAGGTTATCTGTGGCATCCCCTCCAGCCTCTTCCAGGTCAGTTGCGTGCTTGGCGCGGATGTCCTTGAACTGGAACGGCTCCTTTTTGCAATCCCTTAGCTTTGCCCTGACTCGTTGCCAGGCGGTGTCCAGTGCGGCGAGCCGGTAATGATCGCCAGGGCTGCCAGCTGCAGGGAACAGCCACATAGATCCTTTCGACTCTTCTTTGATCATGTCTACCAGCAGGCGCAGTTCATCTGTCCAGATCACTAGGGCTGATTTATCTGTTTTTGACTCCTCGAATAGTATTCCTTCATCCTCCAAGTCGCGGCGGCTGATCTTTACTATGTCGTTGCGGCGCCGGCCAGTGAGATAGGCGAGGTGTGCCATGAGTGCGATGTGGAGTGGTGCGACATTGATAGCGGCGTAGTAGTTATTATCTTGTGGGTAGTGGGTTCTAGCACGGGAAAGGCCTTTCAGTCCAACCTCCTTGGCTGGGTTGGCTGTGCAGATCTCGTACTCCATTCCCCAGGCAAACAGTCGCTTCATGTAGGCCAGTTCTTTTTTTTGCACGCGAAGGGCTCTCTTTTTTTCTGGCATCCCGGTATTTACGCACATTGCCGATAGTCCGCGCGTCTAGTGGGATGTCTCCCACTTTCGAGCCTGCACGGTTCTTCCGCTCGCATATTGCTTTGTGGCACTTCTCGTAGTCTGACTGCGTGGATCTGGCTAGCTCTGTCCATGCGTCTGCCTCTTGCAGTGCCAGCGACAGCCCACGAAATGTCGATTCCTGCCCAGATTCAATGCGCTCAATTGCGTTCCAGATCTGCGCCATGCTCAGCGATCCGTCACCCAGCTTCACCTCTTTACCTCGATTTGCGCCCTGGCGCCGTCGGTAGAACCAGCGGCCCTTGCCTCGTGGATCAAAGCCGACATGCTGCGGCAGCATATCTTTGTTGATATGGCTGGGGTATTTGTTCGCGCGTTTCTGTGGTGGCGTCATTAGAAATCAAAGCTGTGTTCTGGATTCGGTTTGCTGGACTCTACTCTTAATCCTAGTGCATTTTCAAATGCCGTGACGGTAGTGAAGGGGCCATTCTTGCCATACAGGATGGGGATGCCCTGTTTCTTTAGGCACTGCTCGACCGCCGTGGAGGTTTTGTAGCCAGTGATCTCCTTGAGTGTGTCGAATGTGACAAAGAGGTCCATCTAGGCAACTGCCTCCAGGGGACTGGGGATGCTGGCGGCGGCGCTCTGGGCGACGTGGGTGTATATCTCGGTGGTCCTCACATCTGAGTGACCTAGTAGCTCTTGGATGGCAAGTAGACTGGTGCCTCGCTCCAGTAAATGGGTGGCGAATGAGTGCCTGAGCGTGTGGGCACCTACTCGTTTTGTGATGTTTGCTGCTCTGGCGGCGGATCTGATGGCCTTGGATACGGCAGAGTCATGCAGGTGGTGCCTGCGTAGTACTCCGGTGCGTGGGCAGGCTCCTATTTTTGTTGCCTGGAAAACATATTGCCAGCGGAAATCTTTGATTGATTTTCCAAGCTTGGTTTCCAGTGCGTTGGGTAGATAGACCTCGCCAAATCCATTGGCCAGGTCTCGCAGGTGGTTGCGCCTGGCGGTCTCGATCCGCTGCTTTAGCGGTTGGATGAGCGGGGCAGGGAGCATGACGACGCGGTCCTTTGCGCCCTTGCCGTTACGTACCATGATTTGATGGCGGTCGAAATCTATATCCTGGGTGCGTAGGGATAGCGACTCATTGAGGCGTAGACCAGACCCGTAGAGCAGATTACATATCAGCCAGTGGGTGCCGGTGAGGTTGCGCAGCAGGCGCTGTACCTCGTCCGTTGATAACACAGTCGGCAGTCTGCGCGGTTTTCTTGCGCGTGTGAAAGTGCCGATATCGCCGATCTCTATCTGCAGCACCTCTTTGTAGTTAAATATCAGAGCGTTCAGCGCCTGCGATTGGGTGCTGGCTGATACGTTGCGCTCGTTTGCGAGATAGCTGAGGTAGTTGTGTAGTTTCTGCTCATGCGACCCGGAATAAGGACTCCCATCAATTGACATATTGGTATGGCATGTTTTAGTGATGGGTGTCCTGGCTCCTTTCAGGTGTCCTGGCTCCTTTCAGCGTCGGGAAGCCGAAGGGAGCGGAATAGATGTGCTTGTTATAAATTTTTTTCGTTCTCTTTACCGTGCCAAATTCTTAAAATATAAATGACTTTATCAGTGATTAGATAGCGTACAGTATAATCACCTACATAGAGATCACGTAGTTGCTCTGGGTCGGAAGCCTTTAAAACGGGCAACCCAATTAGTGGAAATTGTTTAAGTCTTTCGACACCCTCTTGCAGATCAATAGCCATTCTACGAGCAGCATACGGATTCTTATTCTCTATAAACTCAACAACCCGTTGAAGGTCGCCAATTGATTCCGGTGAGTACTTTACCTTCATGATTTAGGAGGTGGTGTTCTAGCGCCTGTACCCCAGCTATTAAGCCATGCATTAACGTCTGCTTCATCGAGTGATTTACCAGCTTTTATCGATTCGAGTGCTTTAAGCGTATCTTGCCACCTAGAATTTTCTAGTGACTGCTTCACCAAAAAATTCTCTAATCGCTTGATTAATAAGGTAGTTTTTGCTTCTGTCGAGTTTTTTTGGCTAAAGATTCTAAGGGTTTATCAATATCGTCAGTAAGCCGAATACTAGTAACGCTCATATACTCTATCCAGTATGTAGTGATTTGTAGTACATGTTAGTACAAAAAAAAGGGGCAGGCTATAGGAATTTATAAGGTGGAATAAGGATGGAATAAGGACACCCATCAAAGTGTACGCCAATCCTTAAACTTAGCCTGATCGTGAGTACAAACCTCCCTAAACCCACTGTCCAAAAATTCCATATGTCATTGATTCAATAGGATTAATGCGCCTTATTGGGCACTTGGGCTGCAGGCATGAAGCGCTAACCGATTGATTTTGCGGTAAATTATTTTCATCACTGCACTAGAATCACCATAGTCTGTCCAGAAAAACAGGTGATTTTCGGGCGATTTAGGGAGGTCTGGAGTAATAGCAACTGTCAATTTTTCCACAGTCTTACTGTGATTGACTCTGACCACTGCCGTGTAACCCTCTCTACCGTAGAGTTTAGGTGTCGTCGTTGGACCGGGAGATAAATGACCGGACAAAAGGGATGGTGAGGCGGCGCTGGGCTTCCAAAGATGCTTGGTCGAGGCCATCCAGTAGATTTCGCAGTGACTCCATATCCCTTGGTGTGTGGCGCAGTATGTAGGCGGCTGTCTCTTCACTCATCTCCAGCCCTCGCCTTGCGGCACCAGAGGTCAGGGCAAGCTTTTTTTCTGCATCTGAGAGGGGGTGAAGCTGGTAGCAGAGGCCCCAGTTCATCCGTGATAGCAGATCCGGCAGTCCAAGGGGAAGGGTTGATGGGCTCTGGCTTGCTGACACCAGTAGAGAAGCGCCGCGATCCCGTACTCGGTTGAACAGGTGGAATATGGCCAGCTCCCAGCTGGCATTTCCCCCCACCCGCTGAATATCATCGAGGCAGATCAGCTGCAGGTTATCGAGGCCATTGAGTATGTCAGGGTGAAATTCAGACATCTGTTGTAGTGGGATGTAGGCGGAGGTTCTCTGCTCCTTGTCAGCGAGGTGACAGGCCGCCTGTAGAAGATGGCTTTTGCCGACGCCACTTCCTCCCCAGAGGTAGATGAATGGCTCGCCAACCCCTAGAACAGAGGCGCTAAGGTCATTTACTGCCTGGTGGTTGCCACTGGCAATATAGGTCTCCAGGCTGGTGTGTTCACGCAGGGTGATACCGAGGGCGAGTTGCTTAGACATGGCGTGCAGATCGGTTATTATCGGGATAGGGCGGCGGCAGTAGATGCCAATCGCTTACCGAGTGCATGGCAGAGTCGCTTCTCTTCATCACTCAGGGGCAGCTTGCTGTCACTGCTAGCGAGGTGGCTGGGGCCGTAGGGGGTGCCGCCACTTTGTGTGTGCAGTAGGTCGGTCTCACTGTAGGGGAGGCCGACAATTAACATGCCGTGATGCAGCAGCGGTAGCATCATGGATGTCAGGGTGGTCTCCTGGCCACCATGGAGGCTGGAGGTGGATGTGAATACACCGCCGGGCTTGCCTATCAGGCTCCGGAGAGCCAGAGGGGGCTGGTGCTGTCGATAAAATATTTTATCGATGCGGCCATATTGCCGAAGCGTGTCGGGCTACCCAGGCTAGGCCGGCACAAGATTTTAGATCATCAAGGGTGGCGTAGGGGGCTCCTGTAGGGGGAATTGCCTCCTCCGTTGCCTCACATACAGTGGAGATGGTGGGAACAGTGCGCAGGCGCGCCTCCATATCGGGGATCTCTTCAACGCCACGGGCTATCTGTTGCGCCATTTCGGCGGTGGCACCGTAGCGGCTGTAGTAGAGCACCAGAATCTCCGCCATCAGAGAATCTCCAGAACCTTCTCAGGTGGGCGACCGATGGCCGCCTTGCCATCCTTGATCACAATCGGACGTTCAATCAGGCGTGGATGGTTGAGCATACCCTGAATGAGCTGGTTCCGGGTAAGTTCCAGGTTATCGAGCCCCGCCTCTTTGTACTCAGTCTCTTTTTGTCTCATCAACTCCCTCGGTTCAATGCCGAGCATATCCAGAACTTTGACCAGCTCTTCACGGCTGGGTGGAGTATTCAGATACTCTTTGACCTCAGGGGCAACACCCTGATCCTCGAGCAATTTTAGTGTTTGTCGGCATTTACTGCAGCTGGGGTTGTAGTATATTTCTACTGGCATGAAGGGCTATCTCCTAGGTTTATGATGTAAGCTATTGTAGCGAGTAGGGTATGGATAAATAAAGATGGAAATAGAAAGTGAATATTTACCAAGTCGCTCTCAGGGGAAACTAAAGGGGCGACTCTGCTGGGGCAGGGCTTTTTTGCGGCTCCTGTTTAGTCGTTTTTAGTGAAAGCCAGGGGTTGTCCAGTGCCGCCTCGCTCACTTTTACCACTTTGCTGTCGCTGGTACCGCTGATGACGGTTGGCCTGGCGGTGTTTGCAGCCTTTCCGGTCTCTGACCAAATTGAGGAGAAGGTACAGAGTTTCCTGTTCGAAAACTTCATGCCAGCCTCAGGGGAGGTGCTGAAGGCCTATCTGCAGCAGTTCAGCAGCAAGGCGTCCCGTCTATCGAGTGCCGGATTTGCTTTTCTGATTGTGGTGGCCTTGATGATGATGGCAAGTATTGACCACGCCTTCAACATCATCTGGAGAGTGCAGCGCAAACGTAGTCCGCTGAGTATCTTCATGGTCTACTGGGCGATTCTCTCCCTTGGGCCTTTGCTCATTGGTGGTAGTGTGGTCGTAACCTCCTACCTGGTAACTATTCCGATTCTCTCTGATGCTGCAGCTACCTTCAGTCAGCGACTGCTCGGATTGACTCCGTTGCTGGCATCAACCGCCGCTTTCAGTCTACTCTATATTATAGTGCCTAACCGGCGTGTACTGATCAGGCACGCGGTTACCGGTGGTTTTCTTGCTGCGCTTCTTTTTGAGCTGGCGAAAAAGGGCTTTACCCTCTATCTCACCCATTTTCCCACCTATGAGGCGATCTATGGTGCTCTGGCGGTTATTCCGATCTTCCTGGTGTGGGTCTATCTATCTTGGGTGGTAACACTGCTTGGTGCAGAGTTTACCTACTGTCTGGGCATCTTTGGCAAGACATCACACCAAGGCGAAATGGGGAGTGGTAACTCTCTGCTGCTGGCATTTCGCCTGTTGCAGCGGCTGTGGCAGGCGCAACATTCTGGAGATGCAGTGAGTCTGAGACAACTCTCCAGTGATCTCAATGGGGTGTCTGAGGAGCGACTGGAGACGCTACTAGTGCAGCTGCGGAACGCCCGCCTGGTGCTCTCTACCGAGGAGGGAGCATGGGTAGTGGCGCGGGATCTTTCAGCGGTCTCCCTGCTTGACCTCTATCTCACCCGTCCGTTTGTTCTACCTGATCCCGAGTTGCTGAGAGATGAGCTGCTGCCCCAGGAGGCGGCGCTGGGTGAACTGCTGGGAAATGTACGAAGCGATATGGAGAGTACGATGGCGTTGACCTTGGATGAGCTCTATCGCCTGGAGGCTGGTGAGGCTCTGAAGAGTGAATAGTTGATGATTTTTTAACCGTGCAGATGAATAGTGTGGTACTCAAAACGCTCAAAACAGCTGGTTGACTGCAGCAGCTTGTCGGCAAAAATACGTGTTTTCAGGAGCTTGCCAGCATCAACAAAATACTCCCGCTCCGGATGGTACATCAGGTGGGGAGTGATAATGGCAGGAGGTTGTTTCTCTCCTCGGTCGAGCAGAAGTGCCGGTTGAAAGTCGGCGATATCAGTGGTACCAAATACCATTGGCTTGATGGTGCCAGCGGAGATTTTTCCCTGAATGAACTGGATGCCTGCTTCCACGGTGTCTCTGTTGCGGATGACAAATCGACGTACGAACCGACGATCCAGCTCTCCCCGTTTTCAGAACGTTCACTCTCCATCAGTACCAGTTGACCGACCTGGAGACCGCTTGAGTTATCGGGGGAGACTTCCATTCCAATGCCACTTTTGCTGATATTGATCTGGCGCCAACGGAAGGTGTTGTGGGTCACTGCGTGATGGGAGGAGGTGGTATCTCCGATGGTGACCAGCTCTTCCTCCATCCAGCTCTCGGATGTATCCGTATTGATGACGCCGCCATGTTTTAGAAAGTGAACTATATCGGTAATACCACATGCGATTATCAGCCAGTCATAACGCTCCTGTCGTGGGTGGCGGCGCTGTGGTTGTAGGTGCCAAGCCACCAACATGTCATGGAATAGTTGCTGGATGGCAGGGCCGTTTAGGTTTTTCAGCCCCGGGATTGAGGGCATCGTTTTTGTGCCTACTATCTGCATCTGCTGACTGATAAGGTTGCAGAGGGGGGTGCTATCCAGCAGTAGGCAGCTCTCAGGGTTCTCCGGGGGGCTCTCCTGTGACAGTGCATGGGGTTTTTCACCCCCCTGGAAATCGATAACAAATCGCCCACCATTTCCACCGGCACCCGATTTCAGTGTTGTGATCCGCGCATACTCTCCCCACCAGGTGAGGTAGCTATAGACCTGCCATATCTCGTTCTGTTGCAGCTTGAAGGGGTCGAGTAGCATGATCAATACAATGGATTTAAACAGTGAACGTATGGTTGCGCTGCTATCCGCCTTGTGTTGAAGGTCATCGACAGGCTCTTTCGATAAACCCAGTTTTTCGGCAAGAAGGTAGAGTTGGCGTATCTCACGCCAAATATGGCTGGGCTCCTGGCGGTGTTCTGCAAAGGCAAACAGTAGGCTGAGGATAAGGCTGTCCAGGGCATAGTAGACCAGCTTCGCCTGCTGCTCGACCGCTAGTCGCCCTTTCTGAAAGTAGTGCTCTTCCCTGATGGCAATCTTATAACCGTAAGACATTTCAATGGTGATCTTCTCGGTTAATGTATAGAGCTCTTCTGCATCCCGGTGGGTGTTGGTGCGGTTCTATTTCTCGCACTATCGGTAAGCTGGTGGAAGGGGGTGTGGTAGCACTCCATCAGGAGTGCCCGGCCGGAGAGGGTTGCGGGGTGACGATTCAGCAGTGAGAGCGACTTGAGTAGGAGTCTTGCTGTCTGCAGTGGGTTGGCGTAGGGGAGCTCCCCCATCCACTGCTGCAAGGGCTGTTTCTGGGTGAGAGTGCCGGGGTTTTCAGTGGTATCTGGGGTAGGCACTGTCAGCTGGGTTTTGCTCATCTTTTTCTGGTTACCCTGTTGCTGCCGTATCTAGAGAGTATTCATTGATGCTCACGGCGACTCAATTGGAGGCCCGCCCTCCAATGTTTTTAAAGCGCCTCTGCTCAACGCATATCTTGCGTTCAGTCATGAATCAGAGGCTTGTTAAATTGTAGTGGTTTTGTAGGAGCGGCGCACACTCCGCACAAAACCCCATCGCCCCGAGCGCTGACCTCCTACAGTGGATGACATGTTTTTTGTGCAAGGCCACTTAAAATACTTAACTCAAACAGTGAGTTCTGTTCAATATATAGGTGTATCACTGCAAAATTACAAGCTATTCGCTACATGTTGCAACCAGGGTTGCAGCACACCACCTTTTTGAGTAAAGGTAATCCCTTGTCTACTGGTGGAATTTCGCTATACCAATGGAGTGCCTACTAAAATAGTATTTTCAGAAGTTTTTGTACAATCCATGAGTGAGCAGAAAGCCCTGGATCTTCCAGAAAGCCACTCTTTTAATCATGATTACGATCATAATCTGGCACCATAATAGCCGTCATAATAATATGCCGATTAAACCGAGGAGGTGATATGAAGCGTACAATCACATCTCTGCTATGTCTCGCGTTGTTAGTGGTTTCTTGCCTGATACAGGCCGCTGCAACCCGTGATCCGGCAGCCCACTTTTTTGATGAGACATGGGGTGATTTTCAGGAGGAGTTGGCAACTGCCAGGGAGCAGGGAAAGCAGGCTGTTCTTATCATGTTTGAGTTGGAAGATTGTCCCTACTGTCATCGGATGAAGCAGACCGTACTCAATCAACCCAATGTTCAGGACTACTTCAAACAGCACTTCCTCATCTTTTCAGTAGACATCGAAAGTGATGTCGAGGTGACCGACTTTGCTGGAGAGGCGATGCTGCAGAAAGATTTTGCAGAGAAGAAAAATCGAGTTAGAGCGACCCCGGTATTTGCTTTCTATGATCTCAAAGGCAAAGAGATAAGACGAGCGCGCATGACAATTGCCTCCAATGGCCCAGAAGAGTTTATGCTGCTTGGCCGCTATGTGGTTGAGGGTGAATTCAGCAATATGAGCTTTACCCGTTTTAAGAGGCAGCAGCGTAAAGCAGCAAAAGGGAAATGAGCGCAATGAGGAAGCCCAAGATAACCCACTATCTGCTGTTGCTTGTGGCGGCTTGCTGGGGCAGTGTTCAGGGTGAGGGGCCTAATGGCCCAGCACCTTTACCTGAACCCCTGACACTCTCCTACGCCCTCTCACTGGCCGATGAGAATCATCCTGCACTGGAGAGACACCGAGCCCAAATGGAGGCGGGGGATGCCGAGAGGTTGATGCTTAGCGCACAAACGGGATTCAAGGCCGGGGTGGAGGCCAGATTGCTGGCAATTGAACCCTCCTACCTCTCAACCAACCAGAGTAGAAATAACAGCAGCCTAAAGCTTAGGCTGAGCAAGCAGTTGTATGATGCCGGTCGTAATGAATGGGATATCCAAGCCGCAAGCCATGATCAGACGGGTAGGGAGTGGGGCTATCTGGATGCCAGGCAGAAGCGTTATCTCGATATTATGGCCCGCTACTTTGACGTTCTGCTCGCAGATATGCGTTATCTCCGAGATGATGAGGTGATGACGGTGGCTTTCCTGCGCTGGAATAAGCTCAGAGATGTGACTGAACTGGGGCGGGTCTCTGATCTTGATCTTCTGGAGAGGGAGAGTACCTTCAACCGGGAACTTCGTCAGCGAACTTTGACCCAGCACCAGCAGCGAGCAACCCGTTCACGTCTCGCGATGAGCCTCAATCGGCCTGAGAACCTCTCGGCAGAGCTGGAGAAGCCAACGCTCCCTTCGTTGGACAGAGAGCTCAGTGAAGTGAGTGATCTGGTAAAGGTTGTGCTGGAGAGCAACCCCCGCCTCAAATCAATGAGAGCCCGGGTGGATGCCGCCAGCGCACGAGTCGATGCAGCTAGAGCGGGAGGTGGCATGGTGATTCGTGGTGAGATGGCGTTAGCGGGCTACAATAGAGCCACAGGCTCCACCCATCCACTCTCCGCCGGTCTGGTGATGGAGCTACCCCTCTCCAATGGGGGGGCTGTCGATGCTGCTGTGGCTAAACAGCGGGCGCTGCTCCATGAGCAACGCGCACTGCTGGCTCAGGGGAAGATGGATCTCCGTCAAACGGTACTGGATCTCTGGCTTGAGATCAGTGCGCTCAAAGTTGAGCAGCAAGAAGTTGAAGTTTTGGGCGCTTACCGTGAACTCTACCTGGATCGGAGTCGCGCCCTCTACGAACATGAGCTGCAGTCAAATCTGGGGGATGCGGCATCAAAGACGGTCACTTATCAGCTGCGTAAAGATCAGGTTGAATTCAATCTGGAGCTCGCCTGGGCCCGGCTGGATGCCCTTAGCGGGAGCCTGCTGCAGTTGGCTGCCGGTAAAAATAACGGAGAGAAAACAGATGATTAAATACTGGATAGCCGCAGTGGTGATGTTGGGAAGCTATACATCGGCGATGGCTGATGAAGTAGCAGGTCATCTCGATTGGCTCAATCGGGTGGAGTTAGGCACGCCGATTTCAGGGCGGATCAGTCGAGTTGCGGTAGCACCGGGAGATCGGGTAAAAGCAGGGGCGGTGCTGGTGGCGCTGGATGATCGTCGTTACGCAGCTCAATGGGTGGCGTCAAAAGCTGCGCTGGAAGCAGCGCGACAGGATAAGCTGGAGGCGGATAAAGAGCTGGAGCGTACACTCGATCTGTTCGATAGAACGGTCCTTTCCGAACATGACCGTAACCTGGCCGAAATTGCCGCCGCCCAGGCTACGGCGGATTGGCGGCAGGCCCAAGCTGATCTGGCAGCAGCCCAGAGTGATCTGGATGATTGCCGTGTTAAAGCCCCGTTCAGCGGTATAGTAGTAAAAGTTGCCGCCATATCCGGCATGACAACAATTAACCAATTGCAGCTTCAACCTCTGGTGGTACTGGCTGACGATAGCGCTTTTCTGGCACACGGCAGGGTGAGTGCTGGACAAGCTGCCATATTGACCGCAGGCCGTGCTTTGGAAGTAGCTGCGAATGATACTCAGTATGTGGGCAAGGTTCAGCATGTCGGACTGGAGCCGGCTAGCCGCAGTGGTGAAGTGTGGTATATGCTGACGGTGCAAGTGGAGAGGTCAGGAACATCGAACCTTCGTGCCGGTGAGCCCGTTGTGATACGCTTCTAACCTCAATTTTCGAGGGAGAGTGATATTGAGTATCTGTTTGCGGTGCTTGGTCTCAGGTAAGGTTCAAGGTGTCTTTTTTCGTGCTACCGCTCGTTTTGAGGCGCAGACGCTGGGTATTAAAGGTTATGCGAAGAACCTGACGGATGGTAACGTAGAGGTGATGGCTTGTGGGGAGCCTGACTCCCTGGAAAAGTTTAGATACTGGCTCTCAAAAGGCCCTCAAGCCGCCCGGGTGAGCGGTGTCTCATGCGAATCTGTTGGGATGCAACTGTTTGACGGGTTCTCCGTTCGTTAATTTTATAACTCAAGTTTCAGCGTTTAAATAGTACCTCTTTTGCGCTAGGGGTCGGAGTCGATTGCGTTAAATCTGTGGGAAACACACTCCATTTCAACACAATCGACTCGACCCCGGACCCTGACAACTTAAGTTTCAGCGTAATACTCTACCTCTCCATCTCCTCCTCCGTCAGTGGACGAAATACGGGTGTCTCTCCAACGGGTAGTTCATGCACTACTTCCTTGTCCGGTTTTGCCGCTAGAGGTTGCACACTCTGGCTGTGGCGCTTTTCGGTGACGGCTGCCAGTGGTGCCGGGGAGGTGGGAGCCATCATCTGATTGTCATGATCATAGGTGCTGGCATCCTCAAGTGGCTGCTGCTGTGGTGCCGAGGGCCAACGGGGGGGCTCCTGGTTTTGTCTATAGACAGGTTCGCCCCTGTTTTCAGCGCCGTAGGGTGCCGCTGGATATGCTTGCCTATAATCCGCCTCAGGTGGAGCTGGTGGGCGGTTATAGCTGTCGTGGCCGTAAGGGTAGGACTGTGGATTGTACTCTCTATAATTTGGGGTGCTGGGGGCGTAGCCATACCCTTGAGGGGCATATGCATCGTAGCGCGGAGGGTGGTTGTCTGAGGGTGGGTACCCAGAACCGTACCCCGGTCCATAGGTGTAACCCCGGGGCTCGGGGTATGACGCTGGGTTACCGTAGCGATTATTGGATCGGTTACCCCAGGGAGAGGGGAATGCATTCATCATCGCCATGGGATTGACCGGTAGTGAACGACGATTGACAGGTGGCGGTGGATAGCCCCTGGCCGCCTGGGGATAGTTTGGCGCAGTGGTGTAATCGTTGGGGCCAGGGTACCCATAGGTGGGTGCATAGATGGGTTGCGGTGCCGTAGGCGCGCTTGGGTAGGCCTGTCTCCCTGG
>MOXH01000044.1_pt1 | contig 22681 bp, 22 predicted proteins | sample 1471181 | NCBI WGS metagenome assembly MOXH01 (sample SAMN05806436, study PRJNA327811) | mollusc metagenome | isolation source: Phylotype A (SB4) bacterial symbionts from gill | host: Thyasira cf. gouldii | place: Canada: Bonne Bay, Newfoundland | collected 2010-05-07
GCTTATCATGCCAGATGCGGAAAGATTTATCTACCCGCTAAAACGAAAAATATTTTTCAGTTAGGCTGGGAATGCATGGAAACATTGGGGTTGTGATGATGTGCGTCAGGGCTGAATAAATGCCCGCATATGAAAACGGGCATGCTCCGGCAGATAGTGGAACGATTGGCCTTCGGGGCAGGCGAGTCGGGCCAGGCAGCCGCGATCCAGGCATTCAGCGCCTGCAGCTTCTGTCAGGTGACGGATGCAGCGGCTGCTAAAATAACGGTTATCGGTAAATGCCATAATCGGACACCCCTGTAGACAAGGTTTGGAGGTACAGTGGTCGCAGGGTGACTCGGCAACAGGTGGCGGAGGCGTAGATTATAGAGGGCTCGGCTAGTGCCAAGGCAAAGCGGTAGGCGTGCCACAGACCGTACCGAGGATGAATCTTTATCAGCAGCGGGGAGGTCGCTGTTGGCTCTCCCTTGTTTGCCCAGGTTAAAAATGGGAGGAAGGGCGGGCCGTCGAAAGGGTAGAGTGCCAGGCCGTTGAATTGCTCTGCCATTGCCTCACCGATCCTCATGCTCCAGCGATCTAGGGGGTCGGGATCGCCATCCCTATACTCAGGTGAGTGGCAGAAGGTTGACCAGATGGAGGAACCTGCGTTACCGAACAGGATTAATGAGGCCGCTGGGCGCTGGCTTGGTAGAGTGGGCATCTGATCTTCAGGCGCCACTGAAAAGCCACCACGCAAGATCAAACCTTGCTGCTCTGCCTGATGCCGCAGTTGCTTGAGTACTCGTTGCTGCCGCAGGTACTCTGCATCCATTTTTATCTCCATCCGGGGTGAGTCAAACTTAGTATACGTTAGGTTCTTGGACAAGATCGCCGTCATCTGAAACAATGCTCCGGTTCATTTTTACAATCAACCAAGGTCTATGCAGATGTCACTAGTAAAAGCATTCAGGGGTCTAAGGCCCGCACCCGGCTATACCGCAGATGTAGCGGCTCCACCTTACGATGTTATGAGTGCTGATGAGGCACGGGTGATGGTGGAGGGGAGGCCCTGGAGCTTTCTGCATATCTCAAGAGCGGAGGTGGACCTACCTCAGGGTACCGATCCCTACGCTCCCGAGGTCTATGCTAAGGCAGCTGAGAACCTGCGGAAGATGAAGGCAGAGCAGGTGTTGGTTCATGATCAACTCGACAGCTTCTACGTCTACCGCTTGACCATGGGTAGTCATCAACAGACCGGTCTGGTCGCCGCTGCGTCTGTTGCTGCCTATGATCAGGGTCGGATCAAAAAGCACGAATTTACCCGCCCAAAGAAAGAGGATGATCGGGTACGCCAGATCGATGCTCTGGATGCCCAGACCGGTCCGGTGTTTCTAGTCTACTCAAGTGAGGTGGAGGTGGATCAGATACTTGCTGATGCCACATTGGCCTTGCCGGCGATGGATGTCACCGCAGATGATGGGGTGCGGCACGAAGTGTGGGTGCTTGACGATGCAGAGCGGGTGGGGCGTTTGACCGCATTGTTCGATGCTATGCCTGCACTCTATGTGGCAGACGGACACCACCGCTCAGCCGCCGCCTCACGGGTGACCGCTGATCGTAAGGTGGCAAACCCGGAGCATACCGGTGAGGAGGGCTATAACTATTTCCTCTCTGTTATCTTCCCCCACAATCAGATGCAGATTCTCGACTACAATCGTGTGGTCCGGGATCTCAACGGTCTTGAGCGTACGGCATTTGTTGAGGCCGTTGCTGAAAACTTTGAACTCACTGCCAGTGATCAGCCAGTGAAGCCTGCCGGGCCGGGTGAGTTTGGAATGTATCTCGCCGGTCAGTGGTATCGGCTATCCATCGAACCACAGAAAATCCCCGCCAATGATCCGGTTGCCAGCCTCGATATCAGCCTGCTGACCGCTGAATTGATCGACCCTATCTTGGGTATCAGCGACCCCCGGCGCGATGATCGTATCGACTTCATCGGTGGCATACGGGGGCTCGCCGGGCTTGAGAAACGGGTTGATAGCGGTGAAATGGCAGTCGCCTTCTCTCTCTACCCCACCTCCATGGAAGCATTGATGGCGGTAGCGGATGATGACGAAGTGATGCCCCCTAAATCGACCTGGTTTGAGCCCAAGTTGTCTGACGGCTTGGTGAGTCACGAGCTATAGCTGTCAATTTGCCGTAGTCAGCTCAATACGACGCCGACCCCTGATGGACAACTGACAACCTACCACTATGGTTAGCATCACCACCCACCTTCCCCAGGGTGACGACCTGGATGCCCAGGATATCCGTAACTGGCTGAAGCGCCTTGCCGAGAGTCGCTCATCTGAAGAGATGAAGATGATCACCTCGGCTTGTGATCTGGTACTGGAGACTCACCGGGAGTCGCGGGAGCCCACCGGGGAGTCTACTCTTCGTCACGCCTTGGCGGTGGCTGAAATTCTTGAGGATATGGCGCTTGATTGGGAGACACTGGTCGCCGCCATACTTCATGACGTAATGCTTGATGAGCAAGTGGATGCTGCCGGAATTGAGGCGCGATTTAGTTCTGATGTTGCCCGCATGGTCGGTGATATGGCGCGTATCGGCAATGTTATCAAAGTGCAGAAGGAAGTCCTGCATCTTGATGAGATGGAGCACACCGAGAATATCCGACGCATGCTGCTCAGTATCGCCGATGATATCCGAGTGGTACTGATCGTACTGGCAGAGCGTCTCCATGTGCTGAGAATTTTAAAGAATCTGCCAGAACCTCTTAGGGCGGCTGAAGCGAAAGAGACCCAGCTGATCTACTCACCAATGGCCAACCGTCTAGGCATCTGGCAGATCAAGTGGGAGATGGAAGATCTCTGTCTGCGTTACCTGGAGCCTGAGCGTTACAAAGAGATAGCGGGTAATCTTGACGGTCGCCGTATTGACAGAGAGACGTTTATCTCAGAAGTGATCCACCTGCTGCAGGAGAAGTTTAGCGCAATCGGCATCCATGGCGAGATAACTGGCCGACCCAAGCATATCTACAGCATCTGGAGAAAGATGCAGCGTAAGTCTGTGGAGATCGATCAGATTTTTGACCTGCGAGCTGTGCGCGTGCTGGTGGGCGATGTTGCCGAGTGCTATGCCGCTCTGGGGGTGGTTCATGGCCTTTGGCGCCATATTCCAGGTGAGTTTGATGACTATATTGCCACGCCTAAAGCCAATATGTACCGCTCCATCCACACGGCGGTTATCGGCCCCGAGGAGAAGACCCTTGAGGTGCAAATTCGTACCCGCGAAATGCACGAGCACGCTGAACTGGGTGTGGCGGCCCACTGGCGCTACAAGGAGAGTGTCGGTAAGGGGGGATGTAGCGTTCGAACGGCGTATTGTTCTGATGCGCAGCTGGCTCGATCTGCGTGATGATGCCGATAGTGGCGGTGATGAGTTTGCCGATAGTCTGAAGAGTGATTTTGAGGCACTGCAGGTCTACGCTCTAACCCCTCAGGGGCGGGTCATCGAGTTGCCCAAGGGGGCCACGGCTATCGATTTCGCCTATGCGATACACAGCTCCGTCGGTCACCGCTGCCGGGGTGCCAAGGTGGATGACCGGATCATCCCACTGACCCAGCCGCTGAAGAGTGGTCAGACCGTCCACATACTGACCACCAGGGAGGGTGGGCCGAGCAGGGATTGGATCAGCTCTCACCTCGGTTACATCAAGACAAGCAGGGCTCGAAACCGGGTGCGGCACTGGTTTAAAGAGCAGGATTACGAAGCGCATCTCCATGCGGGTCGTAGCGGGCTGGAGCGTGAGGTGAGTCGTCTCGGGACGCACAAGCCGAACCTGGAAGAGGCTGCAAAACGCTTTAAACTGAAAAAGGTCGATGATCTGCTGGCTGCTATTGGGCGGGGAGATATCTCTCCCATTCAGGTCGCCGGTATGGGCTTGCGGCAGACGGAAGCGCGGTTGCCGGAGCCACAAAAACCGCCCCAACGCCGTAGAAAAACCACAAAATCAATGCAGCGCAGTCAAGTGGACGTGGAGGGTGTCTCCGACCTGCTCATCCACATGGCGCGCTGCTGCAAACCGGTCCCCTATGACGACATTGTTGGTTTTATCACCCGGGGAAAGGGGGTGACAGTCCATCGCCGGGACTGCTCAATGATCCGCAATCTTAATGAGAGGGATCAGGGTAGAATGACCGCCGTGGCGTGGGCCGACCAGCAGGATGAGAACAGCTACCCGGTAGATATCCAAGTGATCGCTAGTGACCACAAAGGACTGCTGCGGGATCTCTCATCCATCCTCACCAATGAAGAGGTGGATGTGATCGGGGTGAATACCCAGTCCAACCGTAAAACAGACAGGGCAATCATGTGCTTTACCATTGAGATTAGTGATATGCGACAGCTGAGCCGGATACTCGACAAGATGGCTCAGTTCCCCTATGTGCTGGAAGTCAAGCGCCGGGTATGAGTCATTTGGGGAAACCCTGGAGTCAGTACCCTTAGGGCCTGAGCTCTTAAAAAATTGCCGCCCTCCCCGCCGCAGGGTAAACTAACCCCCGGTTTTGTAAGTGGAAAACAGCAGGTGTACGGTAACTCTTCGTTGTATCCATGAGTATCAACTGACCTGCTGTTGACCCAATCACTTACTCCACTGTCATAAATGGTGGTGTGATTTTTGTTTTATTTTTCTATTTTTCATGGAGTTATATTAAATGGCCCTAGAGCGTACCTTTTCCATCGTCAAGCCCGATGCGGTGGCAAAAAACGTCATTGGAGAGATCTACAGCCGCTTTGAAAAAGCGGGTCTGAAGATTATTGCGTCAAAGATGCTGCATCTCACCCGTGAGCAGGCGGGGGAGTTCTATGCAGTCCACAAAGAGCGCCCTTTTATGGCGACCTGCTTGACTTCATGACTTCCGGGCCGGTGATGGTGCAGGTGTTGGAGGGCGAGGGTGCTATTGCTAAAAACCGTGAAGTGATGGGTGCGACTAACCCGAAAGAGGCCGCTGCGGGCACCATTCGTGCAGACTTTGCTGTGACGGTGGATGAGAATGCCGTGCACGGTTCTGATGCGCCGGAAACTGCCAAGGTGGAGATTGAGTTCTTTTTCCCGAGGCGTCTGCCAGCGCACCCGCTGAGATAGATCTTGGCTGTGGAAGAGAAAATCAACCTGCTGGGGCTCGATCGCAAGGCGATGGAGGCCCTTTTCGAGGGGCTGGGTTCAAAGCCGTTTCACGGTCGCAATGTGCTGAAGTGGATTCACAAGCACGGTGTGACCGATTTTGACGCGATGACCGATCTGTCGAAGAAGCTGCGTGCTCAACTGCAGGCGCTGGCTGAGGTGCGGGTGCCTGAGATCGTCTTTGATCAACCGGCAGCTGACGGTACCCACAAGTGGCTGTTGGAGCTCGACTGTGGCAACCGCATAGAGTCGGTGCTGATACCGGACGATGGTCGCAACACCCTCTGTGTCTCTTCTCAGGTGGGCTGCTCCCTTGACTGCAGTTTCTGCTCTACCGCCCAGCAGGGCTTCAATCGCAATCTGACGGTGGCCGAGATTATAGGTCAGGTGTGGGTGGCGACCCGAGAGCTGGGCAAGCCCCTGACCAACGTGGTGTTGATGGGGATGGGCGAACCCCTGGCTAATTTTGATGCGGTGGTCAGCGCCATGGATATCATGCAGGATGATCTCGCCTATATGCTCTCCAAGTACCGGGTGACCATCAGTACCTCGGGTATTGTTCCTGCGCTCTATCAGCTGAAGAAGGTGAGCGATGTCAGTCTTGCCGTCTCGCTGCATGCGCCGAACAATGAGCTGCGGGATCAGCTGGTATCGATCAATAAGAAGTATCCACTGGAAGAGCTGATTCCTGCCTGCCGCGAATACGTCAAAGGTGATAAGCGGCGCAAGGTGACCTGGGAGTACGTTATGCTTGATGGGGTTAATGACACTATCCAGCACGCCAAGCAGTTGATCCGTCTGCTGGAAGGGACACCATCAAAAATGAATCTTATCCCGTTTAACCCCTTTCCAGGAACAGATTACCGCTGCTCTTCGAAGGAGCATATCGATGCTTTTCGTGAGCGGCTGATGAAAGCGGGTATCATTACCGTCACCCGTAAGACCCGAGGTGAAGATATCGATGCGGCTTGCGGTCAGTTAGTCGGGCGGGTGCAAGATCGCAGCCGGCGGGAACTGAAACAGATTAAACAGGGCGGTGGGTTAAATTGAATAATCGTATTATCAAGCTATTAGTGCTCGCCGTGCTCATCCTTGGTGCCGCTGGGTGCCAGCAGGGCGGGGTACGTCCAGGTGTGGATATGGAGGACAGTACCGGCCAGATGGGGCAGGAGACTGCTGCTGGTGCCGGTGATGTTTATGTTCAGCTGGCCGTTGGCTATATGCAGGATGGACGGCTGGATGTGGCCCTCAAAAAGATCAGGCGTGCTCTGAAGGTGGAGCCGAGTAACGTCGAGGCGCACAATATCATTGCCCTGCTCTATGATCGCCTGAACGAGCCCGGCTTGGCAGAGCGCCACTTCAAACAGGGGCTCAGCTTGCAGCCACGCCACTCCTACATGCTCAATGCCTACGGGACATTTCTCTGTCGTAAGGGTCGCTACGAAGAGGCCGATAAGAAGTTCCAGCAGGCGCTGAAAAACCCTCTCTACAAGACACCCGAGGTGGCTCTCACCAATGCCGGGATTTGTGCCGGAAGAAAGCCCGATCTGGCACAGGCGGAACGCTATCTGCGTCAGGCGCTGGAGCGTGATCCCAAGTTACCGACGGCACTGATTCAGATGGCCAGAGTAAGCTTCGACAAGAGTGAGTATCTCTCCGCTCGGGCCTACCTGCAGCGCTATTTGGGCGTGGCCAAGCACACCGCATCCACTCTTTGGCTCGGTATTCAGACCGAACGCAAGCTGGGAGATCGGAATGCGGTATCAAGTTACACTCTACTGCTACGAAACAACTTCCCGGATTCTCAGGAGGTTTTGTTGCTAAAGGAATCTAATAAAAAATGAGTGCCTCCAATACAAAAGATGCAGCGTCTGGCATCGAAACAGCTGGCCCTGGAAGCCGGTTAAAAGTCGCCAGGGAGGCGCAGGGCCTGGATCTTGGGCGGGTGGCTGCTCAACTGCACTTGGGGGAGGATATTCTCTCTGCACTTGAGGCGGATGATTACAGTAAGTTACCCGGGGCGGTTTTCATCCAGGGTTACATGCGCAATTATGCCCGGATGATGGGGATGCCGGTAGAGCCGTTACTTGATGCATTTCAGCGAGCCAATCACTTTGAGAAGCCTCAGACCATACTTAACATCTCTAAGGTAAGGCATGAGGTGCATAGTAATCATGCCGTGGTGCGAAGCATCACCTGGGCCATTATCCTGGGGCTGCTTGCACTGTTAGCGGTGTGGTGGCAGGGCTACTTGCAGTGGCCGACAACAGGGGAGAGTGACGCTACCTCTCCTGTAGATGAGCAACCGGCCGCTCTCACCGAGGAGTCAGAGCACGATCCTGAAATGCCGGTACTGATGGGAATTCCCGACCTAGGGGATGAGGACGATGGGGGAGAGTCAGAACTCTCCACCACCGTGGTGCCCGTGGTGGAGGAACCGGTTGAGAGTGAAGCGGCAGACAACACCCTGCTGGCCGAAGCGCCGTCAGTGCAAGAGGTGGCTGCATCTGAGGAGGTAGTGGTTACAGATTCGGCTGAGGCAGATACCCCCGCCACTGACGAAGCCGCAACCGAGGCTTCCGTAGTAGTGGTGTTTAAAGACTCCTGCTGGGTCGATATCAAGGATGTCGATAGAAGTCATAGGGTCTTCGGTGTTAAACCGACAGGAACACGCCTGACCTTGGAGGGTAATCCCCCCTACAAATTTGTTATCGGCAATGCAGCTGCCGTTGAAATCATGGTAGATGGTGAGCCTTTTGATTTCAGTGAGCACACCCATGCCAATGTGGCAAGATTTGCCCTCGATCCAGAATAAGTAGTTTTGCAAGAAGTTCAAGCCGGGGTGGCCACAGGCTGACCGCTGGCGTAGTCAATTATTAAATAAGATATATAGCGAGTTAATGGCGAAAAATATTCAGGCAATACGTGGTATGCATGACGTTCTTCCTGAGCAGTCACCCATGTGGCGGTTTCTTGAAGATCGGGTGCGTGATGTTGTCGATGCGTACGGCTACCAGGAGATGCGAACTCCAATCCTGGAGATGACCGATCTTTTTAAACGCTCTATCGGCGAGGTGACCGATATCGTTGAGAAAGAGATGTACACCTTCGAAGATCGCAATGGTGACAGCCTGACCTTGCGCCCAGAGAACACCGCCAGTTGTGTACGTGCGGGAGTTGAAAATGGACTATTTCACAATCAGACTCAACGCATCTGGTATCGCGGGCCGATGTTCCGGCATGAGCGACCACAGAAAGGTCGCTATCGTCAGTTCCACCAGATTGGTGTCGAGGCCTATGGACTGGAAGGCCCGGATATCGATATTGAGATTATCCTTATCGCTGCTCGTTTTTGGGCACTGCTGGGGCTTGAAGGGCTGGAGCTGCAGATCAACTCCCTGGGTACCGCCGAGGAGCGGGCAACCTACCGTGGTGTACTGGTGGAGTACCTTAGTCTCCACCGTGAGCAGTTAGATGAAGATAGCCTGCGTCGGCTTGAGAGCAATCCGCTACGGGTGCTCGACTCTAAAAATCCAGGTATGCAACAGCTGATAGCCGAAGCGCCAGTGTTGATGGATTATCTCGGTGAGGAGTCTCAGGCGCATTTTGATGCGCTCTGCACAGGTTTGGAGGCGGCGGGGGTTGACTATGTAATTAACAGCCGCCTGGTGCGTGGGCTCGACTACTACGGACGTACCGTGTTCGAATGGGTGACCGACAGACTGGGTGCCCAGGCACTGTCTGTGCCGGTGGCCGCTATGATGGACTGGTGGAGCAGTTGGGTGGCAGAGCGACCCCGGCCATCGGTTTTGCCATGGGGGTTGAACGGCTGATCTCTCTACTGGAGGAGCGGGAGGCACCGCCCTCACTGCGTGGTGTCGATGCTTATCTGGTTTTGATGGGCGAAGGGCCGCAGAAAACCGGAATGACACTGGCGGAGAAATTGCGTAATGAGTGCCCTGGTCTGCGTCTGCAGACCCACTGTGGTGGCGGTAGTTTTAAAAGTCAGTTCAAGAAAGCGGATCGCAGTGGAGCCCGTTTCGCCTTAGTGCTGGGTGAGGATGAGCTGGAGCGTGGTATTATCGGTATCAAGTTTCTGCGCGAGAAGCGAGAACAGCAGCAGGTGGCACTGGGTGAGCTGGCGGGTGTATTGGTTGGGCTTTTGTAGTCGGTCAATTTAATAATTCCTATGCACAGTAACCCACACTGAAGAGACATCGGCTGGGGTTGATCGATGCCTGTAGGAGCGAACCCGTTCGCGATAGGCTCCGAGGCCTGTTTTTTGCGAACGGGTTCTCTAAATCACCGGGCTATAGTGCGTAGCCCCCATAAATAGAATTGAATAATCACCCCCGTTGAAGGGGGTGCTGAAGAGGATAAAATACGGTGGATGTCAATCTTTCCGAAGAAGAGCAGGTCGAACAACTCAAAAAGTGGTGGAAGGAGAATGGTACGTCAGTGATCGCCGGTATTGTGATTGGTCTCGGTGGCGTGTTTGGCTGGCAGTACTGGAATCAGCATCAGCAGTCGATTGCGGAGCAGGCTTCGGCCCAATTTGAACAGTTAAACCACTCGGTGGCGACCGGTGCCGAGGAGCTGGCAGTGGTGCAGGCCGAGGGGATGATCAATAACTTCCAGGGTACTTCCTATGCCGCTTTTGCCGCATTGGATCTGGCCAAACTGAAGGTGCAGCAGGATGATGTTGCCGGAGCCAAGGTTCATCTCCAGTGGGTTCTTGATAATATCTCGGATCAATCGCTTAAACAGCTTGCCCGGATACGGCTCGCCCGTCTGTTGTTGATGGAGGGTGATGCGGAGAGCGTGGAGGCGATTGTAATCGCGGCCCCTGATGATAGCTTCCGGGGCACTTTTGCCGAATTGAGGGGCGATGCCGCCCTGCTAAAAGGTGACAAGAGCGGTGCGCGACAGGCCTTCCGTCAGGCGCTGGAACAGAATGTGGGTAACTCGGCCCTGGTGCAGATGAAGTTTGACGACCTGGCGGCTGCCAAGTAGGAGTGGAACCCATGATGAAGCGATATATGATTCTGCTGTCAGCACTGCTGCTGAACGGCTGCAGTTCTATGAACCCCCTCGACATGTTTGCCGATGAGGAGTCTGCTGTTCAACCTGCGGAGCTGGTTGAGGTAGAGAATCAAGTGGCGGTGACCACGCTCTGGTCTACAACGGTAGGCGAGGGTGCCGGTGAACAGCAGGTCACCCTCTCTCCTCTGGTTATGGGTGGGCAGCTCTATGTCGCAGACCACAATGGCATGCTCAAGGCCCTCAATGCCGCTAGCGGTCAGACGCTCTGGTCTATCGATTCCGGGTTGGAGATTTCTGGTGGTGTCGGTGGGGGCGAGCAGCTGGTGTTGGTGGGAACATCCAATGCAGAGGTGGTTGCCTTTGATGCGGCAAATGGCAGCGAACGCTGGCGCACCCGGGTGAGCAGTGAAGTGCTCTCATCACCTCAGGTCGGGCAGGGGAAAGTGGTGGTACACACCATCGACGGCAAAGTGGTTGGATTGAACGCCAGCGATGGCAGTCAGGCGTGGATCTATGACCGGACGATTCCTGTATTGACACTTTACGGCAGTAGCTCTCCGGTAATCAGCGGTGACAATGTGATCTGTGGTTTCTCCAGTGGTAAACTGGCGGCGCTGGATCTCGCCAGCGGAAACCTTCAGTGGGAGATTTCGGTGACAGCGCCCAGTGGTCGCTCGGAGCTGGAGCGGATGGTCGATATCGACGGTGATCCGCTGGTTCGAGATGGCGTGGTCTATGTCACCACCTATCAGGGCGAGATGGCCGCAGTCTCAGAGTCGAGCGGCTCTGTGTTGTGGCGGCGCAAACTCTCCTCCTATGTCGCTCTTAGCGCCGATACAGAGCATCTTTATGTATCTGATGCCGAGGGTTATGTGTGGGCTATAGTGCCAAGAAATGGCTCAGCACTGTGGCGTAACAAGAAGATGGAGGCACGTAGACTCTCTGGCCCGGTGGTGGTCAGCAACTATATTGTGGTGGGTGACTTTGAAGGTTACTTGCACTGGCTCTCACCGAGCAATGGAAGTATTGTTGCCCGTACCCGGGTTGGTAAAGCGCCCATTAGCACCCCCCCTGTAGTCGTCGACAATGTCGCCTATGTCTACGGTAACGGTGGTGAACTTTCGGCTTTGGCCATTCGCTAGCAGCTCCGCTGCAGGAAAAAAAATGCTTCCCGTTATCGCCCTGGTGGGTCGGCCCAATGTTGGCAAGTCGACCCTGTTTAATCGTTTCACCCGAAGTCGTGATGCCCTGGTGGCGGATCAGCCCGGCCTCACCCGTGATCGTCAATACGGAGTTGGCCGAATGGGCAATAAGCCCTATGTGGTAGTCGATACTGGCGGCCTCAGTGGTGAAGAGGATGGTGTGGGTGTGCTGATGGAGCAGCAGGTTCAGGCGGCGATTGCCGAAGCTGATCACATCTTCTTTCTTCTTGACGGTAAGGTGGGATGCACCGGTGGCGATGAGAATATCGCACGGCAGCTGCGCCGTACCGGCAAGCCGATCACAGCGGTGGTCAACAAGAGTGAAAACCTGGATAAAGATATTGCCGGTGCCGACTTCTATCTCCTCGGTCTGGGAGATCCAGTTGCCATAGCAGCGGTTCATGGCCGTGGTGTAAAGCAGCTGATCGAGCGGGTACTCGATACCTTCCCCGAAGTCGAGGAGGGGGCTGTCGAAGGGGTAGAAAAGGGTATTCAGATCGCCGTAGTCGGACGCCCCAATGTTGGCAAGTCAACCCTGGTCAACCGTATGCTGGGGGAGGAGCGGGTGGTCGTCTTCGATCAGCCCGGCACCACCCGTGACAGTGTCTTTATCAACTATACCCACGATGACAAACCCTACACACTGATCGATACCGCCGGGGTACGGCGTCGCGCCCGGGTTAATGAGACGGTAGAAAAATTCAGTGTTATCAAAACACTGCAGGCGATAGAGCAAGCCAACGTCGTGATGCTGGTACTCGATGCTCACAAAGAGGTGAGTGAGCAGGATGCCACCCTGGCAGGCCATATTCTGGAGAGTGGTCGTGCTCTGGTAGTGGTGGTGAACAAGTGGGATGGCATAGACGGCGATCAGCGGGCAAGCATCAAAGAGGAGCTGGAACGGAGATTGCCGTTTCTCGACTTTGCCACCAAGAAATTTATCTCAGCACTCCACGGTTCAGGTGTCGGCACCCTCTACAAATCGGTGGATGCCGCCTTCGCCAATGCTATTCGCAACCTGGCAACGCCTGAGTTGACCCGCATCCTTGAGTCGGCAGTGCAGGAGCATCAGCCGCCGATGGTTCATGGGCGCCGTATTAAACTGCGATACGCTCATCAAGGGGGGCGGAATCCACCTATTATTATTATTCATGGCAATCAAACAAGTGCGGTACCGTCGACCTATAAACGCTACTTGAGCAACCGCTTCCGCAAGGTGCTGAAGCTTGACGGTACCCCCATCAGATTGGAGTTTCGTTCTGGTGAGAATCCTTTTGAGGGGCGCAAGAACAAGCTGACTGATCGTCAGGTCCGCAAGCGTCAGCGGTTAAAAAAAATATGTACAAGGAAAGAAGAAATAGCCTTATCCCGCCAGCTTGACGTAAGTTGTGGTGGAGAGGCTCCCAGTGAGTATAAACTGGTAAATAGCGTAACTATGCAGCAACAGCTATCGATATCATTGTAGGCGTCCCGCCCCGGGGCGATGGGGTTTTGCAGGGAGTGTGCGGCGTTCATAGCGGTGAATGCGCCGCTCCTACGGTTATGCTGCACCCACCTAAAAGTTATCCATCTGCACTGGGTTATTGAGAAGTTACCTGAATAGTTACTAAATAACGAAGATAAATACCCTGACAGGGAGGGGATAGTGATATGTCTACCTATTTTATAATTGGTTCCGGCGTTGCCGGTAGACGGGCGGCAGAGGCGATTAGGGAGCGGGATGCCAGTGGTGCGATCATCATGGCCGAGGCTCAGGAAAACGCCCTCTACACACGCCCCATGCTGGGCGAGATGCTGTCCAAGGGGACGGTAAGTTCAGCCGCTACTCAACATCAGTTGAAGGAGTTTGGCGTTCAGCTTCACGCCGGGGTCAGCGCCAAAGAGGTACGCCTCTCCTCGCAGCAAGTACTGCTTAGCAACAACCGAGTGGTCACCTACGACAAACTGCTGATCACCACCGGCAAATCGACTGCCCGTGACTTCTTTGATGATGATCAGACAGACGGCATTGTCCACCTCGACCATCTTCCCGATCTTCAGCAGATCGAGCCCCTTATAAAATCAACACGCAAGGCAGTTGTCTACGGTGACAACTTTCAGGCGGTTAGTGCCGTCCGAGGGCTCCAGCGTCGTGGCATACACTGCACGCTGGTGCTCCCGAAAGCGCGTCTCTGGCCCGAGTTCCTCGATACCATTGCTGATGAAATCATGGAGACCCGGCTGCGCCAGGCGGGAGCTGATGTGATTCGAAATGCAGAAGTTCAGCTGGTGGAGAGAGAGGGTTCGACCCTAACCGGTGTCGTAATCTCAGGTGGGCATAAGTTGGTGGCGGATCTACTGGTGGTTTCTGCCGTACAGGCGCCCTCTCTTGAATTCCTCGGTGAGAATGGCCTGGGCTTGGCTCAAGGTGTGGAGGTCGATGCCTATCAGCGTACCCGTGAGTCGAATGTGTTTGCAGCCGGTGATGTGGCACTTATCACCGAAGAGGGCGTAGGTGATGCTGGTGCCCTGAAAGGGTGGCTACGCGCCTGGAAACAGGGCCATATTGCCGGTGCCAATATGGCCGGTGATTCGCTGCTCTATGATGGTATCCCCTCTCTGCGGACCAAAGTGTTGGATCTGGATCTGGTCTCTCTTGGTGAAAGTAACGCAACCGGTGAAAATATTCGTCACGAGTCGGGTGACTACCCCTATGCTGAACTTCCCTACGTATACAAAAAACTGGTTTTTCGTGGTGCAAAAATCATCGGTGCGGTATTCGTGGGTGATGTCAGTGAGGCGGGTGAAGTCGAACAGTGGATACGCAAAGGGCTGAACAAGGGTGAGTGTGACCCACGTATCCTCAGCCAGATGTTCGCGCTACAGTTCCGCAAACCGGTTGCCCATAGCGTCCTCTGTCCGGTCTGTAAGTACCAGATGCAGCACTCTGAACAAGAGAAGGAGGGGGCGATCACCAGCTGTCCCGCTTGTGGTATCGACTTCCAGATCGAGCGTTTGCCAAACAACGCCTATCGAGCCGTACCTCTCGACTAGAAGAGCTCAGAATTATTCAACCCGGCTGGTGAAGCGGCCATTGGCTAGAAGGGTTTCGATCTGATCACCGGGAGAGAGGCTGTCGCTACTCAATACGACACGCCCTTCTGCTGTCCGGGTGATGGAGTAGCCCCGCTGAAGAGTGGCCAGGGGGCTGAGAGTATCCAGTTTGCCCACTGTGGCAGCCAGTTGTTGCCCTTTACGTTGAAGCTGGCCCTGAACCGCTCGGTTGAGACGCAGGGTCAACTCGCTGAACTGGCGGTTGAACTGCACCAGCCGGTTGACCGGTGACACGGCGCGGAGCCCATTGGCCAGGGTGGTCAGGCTTGCTTGGCGCTTCGCTGTTTCATTCTGGTAGGCCAGCCGTTGTCGCCGCTCCAGCTCGTCCAGCCGCTGTTGCAACTGCTGTAGACGCAGGCCGGGATGGTGGCGCTTGAGGCGGTGCTGTAACTGATCAAGTTTTCCCGTCTTTAGAACGAGGTGGTGGCGAACCGCCTGAGCAATGCGTCGCCCCATTGCCGACACCCTCTCGCTCAACTCTTCACTGTCGCGGCTTGCCATCTCTGCTGCGGGCTGAGGGTGTCGGGCGCGCCGGTCGGCAACAAAGTCGGCGATGGTGAAATCGATCTCATGCCCCACCGCCGAGATCACAGGGATCTCCAGCCGGTGGAGGGTGCGGGCCAGCTGCTCGTCGTTGAACGCCATCAAGTCTTCCAGAGAACCACCACCACGGGTAAGAATTAGAAGGTCACACTCTTTTCTTCGTTCGGCCAGCCGTAGCATCTCGATAATCTCTTCTGCCGCCCCCTCACCCTGCACCGCTGTCGGGTAGATTATCAGTGGAATGGCCGGAGCACGTCGCTTCAGTACCGTCACCACGTCACGGACTGCGGCACCGGTGGGGGAGGTGACAATACCGATCTGCTGTGGATATGTCGGTAGTGCTTTTTTTGTTGCGGTATCAAATAGCCCCTCCGCCGCCAACTGCTGCTTCAGCGCCTCGAAGGCTTGGCGTAGCGCCCCTTCTCCCGCCGGTTCCATATGCTCGGCCACCAGCTGAAATTCGCCGCGCCCTTCATAGAGCCCCACTCGCGCCCGAATCAGCACCTTGAGGCCGTTCTTCGGCTGAAAACGGAGGCGGGTACACTTCATGCGGAACATGGCGCAGCGCACCTGGGCACGAGGGTCTTTCAGTGAGAAGTAGATATGGCCGGATGAGGGGCGGGCAAGATTGGATATCTCCCCCTCTACCCAGAGCAGGGGGAAGCTACCCTCAAGAACAGCGCGTACCTCACTGTTGAGGCGGGATACTGAGTAAACATCCCGCCGGTATTCGGGGCTTGGGTCTTGGGTGGGCATCTCGTTTCCTGATTATCTATAAAGCTCAGCCATATTACAAATGAACGCAAATATCCGCGCCGATTTGCGTTCATTTGTGGACATTTTAACTTCTCCTGGCGTCATCAGTAATCCACTCTTATTTTACTGTGAGGGGGCATGCTCTTCAGGCAGATACTAACCTCTTCAGTTTTCAGTTTACCTTGAAAGCGCAAAATTTTATAATGATCAGTTATTCCCAGAATCCCCCTGCGAATCAGAGGGGTTTCTGGACTCGCCACCTCAAGACTCGGGAATTCAAATATGCGCCTCGTCCAGGAAGCCTTAACCTTCGATGATGTCCTGCTGCTGCCGGCTCACTCCACAGTACTACCCAAGGATGTGAATCTCAGCACTCAGCTCACCCGAGATATTCGTCTGAATATTCCCTTGCTCTCTGCGGCTATGGATACGGTGACTGAATCACGCCTCGCCATTGCTATGGCACTGGAGGGAGGCATCGGCATCATACACAAAAATATGACCCCTGAAGAGCAGGCGGCCGAAGTGCGTAAGGTCAAGCGCTATGAGAGCGGTATCATCACCGATCCTATCATCGTTGGCCCAGATCTCTCTGTTGGTGAGCTGGCCGAGCTGACCAGAGTCAATGGTATCTCTGGCGTACCGGTGGTTGATGGTGGTGATCTGGTTGGCATAGTGACCAACCGTGACCTGCGTTTTGAGACCCGCATGGATGAGAAAGTATCAACCATTATGACGCCAAAAGAGCGGTTGATTACGGTAGACGAAGGGGCTGATCGTGACGAGGTGATTACCAAGCTACGCAGGAACCGCATCGAGAAGGTGCTGATCGTCAATGATGCTTTTCAGCTGTGTGGCATGATCACCGTTAAAGATATACAGAAAGCAAAGGATTACCCCCTTGCCTGTCGTGATGATAAGGAACGTCTGCGTGCCGGTGCTGCTGTCGGTGTTGGTGCCGGTACCGAAGAGCGGGTAGAGGCGCTGGCTAATGCCGGTGTCGATGTGGTGGTGGTTGATACTGCCCATGGTCACTCTCAGGGCGTTCTGGATCGCGTCGCATGGGTTAAGAAGCACTATCCGCATATTCAGGTGATCGGTGGCAATATAGCCACTGGCGCCGCCGCCCTTGCACTGGCAGATGCGGGTGCTGATGGAGTTAAAGTCGGCATTGGCCCCGGCTCCATCTGCACCACCCGCATTGTTGCCGGTGTCGGCGTACCCCAGGTGACCGCTGTTGCTAACGTGGCAGAGGCCCTTGAAGGCACCGGCATACCCCTGATCGCCGATGGTGGCCTGCGCTACTCCGGTGATATCGCTAAGGTGTTGGTGGCGGGTGCCTATTCGGTGATGGTCGGTGGTCTGTTTGGCGGTACCGAAGAGTCTCCCGGTGAAGTTGAGATCTTCCAGGGGCGCTCTTATAAATCGTACCGCGGTATGGGTTCCATTGGCGCCATGTCTGGCAAGCAGGGCTCCAGTGACCGCTATTTTCAAGAGGAGACCAAGGACTCCGAAAAGCTGGTACCCGAAGGCATTGAGGGTCGTGTTCCTTACAAAGGCCCGCTGATCAATGTTATTACCCAGCTCAACGGCGGTATCCGTGCCAGTATGGGTTACACCGGTTGCGCCACCATTAAAGAGATGCGCACCAAACCGGAGTTTGTGCGGGTGACCAGTGCCGGTATGCGTGAGTCTCACGTTCACGACGTGACCATCACCAAAGAGGCACCCAATTACCGTCAGAGTTGAAGTAAAAGTCTGGTAAGTATTCAAAAAGTCCGTGCCATAGTGGGTGCAGTAACACCTTTTCAGGAGATGCGGTGAATAGATCCCTGCTGCTGTGCGTCCTGAAAAGGGGTCACTGCACCCACCTGAACGTTGTCCATCTGCACTGGGTTATTGAGAAGTTACAATAGTTACACTGAAGTTGAACCTACGGTAGAAAAAACGGGCTGAATCAGTGCCCACCCTTTAAACGACTGGAATAGATACCATGACTCACCAGGATATTCACGCGCATCGCATCCTGATCCTCGATTTTGGATCTCAGTACACCCAGCTTATCGCCCGTCGGGTGCGTGAGGCCGGGGTCTATTGTGAGATATGGCCCTACGACAACTGCGAAACCGCACTTGCCGAGCAGAATCCTGCTGGCGTCATCCTCTCGGGTGGCCCCGAGACGGTGACTGCGGAAGATCCCCCCAGAGCACCTCAGCAGGTATTCGAGATGGGTGTGCCGGTGTTGGGCATCTGCTACGGCATGCAGACCATGGCATCCCAACTGGGTGGCCGCGTGGCCTCCTCCGATGCTCACGAGTACGGTTATGCTCAGGTGCGCGCCCGTGGCCACTCCAAGCTGCTGCGGGATATAGAGGATCACACCACCCCGGAAGGCTATGGCCTGCTGGATGTCTGGATGAGCCACGGTGATCGTGTCGAGGTGTTACCGGAGGGCTTTCATGCCATTGCCGAGACAGGTAATGCCCCCCTCGCCGGCATGGCCGACGAGACACGTAACTTCTACGGCATCCAGTTCCATCCAGAGGTGACTCATACCCGTCAGGGCCAGCGTATCGTTGATCGTTTCCTGTTTGAAATCTGTGGTTGTGAAGCACTGTGGAATCCGGCCAGTATCATCGAAGATGGCATCGCCCAAATGAATGAGCAGGTGGGTGAGAGTCAGGTACTGCTTGGGCTCTCCGGTGGGGTCGACTCCTCTGTAGTGGCCGCCATGCTGCACAAGGCGATCGGCGACCGGCTGACCTGCATCTTCGTCGATAACGGCCTGCTACGCCTCAATGAGGGTGATCAGGTGATGGCCGCCTTTGCCCAGCATATGGGAGTAAAGGTGATTCGTATCGATGCCGAAGAGCGCTTTATCAGCGCCCTCGAAGGTGAGAGTGACCCGGAGAAGAAACGCAAGATCATCGGTAACCTCTTTATCGATATCTTTGAAGAGGAGGCCGCCAAGCTCGACGGGGTAGAGTTCCTCGCTCAGGGTACCATCTATCCCGATGTGATCGAGTCAGCCGGTGCCGCCTCTGGCAAGGCTCATGTAATCAAATCCCACCACAACGTGGGTGGGTTGCCCGACTATATGAAGCTGAAACTGGTGGAGCCCCTGCGTGAACTGTTCAAAGATGAGGTGCGCAAGATCGGCGTTGAGCTGGGTCTACCCTCCGAGATGGTCTATCGCCACCCCTTCCCGGGACCGGGTCTGGGTGTGCGTATTCTTGGTGCTGTGAAGAAAGAGTATGCTGATATCCTGCGCCAAGCCGACCACATCTTCATCGAAGAGCTGCGCAACCACGACCTCTATGATCAGGTGAGTCAGGCATTTGCCGTCTTCCTGCCGGTGAAATCGGTGGGTGTGGTGGGCGATGCCCGTCGCTATGAATACGTGGTCTCCCTGCGTGCGGTGGAGACGGTGGATTTCATGACCGCCCGCTTTGCCCACCTGCCGTATGAATTCCTCGAACGGGTGACGCGCCGTATCATCAACGAAGTGACTGGGATCTCCCGAGTCGCCTACGATATATCGAGCAAGCCACCGGCAACCATTGAGTGGGAGTAATGTTTAACTGATCATGAATATACTGGGGGGTCAGCGGTGCCCGTAAGAATGAACCTGTTCGCGATCTGCTCCGGGGAAGGACGGGCATACTCGTCCCCACATCGTACCGTAGGCCCACCTGTGCAGGGTCAGTCGGATAATATGCGTTCACCCGCCTGATTAGTGATGGATAGCGTTTCCGAAGATGACCTGAGGTTTATGCAGCGCGCCTTGGAACTTGCCAGTTGCGCTGAAGCAGAGGGCGAGGTCCCTGTTGGTGCTTTGGTAGTAAAAGAGGGCGAGATCATCGGCGAAGGATGGAACTGCCCCATCGGTGATCACGATCCCACGGCGCATGCAGAAATTATGGCCCTGCGTAGCGCCGGACGGCAGGTGGCAAACTACCGTCTCTCCGGTGCCACCCTTTATGTCACCCTGGAACCCTGCCCAATGTGTGCCAGCGCCATAATCCACGCCCGTATTGCGCGGCTGGTGTTTGCAGCCACAGACCCCAAGGGTGGGGCGGCAGGTAGTGTCTTTCACCTGTTACCGTCAGATCAACGATTCAATCATCGAGTTTGAAGTGACTGGGCGGGGTACTTGCAGACGCGTCTGCTGATCTGTTACGCGCTTTTTTCAAAGCCCGGCGCAACAGTGCAGATAATCCGTCGCTCCCTGCCTCCACATGAAGCCCACCCTCCGAAACGATCACTCAGACAGCAATCAAAAGCCCATAATACTCAAACCGTAAGAGCTCCGCCTCGGGGCGATGGACTTTAGCAGAGAGTGTGCAGCGTTGATCGTGGCGAGGGCGCCGCTCCTACGGTTTTGCTGCACCCACTACAATGCTGCGGGCATGACAGAGAACACTGCCGGTAGCCCTTTTTTTACCGGTATCTGATCCCGGTTGTACCAGATCAGTAGATCGTAATAGTTACGGATGTTGTCCACATAATGCACCGGCTGACCCCCTCGGGCTTTGCCATACTTTACCGTTGTATAGTATTTCTTCTTGGCAAGCAGCGGCAGGTGCCGCTTAACATCCGCCCACTTATCTGCATCCGCCCCACCACGCTTGGTAAGAATTCGTGCATCTTCCAGGTGGGCAAAACCGACGTTGTAGCCAGCCAGTGCCAGCCATACTCTATCGGGTGTCCCAACTCGTGCGGGTACCTTTTTATCCATCAAGCGCAGATATTTGGCACCACCCAGTATGCTTTGCCAGGGATCAGTCCGGTCATCAACCTCTAGCTGTTTTGCAGTTGCCTTGGTCAACATCATGATCCCCTTTACCCCGGTGGGAGAGACCGCTTCAGGACGCCAGTGTGACTCCTGGTAGCCGATGGCAGCCAGCAGTTGCCAGTCGTAGTCCACCTCTTTCGATGCCCGTTTAAATAGAGGCTCAAGAGGAGGGAGTCGCTGCAACAGATGTCGTTGAAAATTCCGCTTGTCGACAAAGCTGAAACCTTCCACGTAACCATAATAATGCTCGATTACCTGCGCAAGTGTACCCTCGGTCTTTAGCTTGTTAATAAAGACATCAACCGCATCGTAGAGGCTGCTATCCTCGGCATGGGGGAGCGCCCAGGCCAGTGACTGGGCATTGTTAAGGTCGAAAGCGACCAATAGCTCAGGGTAATAACGATGGCTGAGAGCCACTTGGTTTGAGTCGGCTACGGTGTAGTCGATGAGTCCCTCTTTTACCAACAGAAGCAGCTCATCGCTCGTCTCATCTTGCATCTCATTCCAGGTAAGTTCCGGGTGCTTCTGCTTCAAAAGCTCCAGACTTTCGGCATGGCTGCTGCCTGAAACCACCTCCAAAACACCCGTCTTGGTATCGGTAATCGCCTTAGGCCGCTTGTTTCCGGCACGGTATACTAGCTGCTGGGTAATCTCCTGATAGACGGGTGAAAATCGCACCTGAAGCTTGCGTTTGTCGGTGATACTTAAGCCCGCTGCAGCAAAGTGTGCTCTACCACGACGGATCAGTGACTCAATTTCATCGAAAGTGTCGGCGGTTATGTAGCTCACCTTAACCCCTAGCTCTTCGGCAAAAAGCTCCACCAGCTCATACTCCAGCCCCTTGATACCCGTGGCATCCTGAGAGTAAGTGGTTGGGTTTTCACGGGTGACAACAACCAGCTCTCCCTGGGCCTTAATTTGATCGATCAGCGGCACCGGTACACTGCAGCTGATCAGCAGGGGGAGCAGCAAGGTGATGAGATAACGCATGATATAAACCGGATAGCCTCGATTGATTGAAAAAGCTTAGTAGAGCTGTCGGAGTTGTGTAGAATTAAGTCCTATTGTAGTGAATGGGGTTTATCATACAACCCTAGTCAGCAAAGCTTCAACAGCGTGCAGACGGGAGGTTCCATGCCACCCAACGTTGGAAGCTGCCACAGTTTAAGGAGAGGTGCCGGAGTGGCCGAACGGGACTGATTCGAAATCAGTTGACGGGGCGACCCGTCCGAGGGTTCGAATCCCTCCCTCTCCGCCATATTAACTAATTGAATTTAAACGATTAAATAGTCCATAAGAAAGCCGTTGTGACCAATTGGTGACCAAAATTGGTTCCGGTGGCTTTTTATGTTTCTGGAGGGCGGCTATCTGTAGTAGTGTTGTATTTTTCTAAACAGCTCTGCTTGGGGGGGTGGTGCCAAAGGATAACTGGGAGCCAATACCACCTACGAGCCAGAAAGAGTGGCCAGTTAATGAATATGGCCATCAGTTTGTAAGCAACGGTGCTGAATAGGAGCGGGTTTGGCAAAGACTGGAACTGGAGGACATCGATATCAGTTGGTAGGAGATACCCTATCAACGACGATAACCAATACTGTGAAGCTCAGCTTGAAGCTGTTTTATATCGATAGTCATCTTTACGCTGAGGTATCACCGTTAGGCTTCAGTAATGAGAGCATCCCAATCGATTCTAGGCATGCATCCGTATTTCAGCACTGGCTATATCAGAAAAAGATGTGTATGGGAGTCGATAGTCTCAGTAGTGATTCCATTGATGTGAGTTGCCATAAAGCAGCATTTTTCTGGGTACATCCAAACTGATCGGAGCAGAACAGGCATTATGTATTAGGTGTGAAAACTTAGAATTGACCTGACAGTCATTGTCAGATGATCTCAAGGCATACTTCTGCTTTGCTGTTCTGCTTTGTGGCAGAAGCGGACATCAGTCGGTAGCCTGGGTTGAGCTTGCGAAACTCAGGGGAATTTAAATCCGGAAGATGATCTACCAACAAAGGAACTGTTAAAGCTAATGGTCGCATATCGACGCAACTTTACCCCAGGTGCAAGTTACTTTTTTACAGT
>MOXH01000045.1_pt1 | contig 22433 bp, 25 predicted proteins | sample 1471181 | NCBI WGS metagenome assembly MOXH01 (sample SAMN05806436, study PRJNA327811) | mollusc metagenome | isolation source: Phylotype A (SB4) bacterial symbionts from gill | host: Thyasira cf. gouldii | place: Canada: Bonne Bay, Newfoundland | collected 2010-05-07
CATGCAGGCGGTGAGGTAACCGCTGCCGGTGCCAATTTCCAGCACTCTGTCACTGGGCTGGATTCTGAGCTGCCTGAAGCAATCGGCCCCCAAACTTTGGAGACAGCATCGATTGACCGTTGCCCAAGGGGATTTCGATATCCGCATAGGCGAGTCCCTGGTATGCCTCGGGAACGAAAGCGTCACGCGGCATACTGCCCATTAGCCGTAGAACCTGCAGGTCCAGTACCTCCCATGGACGAATCTGCTGTTCGATCATATTGAATTGGGCTTGTTCGTAAGTATTGGCAGTCATCTAACTTTTCCATACGTAGGCTGTTTACAGTAAATTTCTTTCACGTCCAGTAAGCCTACGCATTTTGTGGGAAGTGGGCAATAGCAGTAGCTAACCGATTGCCAGCTATATCCATTTTTTTCTTAACGTGGTGATGGGGTATGCCGGTTTGGTACTATTTGCCGATCTCCCTGCCATATAAATGGTTGCAATACCCTGCTGTGTTAGATAGGTTTCACTGATTCGCTAGGGGTGCTCTTTACACGAGCTGAGAAATACCCTTCGCACCTGATCCGGATAATCCCGGCGTAGGGAAGCCGAGCTGACCGAATTCTCGTGTTTGCTTCTGCTACCCTCCGCCTAGTAGAGGAAAAAGGCATGAGTGCCATCCCTGAAGATTTCATTAAACAGACTGCGCAGTTGTCAGAAGAGGTGACCCAACCCTTTTCCGGCTCACGCAAGATCTATGTAGAGGGCTCCCGCCCCGACATCCGTGTGCCCATGCGCCAAGTTGATCAGGATGAGACCCAGGCAAGTTTTGGTGCCGAAGAGAATCCGCCGATCACTATCTACGATACCTCGGGTCCATTTACCGATCCCGCCGTTGTAGTAGACCTGTTGAAGGGTATGCCGCCGTTACGTGCTGGTTGGATCGAAGAGCGTGCCGATACCGAGTCGTTAGTGGGCCCCAGCTCTGAATATGGGCGTCAGCGCCAGGATGATTCAGCACTGGCACACTTAAGATTTGAACACATTAGCAAACCACAGCGGGCGATGGCGGGTAAAAATGTTACTCAGATGCACTATGCGCGTCAGGGCATCATCACCCCCGAGATGGAGTATGTCGCCATCCGCGAGAACTGCCATCTCACCGAGATGCGTGCAGATCCCCGTTACCAGAAGCTTCTGCGACAACATCCCGGTCAGAGCTTTGGTGCCAATATTCCCGATGAGATCACTCCTGAGTTTGTGCGTAGCGAAATTGCGTCGGGTCGTGCGGTGATGCCGGCTAATATCAACCACCCCGAAGTGGAGCCGATGATCATCGGCCGCAACTTCCGGGTCAAGATCAACACCAATATCGGTAACTCGGCCGTCACCTCTTCCATAGCAGAAGAGGTGGAGAAGATGGCATGGTCTGCTCGCTGGGGTGGTGACACCCTGATGGATCTCTCCACCGGTGATAATATCCACGAGACCCGTGAATGGATCTTGCGTAACTCCCCCATGCCCATCGGCACCGTGCCCATCTACCAAGCGCTGGAGAAGGTCAACGGCAAGTCTGAGGATCTGACCTGGGAGATTATGCGTGACACCCTGATTGAGCAGGCGGAACAGGGGGTGGACTACTTCACTATTCATGCCGGAGTACTGCTGCGCTATGTACCGCTGACAGCGCAACGTGTCACCGGCATCGTCTCCCGTGGCGGCTCGATTCTGGCCAAATGGTGCCTGGCGCACCATAAAGAGAATTTTCTCTACAGCCACTTTGAAGAGATTTGCGAGATCATGAAGGCCTACGATGTCGCCTTCTCTCTAGGTGATGGCCTGCGCCCTGGTAGTTTGGCAGATGCCAACGATGCGGCACAGTATGGTGAACTGGAGACCCTCGGTGAGCTGACCAAGATCGCCTGGGAGCACGATGTTCAGGTGATGATTGAAGGCCCCGGCCATGTGCCGATGCAGATGATCAAAGAGAATATGGAGAAGGAGCTGGCGGACTGTTTTGAGGCGCCTTTTTATACCCTTGGCCCGCTGGTTACCGACATCGCCCCTGGCTATGACCACATCACCTCTGGTATCGGTGCTGCCCAGATTGGCTGGTACGGCACCGCCATGCTCTGCTATGTCACACCGAAAGAGCATCTCGGCCTGCCGGGCAAGGGGGATGTGCGCGAGGGGATCATTACCTACAAGATCGCCGCCCATGCGGCCGATCTGGCCAAGGGATTCCCTGGCGCTCAAGTGCAGGACAATGCGATGTCCAAGGCGCGCTTCGAGTTCCGCTGGGAGGATCAGTTCAACCTCGGATTCGACCCAGAGCGAGCACGGGAGTATCACGATGCCACCATGCCAGCCCAGGCCCATAAAGTAGCCCACTTCTGCTCTATGTGTGGTCCTAACTTCTGTGCCATGAAGATCACCCAGGATGTGCGCGAGTATGCCGCCGCCAGGGGAATTGGTGCTGACTCAGAAGCCGTTGAAGAGGGGATGAAAGAGAAGGCGGAGCAGTTCCGGCAACAGGGTGCGGAGATCTATAAAGAGGTTTAAAGCCCGTTAATTTTTTGTAACTTTTCAGTTGGTGCTCGGAGTCGATTGCCCACATCCATGTGGGTAAGGAGCGTGAGCTGGGAGCGGAAGCATTGCGCCGTAAAAAGGTGCATTTTCCACCCATCTCGACGTAATCGACTCCGACCCCTACCGTAGATTTTTACCTTGGTGCGAGAAAAATCTCAGTTTCGTCTGCGCCATCAGCGCCTTGCCTCTTAACGCCCCCAGGTCTTGAAGCGTTTTTTACAGTAGCTCAGCAGCTCCTGGTAGTTACGGAAGTGGAGTTCGAACCCCTCTTCTGCCGGGGCATCCATTTCACACCAGTCATTCTCATAGTCGCGGCAGATCTGGGGACGATCTTCATAGATGGCGCATGCCCCCGTGGGCCCGATATGCTGACACTGGCCCTGTATCATCAGGTACCAATCCCCCTCATCCTTATAGATCTCTACGCCTTCGTGGGATATCTGCCACAGCAGATGGTCGAAGTCGCTCTTTGCGCGGGGTGCTGCACCCAGTGCTTCAGTCATGTAGGTGCAGCACTTGGTTGCCGTGCAGCGACTGCACTTATTGGCTGAAAAAAGAGCCATGTGCGTTGGCCCTTAGCGCCGCCTGCGGTGATTTCCACCACTGGGACGCCCTCTGCCACCCTGTCCCGGTCTACCGCCGCGCCGGTTGTCCCGTGGGGGGCGGTCTGGGATAACGCGGCTCTTGGGATCAATCTCCGCCAACATCTCATCGGTCACCGACTTCATAGGCAGGCGATTGCCGATAAATGTCTCGATATCGGGCAGGGAGAAGGAGTAGGTTTCACAGGCAAAACTGATGGCATCACCACTGGCTCCCGCCCTGGCGGTACGGCCAATGCGGTGGACATAATCCTCAGCATCTTCCGGCAGGTCGTAGTTGAATACGTGGGAGATATCGGGAATATGCAGACCGCGGGCGCTACGTCAGTAGCTACCAGGATTGGCAGCTCACCGTTCTGGAACTGGGTCAAGAGGCTCATGCGCTTCTTCTGGGGTACATCGCCGGAGAGCACCGCCGCCTTGAAACCGTTACCTTCAAGAAAGCCCCATACCAGATCGGCACCGCGCTTGGTGTTAACAAAGACTAGGGAGCGATGGGCATCCATCTGTCGCAGCAGGCCGATGAGTAACGAAATTTTCTCGTTGTTTGCGGTCATGTAACAGGTCTGGATAACCTTGTCTGCCGTTATTTTTTCGGCCTCTATCTTTATCGACTGGGGGTTGTTCATGTGCTCATAGGCGAGCTCCAGCACCCGATAGGAGAGGGTGGCGGAGAAGAGTAGCCCAAGGCGCTGTACCGGGATCGGGGCAGCGGCGTGAGCAGGGTAGCGGATAATCCTTTGATAAACCCGAGGTCAAGCATGCGGTCCAGCCTCATCCCAGCACGACCACTTGGGCTGCCTTGAGGTTGAATACATGCTGCTTAAAGTAGTCGATCATGCGTCCCGGAGTGCCGATGAGGATATCGACGCCATCCTGTAACTGCTGACGCTGCTGCTCGTAACCGGTTCCACCGAAAACCAGGCCAAGTTTGAGGTCGGTATGTCGCCCCAACACCTCTGCATCTTTGTGGATTTGTATGGCCAATTCACGAGTCGGGGCAAGTATTAACGCCCGTGGCTGGTTCTGTTTTCTCCCTTCCGGCTCCGGTTTTGTTAGCAGAGTGTGATAGGTGGCGAGCAAAAAGGCGGCTGTTTTGCCTGTCCCCGTCTGTGCCTGTCCTGCAACATCACGCCCTTCGAGAGCAATGGGGATGGTCTCTGCCTGGATTGGAGTGCAGAAACAAAATCCAGTATCTTCAACGCCTTGAGCCAGTTCTTTGGGTAAGTTAAAGCTGTCAAAGCGGATGTCAGTTAAGTGTTTTTCAGTCATGGGATGTTACCATACAGCAATTTAGAGGCAGTTTGGACTTGAAATAAGGAAAATATTGAGATCAAATACACACTTAAGCCTCAAGAGCTAAAACCCGAAAGAAATACATAGTAAGCGTCTTTTGATTAAAATATTTCAGAGCGCCGGTGCGATTCCGCACATCCCGGTGGGATAACCCAACAGATAATTTTTGGAGAACGCTAGTGAGTGAACAGATCGTTCATGTGACCGACGATTCATTTGAAGCAGAAGTACTTCAGGCTGCCCCGCCTGTATTGGTGGACTACTGGGCTGAGTGGTGTGGTCCATGCAAGATGATTGCGCCCGTGCTTGATGAAATTGCAAGCGAGTACGGCGACAAAATCAAGATTGCCAAGCTGAATATCGATGACAACCCCAATACCCCTCCCCGCTACGGCATTCGTGGTATCCCTACCCTGATGTTGTTCAAGGGTGGTGAGGTTGAGGCAACCAAAGTGGGTGCGGTATCAAAGTCGCAGCTGACCGCTTTTATCGATAGCAACTTGTAGATACCGGTAATAAAAAATCTGGACATGCTCCGGGATGGTGCTAGTATTCTCCAATACAACCTCCCGTGAGCAGAAAATTCCCAGCTTGTGGCACCTCATAACGACTGATCTACAGCAATTCCGCCTTTCACACGGACATCTCCTGTCTGTTTCATAACCTATATCAACCCACGCCGAAACTAAACTATGAACCTCACCGAACTGAAGAAGATGCCTGCCGCCGATCTGACCGATCTGGCTCGATCCATGAAACTGGACAATATGGCCCGATCCCGCAAACAGGATCTGATTTTCGCCATCCTCAAATCCCATGCCAAGAAGGGCGAAGACATCTACGGTAATGGTGTACTGGAGATACTGCAGGATGGTTTCGGTTTTCTGCGTTCTGCAGATGCCTCTTACCTTGCCGGGCCGGACGATATCTATGTCTCGCCCAGTCAGATACGGCGCTTCAGCCTGCGTACCGGCGATACCATCTCCGGTAAGATTCGCCCACCAAAAGAGAGTGAGCGCTACTTCGCCCTGCTTAAGGTTGACGAGATCAACTACGACAAGCCGGAGAATACCAAGCACAAAATCCTTTTTGAAAATTTCACTCCGCTGTTTCCCAATGAGAAATTTACCCTGGAGAAGGGTAACGGTAGTACCGAGGATATCACCGCGCGGACCATCGAGTTGTGTGCTCCCATTGGTAAGGGACAGCGTGGACTGATCGTATCCCCGCCAAAAGCGGGTAAGACCATGCTGATGCAGAACATTGCACAGTCAATCGGTCACAACCACCCCGAGTGCTACCTGATTGTTCTGCTTATTGATGAGCGCCCTGAAGAGGTGACCGAGATGGCCCGCTCGGTGCGGGGTGAGGTGATCTCCTCTACCTTTGATGAGCCTGCAGCGCGTCATGTTCAGGTGGCGGATATGGTAATTGAGAAGGCCAAGCGGCTGGTTGAGCATAATAAGGATGTGGTGATTCTGCTCGACTCCATTACTCGTCTGGCCCGCGCCTACAATACGGTTATCCCATCATCCGGTAAGGTGCTGACCGGTGGTGTTGATGCCAACGCTCTGCATCGTCCCAAGCGTTTCTTTGGTGCGGCGCGTAATGTTGAGGAGGGCGGCAGCCTGACCATTATCGCCACCGCCCTGGTTGAGACCGGCTCGCGTATGGATGATGTGATCTATGAGGAGTTCAAGGGTACCGGCAACATGGAGATTCATCTGGATCGTCGCATTGCCGAGAAGCGTATCTTCCCCGCCATCAATATCAACCGTTCAGGTACTCGCCGTGAAGACCTGCTGATGAAGCCGGATGAGTTGCAGAAGATGTGGATTCTGCGCAAGATCCTCCATCCGATGGATGAATTGGCAGCTATGGAGTTTCTCTTCGATAAGCTGAAAGTGACCAAAACCAACGAGGAGTTCTTCTCATCGATGAGGCGGTAGGTTTACCTGTTTGGTAACTATTCAGCTATACCTAATTTTGGGGCTGTTTTCACCAGGGGTCGGAGTCGATTGCGTTAAGATGGGTGTTACTGCACCCCCTATGGCACGGACTTTTTAAGAAGTTACCAGCATCAAGCGATCAACTGCAGAATCTAGGTTTATTTTAACGGGTTAGGTCGGGTATTGGTCAGCCTCCCAGCAGCTTCTGGTAGTTACTGTAGATGGGGCTCTCTTCTGGAAAATACTCAAGGATAACGGCGGCGTAGCGATCAAATGGATTCTCGATAGAGTTGATCGTTCTACGGGTTTCGTCGGGTAGGTCATAAGTGTTGTGCTGGATCGAGAAGGGAACTGGGTAGTCGCTGCCGAAGAGAAGCTTGTGGTGTACATCAGTCTGCTCGCTGAGGTGGCGCAGGGCGCGGGCGCGTAGCGGGGCGAGGATGGCGGAGATATCGGCATAGAGGTTGTTGTGCTGCTTGAGCATCTTTAGCAGGGTAAAGTAGTCCTGGTCGAAGTGACGGGGGTTTTTTGACAGGTTCCGCCACAGGCAGATCTTGTGGTTGAAGCGTCCCAGCCCCATATGGGCGGCGATCACTTTGACGCCTACTGCAAGGGGCAGGTCAAGCATCTCCACGCGCTCGAATGGGGCAAAGGATTCGATGGTGTATTCGCTGCCGACGTGGATGATGAGGGGAATCTCCAGCGCTTTTAGCTTTTCGAAGTAGGGTAGAAGGCGCTCGTCATTGAGGTTTATCCCCCAGTAGTTCTGTAGAAATTTAGCCCCTCGGCAGCCACGCTCCAGATACTCATCGATCAGATCAAGGGCCTCCGGGCGCGGGGGTTGATACTGAAGAAGGGGATGAACTGCTCAGGAAATCTCTCAGTCACCGTCAGAACGTCTTCAGTATGGGCGCAGACGGTACGATCTCTATCGGTCTCTCTCCCTTTTTCATCAAGCCGACTGTCTACTCCGAAAAGGCAGGCTTTCTCCACATAGCGGGACTCCCTGATAGCCGTGCTTATAGCCTCGACGTAGGTGGTGTAGGGGGCCGTCAGTAGTCGTTGTGGGGTGATGCCCAGTTTTTTGGCGAAGAAATGGATGGCCAACTTGTCGTAGAGGCGGTTGAAGCTGACGTTCGGGTTGAGTAGGTGTGTGTGAATATCGACCGTCTTCATAGGGTGGCCTCCATGGCAATTTTCCTGGCTTGGTTAAAATCTGTTTTACCGCTGCCCAACTTGGGGATGGCTTCCACTTTGACCACTGCCGAAGGATTCATCAGTGGCGGCAGACCGGCTTTGCCTACGCACTCTTTTAGCGTTGCCTGCTCTATATCGCCGGCAAACAGGAGGACTACACGCTCCCCCTTTTTCTCATCGGTCAGAGTGGTGGCCGTCAGCTCTACCGACGCTGGAACCACATTGGCGATGGCTCCCTCGATTACGCTGAGACTGACCATCTCGCCGCCAATCTTGGCAAAGCGGGAGTAGCGGTCGACGATGGTGAGAAACCATCTTTATCGATGCGTCCCTTGTCACCGGTCTTGTACCAGCGTTGGCCATTCAGCTCGACCACCGCCTGTGCGGTGATCTCCGGGCTGTTGAGATAGCCGAGCATGATCTGCACGCCACCAAATAGAATTAACCCCTCTTCGCCGGTTGCCAGGCTCTCCAGGGTGTTAGGGTCGACGATGCGGAAGCTGCCCCCCGGTAGAGGCAGTCCGACCGTGCCGCTGCGGCTCCCTTGTTGTACATGCCAGTCTCGGTGGTTGATACGGTCGGGGATGTTGACGCTGGCCACCGGTGTGGTTTCGGTGGTGCCGTAGCCCTCGTAGATCTCTTTGTTGAACTTCAGTTTGAAGGCATCCCTGACCTTAGGATTGAGCCGCTCGGCCCCGGCCACAACCAAGCGCAACGACTCCAGCATCAGTGGATGCACCCGACGGTTGCGGGTAAACAGCCGTAGAAAGGTAGAGGTGGCGCAGAAAATGGTGGCCTGGTATCGGGCGATCGCTTTGGCGATAGTAGGGGCGTCGGTGGGATCCGGGTGGCAGATCACCGGCATCCCCTCAATCAGGGGGAGCAGGCCGGTGATGGTCAGGCCGAAGGCGTGAAATAGCGGCAGTGTCGCCATCATCCTGTCGCTGCGGTGGCTGTCGAGCAAGTCAGAGACCTGCTTGACGTTGGCCATCATATTGCGGTGACTCAGCATTACCCCCTTTGGGGCACCCTCGCTGCCGCTGGAGAAGAGGATGGCAGCGGTCTGGTCAATGGCCACCCGTTTGCCGTACAGGGCGAAGATCAATCGTGCAGGCAGCAACAGGAGCGAGGCGAAAATGGTCAGCTTGGAGAGTTGGCCCACCTGCTCGTTGAGCTCTTCCAGATGGTGGACACTGCAGCGCTCCAGCAGTGGAGTCAGGTCGATGCCGCGCCGCTCCAGGGTCTGAATGAAACGCCTGGAGGTGTAGATACTCTCTATCTTCGCTTGCTCCATGGCCGATATCAGTGCCTGGGAGCTGGCCGTGTAGTTGAGGTTAACCAAGGTCTTGCCGAGCAGCAACGTCGCCATATTGGTGATCAGCCCAGCACTGCTGGTAGGTAGGAGCAGGCCGATGTTCTGTTCTGGGCTTCTCCGCCTTATCAGTCGCGAGAGGGCAATTGCGGCGGTGAGTGCCTTACGCCTTGAGAGGGTTGACCTCCCCTTGGCATCTGCCATGCAGAGGTGTCCTCCCTGGCCCCTGACGCGGCGAATCCATGCCAATGGGAGAGGATCGAGACTGTCGGTGTGCTGCTCCCAGGTATCGATAGATAAATCAAAGACAGCACGCTTCAACTCATCCGTCTCGGTCCCCATGGGGAGTGGTCTACCAAAGGCGACAATAACGTCCCGCCGCTTTCCATGGCTTCTGATCTCGCGCATATGTTCACTGGAGCGGGAGAATCGGCTACCCCAGAGCCCGCGGAGGTAGAATGGCAGAATTACACCCTCCACGCCGTCAACCGTATGCTCATAGCCGCGCTTGAACTCCCCAGCTGACCGCTATGGCTGATCGCACCCTCGGGAAAAAGGCAGACCACCTCTCCCGCCTTGAGCAGCGTATTGATCTTCTCAAGAGAGCCTTTGCTGTTGCCGGGGGTGATCGGTATGACGCCGAAAAAGTCGAGAAACCAGCGCAGGTACCAGCGCTGGTAGATCGCTTTATGCATAACGAAACGCACCGGGCGTGGGCAGGCGATCTGGATCATCGCCCAGTCGAGCCAGCTGATGTGGTTGCCCAGCATCAGCACACCCCCCTGCCCCGGCAGATTATCGAAGCCCATGATGTGGATACGGTAGCGCCCGGCGAAGATGCGACCGATGAGGTAGCGCACCAGAGATTGGGGGAGCTGATAGATTGTGTAGATCGCACCGCCTAGGGCGCAAAGGGTGAGCAGATGGAATAACCCCAGACTGCTGGTGCCGGTGATGGCAAACAGAACCGTGAGGCCGAGGAAGCTCAACATAACCAGATTCTGCACCCAGTTGTTGCCAGCGAGAATGGTGCCCAGCTCTTCGTCTCTGGCGTGGAACTGAATCAGTGCGTTGAGGGGAATAATAAAGAGGCCACCAGAGAGTCCCAGGGCAAAGGCGTCCAGGGCCAGCAGTGTCGGTGAGCTGAGCTGGGGTAGAAAGAAGAGGCTGGCGACCACGCCCAGGGCACCCAGGGGGACCAGTCCGGTTTCGATATGGTGACGTGACGCCTTGCCCGCGAGCAGTGAGCCGATCATGATGCCAATGCCAGAACAGGCAAGTATGCCCTGAATCACTACCGTATTGGTCTCTGAAAGGACCTCTTTGGCAAAGGCAGGGAAAGCCGCCATCACCACCTGGGAGATGCCCCAGAAGACCGATAGACCGACGATCGAGAGCCAGATGGTGCGGTTGCTGAGTATCCGCTGCAAATTACTCTTCAGGTAGTCGCCGGAGCGATAGCGTTGCAGCTCAAACCGCTCAGTCACCGCCGGGTTCTGGTGGCAGGGGAGTCGGAGGGTAAAGAGCCACTCCACCAGAGCGCAGGCAGTCAGCAGCCAGCCCAGGGGGGCAATTGACTGCAACAGCTCCCCCTTTGAGTGGTAATCGACACCAGAGAGCCCCTGCTCAAAGAGCATAGAGAAGATAAAGACACCGGTGAGTATGGCGACAATGGTGACCGTCTGAACGACGGCGTTTGCCGATGCCAGTCGCTCATTGCCAGCCAGCTCCTTAAGGTAACCATATTTTGCCGGGGAGTAGATGGCGCTCTGTATCGCCAACAGAAAAGTCATGGCGAAGGCGAACCAGAACCAGCGAGATAGTAGGAGAGAGTGATCAGCAGGGTAATGCCTACGGCTGCTGCCGCACTGTAGCGCATCACCAGCGGTTTCTTGAAACGATCTGCAAGGTACCCTGAGGGACTAAAAAGGAGGATAAAAGGCAGCAGAATCAGGCCATTGACAATGGCGGAGAGGATGATCTGAGTCTCGCCGTCATAGACCTTGAATACGGTGTTCTGGATCAGGATCTTATGGCCCAGATCGACAAACGCATTGAGGAAAATAACCAGAATGAAAGGGTAGAATCCAGTGAGTCGGTGCAGCTTATCCATAGCTTCCCTGGTGTGGCCGATGGCCGTAAAGGCTCATTAGTATTAGATACGCCCTGAGATCATGGGTTTGGAACTATTTAAATACTCCAGGTGATCAGGCGTTGGCTGGAGAGGGTATCGGCCAACACAGCTGGCTTGAATAATATTCAACATCCTATTCAACTTGATTTCAAGTGCTGAATGTAAACTTTTGAAATTAAGGTGGTGTTTTTCCGGTAGTGCTGAGTGGTAGTGCGTATTTTGTAACGATTCAGCTAGCCTTATTTGTGGACTATTTTGGCTGGGGTCGGAGTCGAGCGCCAGCTGAATAGTTACGCGTTTTTTTTTGATTTGATTACGGGGTTTGGTGGCCGCGCAATCAGACGCTATCGAGTGTCGACCAGAGAGGGGTGTGTGGATATTGTCTCGGAGCTGAGTGGCTACTCTGCGCCTGTCCGGGAATGGGACGGGCGGCCAAGTTCAGTGAAGGCCAGTACGTTGTCTGTGGCGATAATAATGTGAGTGGTCGGGGTGAGAGGATTCGAACCTCCGACTTCTTCGTCCCGAACGAAGCGCGCTACCAGGCTGCGCCACACCCCGAATACAGAGCACTAATGTTTACGTTTTACCGCGAAGTCCGCCAGTGCCTCAAGGGCGCTACGGTAAGGCGTTTCGGGCAGTCCGGCGATTGCCAGCTTTGCCTTGTCGGCCTCCTCCTCCGCAAGTCGCGAAGTGTACTCGATAGCATCAGTGGATTCAATGGCCTTCATAACCACTCCGATGTACTCACGCCCCCCTTTTTCAATGGCTTCACGCAGGGCTGCCCGGTGCTCTGGGGCACCTACAGCCATGGCGCGAATCAGTGGTAGGGTGGGCTTGCCCTCGGCCAGATCGTCACCGATATTCTTGCCTATCTCCTCGTTGGATGAGCTGTAGTCCAGCGCATCGTCGATGATTTGGAAGGCGATACCCAGGTGCAGGCCGTAGTCGGCCAGCGCCTGCTCTTCCACCTCACCTGAACCGCAGAGTACGGCACCGAGGCGGGTACCCGCTTCAAAGAGAGTGGCGGTCTTTCGCAGAATCACCTCGCGGTACTTCTCCTCGCTGGTATCCGGGTCGTTGCAGTTGAGTAGCTGCAGCACCTCACCCTCGGCAATGCGGTTGGTCGCATGAGAAAGGATCTCCATCACCCGCATCATATTGACATCGACCATCATCTCGAAGGCGCGGGAGTAGAGGAAATCACCCACCAGCACACTGGCGGCGTTACCCCAGACGGCATTGGCGGTTTCTCGGCTACGGCGTAGCGCTGACTCATCCACCACGTCGTCGTGCAGCAGGGTAGCGGTGTGGATGAACTCAATGACCGCCGCCATGTCGATCTGTTTGTCACCCTGGTAACCGAGGGCACGAGCCGCCAGGAGTACGATCATCGGCCGCAAGCGCTTGCCGCCGCTGTTGACGATATAGTGGCCAATCTGATTAATCAGCACTACGTCAGACTGAAGGCGGTGTAGGATAAGGTTATCGACAGCTTCCATGTCGTCAGCGATCAACTCGCGGATTGTGGGTATATCCATAAGATGTGGGATTCTATGGTTAAATGACTCTGTTTATAGCAAAAGCTAGAATGAAAGCCAGGATGAAAGCCAGGATAAAAAGAGCAAACATGCTATGAGTGTCGATTTGAGCTGTCAAGTTAAGTAGTGCAAGTGCTATTTATTAGGTGTTTAGTTTGACTTGGGCCTGAGGTGCGGGTAGTATTCCGGCTCTTTTCGTGGGCGCGCCACAAATGTTCGCGCTCTGTGATACAGATTTTGCGGGATTTGGTATGTATGCCGTAATTCAGACCGGGGGTAAACAGTACCGGGTTTCCGAAGGCGACACGTTGAAGGTTGAAAAACTTAACAACGAAGAGGGTGCCTCCATAGAGCTCGATAAAGTGCTGATGGTTGCCGATGGCGAAGATATAAAAGTAGGTACCCCTTACGTAGATGGCGGTATGGTTGCGGCCACCGTGAAGTCTCATGGTCGGGGTAAGAAGGTTAAAATCATCAAGTTTAAACGGCGTAAGCATCATCTGAAGCGCCAGGGCCACCGTCAGTGGTACACCGAACTTGAGATCACCGGAATCAGCGCAGGCTGAAGGCAGGACTAGACAATGGCACATAAAAAAGCAGGCGGTAGTACACGTAACGGTCGCGATTCGGAGTCCAAACGGTTAGGCGTCAAGATTTATGGCGGCCAGGCCATAACCGCTGGCAGCATCATCATCCGTCAGCGCGGCACTCCTGTTCATAGCGGAGTGAACGTTGGTTGTGGTAAAGACCACACGCTCTTCGCCAAGGCGGACGGTGTGGTTAAATTTGAAGTCAAGGGTCCGCGCAAACGTAAGTATGTGAGCGTCATCCCGGCCTGATAACGCCGTAGGTAATACAGCAAGAGGCCTCGTCTGGTGACGGGGCTTTTTGCGTTATATACAACCAATATCAGGATCACTGACTGATGTGGTTATGGATCTATCTCTCTTTCAACGAGCGGAACAAGCACCATGAAATTTGTCGATGAAGCGATCATTCATGTCGATGCCGGTAATGGCGGCAGCGGCTGCGTCAGCTTTCGCCGGGAGAAGTATATTCAGAGAGGCGGGCCTGACGGTGGTGACGGTGGTGATGGCGGCAGCGTCTATCTAGTGGCAGACTCCGGGCTCAATACCCTGGTCGACTTTCGCCATCAGAGGCGTCATCGGGCAGAGAACGGCCGTCCCGGTATGGGGCGCAACTGTACCGGTCATAGCGGCCAGGATCTCTATGTCAAAGTGCCGGTGGGTACGCGGGTAAAAGATACTGAGACCGAAGAGACCCTTGGCGAACTGTTGCGCGATGGTGACCAGTTGCTGGTGGCTAAGGCGGGTTTTCACGGTATCGGAAACGCACGCTTCAAGAGCAGTACCAACCGTGCGCCCCGCCAATCCACTCCCGGATCTCAGGGGGAGCAGCGAGAGTTGCTTCTGGAGCTGATACTGCTGGCCGATGTGGGTCTGCTTGGTATGCCAAATGCGGGTAAGTCGAGCCTGATTACCAAGGTCTCCAGCGCCCGGCCAAAAGTGGCCAGCTACCCTTTTACCACGCTCTATCCCAACCTGGGGGTGGTCAGCGTTGGTGAAGGGCGCAGCTTTGTAATCGCAGATATTCCCGGCGTCATTGAGGGGGCGGCAGAGGGTGCAGGTCTTGGTATCCGTTTCCTCAAACACCTGGATCGTACCCGCCTGCTGCTTCATCTGGTCGATATCGCGCCGATGGATGAGGCGATAGATCCGGCTGACGAAGTGCGGCGTATCATTGCCGAACTGGGTAAATACAGTGGCGACCTAGTGGCTAGGGAGCGCTGGCTGGTACTTAATAAGAAAGATCTGCTCTCCGATGAACAGTTTGCTGAACGCCGCGATGCCCTGCTTGATGCTTTGCAGTGGAGTGGCCCCATCTTTGCCATATCGGCAGTTACCGGGGATGGTACTCAGGCGTTGGTCTGCGCACTGATGGATCATCTGACTACGTTGAAAGAGAGTGAATTAAAGGCGCTGGGGGAAGAGGGTGACGATGAACCCTGGGATCCGCTGAAATAGGAGTTGTTACGCATGCTCACTTCAAGGGGTAAGCTGACAGAGACACGCCGTTGGGTGATCAAGATCGGCAGTGCTCTGCTTACAGACGATGGCAAAGGTCTGGCGCGGGATGCTCTCGCCTCCTGGGTGGAGCAGATGGCTCGGCTTATCAGCGAGGGACATCAGGTGGTACTGGTCTCTTCCGGCGCTGTGGCTGAGGGGATGAGCCGTATGGGCTGGGGTGAGCGGCCGAAGCGTCTGCACCAGTTACAAGCGGCGGCGGCAATCGGCCAGATGGGATTGGTGCGCGCCTATGAAGACTGCTTTCAGGCTCATGGCCTGCACACCGCCCAAGTGTTGCTCATTCACGATGATCTTACCAATCGCAAACGCTATCTCAACGCTCGCAGTACGCTTAGGACGCTGATTGAACTGGGTGTGGTGCCGGTGGTCAATGAGAATGACGCCGTTGCCAACGACGAGCTGCTGTTTGGCGATAACGATACCCTAGCCGCCATGGTGGCTAACCTGATTCGTGCCGATCTGCTGGTGCTGCTCACCGACCAGTCTGGCCTCTTTGACAGTGATCCGCGTTTCAATAAGGATGCGCGTTTGATAAGTGAAAGCCGGGTCGATGACCCCGCGCTCGATCAGTTTGCCGGTGGCAGTGGTAGTGGTCTTGGTCGTGGCGGCATGACCACCAAGGTGCGGGCAGCACGCCTGGCGGCCCGCTCTGGTAGCGCTACGATTATCGCCTCCGGTGTGGGGGATGACGTGCTCGGTCGGATTGCTGCCGGTGAGCAGTTGGGTACGCTATTGATGCCTGTTCAGAGTACAGAGGCAGCTCGCAAGCATTGGCTGGCGGGGCACCTCCAAGTGAGCGGTCGCCTGATTCTTGATGCCGGTGCCACCAAGGTGCTGCGTGAGTCAGGACGCAGTCTACTGGCGGTGGGTGTGACGCAGGTGATGGGGCACTTCTCCCGTGGTGAGGTGGTCTCCTGTGTCGGTCCCGATAACGGTGAAGTCGCTCGTGGTTTGGTCAACTACAGTTCGGCAGAGGCGGACCGGATCAAGGGTCACCCATCGGCTGAGATCAAACAGATCCTCGGTTATGTCGATGAAGATGAGCTGATCCACCGGGATAACCTGGTGTTGGTCTGATGGTCTGCTTTCAGCTCGTCGGGCTGTAGGAGCGGCGCACAATCGCGCAATATTCATCATCAGGTATAGAGCGCAACACTCTTTACCTGAGCGTAGACCTCGGTGCCAACTTCCAGCCCCAACACCTCGCGGGACTTGCGGGTGATTCTCGCCAACAGTTTCGCACCACCGATATCCAGTCTCACCAGCATACGACCCCGTCCGTGGATCTCCATCGCCTCGATGGTGCCGGGGAGGATGTTGAGGATGCTGGTGGGGCCGGGTGGATCGAGGGTCAAGCTCACATCTTTGGCGTGGATGCGGATGCGTATTTCGCTACCCACCGGCAGGTCGATCCAGCTGACGGTGATCTCGCCGCCGACAAAACCGAGGCGGGAGAGGTGATACTCCTGGTCGTGGGCCAGGAGGCGAGTATCGATCACGGCACCGGCATCGGCGTCTCTGGCAATCGGCAGATCCATGCGCGCCAGGATTTCATCAAGGGGCCCCTGGGCGATAATCTTGCCGCGTTCCATCAGTACCAGGTGGTCGGCTATGCGTACCAGCTCATCCAGGTCATGAGTGACATAGATGATCGGTATCCGGCTCTCCCGGTGGAGAGATTCCAGGTAGGGAAGGATCTCCTTCTTATGATCCCGGTCGAGCGCGGCCAGGGGTTCATCCATCAGCAGTAGACGTGGATTGTTGAGTAGAGCGCGGCCGATCGCGACCCGCTGCTTCTCTCCCCCAGACAGTTGGGCAGGCAGCCGCTCAAGCAGGCGGTTTAGCCCCAGCAGCTCGACCACGCGGTTGAAATCCTCGGTGCGCTCCTCGCTGCGGGTGCGTTTGTAACCGTAGAGTAGGTTGGCTTTGACCCGTAGATGTGGAAATAGCACCCCCTCCTGGAAAACGTAACCGATGCCACGTTTTTCGGGGGGGATAAATAGACCCCGCTGGCTCTCCTGCCATTTTGTACTATTAACCTCCAGGCGACCGCTGGCGCCACTCTCAAGGCCTGCGATACAGCGTAGCAGACTGGTCTTGCCTGAGCCTGAGCGGCCAAACAGGGCGGTGACACCCTCGCCGGGAAAGGTCGCCTCGGCGTTGAGGTCAAAATCCCCCAGGGGCAGCTGAAAATCAAAGCGTATATCACCGCTCATCGAAGATCGCCTCCCTGGAGGTTGCGATTGCGGTCTATGCGGTAGATGAAGAAGAGCAGGAAGAAAGAGAAGAGTAGCAAAGCACCAGAGAGCCAGTGGGCCTGCCCATACTCCAGTGCCTCTACATGGTCGTAGATGGCGATAGAGAGCACCTGGGTCTCACCGGGGATGTTGCCACCGACCATCAACACCACGCCAAACTCCCCCAGAGTATGGGCAAATCCCAGGGTGGAGGCGGTGATCAGCCCCTGCCGCGAGAGGGGTAGCACCAGGGTAAAGAAGCGATCCAGGGGAGTTGATCTGAGGGTGCTCGCCGCCTCCAGAGTGCGCTCATTGATAGCCGAGAAGGCGGTCTGAAGTGGCTGCACCACAAAAGGCAGGGAGTAGAAGACCGAGCCCACCACCAGTCCGCCGAAGGTAAATGCCAGTGAGTGACCTCCGAGGGTCTCAAGCAGGCCGCCGATGGGGCCGTGAGGGCCGAGGGTGACCAGTAGATAGAAGCCAAGCACCGTTGGTGGTAGTACCAGAGGAAGCGCGACTATCGCCTCAATGACGGCCTTGAAACGGAAGCGGGTACGGCTGAGCCACCAAGCCAGAGGGGTGCCCAGTAGCAGCAGAATCAGTGTGGTGATGCCTGCAAGCTTGAGGGTAACCCAGAGAGCCGTGAGATCTGTCTCGTTTAGCATGGTGGAGCGGGTTCCTTAGGGCGTACCGTAGCCGTGGTTGCGTATGAGTGCCTTTCCCTGGTCACTTTTGACGTAGGTGAGGAAGCTTCTGGCTGCCGCCGACTCCCGTATCAGTACGGCCTGCTGAGCGATAGGCGTGTAGAGCCTCTGGGGCACCTCCCACCAAGAGCCCTTGATAGGCTCTCCCGGCCGTTTTATCTGCGAATAGGCGACCAAGCCAAGGCCGGCGTTGCCCGATCGGACAAACTGGAAGGCTTGGCCGATATTCTCACCTCTCACCACTCTTCTCCTGAGTTTTTTCCACAACTTGCGTGTCTCCAGAAACTCCTGTGCCGCTTTGCCATAGGGTGCCAGTTTCGGGTTGGCGATAGCCAGATAGCGGAAATCACCCCGCTCAAGCACCGCTCCACCTTCGTCGACGGTATCGTTATCTGGACTCCATAGTGCCAGTCTGCCCGTTGCGTAGGTAAAGCGGCTGCCGCTTACCGCCTCTCCCACCTCTTCAAGCAGGCGGGGGCGGCGGCTGTCAGCAGAGAAGAAGAGGTCGTAGGGGGCGCCGTTGTGGATCTGCGCATAGTGCTTGCCACTGGAGCCGATCATCCGTGTCACCTTGTGGTCTGTATCACTTTCGAACTGGCGTGCCAATGCATCAATGGCCCCGATGAAGTTGGAAGCCACCGCTACCCGGATCTCATCTGCCCAGGTGTTACTGCTGACAAGCAGCAGAGAGAGGGCAAGTTGACGTGATATTCTGTGCAAACCGGTACCTAATTAATGTTTCTGGGTCAGTGAGGTAGGGCGCTTAGCTCCTTCTCGCCACCCGCCACCAAGGGCGCTGTATAAACCAAGCTCCTAGAAGCCTGTCCGAGAATAGGACACCTACTGCGGAAAGCCCATTTAGGCCCTTTTTTTCGCTCATTTTCGTTGAATAAGAGTAACTATTTGCCTCAAATGACCGGAAAAAATGACTCAAAATGGACTTCCCTCGCTACGGTGCCTATTCTCGGGCAGGCTCCTAGCTGAATAGTTACGTCTACATATTGGCTTTTTCGGCGCCCCCGTAGGGGGAGGGAACTGGCGCTTTTATGATGCTTGCCCAATAAAAATGGTTCAGTACGCCTAAGTTTACCCTGTCATTAGAACTCCGAAGCTGAGGTGCATTATTGCACAGCATCCCCGTTTTTGGTGAGCGTGTTGAGGGCTATTCAGCCGATTGTCGGTCGTTCAGCCGCCAGTCGTAGTTGAGGTGGGTGATATCTACTTCACCGTTGGCTATCCGGCGCTGGGCTACCGGGTCATCTGTCAGCAGTGCAGCATAACGGGAGAAGAGGGTTTTTAGAGAGGTGAGACCCAGGTGGCCTTGGCTGAAATCCTCTTCATACCAGTCGAAGATCTTTGAGACCTCCAGTCGGTCTTGTTGGGTGTTGTAGCGGTTGCGGGAGCTGTCGGAGAGAAAGCTGATCAGGCTCTTCTCCAACTGGTCATCCAGCCGCTGGGGTATGAAGGCTTCACTGGGTAGCGCCGGACAGCCGATGGAGGCGCAGACTACCGCCACATGGATACGCGGCTCATCGAAGATGCCTGGGGCGCGTATCATGCGGTGCTCAATATCGTCGAGGCTGCGCCTCTCTCCCAGTAGTGAGAAGAAGCGCTTTTTCCACGGCGAGCTAAATAGTGAGCAAGGTCTTTGATTGAACGGAGGTCTGGATAACGGCTGAGGATCAGTTCAACGGTGTAGGCGTTATAGGCATTTATCAGAAAAGTCAGCTGCTGCTCCCTGCTCCATCTGTCGTATCTCTGCCGCTCGACGGCCGAGAGTGCTGTCAGGTAGCGGGTGAGTGTAGCTTGCTCTTTTTTTAGTGCGCTGTAGTCCACTTGAGAGGCGTGGCCGCTCCCTATCCAGGTGACATGCCGCTCTAGCAGCCCACTCCACAGGCGGTGCTGGTGGTCAAATGCTTCAATAGCCGTTGCGGTCATAGAGAACAGGGTAAGCAGTAGCAAAAGAGCTATTTTGGTGTGGTGCAAGTTAATTCTCCTGTAACTATTCAGTAGGTGCTTGGGGTCGGTGTCTATTACCCACATCCATGTAGGCAATCGACTCCGACCCCTACCGTATAGGTCAGCAGCTCTGCGTGTGGCCTAATGTGTTGCGGTGATCCGTTCAAGAAGGTTGCCTTTAATCTCACTTACCTTGAGATTCTCCAGGGAGAGGAGGGTGTCGCTATCTTTCGGTTTTGTCACCTGCGCCCGGTCGAGCGATAGGCTGCCTGAGAGCGTAAACGGCTCCGCTCCTTCGCCGCTTCCTCCTGCCAGTTCACCCTCCCAGTTAAGCACGGTGTACTCTAGTGCCAGCGCCTTTTCTGTGAGGTTGGCGCTCAGCCGTTCACTCCCTAGTGCTCCTGAGGCGAAGAAGTGTTGGCTCTTCTCACTGCTGCTGATATCCGTCCTTCCCGACCACCTGAGGCGCTGCTCGGACAGCTCAATTTCCGGGCTATTCAGGGTGATGTCAGAGAGGTCAATATCACCTTGCTGCTTCACCTCACTCTCGCCAGTATTCAGGCTGCTATGCGCCTCTATTGCACCCTTCCAATCGAGAGTGCCACTGCCCACTCGGGTATCATTTGAGAGGAGAGCCGTTTTCAACTCGCTGCTGCTGAGGGTGCCTTTCGCGCTCAGGTTGAGTTCATTGGTGGTCTCATTGTCGAGTTGCAGGTCGCCGCCCCAGGCTAGTCTTTGGCCCTCCACCGTGAGTTGAGGGGTACTTAGTGTGACTGCTGCCAGGGTCAGTTTGCCCTGGTGGGATACCATGCGCCTCCCTCTCTGCTGCTGCAGCTCCATTGTGCGGTTGGTGAGGCTTAACTGTTCCACGCTGATCTTCGTCTGGGCAAAGTCAGCCGCGAGTTGATGGACTTCGAGTGCGCCAGTGGTGGTTAGGTCGGTGCCGTCTTGATCGAGAGAGAGCTTGAGCTTTCCCTGCCAGTTGATGCGCTCATTGGCGATTCTGGCCTCCCCCTCCAGTTCACTGAAGTTGAGGGAGCCACTCTTTAGGGTGCCTTGGGCTAGTAACTCGGTCTCTCCCTTATGGGGCATTATTTGGCTGTCGAAGTTACCATCCCAGGAGAGTCTGTCGTTATCCAGAGTCAGCCGCGGTGTAGTCAGTTTGAGGTTGCCAAGGGTGATGCTCCCTTTCTGCGAGACTTTGATGGCGCCGTCTGTTTCCTGGTGGATACTGAGCATACCTTGTAGCGTCAGCTGGCCACTGAGATGGGTAATGGCGGGCTTCAATAAGTTACTGTAGTGGTCGAGTGCAAGGGCGTCTAGTTTGATCTTGCCGCTAAACCCCGGGCGGCTGGCTAACGGGGTCAGTTGTCCAGTAATGTCGAGATTTGCGCCATCAATCCGGCCCTGGAAGTTGAGGTTAGCCGGAGACTCTGGCTGGAGTCCACGCACATCGGTGAGTGAGAGTTTATCGATAATCAGTTCGCTACTGAGCTGTTGCTGTCGATAGCGTAGAGTGGACTCCATCAGGGTGAGGCGCTCCAGTTGTAGCGTCCAGAGGGACTCTTCCGTTGCGGAGGCGTTACCCGCCACGGGCAGAAGAACCCCTCCGATCAGAGGCGGGTTGTCGGGGTGGCTCTGATTGATATCAATCTGAATGCCTTTGATGGACAGGCCTTTAATGACGATGCGGCTATCCAGTAGGGGGCGCCACGCCATGTGCAGTTTCAGGTAGGGTATCTGCAGTGGGGTTGTGCCTGCTCTGCCTATTTTTAGATCGCTGAGGGCAAGGGTGGCGGTAAACGGGTTGAAATCGACGTTTCTGACGGAGAATTCATCACCTCCATTAGCCAGGATCCAGCGTTTGGCACCGTAACTGATGCCATAGGGGAGAACGATTAGCTTTACAAGGGTGAGTGCCGCCAGCGTCAGGAGGGCCAATGCCCAGATCTTGCCTCGGCGATTACCCGTTCTGCCGCCGTTATCTTTTGCTGTTTCCCCGCCGCTCATTACTCAAGCCCGCTACCTCTGCGTAATATCTTTGGAGATAGTATGGTCGTGGAGTAATGTTTAATCTAGTGCGGTCAAATTCCAGGCATAAAAAAACCAGCTTGTGGCCGGTTTTTGTACGCATAGGCGGTGGGTACTACAGTGCCTTGATATGCGCGTTTAGACGGCTCTTGTGGCGGGCGGCTTTGTTCTTGTGGATCAAGCCTGATTTGCCATGCGGTCGATTACCGGAGCCGCCTGTTTATAGGCTTCGGAAGCGTCTTCCTTGGTGCCTGTGGCGATCGCATTAGCCACCTTTTTCATGTGGGTGCGCATATTGCTGCGGCAAGATGCGTTGTGCTGGCGGTGCGTTTCTGCCTGACGAGCGCGCTTGCGAGCTTGTGCTGAGTTGGCCAAGGTGTATCTCCCAAAAAAATTATATGTACCTCGAAGAGCGCGATATTCTGATGGCTTGGGGCGGAGTTGTCAACCCTTAGCCTCTTCCAATATGAAATGAGCCTGAAGGGAAGGCGTGTTTCTAACATCAAATAAGACTGAAATGACCCGGTTCTATCCCTGATGGAGGGATGAAAACCATCATCAACGATTCTCACATTGAAACACTCGAACAGGTTCGTCAATTGCTGGATGGTGCCTCAGTCATGGAGATAACCATCTCCTCAAAGAGTGGGAGGCTACCGCTGGATTCGCGACCGAACTGCTGGATACCGTCTACCCGGTGCTACTGAGCGGATCAAAAGCCTTCTAATCAGCCTTTTCAGCTGATGTTCGAATAGGGCTATTCACTTTTGTGATCAATACCGACTTCTGCCGAA
>MOXH01000046.1_pt1 | contig 22258 bp, 25 predicted proteins | sample 1471181 | NCBI WGS metagenome assembly MOXH01 (sample SAMN05806436, study PRJNA327811) | mollusc metagenome | isolation source: Phylotype A (SB4) bacterial symbionts from gill | host: Thyasira cf. gouldii | place: Canada: Bonne Bay, Newfoundland | collected 2010-05-07
TTTTTAGGGAGCATATATCAACAGCATCATGACATACTGCAATAGAACATTCCCCCTCACCCCAACCCTCTCCCCAAAGGGAGAGGGAGTTAACGGGACAGCAGTGAACGCAATCGACTCCGACCCCAAACCCAGGTTCAATAATGCCGTCGAGTAATTAGGGTTCTGGTTGATGCTTAGCTTCGGTTCTGTAAGCGATCATCATGAATCCAGCGCCTCTTCCATTCCGTATTTCTTTAATTTTCGCCACAGTGAGACGCGGTCAATACCAAGAACCTTTGCTGCACGGGTACGATTTTGGCCACTTCGTTCTAATACATGGCGAATATAATCAGCCTCCCGTTCAGCTAAAGTGGGTAGGCGCCCGGCCTCTTCACGTACTACATGCACTGTGCGTTCTATCAGCGCTGGCGGTAAATTGGTCACCGTCAACAGCCTATCCTGAGCCAGGGTTACCGCACGCTCCATAATATTTTCAAGCTCTCGGATGTTTCCGGGATAGTCATAGTCAAGCAGTGCCGCCATAGTTGCAGGATCGATGTCATCCACTGCGCGTTCCATGCGCAACGCATGTTTTCGCAGGAAGTAGAAAGCCAGCAGTGGGATGTCATCACGACGCTCCGCAAGAGGAGGGAGGTGCAGCCCAACCACGTCGAGCCGGTAATAGAGATCCTGGCGAAAGCGGCCAGCTGTCACCTCCTCGAGCAGATCTCGGTGAGTGGCGGTGATCAGGCGTATGTCCACTGGGATCATCCGGGTTGAACCCAAGCGTTGGACCTCACGCTCCTGAATGACGCGCAGCAGTTTTACCTGCATTCCCAGAGACATCTCTGCAATTTCATCGAGAAAAAGTGTGCCCCCAACGGCTGCCTCGATAAGCCCTTCACGCGCCTCTGTCGCGCCGGTATAGGCGCCTTTCTCATGGCCGAAGAGTTCATTGGCCAGCAGATCTTCCTGCAAAGCACCGCAGTTTACCGCTTGAAAGATCTTTTCACTTCGACCACTGTGGGTGTGGGTAAAACGGGCCAGCAGCTCCTTGCCGGTACCACTCTCCCCGGTGATGAGTACATTGGTGTCAGTGGGGGCGATTTGTCGTGCCATCTCCAGCAGGCGTAACATGATTGCGTCCTGGGTGATAATAGAGAATTTGCCTCGACTGCTTCTTAGCTGCTCCTTCAGCTGCCGGTTTTCCCGCTTTAGGTTGACCACTTCCAATGCATTGCGCACCACCTCCCGCACCTCATCCAAGCGAAATGGTTTAGCAATGTAGTGAAAAGCCCCCGCTTTCATCGCCTTCACGGCTGAATCTAAGGTTGCATAACCTGTGATCAGCACCACGGCAGTTTCCGCATCTAAATCCTTGGCACGGCGTAAAACGGCCATACCATCAACCTTCTCCATGCGTAGATCAGTCAGAACCAGATCGAACTGTTTTGTTTCCATCGCCTCAATGGCACCCATGCCACTGGTTCGGGTCGTAACCTCATAGCCCTCTTTGCGACATACATGGGCCAGGTTTTCAACAGCGGTAGCCTCGTCATCGACGATCAGTATGCGGCTCACATTGGACGATATCTCAGTCACTCATCGACTCCTCTGCTGGCAGTAGAACAATGACCTGAGTACCTTTTTCAGGGCGAGAGGCGATGGCAAGACAGCCATCATGTTCACTGACAATCTCCTGAACGATAAATAACCCCAGACCGACGCCATGTCCAGGCTCGCTGGTGGTAAAAAATGGATCAAATACCTTATATAGATTTTCACTGGATATGCCGGGGCCATCGTCAGCAACCAGAATCTCAATAAAGCGTCCTTGGTAGTCTGTAATGCAGCTGAGATTACCCGCCACCTCGGCATCATCGGGAATCATCGAGACACCTCGCTCACACACAGTGGCACTAATCCGTATGTGTACGCCCTGACCTGCAGCATTGAGAGCATTTTGAATGAGGTTGATAAAGAGTTGCTGAATACGCTGTTTATCTACATCAACAGTGAGATCATCAGGCACGTTGACCGAGAGTATCGCTGAGTATTGCCGTAGCGATTTGCCAATAATGGTCTGGGTCTCATTGATGATATCCAGCAGCCTCTGCTTACTCTTTTCAAAGACACCTTGCCGACCAAAATCAAGAAGGGTTCTAACGATGTTACGCCCGCGCTCAGTTTCACTATCGATCTGATTAAGCCAGATATTGAGCTGCTCTGGATCGGCCTCAGTTAGCTCCTCCATAAGCAGTTGGCATGAAGAAGATATATTGGACAGGGGATTGTTTAATTCGTGGGCCACGCCGGAGGCCAGGATCCCCAGTGATGCGAGTTTGTCAGATTGCAGCATACGCTTCTGGCGGATCTCTAACTCTTTCAGCATCCGATTGAAAGCATTGGTAAAGGTCATGAACTCCCGGTCACTTGAGGGCGGTTTTAAATATTTGAAACGCCCCTCAGCGATGGGCTTCAAGCGAGACTCCAACTGCTTGAGTGGGGTGAGTGCCACGCGCTTAAGCTGACGCCCAACAAGATAGATCGCAAGCCCAATCATGAATAAAGAGATCAATAAAAACCACTGGGACTCTTGAACAGCAGCTTCCAACATCCTGCGCTCTTGTTTAGCGAGTGACTCTACAGAGAGGTAAATCCGGTGTCCGAGTGCTCTTATCTTGTCTTGTAGTCGCTCGCGCTCGCTGACCGGTGAAGCTTTCCAATTTTCCAATAGGGTCTGGTAGGTGTGTAGCGCTTGTGCAGTCGTTGAAACATCGGACTTGGGAAGAATCGCGTTCAGAGTGGCTTTATGTTTCTGCAGATTATTTATCGATATCTCAGCATATTCGGCTGTCCTGGAGAACGCCTTGTCTTCTGTGTAGAGAAATAGATTTTTTTCTTCACGACGCATCTCCAGGACGGCATCTTTTAAGTCAGAGACCACTTCACCTTCAGTCACCTGCCGCTCGAGAAACAGCAGGTCTGAAAAGGCGACTATGCCGAGCAGCAAAGTGACCGCGACCAGCGCAACATACGCGCTGGTAATTTTGCCCTGCAAGCTGGTCAGATCAAATAATGCAGCCATAACAAAATGCAACATACTGTTTCAGATTGCAACAATACTAGCAGATGTTATCCGCTAGCGCATATTTTGCTGTTTTTCACGAGGAAGCGCCTTTGTTGTTTCATAATGCAACAGTGGTGTTAATAAAATTTAAAACTATAGCCATTTAAATCAATAGGTTAAATTCTGAAAGGAGTTGGCATAGTCATTGCAATAACAGAATTAACTAATATTCGGAGTTTGTGATATGACAAAGCTAAGCGACAGCCTGAAACAGATGTTATCCGGTTTGGCCTACCAGGATGCAGGCGACTATTTATCGATGAGCGACAAAATGGAGGTACTTGGATATGGTGCGAAATCCAGATTGAAACCCTCGTTGCCTCACCAAAGTGTGGCAGAAAATGTGGTCACTCGTCGTATCGCTCTGATCACTGACGGCAGAGGCGTGGGGGCACCACTCGACTACGCTATTGAAGCCTGTTTACAGCAGGGTGGAAAGATCGACCTGCTGATTCATGGTGCGGTAGATACATCAAATATCATCACACTGGAGAGTCGGATTAGAGAGGCCGGTTTAGAGTGCCAGCGCATTCGACTGAGTGTAGAGGTCATCGAAGATATCCTTGCCTACACCTGCAATCACTCCTCCCTGATTTTTTTAGTGGCTATACCCGATGATTCAGTAGCCAAAAGACTCATTGATGAGATAACACCGAAACGTAAGGGCCGGCTTTCAGTCCCTCTGGTGCTTATTGAAGACCGTCCATCGGATCGGACCATTGAAAGGTCTGCCGCCTAATACCTATTTTTTGGCACAGCGCCCACGCATAACGATCGAAATATCGATAAATTGAACACCCAAGACAGAGTGAAAGAATGAACAAACTTGCGGATGAAGAACAGACAATCGCCAATCCGGGAATAATCAGTCCAAAACAAATTATTGCAGCAGTAGTATTTACAGCATTGGCCCTCTTGCTGGCCAGTGTGGTACCCACCGTCGAGATAGCCTGGGTCAGTGCCATTTTGGTTCTGACGATCTATCTTTTTGCATTTGAAGTGGTGGGTGTGGATGTTGCGGCATCCACCATTATGGTGTTATTAGGATTAACCTCATTGCTGGCCCCTTTTATGGGGCTTGAGCAGGGACTGGTGGATAATAAACACCTATTCGATGGATTCTCTTCCAATGCGGTGATCTCCATCATCGCCGTTATGATCATTGGTGCCGGTCTTGATAAAACGGGCATTATGAGCAAAGTGGCTGCCTTTATTCTGAATATTGGTGGAACCACCGAGAGACGCATTATTCCCATCATCTCCGCTACAGTGGGTTTTATCTCCTCCTTTATGCAGAACGTTGGAGCGGCGGCACTCTTTCTGCCGGTGGTCGCTCGCATCTCAGCCCGCTCTGGGCTTCCCATGTCCCGCCTGCTGATGCCAATGGGTTTTACCGCTATCCTGGGCGGCACCATGACCATGGTCGGGTCCAGCCCACTCATTCTTCTTAATGACCTGATTCTGACCTCCAACAAGGCGTTACCAGCCAGTCAGCAGATGGATGCATGGGGGTTGTTCTCGGTGACACCGGTAGGTGTCGCATTGATCATTACGGGCATCCTCTATTTTATGATAGCCGGGCGTTTTGTGTTACCAAAGACACCAAGTGAAAGCAGCACCAAGGGTACCGACCCCATGGGATATTTTCACGATGTCTATGGTGTGGATTTCGCCATTAAAGAGGTCGTTGTAACTGATGGCAGTGACCTGATTAGTAAGAATCTGGATGATGTTGAAAGCAGCTACCGGGTTCGGGTTATTGCCAGTAAACGGTCGGGAGAAGAGAGTCGGGTGGGTCCCGGCACTCTGGCACGCGACACCGAGATCCAGGCGGGTATGGTGTTGGGTATGGTGGCTGATCCCCATGATATGGTTCACTTTGTTGAGAAGTACAATCTGAAACAACGCAGTGAGTTGCGTACCTTCGCAGATGCGCTCGCCACCAACAAAGCCGGTATCGCCGAAGTGGTCATCCCGCCGGGATCAAGCCTGATTGGCAAGAGTGCCCGCGATATATGGATGCGCAAAACTTATGGCCTCGCCATGATTGGACTGCATCGCCATGCAGAGACGATGCGAGAGGGTGATGATATTCGTAACATGCCATTTCATGCGGGTGATACCTTGGTGGTACACACCGCTTGGAATGCATTGGAACGAATCGAAAAAGATCGTGATTTCGTGGTGTTGACTACCGAATATCCTCGCGAGGAGGAGCTCCGACCACATAAGATACTGCCCGCCGCTATCTTCTTTAGTATTGCGCTCTTTATGGTGTTGTTTACCGATATACGGCTCTCTGTCGCCCTTCTGACCGGTGCCATGGGAATGGTGCTGTCGGGTGTGTTGAAGATTGAAGAGGCCTATGAGGCGGTAAGCTGGAAGACAGTATTTCTGCTTGCTTCGCTTATCCCATTAGGTCTCGCAGTGGAGACGACAGGGACAGCAAAATGGATCGCTGAGCAGGTGCTCTCCGTTGTGGGAGATATGCCGATCTGGGTAATTCAGTCTGCGGTAGCTTTGTTGGCCACCTTCTTTACGCTGGTCATGTCCAATGTCGGTGCCACAGTGCTTCTGGTACCCCTGGCAGTCAATATAGCTATTGGTGCCGACGCCAATCCTGCGGTGTTTGCTTTGACAGTGGCGATTGCCACATCCAACTCCTTCCTTATCCCAACACACCAAGTCAATGCCCTTATCATGGGTCCGGCGGGTTACCGGGTGGTTGATTTCATGAGAGCGGGAGGCATCATGACCCTACTGTTTTTAGTCGTGATGATGATCATGATGAACTTGGTTTTCTGAGAATAGATTGATCATGATAAGAAAAAATAGACTAATGAAACTTATCTCTGCCGTACTGCTTTTGACTCTCTCAGGCTACGTCATGGCGGCAGAGCCCGCAGCCCATCAACTGGATCTGACTGAACACTGGGCAGGCTTTCTTTCCATCGGCATATTTCTACTGGCCTATGTGTTGGTAATGGCTGAAGAGTTTACCCATCTGCGTAAATCCAAACCGGTGATTCTCGGCGCAGGCCTGATATGGGCTGTTATCGCCTGGGTCTATGCCAGTCACGGAATGCCCACGGCGGCAGAACACGCGGTACGGCATAACCTGTTGGAATATGCGGAGTTGATGCTCTTCCTGTTGGTGGCGATGACCTATATCAACGCCATGGAGGAGCGGGGTATATTTGACGCACTGCGTGCCTGGCTGGTTCGTAGTGGCTTCGGTTTTCGGGCCCTGTTCTGGATCACAGGTATCCTGGCGTTTTTCATCTCCCCGATCGCAGATAATCTGACTACGGCGCTACTAATGTGTGCCGTGGTACTGGCCGTAGGCGGTGACAACAATCGTTTTGTCACCCTGGCCTGTATCAATATCGTGGTGGGAGCTAATGCGGGTGGTGCATTCTCACCTTTTGGTGACATTACAACGCTGATGGTTTGGCAGAAGGGAATTGTTGAATTCTGGACCTTTTTCGCTCTCTTTATCCCGGCGGCGGTCAACTTCCTGGTGCCTGCGGCGATCATGCATTTTGCCGTACCCGATGTTAAGCCGGATGCATCGGGGGAAGCGGTGCCGATGCAACGTGGGGCTAGGCGCATCATTGTGCTTTTTCTCGCAACCATTGCTACGGCCGTCTCATTCCACAACTTCCTGCATATGCCACCGGTCATCGGCATGCTGACCGGGTTGGCTTACCTGCAATTTTTCGGTTTTTTCCTCAAAAAGACATGCCATCGCTACCATAGTAATCGTCGGGAGAGTGCCGAACACGATGGCCAGTTGGGTGATATCGTCAGCTTCGATGTCTTTCGTCCAGTGGCGCGAGCAGAGTGGGATACGCTGCTCTTCTTCTATGGCGTTGTGCTCTGCGTGGGTGCCTCGGCTTCCTAGGTTATCTGAGCATGGCTTCGGAACTGATGTATAGCGGCTGGGGTGCGACTAATGCCAACATCGCCGTCGGTGTCTTGTCTGCTATTGTGGACAATATTCCGGTCATGTTTGCGGTACTTACCATGAACCCTGAGATGTCCACCGGCCAGTGGTTGCTGGTCACCCTAACTGCTGGTGTTGGTGGGTCTATGCTCTCCATCGGTTCAGCAGCCGGTGTTGCATTGATGGGCCAGGCCCGAGGTAAATACACCTTCTTCGGACACCTGAAATGGACACCCGCTATTGCCGTTGGTTACGTTGCCAGCATTTTTGTCCATATGGCGGTCAACAGCCACTATTTTGCAGGAGGCTGATAATGCCTGGATGGCGAGGAACCGCTTCTGGCTTGTCATCTAACATCAGGAGCCTGTCCTATTCTCTTACAGGCTCCCGGGTCGGCAGGGATTTTTTTTTTGGCTCAGTATGAAAATCCTGCAGCTAATTTAATCCTACCGAGGGTTAAAATGCTTAGTAACCATTTAGGTAATTTCTCAAAAAGTCCGTGCCATAGGGGTGCAGTAACACCTTTTCAGGAGACGCGGTGAATAGATCCCTGTACGCTCACAGCAGCATCCTTGCTGCTGTACGTTCCGAAAAAGTGTCACTGCACCCACCTGAAAGTTATCCATCTGCACTGGGTTATTGAGAAGTTACCATCCATGTGGATAATCGACTTCGACCCCGAGCGCCAACTGAATAGTTACCGATAATCGTCTATTAATGGGCGGTGCAAATTCAAGTTTTTGTGTTCATTAGTTCCCTCTCCCCACCTTATCCAGTTGTTGGTGCTATTATTCGGGACAGGTCAAGATTACTTCAAAGGAGTTAACATATGAGTGATGACATTTACGCAAACCTCGGACCACTGGCCCCCTTGGCAGGGACATGGGAAAGTGATCAAGGTGTTGATATATCCAGAATCCACAGCAAGGAGACGACCACGAAGTTTCGGGAGAAAATTGTCTTTGAGCCGCTTGGTCCGGTCAATAATGGGCCCCAGGCGTTATACGGTCTGCGTTATTCAACGGTCTGTTGGCGTTTAGATGAAGAGAGTGCTTTTCACGAAGAGCTTGGCTACTGGTTATGGGATGGGGATCGAAAGCAGGTTATGCGCTGCTTTACGGTACCGCGTGGTGTGTTGATCAATGCGGGTGGTTATGTTGAGACCGACAGCAGAAGTTTTCATCTGGAAGCCGAAGTTGGCTCGCAAACCTACGGCATTCTGTCCAACCGATATCTGGACGATAGCTATAAAACCAAAAGATATACATTGGATGTCACTGTTAATGATGATGGGACATTTAGTTATAAAGAAGATACCCAGCTGTGGATACCCGTTGATCAGGAGATTTTTCATCATACGGATCAGAACACTCTGAGCAGAGTGGGATAACCTGAAGAGAGGGGCTTATCCAGAAATAAAAAAGAGATCGGGTCATTTGCGGGTAGAGACCCACGGCAGAGAGAAGGGGCCACCCAGCTTGCTGCTGTTCGGTATCAGGTGGTAGACCCGGCGCAGATTCTCCTCACTGAGTACCGCTTCGGCATTACCCACGGCAACGGTTTTTCCCTCCTGCAGCAGCTGCAGCCGGTTACAGAAGTGTGCAGCGAGGCTGAGGTCGTGGAGTACCACGACGGCACTGCCTCCCTGACGGCAGTGTTGCTGGAGCAGGGCCATAATCTCCTGTTGATGAGCCGGATCGAGGGCGGCTACCGGCTCATCCGCCAGGAGTATCTGGGGTTTGACCGCCAGTGCCCGGGCGATCAGTACGCGCATCTGTTCTCCACCGGAGAGGCTGGTGAAGCGGCGTTGACGCAGTGACCAGATATCAGTTGATTTCAGTACCTCTACGATAATTTTCCGGTCGGCCTCAGCGGGCTGTTGCCAGCTACCCAGATGAGGGGTGCGCCCCAACTCCACCAGACGCTCTACCTGAATTGGCCAGTGGGCCTCACCATTCTGGGCCAGATAGGCGATCTGTCTGGCGCGTAGCACCGGATCCATAAGGTTTAGATCATCCCCATCCAGAGTGACTCTGCCGCTACTCTGTGGCAGCAGCCCCGCCAGCACTCGCAACAGAGTGGTTTTACCTGCGCCGTTGGGGCCGATGAGTCCGAGCAGTTCGCCCTCTTTTAACTGGATGTCGGTCTGCTGCAGGATCTGACTGTTGCCGAAATCGACAGAGATACGCTCTCCAACCAGGGTCGTCATAGCGCTACCCGCCGGGTTTTCAGAATCAGGTAGAGAAAGAAGGGCGCACCGACCAGAGAGGTGAGTACACCCACCTTGATCTCGGTGCCTGGCGGAAAGAGACGCACGGCGATATCTGCCAGTAGCAGCATGGCAGCCCCCCCCCAGTGCACTGACCGGTAGCAGCCTTCCCGGCATATAACCCACCAGGGGTCTTAGTAGATGGGGTACCACCAGACCGATAAAGCCGATAGCGCCGGTGACGGAGACGGTGGAGCCCACCGCTAATGACACGGCCAGGAAGAGCTTCCAACGCAGGCGGACAACATTGATTCCCATGGAGCGGGCGGTCTCTTCACCCAGTGTCAGGCTATCGAGAGCACGGCCGTGGCCAAGCAGTAACAGCCAGCCGAGGAGGGTGCCTGGCAACATAATCCAGAACTCATTGAGGCTATGGTTGGCAACGGAGCCGAGCATCCACAGCACCATCTCACGCACCGCATAGGGGCTGGGTGCCAGGTTGAGTAGCAGTGAGACCATCGCCAGGGCCATGGAGTTGATGGCAACACCGGCAAGGATAAGGGTGACGATAGAGGCGTCGCGCCCCGCCAGCAGATAGACCAGTAGCATGGCGAGCAGGGAGCCGATCATGCCGCCCATGGGTAGTGCTGGCCAGAAGCTGCTGCCGAGACCGAAGTAGAGCACGGCCACCGCACCAAGGGCAGCGCCGCTGGAGCTGCCTATCAGCCCCGGACTGGCGAGAGGATTGCGTAACAACCCTTGCATCACTGCTCCGCAGAGTCCCAGGGTGGCACCGGCAAAGGTGGCAATCAGGCACGCGGCAGGCGTACCTCCGTGACAATTAGTGAGTAGACTGAAGGGGAGTCACCCAGGCTCTCCCGTAGTGCCTGAAAGACCGGTATCGGATGGGTTCCGAGAAACAGTGATATCACTAGCAGGACGATGACGAGTGCACTGAACAGGGCAATAAGCCGCCCCTGGGATAGTGCTGTAATTCGATTGCTGCCGGAACATCTCATGGTTGACGTATCTCTGCCAGCCGTTCGATGGCATCAGCAATCATTGGGCCGCCACAGATCCAGTAACGAAAGTCGATATCGATCATCGGGCGCCCGGCAGTGATCCTCTTCAGCGCGGGGTGTTGCAACTGTTTCTGCCCCAGAGAGGTAGAACCCGGTGCGTAGGCTGAGGTGAAGAACTGCTCTGGTTTGGCGAGCAGTACCGTCTCCAGGTCGATAGCGTTGTAACCGACGATACCCTGCTCGGCAGAGATGTTACGCCAGCCAGTTAGTTTCAGCGCTTCATCGTGGAGTGTGTTTTTGCCGCTGGTATAACCACGGGGCTGATAGAAGAGGGCGGGAATCGTTTTTACAGGGAGGTTGCTGGTGGCTTCTCTGATTCTTCTATCCATCTGCTGGATCAGTGCTTCGCCACGTTGATCATGCCCCAGCAGTTTTGCCATACGGCGAATGTTGTTACGGATCTCATCAATATTGGCGGCGGGGGTGAAAATCTCGACCGAGTATCCGAGCTTACGCATCAGCTCGACCATACTGCGTTGGGTAAAAGCCCCGGTGACAATCAGATCCGGCTGTTGGGCCAGTAGCTCTTCGACCTGACTATGGTTGATAGGGTACTTTTTGGCCGCCTCTGCCATGTAGGAGCTGTTCGGTTCAAGGGCGAGGTGTGAAACTGAGGCTATCTGATCGGGGTCTGCCAGAAAAAGCAGCAGCTGGTCGGTGCAGAGGTTGGCAGAGAGCACCTTGCCGGGTCTATCGCTGGCCTGTGCAGTAGCGGCAAAGATCAGCAGGAGCAAAAAATAAAACCTGCAATGCCTCATTTCAGTACTCAATGCCTTGTTGTGCCTTGATGCCGTTTTTGAAGGCGTGCTTTATCAGTTTCATCTCAGTAACCGTGTCGGCGGCCTCTATCAGTTCAGCAGGCGCCCCCCTGCCGGTAACGATAACATGCTGGTCTTGGGTGCGGCGATGCAACCCCTCTAACACCTCTTGCAGTGGCAGGTAGTGAGCATTGAGGACAATATTTAACTCATCGAGGAGCAGCAGGTCGATCTCAGGATCATTGAGCATCCTCAGCGTCTGCTGCCACCCCCGGCGGCGGTGGCAATATCCAGCTCCCGGTTCTGGGTCTCCCAAGTGAAGCCATCACCGATGACGTGATACTCGACGTTCTCCTGGCGACGAAAGAAGCGCTCCTCACCAGTAGAACCGGGGCTTTTGATGAACTGTACCACGCCGACGTGCATGTCATGTCCCAAGGCCCGGGCCAGCATGCCAAAACCGGAACTGCTCTTGCCTTTGCCGTTACCGGTGTGGACCAGGAGCAGGCCTCTCTCCAGGTCTGCCTGACTGATACTTTTATCCACAAGGGCTTTTTTTTCGTTGCATCCTGGTGGTGTGTTTCTGGTTATCACTCATGGTGTCTATTATCAGTTAGTGCATCGGTCCCCGAGGAGAGATATTGGTAACTATTCAGCTAACCCTGTTTTTAGGTTGTTTTTACCAGGGGTCGGAGTCGATTGCCCACATCCATGTGGGCAATCGACTCCGACCCTAAATCCAGCTGAATAGTTGCCTCCAATCTAAAGTTACTGCTGATAAGCTACGGATATAAACAGCTCCCGCCCCCGGTTGGTTATAGCCACTATTTGTTTGGTACTGTTGATCAAGGAAGTTTTTCATCTGTCCCTTAATACGCCAACTCTTATCCAATTTACGAGCTATACGCAGGTCAATCAGACCGAAGCCAGAGAGGCGGGTGGTATTGGCTGCATCATTGTAGCTCTCTCCCTGTAGTCGCAAGGTAATGCCAAAATCGTTTTGGCCAAAGCTACGGTCGGCATCGATGCGGAGGCTCTTTTTACTTCGCCAGCGTAGGTAGTTATTGGTGGCTCCATCTCTGGGGTCGAGCAGGTTGAGGCTGCCGCTGAGGTGCCAGGAGGCGATATCGGTTGTCGCCGAGAGTTCCACTCCTTTGATTCTGGCACTGTTGATATTGGAGGGTTGCCAGAGGTGGTTTGCCCAGTCTGCATCGCTGCAGTTGACGGCACATGCCCAGTCGATCAGATTGCTGATGCGGGTGCGGTAGAGGCTGGCACTCCAGGTTATATCGCCACTGTTGCTGCTTAAGCCTACTTCGTAACTCTTCGACTCTTCCGGCCTGAGGTTGGCGTTGCCGTAGATCGGCCAGTAGAGGTCATTAAAGGTGGGTGCCTTGAAAGCGGTACCGTAGGAGGTGGTGAATGTCACGCCGTTGTCGAGGCTGTAGCGAAGGCCGATAGAGCCGGTGGTGTGCCCACCAAAGGCTTGGTTGTCATCGTAGCGTAGCCCCGTGGTGATGCCGGCATCTCCAATCTCATGCTGGTACTGAGCAAAGGCTGCTTTGTTGTTTCTGGAGGTGACACTATAACTCTGGGTGCCACCCACCTCATCACGAAACAGGTCGAGCCCCAGGGAGACTATCTGGCTGTCACTTACCATCAGGTCGTTCTGCCAGTTGAGCTGGGAGTTTGTGGTATTGAAAACATCCCCTTTGGTGCTGTTGACGTACTCGCTGTATCTATCCCAACTCCGACCGATGCTCAGGGAGAGGTCCCACCAATCCATCGGCATAAAGGTGAGTTCGGCACCCAGAGACTGCTGCAGCGTTTTTGTGTCGTAGAGGTTGGCGGCAGTACGGTCGATCTCATTTTCAGCATAGGCACGCAGCAGGTTGAGCTTGATCTCGGTACCGCTGTCGAAACGGTGACTGAGGGTGCCGCTCAGTGAGGTGTTGGCATAGCCATCCCTATCGGGGTTGTTGCCTACCGTGGCATCAATCCCCTCGGTTTCGAAGCGCGATAGGTGCAGGCTGTAACGGGTGTTCAGATCGCCGCCGCTGAGACCGCCCTGTAGTTGATGAGTGCCGTTTGAGCCGATACCCGTCTCACCACTGATGGTGGAGCCAGCTTCTCCCTTGCGGGTAAATATCTGGATGACGCCACCAATAGGCTCGGAGCCGTAGAGGTGTGACCGTGGGCCACGCACCACCTCTAACCGTTCGATCTGAGAGACCGGCAGATGGTGCCAGGCGACGGCGCCGAGGGTGGATGAGCCAATACGCACCCCGTCAATCAGCACCAGCACATGTTTATTGTTGGTGCCGCGAATATTGACTGCAGTGTTCTTGCCATAGCCACCGTTGACATCAACCGTGATGCCGGGAAGGCCGCTGAGCAGTTCATCGATCGATTTGGACTGGCTCCTATCGATATCGTCACGGGTTAGTACAGTGACCGATGCGAGTGTCTCATCGGTTGTCTGTGCCATACGTGCAGCGGTGACGTTGATAGTCTGTAGCTCATCGGCCCCCTGAGCGAGCGGCATGACCGGGGTGAGCACCATTAAGGCACAAAGAGTTAAGGGGTACTGCTCTGTAAATCGCATTCAATCTCCACCAAACCGTTGTCGTTTGATGTGCGCCTAAGCGTAGATCGCTTGAAGATCTCTCCAGTCGATGCAGCTTACGGTTGGGGATGGCCCCTATGTATTCGGCGGCCCCACCAGACGACACATTATGGTGATGAACTGCTGGATGGGTCGCTCGTGAGGAGGGTGGGGCGGAGTTAATCCGACCGTTGCTGCACACAAGCGCTTGTCCGATCCGGCAAGTTCACCTGAATGCGTCGACTAACGGATTACCGCTCTGTTGAATACCCCGTTCAGCAGATATGCGACGCGGGAGCGGCAGGTCTCCTGACTCGCGGATCATCGCCCCTCTCCACCTTCCCAATGCGTCTGCATCAGTGGTATTTTGGATCGGGACTACTCGCTCACAGTTGCGGGGACAGTCGAGATTTTTATCTCAGTTCCCTATTCGGAAGTGATTCAGATGAATCCAACTCCCTAACCCAATATTGGGTACCGTTCCGAACCTGCATTCTACGATGGAGGAGAGAGGTGCAAGTGATTATTTTGCTATGTGTAAAATAACCGTACCTATTCAGCTGGACTTGGGGTCGGAGTTGATTACCCACATGGATGTGGGTAAGGAGCGGAAGCATTGCGCCATAAAAAGGTGTATTTTTCACCCATCTTGACGCAATCGACTCGACCCTGGTAAAAATAACCCAAAAACAGGGTTAGCTGAATAGTTACAAATAACCGATACCAATCTTCTTAATGGAGGAACAAGGCTCAAGGCCTCGTATGCTCTTCGAATTTGGCGAAGAGGGTGGGGAAGCCAATCTACATACAAGCCCGAAGCTTCAGGGGCGGATGGCTTCCCCAGATTGAAATATCTCTTTATAGAGCCAGCTTATTATCTGACACTCTTCGGGTTTCGGGAATGATCATACAAGGATCGGTCTCTCGAACCGTGATGAAACAACCACCATGGTGCAACTATCCATCGCGCTTCGAGAAAGCACTCCTACAGGGAAGTGCGGCATAAAATATGACTCGATTGTAAGCCGATCAAATCCTGATGGAGGTTACTTGGTCAAGCTGTCAGCTGATGCGCTGATTCTATATCCTACTGGTAACTTCTCATCTGGCCGACTAGAACTCCTTGGATTTGCACCTGATCGGGAGCAAATTTCATCGGTTTCATAGCGGAGTTAGCCGGGTGGAGAATAACGATTCCTGGTTTCTGTTCAATACGCTTTAAGGTGGCATCGCTACCCTCTATTAGGGCAACTACGATCTCTCCGTTACGCGCTTGATCGCGTTGCTCTATGACAATTTGATCTCCATCCAGAATTCCCTCCTCGATCATAGAGTCACCTTTCACTTGTAGCACATAGCAAGGGCCCTTGCTGTGAAGAGAGGCGGGAACATCCACCATCTCCTGCTGCTGTATCGCTTCGATGGGTTGGCCTGCGGCAATATATCCGAAGAAGGGAGCCCCTCTTGCTCATCAGTCGGCGGCTCAACCAGATGTATTCCTCGTCTGAGGTTGTTGGTTGGTGCCACCAAGCCTGCATCGATCAGGGCCTGAATCTGTTTGTGTAGTGAGCCTTTGGAGCTGAGTCCAAGGGCGATACAGAGCTCATCCAGTGTCGGTGGGTGAGGAAACTCATTGAGGTGATCTAAAAGAAACTCATAGATCTCTTGTTGCCGCCTTGTCAGTGGTGTGATCATAACTTGTTCTCCTTGAGTTCTAAATATAGCAGAAGGAGAATAGATGGGAAACCTTTTTTATGCGGTTGCGCCAGCTCTAAGTTTCTTGAAGACAAGGTTGCCTCTTCGACGGTCACTTTTGCGCTGTTCTATGATATCCGGTGACAGTGGCTGGGTTTCATTGCGCCTTCGGTCACGCTCGACAGAGCGGCGACAAAATTTTCTGACATCAACCTTTTTGTTTTTGAAGATAGAGCCGTCTAGTCGGTCGATCACTGCAAGGGCTGCTTTGGGTGGCTCGATGTGAAGAAGCCCGTGATACTCGGGGTTGGTTAGCGATCCATTGGTAATTCGTACAATCTCGCACCCTTTGAGTTTGCCAATAGGTGAAAATTCAAGAAGGTGCCACTGAGGCTCAAGCGCATCAGTGGCAAACTGGATTAGATCCAGCCGGGTGGTGGATACGGGTAGTCTGCGAATGAATATGTCCATATTAGCCTCTCTCCTGGCGGTTATTTGAGCGTAACCAAAGCTTGTTTTTATGATGCGTATGTCTAAGTTATCTACAGAATATGGCCTATGAAATGAAAATAATCAAGTCGTCAATGTAAAAAAATAGTTGATAATGTGATTAGTTTCCTTGACAAAAGTTTAGACTGCTTCTTATCTGCATGGTGCGTGAAGGTGAGTATGTTGCTAAAAGGTAGCGATCAGTGCAGCCCTCAAACCCGTCCCTGCCCCATTGATACATTTACCTACTCCTTCACAGCCCCCATAATGAGCAGAATTTTTGGTTAGGGTTGAGCAAAGGTGAAACAGCTGATTTTAGGCGGTGCGCGCTCGGGTAAAAGCACCTTGGCGGAGTCTCTTGCGGGGGGGCACTGCTCTTTCTGTGCTCTATGTGGCGACGGCGACAGCGGGTGACCGGGCGATGGCAGAGCGTATCGCCTTTCATCAGAGCCGAAGGCCGGATGAGTGGGATCTTGTGGAGGAGCCTCTGGCCCTGGTCAAGGTGCTGCAAGATCATGCCAGATCTGATCGCTGTATTCTGGTGGATTGCCTGACCCTGTGGTTAACCAATACTCTTCTGCAAGATGAGGGTGAGCACCTCAAACGGGAAGTTGATGCACTTGTTGAGCTACTGCCTCAGCTACCAGGGGAGATTATTTTCGTAAGTAATGAGGTTGGCATGGGGGTGGTGCCCATGGGTGAGCTGACACGACAATTTGTCGATGAGTCCGGCTGGATGCACCAGCGTATTGCGGCTCAGTGTGACCGTGTGATTTTAACTGTGGCTGGTCTGCCGCAGGTTCTTAAAGGGGACAGTAGTGGGCTTTGAGTGGATCGATAACAAGATAAAAGCATTGGACATAACGGCAATGGAACGGGCCGGAGAGCGTCAAATGCTGTTGACCAAGCCTCCAGGGTCGTTAGGTCGTCTGGAGGAGATTGCTATTCAGCTCAGTGGAATGCAGCGCTCGGATCTGCCTGCTGTGAACGCTGTTTATCTCTCTATTTTTGCCGCTGACCACGGTGTTGCCGCATCGGGGGTTTCGGCATTTCCCCAGGAGGTGACGGTACAGATGGTGGCCAACTTCTCTACTGGTGGAGCCGCCATCAGTGTGTTGGCCGAACAGTTGGGAGCACACCTTGAGGTGGTAGACGTGGGTACAGTGACGGAATCGGCCGATCTGCCCGGTGTGATCAAGCAGCGTGCCGGACCGGGCACCGCCAACCTGCACTACGAAGACGCTATGAGCAAAGAGCAGTTGGAGATCGCAATGGCTGCGGGCAGGGCAGCGGTAGAGCGTGCTCTGGAGAGCGGTGCGCAGCTATTTATCGGTGGTGATATGGGCATCGCCAATACCACGGCGGCAGCTGCCGTGAGTTGCTCTCTTCTCAACAGAAATCCTGTGGATCTGGCGGGGCCTGGAACCGGTCTTGATAGCACCGGAGTCGCTCACAAGGCAGAGGTGCTGGTGGAGGCGCTGGCTCGTTATCAGGGGCTGGATCAGCCGCCGCTTGAGGTGTTGCGCTGTGTTGGCGGCTTTGAGCTTGCCGCTCTTGCCGCAGCCTATATCAGCTGTGCTCAGCAGGGGATAGCTGCGCTGGTTGATGGTTATATCACCACCGCAGCTGCGCTGGTGGCGGTACGCAGCCAGCCGGCGGTGCGTGATTGGCTACTCTTCTCTCACTGCTCAGCGGAGCCCGGACACCGTGCGATGTTAGAGGCGCTTGAGGCCGATCCACTACTCGACCTCGGCATGCGGCTGGGGGAGGGCAGTGGTGCGGCGACAGCGGTTCCTCTGCTTCGCCTCGCCTGCAGCCTGCACAACCGTATGGCCACCTTTGCCGATGCCGGTGTTTCCGAGGGCTGAATATGATCAAAGGTAGCGGCACAACCACCATCGACCTGATCCGCCATGGGGAGCCCGAAGGCGGAACGCGCTTTCGTGGTTGGCAGGATGATCCGTTGAGTGAACAGGGGTGGTCACAGATGCGGCAGGCGGTGGGTGAGCATAATCCATGGCAGCAGATCATCTCATCCCCCTTACTGCGTTGTGCCGCTTTTGCCGCTGAACTGAGTGGTCGGCTGGAGCTGCCAATGACAACAGAGGGTCGTCTCCAGGAGATCGGCTTCGGTGAGTGGGAGGGGCGCAGAGCAGCGGAGCTCTATCAAGAGTCGCCGGATGCGGTGGGTAATTTCTGGCGCGATCCGGTGACTATCCAGCGCCGGGTGGCGAGCCGTTTGATAAGTTTCACTCCCGTGTGATCGGTGCCTGGGATGATATTCAATCTGACCACCGGGGCAGTCATCTGCTGATTGTTGGCCATGGTGGAGTTAATCGTATGATTATTGGGCAGGTGCTGGGTATACCCCACAGCCACCTCTTTAGAATGGATATCCCCTATGCAGGGATCAGCCGTATCTGTATCGATGATGGTATCCCCCGGCTGGCATTCCACTGTGGTGAACTAGGGAATAGTTGACATGATGGAGTCCTGGTTACTCGCCATTCAATTTCTTACCCGCCTGCCTGTTCCTTCATCCGCTGGGGAAGCGAATAAAGAGGTTCAGGGCGCGTCGGTTCTCTTCTATCCACTGGTCGGGCTGCTGATCGGGCTGCTGCTTCTGCTGTTGTACACCCTGATTGATGACTCCGCACCCGCTCTTCAGGCCGCATTGATCCTTGGTCTATGGGTCGCTCTCACCGGAGCACTGCATCTGGATGGGCTGGCCGATCTGGCGGATGCCTGGATCGGTGGCCAGGGGGAGCGTGAACGTACCCTCGATATCATGAAGGATACCCACTGTGGTCCCATTGCCGTCACCGCTTTGATACTTCTGTTGCTGATCAAATTTGCTGCACTGGAGGTGATACTGGAGAAAGAGCTGTGGAGTGCGCTGCTGCTGGTTCCGATGCTCGGCCGTGCGGGGCTTGTGGCTTCACTACTCACTATGCCATATCTCCGTGCCGACGGTTTGGGAGCGGTACTGTCGGCCAATCTGCCAGCAGAGATGGGGCGTAATGTCGTTATAGTTTCGGCGCTCACTACCCTGCTCTTCCTCGGCTGGAGTGCGCTGTTGCTGATTGTCGCCCTGGCGGTTGTCTATATGCTGCTCCATCAGGCGCTGATGAAAAGGCTGGGGGGCGTAACCGGTGATGCGGCGGGGGCGGTGTGTGAAATCCTGGAGGCGGTGGCGCTGGTTGCTCTGGCACTGATGATATGAGTGTTATGGCCGCCATTGGCGCTGTAATTCTGGATCGCTGGCTCGGAGAGACACGACAGTTTCATCCACTCGCCGGTTTCGGCACCCTTGCCAGCCGGGTCGAGAACTATCTCAACCATGAGGGAGGAGGTGACCGTAGCGCCGGTGTTATTGGGCTCTCACTACTGGTTCTGCCGCTGGTCTACCTCACCTGGCAGTTGAGTGACACGCTGGGGCCACTATTTGATCTGGTGCTACTCTATCTGGCCCTGGGTGGGCAGAGCCTGGCGGAGCATGGTCGTGCAGCACAGCGGGCGCTGGAGGCGGATGATCGGGTGGTGGCAAGGGGAGAGGGTCGGGGAGATAGTCAGTCGCGATACTGACAGAATGGAGAAGCGGAATCTTATTTGCGCCACCATTGAGTCGATCCTTGAGAATGGCAGCGACGCCATCTTTGGCGCACTTTTCTGGTTCTTTGTGGCCGGTGCTCCCGGCGTTCTCCTCTACCGGCTGGTTAACACACTCGATGCTATGTGGGGTTACCGCAACGATCGTTTCCAGCGGTTGGTGAAGCGACCGCAAAGCTCGATGATCTGCTCAACTGGGCTCCCGCCCGGCTTACCGCCTGGGCTTACTGTGGTGCTGGTCACTGGCATGATGGACGCCACTGCTGGCGTACCCAAGCGCACCAGCTCTCCAGTCCCAACGGCGGCCCGGTGATGACCGCAGGGGCAGGTTCACTGGGTATTGAGCTGGGTGGGCCAGCAAGCTATCACGGTAAACTACAGGAGAAGCCCTTCTTTGGCCTCCATCGTCCACCGGAGGTGAGTGATATCCATCGTGCACTGGATATGGTGCACAAGAGCCTCATACTCTGGCTTGTCGCTGCCGTCATCGGGGGGCTTCTGCTTGCTTGAGCACGGCGCGGCTGCGCCAGGCGGCTGAGCACTACCGGATCCCCTTAGCACAGTGGCTCGATCTCTCAACCGGCATCAATCCCTGGGGGTGGCCGGTGCCCAATACGCCTCCATCCGCCTGGCTACGCCTGCCGGAAAACGGAGATGGCTTGGAGCGCGCGGCTGCAAACTACTATGGCTGTAGCTCACTACTACCTGTGGCAGGTTCCCAGGCGGCAATACAGCGGTTGCCGCAACTTCGTCCATCGTCAATGGTTGGTATTCTCACGCCCGGTTACAGCGAGCATGCACACGCCTGGAGACGTGCAGGTCATCAGCTGCGCCCCCTTGCGGCAAGAGAGGTAGCGGGTGCTATAGATGACCTGGATGTACTGTTACTCTGTCATCCAAATAATCCTGATGGGTGGGTGTTCGATGCAGAGAGATTACTTCAGTGGCACCAACGACTGGCTAGAAGAGGGGGTTGGTTGATTATTGATGAAGCCTTTGTCGATGCCACCCCTGAGTTGAGCCTATCATCCTATGGTGGTATGGAGGGGCTGATAATCCTGCGATCCCTCGGTAAATTCTTTGGTCTGGCCGGTGCCCGAGTCGGTTTTGTTCTCACCGAACAGTTGCTGCTGGACCAACTGCAAGAGTGCCTTGGCCCCTGGGCGCTCTCCGGCCCCTCACGCTGGGTCGCCACACAGGCGTTGGTTGACCGTGAGTGGCAAGCGGATACCCGCAAGCAGCTGCTGCGTTCTGCTGAGCGACTTGCCCAACTGCTAACCCGGTATAACCTGACGCCCACCGGTGGCACCTCACTTTTTCAGTTGGTGGAGAGTGAACAGGCGGAGCAACTCCATGACAAGTTGGCGCGCCAGGGAATTCTGTTGCGCCTCTTCAGAGAAGCGTCTGCGGTACGTTTTGGCCTGCCGAAAGATGAGCTGGAGTGGCGGCGGCTTGAGGGTGCACTCGGGAGTCGCTGATTAGATATTCTATGGGTAACTCTTCAGCTATACCCATTTATGGACTATTTTGACCATGTGTCGGAGTCGATTGCGGCGAAAAGCAGTGCATTTACCCACAATCTCACCGCAATAGACTCGACCCCGAGCACCAGCTGAATAGTGATTAGTGCTGTTTAAGTGATGGGTGTCCTTGCTTTTATCACCCATCCCCGGCGCTTTTTTGCACTCTCGACAGCGCGACGCATACGTCCCTCGTTGGGAGTGGGCAGCACGATCATCCGGGTAACCCCCGCCGCATTAACCGCATCGGCCACCTCTGAGAGACTTTGCCCCTTGAGACCTCTCAGAAGATGGACATGGGTGTCTATCAAAGATCCGGCATACTCGCTCCGTGAGGCCGGGCTGGCCGATCCAGATCCACCTTGTAGGGTGTCAGCTCAAACCCGGAGACGGCAGGTGTGTCTCGGCAATCACCCATGAAGGTGCCGAAAGCAGAGCAGCAACCAATATTTTCCCCCACATTACTGAACTCCCGTTTTTACCTTTTTATAACAAAAGAATATAGTTGGCTATATCCGATCAGTGAAGGGGAACAGTGCTGTGTTTAGTCAGTAAACAACCACATAAGATGCACTGAAACTATTCAGCACCGCAGAGAAATCGCTGGTAACTGTTCAGATTGCCCCTGAAATTCGTCAGTTCAAGGCAAAAAATGTGAGTTTACACGGCTAAATGATCCTTTTTTACGCAGAATGGCAGCTTTCAGGGGTGAGCTGAATAGTTATGATGCAATTACCTCTTTACTTTGGCGAATCAGGACATATCATACGGCATCTGGAATCAGTCCAAACGCCGGTTCACAGATCCGGTAAAACACACTCTTGGAGAAATAGTATGAACGTAGATCAGCATCTGAAAGTCGCCCAGTGGCACATGGAGCAGGCACGTCTGCACGCCGCCAGCGGCGACCACAAATGTGGCTGCCCCCTCAACGACCATGACCGTAAAGCGATCGAGGCCGTTGAAGCCAATGTGGTGGAAGAGGAGAACGCCTGCGCCGTCTCTTGACCGCAACGTCATCCCCGCTACAAACAAAACCGTGCTCTGCGCGGTTTTTTTAGCGGGGTCATTTTTCCGGAATCAATCCTTTGGGTGCAAAACGCATCACCACCAGAAGAATCGTACCCATCAGAATCAGTCTCGTATAAGCTGCGCTGGCGATCAGATGATCCTTGAGCCAGAAGCACTTTCCAACTGATAACGACGGCGGGTTACTTTATTCATAGTCCCTAT